>Ga0081455_10008375_pt1 | contig 10758 bp, 8 predicted proteins | sample TabmetS3T2R1_FD_70207 | JGI IMG/M metagenome (GOLD analysis project Ga0081455, IMG submission 70207) | Tabebuia heterophylla rhizosphere microbial communities from the University of Puerto Rico - S3T2R1 | ecosystem: Host-associated > Plants > Roots > Rhizosphere ... | reverse complement strand
CGTCGACCTCGGCCTCGGCGCAGAAGTAGTAGCGCAGGTCGGCGACGTCGTCGCCGAGGAGGTCGCGGATCAGGTCCTTCGAGCGCGGGCCCTGGACCTGCATCGGCGCGACGTCGGCCTCGAAGATCGAGACGTCCATGCCGTTGGCGCCGGCGACGCCCGCGAGGTACAGGAGCGCGTCCGAGTCCGCGAGCGCCAGCCAGAACCGGTTGCGGTCCAGGCGCAGCAGGACGGGATCGTTCACGATGCCGCCCCACGGCGCGGTGATCAGCACGTAGCGAGCCTGCATCGGCTGCACCTTCGTCAGGTCCCGGCAGGTGACGAGGTTCACCAGGTCGAACGCGTCGGGGCCCCGAACCTCGACACAGCGCTCCACCGAGACATCCCACAGCGTCACGCCGCCGACGAGCGCCCGGTACTCGGCCACCGGGTCGTCGTACAGCGTCGGCAGGAGCATGTGGTTGTACAGGCCCCAGCTCTTGCAGCCGTGGCGCTTGGTCGCCTCGAAGTAGGGCGACTTGCGGTACCAGGGCTGGATGTAGAACGTGAACGTCTCGGACGGCATCGCTCCTCCTGGAAGAAGACGGGTCGCAGGAGCCTAGCCGGTCAGTTCAGGTCGGGGTCGAACGGCATCGTCGACATCAGCCGGAACCCCGGGCCCTTGCGCCGAACCACCGCCGACCACAGGCCCTCGGGATCGGCGGTGAACACGTCGGCCGCGATGGCGGGTTCGGTGAGCCAGGAGCCCTCCTCGAGCTCTACCTCGAGCTGGCCGGCGCCCCATCCCGCGTAGCCGGCGAACACGCGCGCCCTCCGCAACCCGCCGATCGCGTCCGCGTCCGTCTCCTCGGGGAGGAACCCCACCGAGTCGAACGCGACCACCTCGGCGTTCTCGGGGTGTTCGAAGTCGGCGAGGACCACCGCCGACTGGGAGGAGACCGGCCCGCCGAAGAAGAGCCGCTCGCCCGGCCCCACGAGCCCCGCGAGCGGCGGCACCACGTCCGCAACCTCGAGCTCGCTCTCGCGGTTCAGCACCACGCCAACTGCGCCCTCGTCGTCGTGGTGCCCGATCAGGACCACGCTGCGTCGGAAGTTCGGATCGATCAGCGTGGATCCGGCGATCAGCAGGTGCCCGCGCAGCGAGTCCATGCCTCCATGATGCCGCGGCTCAGGCCTTGGGCACGGCCTTGCCGGGGTCCATGAACGGGAGCGCGGCGGTCACGGCCGGGACCGGTCCGTCAGGCGACAGGACCTCCAGGTCCGTCCCCGGTTCCGCCAGCGCGATCGGGACCCACGCGTAGCCGATGTTCGTGTTCAGGCGGAACGACCGCGAGGCGCTCACGAGCCTGCCGACGTCCTCACCGCCCCTGCGGACGGTCCAGAAGTCCTCCAGCCACATCCGGAACGGCTCGCCTCCGAGCTCGACCCCGACCAGCTTGCGGTCCACGCCGTCGGCGGCCAGCCGCTCGAGCGCCGGCCTGCCGATGAAGTCCGCGTCCCACTCGACGAGCCGCTCCATCCCCGTCACGTGCAGCGGCGTGTCCTCCACCGTCATGTCGTTGCCGTAGTTGAAGATCCCGGCCTCCAGCCGCCGCTGGTCGCTGGGCGCGATCGCCCGGATCTGGTGGGGCCCGCCCGCCTCCATCACCCGGTCCCACAGCTCGAGCCCCCTCGACCCGTCGCGCAGGTAGATCTCGTACCCCACCTCGCCGGTCCAGCCGGTCCGCGACACCACGACCGGGATGTCTCCGAGCTCGCCCTCCCAGCAGCGGTAGTACCGAAGGTCGGCGACCGCGTCACCGAACAACGCGCGGATCACCTCCTTGCTCTTGGGGCCCTGCACCTGCAGCGGCGAGACGTCCGGCTCGCGGATCGTCACGTCGAGTCCGGCGAACGCCTGCACGCCCATCGCGTACAGCAGGGCGTCCGAGTCGGCGAGCGACAACCAGAAGTGGTTCTCCCCGAGGCGGAGCAGGATCGGGTCGTTCACGATCCCGCCCGAGGGGGCGATGATCGGCGCGTACTTGCACTGCATCACCTCGCACCGTGAGAGGTCGCGACAGGTGAGCAGCTGCGTGAAGCGGGCGGCGTCCGGCCCGGTGATCTCGACCTGACGCTCGACCGCCACGTCCCACAGACCCACGTGCTCGACCAGGTGCCAGTACTCGCGCTCGTCGTCGTCGTACAGCGTCGGGATCAGCATGTGGTTGTACAGGTCCCAGGACGTGCATCCGGCCTCGACCGTCCGCTGCCAGTAGGGCGATCGCCGGTACCACGACGCCGTGTAGAACGTGAACGAGTACGGCTCCCTCACGATGCCCTCCTTCGGCGGCCCCGACGATCGCGCCGGATCTCGCGCACGCAGTTGTACGCGGGGATGCCCGAGACGCCACCGCCGCCGTGGGTCGCGCTCGAACACTGGTACAGGCCGCGGATCGGCGTCCGGTAGTCGGCGTACCCGGGCGCCGGGCGCATGTGGAACAGCTGATCGGCCGAGAGCTCCCCGTGGAAGATGTTGCCGCCGATCAGGTTCCACTCGTGCTCGAGGTCGTAGGGACCGAGCACCTGCCGGGCGACGATCGACTCGCGGAAGCCCGGCGCCACGTCGTCGTAGGCCTGGACGACGCGGTCGGCGTAGGCCTCGAGCTCGTCGCGGTGCGGCTCGGCCGACCACGTGTGCGGAACCCACTGCGTGAACAGCGAGACGACGTGGGCGCCCTCGGGCGCGAGCGAGGGGTCCAGCGTCGTGGGGATCACGCCGTCGGAGAACGGCAGCGACGCCGGCCTGCCGGCCCTCGCCTCCTCGAACGAGCGCTCGAGCAGCTCGAGGGACGGCGCGATCTCGAACCCGCCGGTGAAGTCGCGCCACCCGGGTTCGGCGGCGAGCGTCGGGAGGCGGCTGATCGCGAGGTTGATCTTCACGACGCCCGAACGCGACGACCAGTGCTCGATGTCCTCGACGAAGTCCTCGGGCAGCTCGGCGCGTTCGATCTGGCGCAGGAAGGTGATCTGCGGGTGGCAGGCCGTGACCACGACCGGGGCCAGGAGCTCCTCGCCGCCGCCGAGCACGACGCCGCGAGCCCGCCCGCCGGAGATCAGCACCTTCTCGACCGGAGCATCGGTCCGGATCTCGGCGCCGAACGCGCGGGCGCTCGCCGCGATCGCGTCCGCGACCGCGCCCATCCCGCCCTCGGGCACGCCCCACGATCCGAGCGTGCCGTCGCCGACGTCGCCGATCTCGTGGTGCGCCATCACGTACGCGGTCCCGGGCTCGAACGGCCCCGCCCACGTCCCGATCAGGCCGTCGATCGCCATGACGGCGCGGACCTCCTCGGACTCGAAGAACCGTTCGAGCAGGTCGGCCACGCTCATCGTGAGCAGCCGCGTGACCTCGCCCACCGTCCGGACGTTCAGCCCCCGGAACCGCCAGGCCAGACGCAGCTGATCGAACAGGTCACCCGGCCGCTTCGAACCCATCTGCGGCGGCGTGGTCATGAGCAGCGGCCCCAGCACGTCGGCCAGCCCGCCGAGCCAGGCCTCCCAGCGCTCGAGCGCGTCGGCGTCCCTCTTGGAGAACCTCGCGAACTGCTCGTGGTTCAGCGTCGGGTCCGAGTGCTGGATCATCACGCGCCCGTCGGGGAACGGCAGGACGTACGGGCCGACCGGATGCACGCGGTAGCCGTGCCTGGGCAGCCGGAGGTCCCGGACGATCGTGTCGGGCATCAGGCTCATCACGTACGAGAGCGTCGTGACCTTGAACTCGGGATGGTCCGGCCACGGCCGGTCGGTGGCCGTGGCGCCCCCGGTCTTCGAACGCGCCTCGCACACCACGACGCGGGCCCCGGCCCGCGCGAGGTACGCGGCCGCGACCAGTCCGTTGTGGCCGCCGCCGATCACGATCGCGTCGTACGTGTTCGCGCTCAGAGGCGAGCCCCTTCCCCTCGGAATCTTGAACGGCCGTTCAGGGCAGCCCGACCATACCCCGCGGAGGGGTCCTCAGGCGGTCGGGTCGCCGGGGATGACCGGCGCGTGCATGACCGGCGTCTCCCCCTCCACGCCCGGGGACGTCTCGGGCTTGTCCAGCCGCAGGATCGGCACGATCACGATCGCGGACAGGAACGCCGTGACGCCCAGGATCGCGTACATCCCCCGGGCGCCCACGACCGGCAACAGGAAGGCGGCGCCGATGTAGGAGATCGAGACCGATCCGTGCCAGATCCCCTCCTGCGCGCCGAACACGCGGCTTCGCACCGAGTCGGGCGAGCGGCGCTGCATGATGTTCTGGTCGGCGACGTTGGTGACCGCCTCGGCCGCGCCCCACGCGAGGTTCAGCGCCAGGACCAACGAGAACCACGGCGAGACCGCGACCGAGAGCGCGAACACGGAGACCATCCCGGTGCCGAGCACGAGCCAGCGGGCCTCGTTCGACGGGGCCAGCCTCCGGCCGGCGAGCGAGCCGATCACCGACCCGGCACCCCACAGCCCGATCATCACGCCGTAGGCGGCCGAGCCCCGCCCGAACAGCTCGACGATCGGGACATCGCCCACCATCGCCATCCCGACCCCGAGCACGAAGACGACCCAGCCGATCGCGAGGAGGCGCAGGACGGGCTCGTGCCACAGGAAGCGGAACCCCGCGGCCAGCCCCCGATGCTCCTCCTCGTCCGAGCGATCGCCCGAGAAGCCGAGGCCCCGCACCGACACGACCAGCAGCGCCGAGATCACGAACGACACCGCGTTGATCAGGAACACCGAGGGCGCGCCCACCACCGCGAGCAGCACCCCGCCGATCGCCGGTCCGAGCATGATGCCGAGGTTCCGGCCGACCGCGATCAGGCTGTTGGCCCAGCTCACCTGGTCCTGCGGGACGAGGTTCGGGATCGCCGCGCCCGAGGCCGGCCAGAACGGCGCCTCCGCGAACGCCGACAGCAGGGCCACGAACACCAGCGGACCCGGGATCGGCGCGACGGACATCCCGACGAAGCAGACGGCGGCGGCCAGGTCCGACCAGATCATCACCGTCCGGCGGTCGAACCGGTCCCCGAGGGCGCTCGTCAGCGGCGCGAGCACGCCGGTCAGGCCCTCGGTCACCAGCAGGGACGCCGCCAGCCACGCCGCCGAACCGGTCTCGTCGTAGATCTTGAACATCAGCGCCGTGTACGCGGCCGCGCTCCCGGTGATCGAGATCAGCCGCGCGAGGGCCAGGCGCCGGACGGCGGTCCGGGGCGCGGTCATGCCGCCCGCTTCCCTTCGAGACCGGCCTCGTCCTGCTCGAGGTACCGCTTCATCCGCAGCAGCACGAAGACCGCGAGCCCGGCGGTCACGCCGCCGATCACGTAGGTGGGCTTGGGCCCGAGCCACGGGACGACGAACGCCGCAACGATGTAGGCGAAGGCCAGCATCAGGTGCATCACGCCCGTGAACGCGGCCGACACGCGACTCCGGACGGCGTCGGGCGCTCGGCGCTGCCGCAGGTTGGTCTCGGCCACGAGCGTGGTCCCGTCGGCCAGGCCCATCACGAACATCAGCCCCAGGGCCAGCGGGAACCAGGGCGAGATGCCCACGCCGATCCCGGTGGCCGCGATGATCGCGCCCGCCCAGACGAGCCAGGTCCCCTCGGCGCCCTCGCGCATCCGCTTGGCGTACAGGGAGCCCAGCGCCGAGCCGCCGCCCCACGCCGTGATCAGCAGCCCGAACCCGAACGATCCCGCGTCGAACACGGCCGCGAGCGGGGCGTCGGCGACCATCGACATCCCCATGCCCGAGATGAAGACGATCCAGGCGAACAGCAGCGTCCTGAGCACGCGGTCGTTCCGCAGGAACCGGAAGCCGGCCCGCAGGCCGTGGAACTCGTCCTCGCTGGCCCCGCCGGAGAACCGCGCGTGGACCGTCGCGATGATCAACGCCGACACCACGAACGACACGGCGTTCACGGCGAAGACGAGGTCGGGGCTCGAGACCGCCAGCAGCGCCCCGCCGAGCGCGGGGCCGATCGCGATCCCGGACAGGCGGCTCGCGCCGAGCAGGCTGTTCGCCCATGTGGTGAGCTCGGGGCCGGCGACGTTGGGGATCGCGGCCTCCGAGGCCGAGAAGAACGGCGCCTCGGCCACCGCCGACAGGAACGCCCACGGCAGCAGCCACGCCGGCTCGGACGACAGCGCCATCATCCCGAAGCAGAACGCTCCGGCCAGGTCCGAGACGATCAGGACCCTGCGCCGGTCGAACCGGTCGCCCAGGATCCCGGCCGGTGGGCCGATGAACCCCTGCACGCCGAACGTCAGCAGCAGCGAGACCGCGACCCACGACGCCGACCCGGTCTTCTCGAAGACCGTGAAGTTCAGCGCCGCGTAGGCCGCGGCCCCGCCCGTGAGCGAGATCAGGCGGGCGGTCGCCAGGCGCCGAACGGCGGATCGGGGGGCGGTCATCGGCCGAGTGTCCATCCGCCCCCCGATCCCCGTCTACCCGCCTACCTGCGCCGCGACGAGCTCATCGGACACGAGCTCGTCCTGGACCGAACCCTCGTCGAACACGGCCTCGCGCTCGGCCCTCGCCTCGCGCCTGGATGCGCGAAGCACCGGCACCAGCACCGCAGCGCCGACCAGCCCGAACGCGCCGCCCAGCGCATACACGGCCCTGGGACCGAGCGCCGCGACGGCCGGTCCGCCCAGCACGAACCCGAACGACAGCGCGATGTCCACCATCGACTCGGACGCCGACGAGACCCTGCTCCGGACCGCGTCCGGCGTCCGCCGCTGCTGGATGCTCCGGTCCGCGACCATGATCACGGCCTCGGCCACGCCGCAGACCACGAGCAGCGCCAGGATCGGCGGGAACCACGGCGACAGCGCGATGCCGGCCGTGGCCGCGCCCATCGCGACCGTGCCGAGCACCAGGGCCTTGCCCTCGTTGCGTTCGCGCAGGTTCCTGGCCGCGAGCGAGCCCGCGACCGAACCAACGCCGAACGCGCCGATCATCAGCCCGTAGCCGGTGGAGCCCGAGCCGAACAGCTCGGCCAGCGGCACGTCGGCCACCATCGCCATCCCGATCCCGAACACCAGCGCGACCCACGCGAACACCAGGGTCCGCAGGACGCGGTCGCGCGCGATGAACACGAACCCGGCCCGCAGGCCGCGGTGCTCGTGCTCCTCGTGCTCGGATCGGTCCTCGGCGAAGCGGCCGCGGACGGTCATCACGATCAGCGCCGAGACGACGAACGTGACGGCGTTGGCCGCGAACACCATCTCGGGGCCGATCGCCGCGAGCAGCGCGCCGCCCAGGGCGGGGCCCAGCATGATCCCGGCGTTCCCGCCGAGCTGCAGCAGGCCGTTCGCCCAGGCCAGCTCGTCCTCGCCCACCAGGTTCGGCACGGCGGCGGCCGAGGCGGACCAGAACGGTGTCTCGACCACGGCGGCCACGAACCCGACCGCGATCAGCAGGACGGGCTCGTGCACGAACGCCATCGCGCCGTAGACGGCCGCGCCCGCGAGGTCGGAGGCGATCATCACGCGCTTGCGGTCGAACCGGTCGCCCAGGACGCCGCCCAGCGGCGCGAACACGCCGGCCACGCCGAACGTGAGCAGCAACGACGCCGACAGCCAAGCCGCCGACCCCGTGCGCTCGTACACGGTGAAGTTCAGCGCGGCGAAAGCCGCAGCCCCGCCCGTGATCGAGATCAGGCGTGCGAGCGCGAGCCTTCGGACGGCGCTTCTGGAGGTGTGTGTACGCATCGGACGACTCCTTGGAGCTTCGTGGGACCGAGGGACGGTGGTTCGGGTGGTCCCGCCGGGGAGGCGGGGGTCGCGACCGTTAGACGGCCGCGATGAAGAGCGGGATGAGACCCGTCTTCCTGCTCCCGAACGACACCTGGAGTCGCCTCATGACCGCGTGAGTCTAGCAGCGCAACGTTCTCGATGGAAGCTCATGTGACGAACGTCACAGGACGACGACGCGTCGCGACGTCAGTTCGGAAGGACGATGAAACGCGCGGCCCGGCCGCCGATCGACGAGGTGATCTCGTCGATCACGTCCTGAGAGATCGAGGTGTCGAGGGTGAGGCCCATCAGCGCGGTGCCGCCTCGGGACGCGCGGCCGACGTCCATCGTCGCGATGTTGATCTCGTGCTGGCCGAGGATCGTGCCGACCTGGCCGATCACGCCGGGTCGGTCCTCGTACTCGAAGAACAGCATGTTGGTGGCCGGGGCCATCTCGATGTCGTAGCCGTTCACGTGCATCACGCGCTGGTCGTTGCGCTTGCCGACCAGCGTGCCGGCCACCGAGACCTCGCCCGAGTCGGTCTCGGCCCGAACGGCGACCAGGTTCACGTAGTCGCTGGAGACCGACGAGCGGGTCTCGCTGATCGCGATCCCGCGTTCGCGGGCGATGACCGGCGCGTTCACGAACGACACGGGCTCGTGCACCACGCCTCTGAGCACGCCCTTGACCACCGCGAGCGTGAGCACCCGCGTGTCCTGCTCCCCGATCCGGCCGAGGTACTGGGCCTGCACCGTCCGGACCGCGCCGTCGGACAGGCCGGTGAGGAGCGCGCCCAGGCGTTCGGCGAGCGCGAGGAACGGGCGGACGGTCTCGGAGACCTCGGCCGCGGCCGAGACGTTGACCGCGTACGGCACGAACTCGCCGTTCAGCGCCAGCCGGACCATCTCGGCGACCGAGGTACCCGCCTTGTCCTGCGCCTCGGCGGTCGACGCCCCGAGGTGCGGCGTCGTCACGACCTGCTCGAACCCGAACAGGGGCGAGTCCTCGGGGGGCTCGTGCTCGAACACGTCGAGCGCGGCCCCGGCGACCCGGCCCTCCTCGAGGGCCTTCGCGAGCGCCTGCTCGTCGACGATGCCGCCGCGCGAGGTGTTCACGAGGCGCGCGCCCTCCTTGACGAGCGCGAGCTCGCGTTCGCCGATCAGGCCCTCGGTCTCGGGCGAGCGGGGAAGGTGGATCGTGACGAAGTCGGCCTGGACGAGCAGGGCCTCGAGGCTCGGCATGAGCTCGATGCCCATCTCCTTGGCGCGGTCCTTCGGCACGTACGGGTCGAACGCGATCACCCGCATCCCGAACGCGACCGCCCGCTGCGCCACCAGCGCGCCCACGCGGCCGAGCCCGACGATCCCGAGCGTCTTGCCCTGGAGCTCGACGCCCTGCCACTTCGAACGCTCCCAGTGGCCCTGGCGCAGGTCCTCGTGCGCCTGCGGGATGTTCCGGGCCTGCGCGAGCAGCAGGGCGATCGTGTGCTCGGCCGCCGAGACGATGTTCGACGACGGCGCGTTGACCACCATGACGCCGCGGCGCGTGGCCGCGTCCACGTCGACGTTGTCGAGCCCGATCCCGGCACGCGCGACGACCTTGAGGTTGTCGCCGGCCTCGATCACGTCGCTCGTGACCTGGGTCTGCGAGCGGACGACGAGCGCGTCGTAGGGCGAGATCGCGCCGGCCAGGCCGGTCTCGGCGAGCTCGGGGCGGACGTCGACCTCGAAGTCCTTGCGGAGCAGGTCCAGACCCGCGTCGGACAGCTTCTCGGTGACGAGGACCTTCATCGCGTGTGCGGTCAGGCGGTCTCTTGGAACACGCCTTCGGCCGCCGCGACGGCCGCGCCGCGCTTGACCGGGTGGCCGAGGCGCTCGAGCGTCATCTCGAGGGCGGCGAGCCCGCGGATGATGTCGAGCTCGCTGAAGTACCCGAAGTGCCCGATCCGGAACACGGTCCCGCGCAGCGGCCCCTGCCCCGGCGCGATCACGCAGCCGAAGTCCGACCGGATGCGGTCGCTGATCGTGTCGGCGTCGATGCCCTCGGGCGCGCGGATCGCGGTGACGGTCCAGTTGTCCTCCAGCCCCTCGCCGAACAGGTCCAGGCCCAGCGCCTGCGCGCCCTCCTTGACCGCGCGCGAGAGCATCTCGTGGCGTTCGAGCGCGAGATCCACGCCGTCCTGGAAGTACAGCTCGAGCGCCGCGTGCAAGCCCTGCATCACGCTGATCGCGGGCGTCCACGGGTTCTCGGGCTCCGGCTTGTCCGCGAAGTCCTTGTAGATCGACCAGTCGAAGTAGAACCTCGGCATCCTTGCCGACTGGTGCGCGACCCATGCCTTGTCCGAGATCGCGACGAACGCGATCCCCGGCGAGGCCGAGAGCGCCTTCTGCGAGCCTCCCACCGCCACGTCGACCCCCCACTCGTCGAACGCGAACGGGACGGCCCCCAGGCTCGAGACCACGTCGACAACGACGAGCGCGCCGGCCTCGTTCGCCACCTTGGCGAGCTCCCGGATGGGCTGGATCACGCCGGTCGAGGTCTCCGAGTGCGTGAGCAGGACGCCCTTGACCGGGTGCTCGGCAAGCTCTCCGGCGACGTCCTCGGGCACGACCCTGCGGCCCCAGTCGTAGTCGATCGTCCGGACCACCAGGCCGTGCGCGGCCGCGGCCTTGGCCCAGCGCTCGGAGAAGAAGCCGGCGAGGGGCACGAGCACCTCGTCGCCGGGCGAGAACACGTTCTGGATCGCGGACTCGAGCCCGCCGGTGCCCGAGGAGGTCATGAGGAGGACGTCGGCGTCCTCGGTCCGGTACAGCTCCCTCAGGCGGGCGGTGACGTCCCGCATCAGGGCGCCGAACCCCGGCCCGCGGTGGTACACGAGCGGGCTCCCCTGCGCGAGCAGGACCTCGGGCGGGATGGGGGTCGGGCCTGGCGCCAGGATGATCTCGGGACGGTTCATCTCGCGCTCCTTGCGGGAAGCTTCCGGGGGCCGTCGCGGCTGGTCCGTGG
>Ga0081455_10008374_pt1 | contig 10758 bp, 9 predicted proteins | sample TabmetS3T2R1_FD_70207 | JGI IMG/M metagenome (GOLD analysis project Ga0081455, IMG submission 70207) | Tabebuia heterophylla rhizosphere microbial communities from the University of Puerto Rico - S3T2R1 | ecosystem: Host-associated > Plants > Roots > Rhizosphere ... | reverse complement strand
TGCCGTTCCTGATGTGGCTGGCGGCGACCGCATTCGTCGCGGTGGCGCACCCGTTCATCCCCGTGCCGCGCTGGCTGATGATCCACTTCTTCATGCTCGGCGCGGTGAGCCACGCCATCTTGGTGTGGAGCCGCCACTTCGCTCAGACTCTCCTCCATATCGAGCTGGACGACCGGCGTGACCAGTCCCGACGACTTCTGCTGTTCAACAGCGGCGTGCTCGCCGTGGTGGCCGGAATCGTGGCAGACGTATGGCCGCTGACCGTGACCGGCGCCAGCGCGGTGGCCGGGGCCGTGATCTGGCATGGTTGGGCGCTGTGGCGCCAGCTTCGCGCCGCGTTGCCGGCCCGCTTCGCCGTCTCGGTGCGTTACTACGTCGCTGCTGCCTGCTTCCTCCCCTCGGCGCGGCGCTGGGCACTGCCCTGGCTCGCGATCTTGCCGACCCCTGGCATACCCGCATCGTGGTCGCCCACGTCGCGGTCAATCTGCTCGGCTGGGTCGGCCTCACCGTCGCCGGGACACCGATCACGCTTTGGCCGACCATGCTCCGCACCCGGATCGCCGACGGTGCGGAACGTGCCGCCAGGCTGGCGCTCCCGGTCCTCGTCACATCGGTGGTGATGGCCGCCTCCACCAGCCTGCTCGGCTGGCGCCTCGGCGTTTCACTCGCGATTCTCGGGTACGTCGGAGGCCTCACCATCACCGGCCGGGCGATAGTCGAGCCGCTACGTCGTAAGCCTCCGACGTACTTCCCCGCGATGTCAGCGCTCGCCGGCCTGGCCTGGCTGGTGGGGACGCTCCTCGTGCTGGCGGCCGGCATCGCCACGTCGCCGTCGTGGACCGAGGCGCACGAGTGGTTCGACTGGCTGGCCCCGTTCCTGGTCGCGGGTTTCGCAGCCCAGGTCCTGTTGGGGGCGCTGTCTTACCTGGTACCGGTCGCGTTGGGCGGCGGACCGACCCCGGTACGAGCCGCCAACGCCGTGGTCGACCGCGGCGGGCCGCTGCGCGTGGTCGCCACGAACGCCGGCCTGTTGGTGTGCGCTCTGCCGGTGCCCAGCGTGGTGCGGGTACTGGCCTCAATGCTCGTGCTAGGCGGCCTCGCCACCGTGCTTCCGCTGCTGGTCATAGCGGTCCGGGCCTCCCGGGCCGCGAAGGCGTCTCTGCGCGAGTCGGAGGCGACCGGCACGAGTGACCGGACGATCCCGCCGCAGTCTCGCCCCGCCGGCCAGCTGGCGGGGCTCGCCGCCACGGGACTCGCTGGTGTCGTGATGGCGGTCGCCGTCGGCGTCGCCATCGACCCGACCGCGCTGACCACCGGTTCATGGGCCTCCGCCGCCGCCGGCGTGACGCCCACCGGCGAGACCACGACCGTCGACGTCGAGGCGCGGGACATGCGGTTCTGGCCGTCGACCATCTCCGTGCCGGCGGGCAACCGGCTAGTCCTCGAGGTGGCCAACACCGACGACGAGGACGTTCACGACCTGGTGCTCGACGATGGCTCATCCACGGTGCGGCTCTCCCCCGGCGACACCGCCCGGCTCGACATCGGCGTCGTGGGACGCGATCTCGATGGCTGGTGCTCAATACTCGGGCACCGGCAGATGGGCATGGTCCTCGAGGTTCACGTCACCGGTACGCCACCTCCCGCATCCGACGCGGAGGGGCATGGCGACCATCCGCACGGTCCGGCCGCGACCGACGACTCCACCGCCGGCACCGACGATGCTGCCGGCCACGACCACGGGTCCCTCGAAGGCGGTGGGTCGGCCGCCGACGCGCTGGACTTCATGGCCACGCCTTCGGCATCGTTCCGGGCCCGCGATGCGGTCCTGCCGCCGCTCGAGAGGGGGCAGGTGCACCGCCACACCTTCGTCGTTCGAGAGGTCGTCCGCGAGGTCGCGCCCGGCGTCACCCAGCGGCTGTGGACCTACAACGGGACCATGCCGGGACCGATCCTCCACGGCCGGGTCGGCGACGAGTTCGTCATCACGCTGGTCAACCGCGGGACGGTTGGCCACTCCATCGACTTCCACGCCGGCTCCTTAGCGCCGCAGCGTCCGATGCGCACCATCGCGCCCGGGGAGTCGCTGGTGTACCGGTTCCGGGCCACCCGCGCCGGTGTCTGGATGTACCACTGCGCGACGATGCCGATGTCGGCGCACATCGCGAACGGCCTGTTCGGCGCCGTCGTCATCGAGCCGCGCGGGTTGCCGACGGTCGACCGCAGCTACTTGATCGTGCAGTCCGAGCTCTACCTCGGCGAGCAGGGCGGCCCGGTCGACCCCACCAAGCTCGCCGAGGAGCGCCCAGACGCGGTGGCCTTCAACGGCTACGTCAACCAATATGACCACCGGCCGCTGCCGGCTCGGGTCGGCGAACGGGTCAGGGTGTGGGTCGTGGACGCCGGCCCGAACCGGCCGTCCGCGCTCCACGTGGTCGGCGGTCAGTTCGACACCGTGTACGCGGAAGGCAACTATCTCCTCGGCAGCCAACGACGAGATGACCACCATGACGGCGGCTCACAGGCACTGGCACTGCAGCCGTCCCAGGGCGGGTTCGTCGAGCTGACCTTCCCCGAGCCGGGTGACTACCCGTTCATCACACACGTGATGATCGACTCCGAGCGCGGCGCGCACGGACTCTTCCAGGTCACCCGATGAGCCGCCCGGTGGCCCGCTCAAGCGTGAATAGCCATTGCCTGGCACCGGCCTACTTTGGGCAAAGAGACGCAGGAGGTGCTAACGCGTGAAGTACGGATTGCAGGTAAAGGAAGGTCGGACCTTGTTTCCACTCGGCATTAGGGTGATCGAAGGCGACGTGGAACTGGTCATCGGACATGCTTACGGCACCCGCGCCGGGTGCGCCGAAAACACCACCGGTGGCAACACCCAAAGCAGCAACACCGGACGCGGCGGAAACGGCCCAGCAGGATTCCCCCCACCGCGTCTGGAGGGTCAACGGCTCCGACAGCCCATTCCAGCCGGACGCGAAGACTTCATTAGGTGCCCGGTCCGATGGCGAGCTGATGGTCGAGCTTCACCCTCGGAGAGAAAGGAGAAGTGCCGTGTGTGAGCAATGCGGTTGCCGGGGTGTGCGCCCGATCGCCGAGCTCATGGACGAGCATTATGTGCTCCTCGACCTGGCCGGCGATATCCGTCGCTCGCTCGCGGCCGGCGACCACCCAGCTGCGGAAGCCGCGCTGCGTCGGCTGGCCCGCCTTCTCGCCCGTCATGTCGGTCGCGAGGAGCGCGGCGTTCTGGCAGCCGTGAAACAGCAGGGCGACTTCGCCGAAGCGGCGGAGAAGCTTGAGGACGAGCACACCTTCCTAGACCGTGAGCTGGACCGCCTCGATGTCGCCGACCCGGCCTTCCCCGTGCGGGCGCTGTCGCTCCTCGACGCGCTCGCCGAACACATCGACAGGGAGAACCTGGGGGTCTTCCCTGTCGCTGTCGTGACCCTCGGCGCCGCCGGCTGGGAAACGGTCGGCCAGGCACATGCCGAGCAGCCGAGCTTCCTCACCGACGAGGCAGCGGCACCTGGGCCTTCCTGACCGACGGCGCCGGACCCGGGTCAGGTGTCGATCCAAAGCGTCGACGTAGCGCTCACCCATCCGCGACAGCAGACGCGTCGACCCCTCGATGTCAGACAACAACATCGAGACCGTCCCGCCGGGAACCCGCTCACACCCCAGGTCTCGACCCACAACCGAAGGGGCACCAGGTTGCCAGGCTGACGGCGATCGAGCTGACGAGCGACGCATTACGAGTGAGTCGCTCACCATAGCCACGGGCTTCCTTCAGGCGGCAGGACTTCGGTCACGGACCCCTCCGGTGGCGTCCAGCCCCATCGGTTTGACACCGTTTCGCACCATGGACGGCACCATGGACGGGGAGGCTGATACCTGCGGACCGGCGCCCTCCTTGAGAACTGAAGTGCGCCCAAGCTCCCATCCGAGTGATGCTCATCCCATGTCCTTAGACGGTTGATGCGCGACAGTTTCGCGCCAGGTGATGTGCGACATCTGGTCTAGGAAACTGTAGGTGCGGTCCGTGGCCGCATGCTCTTGATGTTACGGACTGGGCTGGTGGTGGTGCGGCGGACGATGCGGGTGTCTTCGTCGTCGAGCTCGATCGCCAGGGTGGTCTCGGAGACTGCGATGGTGACGGTCTTGTGCTTGTGCAGGCGGCCGAGTGCGACCTTTTGACCGACGACCATGATCCTGCCGCTGTTGTCGGCTCGTCGTTGAACGCGGACCGGTTCGGTGGCCGGCCGAGGTGGTGGCCCGGCCGGGCGTCGGCCTCTCAGCTTGGTGATCTGGTCGGCGCTGAGTGGGTTGGGTCGGGTGCGCAGCAGTTCGCGGGTGTCGAGGTCGAAGAACATCAGCGTGGTCGGTTCGATGCGGATCCCGACCCGGCTGCCGGCGAGGATCTCCGCGGCGACGAGGACCCGGTTGCCCAGGCTGATGGTGCCGCCGGGTGAGACGCAACGGTCGACCTCGACCGCGCCACCGTCCTCGACCGGCGGCAGCGGCGACGGGCCGGCCGGGGTTGCGCCCTCGTGGGCGACGAGTCTGGCCAGGTCGGAGACGGTCAGGTGGGAGCGGACACTCTTGACCCGCCCGTCACCGATGAGCAGGTGGATGATGTCGCAGTCGGCCCAAAACCGCACGGTCTGACCCGCACGGGCCGGGCCGAGCCAGAACTGGCGCCGCAGCACATACATGTTCCCCGAGGGCGGCACGACCTTGGTGAACTCGATCGGCCCACCCGCATAAGGCCCCGGCGCCGAGGGTTCGGGACTCTCGGATTCTTGCGCCACGGTGTCGATGGCCGGTGCCAGCGCGGCCGGCAGCCAGGTCTCGACCAGCTCCCGCTCGGTGTCTGGTCGCGGGGTGAATCGGTCGGCCGGGGTCACCGGCAGTGTGTCGTCCAACCCCTGGTGCGGCCGGTTGGTGTTGTAGTCGGCCACCCACGCGTCGACCGCCACCTGCGCCTGCTCGACCGAAGCGAACGGGCCGGAGGGCTCGCAGAACTCGGGACGGAACGTGCCGTGGAAGCGTTCGACCTTCCCATTCTGGTTGGGCGATGCCGGCTGCGTGAGCCGATGCGTGATCCCGTTGCTGCGGCAGATCTTGTCGAACAACACCTCACCGCGTTTCCCGAACCGGTCGGTGAACTGCTTGCCGTTGTCGGTGATGATTTCCTCGGGCACCCCGAACCGGGCCAACGCCTGGGCGAAGGCCAGACACACCGCCCGACCGGTCGCCCGCTCGACCACCTGGGCGATCACACAAAACCGCGAGTGGTCATCAACCGCAGTGACGACCTTGGCCTCACGCAGCTCGCCGGTGGCGGTGTTCACCAGCTCGATGCCGCCCACGATGTCCATCTGCCACAGCTGCATCGCCGCAGACCGTTCCCACCGGACATAGGAGTCCCTCGGTCGCTTGCGCGGCCGCACACGCGCCAACCCCTGCCGATGCAGAATCCGGTCGATCGTGCGTTCCGACGGCACCACCAACCCCTCTGCCGGCCGGTGTAGTAGCTCCATCCGGATCCGCTTCGACGCCGACGGTGTCACCGCGTGGAACCTGACCGACGGGACCAGCCAGCGGATCGTGACGGGCGTCGGGCCGGGCTGGCTGTGGGGTGTGGCCGACGGCCAGATCGCGCATGTCGAGTCAGACGGTGGTCGGCGCTACGTGGTCGTCAGCGAGGATCCGCAGGCCGACCAGCCCCGCGTCCGGCGCGGTTATGAGCCGCTGGGTGCCAAGCTGTCGCCGACCGGGAAGTACGTTGTCACTCTCTCGCCCCGCGGCGATGTCGCTGTGACGGAGATGCCGTCGGCGCGAGACGTCAGGCCGGATGACAGCCGCTACGTCGCCGGCCTCGCTCCGCTGCAGTGGGTCGACGACGATGTCTTCTATGCCGCCGGCACACCGGACGGTGGCGAGTCGGCCGATGTGGTGCGGTGCACGATCTCGACCGGCAGGTGCCGCGTGGTCGTCGAGGCGGTCGGCCCGGCTGCGCAGATCCAGGGACCGAATGGGGAGAACTCGCCGATCGAATGACCCGGAGGTTGGGACGATGGCTAGATCGGGCGCATGTTCGAGAGGAAACCATCAACGTGGCCAAATCGGAGTGACGTTAGGCCACCCGTGGCGCGGCGAAGGGCCACGGGTGGCGCGGCCGGTACAACCGATTCTCGGATCGCTCCGTATTGGAGAGTGAACACAGTTCCCAACCGAGCGAGGCAACGGTGGCGAGACGAACCGAGTGTGACGCGGAGTTCACCCAGTACGTCGCCGCCCGCCGCAAGACGCTGCTGACCGCCGCGTACTTCTGCTGCGGCTCCTGGAACCACGCCGAGGACGTCTTGCAGACTGCCCTGGCGAAACTGTACGTCGCCTGGCCTCGCGTGCGACGGCGCGGCACCGAAGAGGCGTACGTCCGCCGGATCATCGTCAACGCGGCGATCGACGAGGGCCGACGGCCCTGGCGGCGTGAGCACCCGGTCGACGCGATACCCGAACGTGGGTACGAGCCACTCGACCGAGCCGAATCGAGCGAGCTCATGACAGCAATCGCCGCACTACCGCCACGGCAGCGCCAGGTCCTCGTCCTTCGGCATTGGCTCGGGATGTCTGTCGACGAGACGGCCAACGACCTCGGGATCAGCCCGGGAACCGTGAAGAGTCAGACGGCGCAGGCGCTGAAACATCTTCGAAGCGCGCTCGGAATCAATGCGGAGGCGACCGGCAATGGTAGGGGTGAGTGATGATGAGTGACGACAGCCTGTACCAGCTGATGCTTCGGGAGGCCGACGACGCCCCGCGGGCGTTCGCGGTCGACGACCTGCGCCGTGGTCGACGCCGGCTGCGGAGACGCCGGGCGGGTCTCGCCGCTCTCGCCGTCTGTGGAGTGCTCGCGGCCAGCGTCACCGCGTACGGAGTAAGTGGGACCGGTACGTCCGACGCGCCACCGGCCCACCACGACCGATCGGACGAAGAATTCCTGCCCGACAGCGACTGGTCACCCGCCAAGCAGACCTACGTCCGCGTCCGCGATGTCGTCTTCGATCACACCGAATACGGCCGGCATGCTGGCACGGGCTACACCCCGCACGATCCCATCTCGCCTCAGAGGGCCTGGAGCGACGCCGCCGAGCCGGACGGCTTCGGATATTACTCCGGCAAATCCGCCGAAACGACGTGGCTTGTGAACGTGACGTGGGACCGGACCTGGCTCGAAGACTCGAAGGCGGGCACGCTGTATGTCGACGTCTTCGACGGCAAGGACGCCACACGCTGGGGCCCCACCTGGATGACCCGATGCTCTGGGTTCTTCAGAACGCACCGCTTTGCCAGCTGCGACGACCGAACCACCGCGAACGGCAGGACTGTCCTGGTCGGAATCGACCGTCGTCCGGTCGGGCTGTGGATGACTGTGCACTGGACCCAGCCTGACGGGACGCTCGTGCAAGCCGGGTTCTCCGGTCCCCGCTGGCCCAAAGCCCACGATCCGTCGGTGACGATCGACGACCTGATGAACGTCGCAACCGATCCGCGACTCACCATCGTCAACGGCGACTGACGCACCGGCCGGACCACAAGCCGACGTTCCGGGCGTGACCGATTCGGGACCTTCGACCCTCGCGCCGAGGTCGCTGTATCGGTAGAGCGGGGCAGTGGGAATCCTCCTTAACACAGGGCCAGCCAGGCAGCGGCTCTGCTGGGTGGTTCCCTCAGCTGGTGGCGCGTGCCCGCACCACCATGCCGGCGGCCCTGAACCAACCAACCCGGCTATAGGAGGTTCGGGGCCGCTGATAGATACCTGCTAGGCGCAGTCTTGGCGTTCGGCAGCTACGCAGAGTGGAAAAGGTCGCCAGCACGTATCCGGGTGGGTGGGATCTCGACGGGGCCCATCGTCGTCGGCGAAGGTCAACCTGGAGATTGTCGGCCTTATGGGCACCACGTACGTGCGCGGATCGTGCGAGAAGCGGCTGACGGTCTACGGGGACGCACGGATGCGCACGCCGATACATACTGACGCCGCCTTCACAGGCTTACGAGGACATTGGGCCGCGTCGAGGAGACCCCTGATAAGGAAGAGGTCAGCGGAAACGGATCGTGACCTGGCCAGTGCGTAAGCGGCGGACAATGTGGTCCATGAGGGGACTCATGGCTGCGGTTATCGGGGCCGTGGTGTTGATCGCTGGGTGCGGCGACGTCCAAGGCGGTACTGGCAACCGGCCGAGGTTGGCGGTCAGCGACACCCGAGCTTCCGATGTGGGCGTGACCATCCGAGACGGCCCAGACAGAACGACGTCGGGTTCGTTGCCTCAAACGAATGGCATGTCGGTGGATGTCAAGAGGTGGCTGAGCGGTGCGGGGTACGTGCTTAAGCCGCCCAAGGCGGTCGCCGAGGCGATTAGCGCCGACGACGCGATCGTGGCCGCACAACGAGAATATGGCTCCTCCGGCGCGACCGGAGTAGCGGTTGAGCGGCTGACTGTCACCACACCAGACCTCGGCCGCCTGGTGAATCCCGGCAACCCGGAATCTGCGGTAATCCCGAGGTATGACCATCGGCAGATGTGGGTCGTCGCGTTCGATGTGATGGTCCTGAAGAACGGCCTCGGCGGGCCGCAGGTCCCACGCGAGCAAGAAGAACCCAACCCATTGGTCCCGGGAACAGCGGTCGTGTTCGTAGACGCCATCACCGGCGCTGCGCCCAGTGCCATCTTCTAGCGACGCTCAAGGTCGGCAGAAACTCGGCAGCGCTGTTCAGGTCGAGCCGCGACCAGTCGCAACGATCGACACCACGCCCGCGTTAACCCGACACGTGCGGCACGCGTTGACACGCACTGATGGCGAAGTACAGCGTTCACACCGAAGAGGTCAGGCACGTGGCTGACGTGCTGACGAATCTGCGAACGGGACCGTCTAAGACAGCTTGGACACCATGCGAACGACGCCACGAGCGACCAGCGAGCCACGCCTATAGGCCATGCTCAAAGGACGCCTGCGACGCCACTCTGTCGGCTCATAACCCAGAGGAGTCTCGGCTTCATCCGACCTGGAGCTTCCGCCGGGCATCCCGCTCGGTGAAGGATGGTAGCCATGATGCGCAGTCGTCATCTGGTCCCGTTGGGCGCGACCGCACTCATTCTGGCGACATCAGTCGCCGCATCGACCGCCGGCACGTCTCCACCGGAACGAGCTGTGGCAACCCCAACGTGCTTCGGCGTGGCAGCCACAATCGTCGGCACCGCTGGCCGCGATCATCTGACCGGCACCCCCGATCGCGACGTCATCGCGGGTCTAGGCGGCCGCGACGTGATCGATGGCCGCGGCGCCGATGATGTCATCTGCGGCGGCTACGGCGGCGACCTACTCCGTGGTGATCGCGGAGACGACCAGCTGATCGGCGGCGAAGGTCGCAACACCCTGCGTGGCGGCCGCCAAAAGGACCATCTCATCGGGGGGTCCGATCCGAACCTGCTATACGGCGGGCCCGGCGCCGACCAGCTCCAGGCAGGTGGGAGCCATGACGACGCCCTCCTGGGCGGACCCGGCCCCGACCGGATGCGCGGCGGCGACGGCGACGACTTCTACACCGCCGGAACCGGCCGCGACATCATGACCGACCACGCTGGAGGCGACGACCACCTCGACGGCGGCCACGACCGCAACTACGACCTCGCCCGAGCCGGACCCGGCAACGACATCTGCACCAACGTCACCGACGCCTACAACTGCGAGAACACCGACTAACACCACGCCGTCCCCAGCCAGGCTTATGCATGGGGACAGCCGAAGTGAGCAACAGTCCCGGCCCGCCTTGGCTGGCTCGCGAAGCCATGCGGGCCATTAACGGGCCATTAGCACCGTCATCGTCGGATCACTCCAGGCCACAGCTGGCCGTCCGAGCAACCCGGAGAAGCGCTACAGACGTATCCTCGGCACGATTCCCAAGCTGACAGTGCGGCTTCGATTCTCGTCGCCCGCTCCAGCACGAATGCGGGCGCTGACACCTGCGGCACCCGGCATCGGCCGGCGACAAGGGTAGGACCCAAGTGCGCGCACATTCCGAGAAGAGGTTGTCTCTCGTCCTTGACCTCTTCTGACCGCTGCTGAAGGCTGACGCCGGGGAGGTGCTGTGATGCTCGACGAGCCGAAGCTCCATGAGGCACTGCGCCGCCACTGGGAATTCTCAGGCCGGGATGAGGACATCTCGCACGAGATCTACCACGACGACGCTGTGCTCGAGTTTCCTCAATCGGGCGAACGGTTCGAGGGCGTGGCGAACTTCAGGGAGTGGCGTCGCCAGTACCCCGCCACCCTGAATTTCCACATTCGGCGCATCAACCACCGCGATGACCTGGTCGTTGTCGAGTACCTGATCAGCTATGACAGCCAGCCATGGAAGTACGTGGTCAACGTCATGGAGTTCAGGGACGACCGCGTCGCCCATGAGCGCATCTACATCATGGATTCATGGGAAGCGCCGGACTGGCGCAAGCCCTGGCGCGCTGACAGTCCCGCCGACCCGCCACCCCCGGCTCCTTGACCCCACTTTGGCGCGCCGCCCGTCATCCACTCGGTGGGCTTCGCCACCTTGCCGCGCAAGTCGGCCCTCCTCTGATGCGCGCGACCGCTCATGGCTCCCTTCTGTGTCAAGTGGTGGCTGGTAGAGGCGTTCTAGGCTGGGTGGTGGCGGGTCCGGGAAGTGACTTGTCCGAAGAGCCGGTGGTGGGC
>Ga0081455_10008373_pt1 | contig 10761 bp, 20 predicted proteins | sample TabmetS3T2R1_FD_70207 | JGI IMG/M metagenome (GOLD analysis project Ga0081455, IMG submission 70207) | Tabebuia heterophylla rhizosphere microbial communities from the University of Puerto Rico - S3T2R1 | ecosystem: Host-associated > Plants > Roots > Rhizosphere ... | reverse complement strand
TGGTTCGGGAGCGGGAGGGTCAATGACTGTTACATTGCCAGGTGTTTGTGTGATATTGCCAGGAGGAACTTGGGTCACATTTCCGTCAGGTTCGATTATTGTTATATTTTGAGGAGGCTGTTCTCCTGTTTGATTGTCAACTGGTGGTGGTAGTATGACTGTGGCATTGTCTTCGCCTTCGGTTTCATTTGGAGGAATAATCACAATTGGGCCTGGTGGGATTGGCTCTGCTCCTGGAAGTTCTACTGTTATGATAACTCTATCTTCTGTTATCTGAGTATTTACTGATGCAAAGCCGCCATTTTGTGCTTGTGCTTGTGCTATGACTGCGCTAACTGCTGTTATCCCTGCAACAATGGCTATTGCTGCAAAAATAAATGTATAATGTGTATGCATTGACTATTCTAGATTTAGGTAGTATATAAAAAAGTAAGGTGGTAGGATTAGACTGCTTTGAGCATGTCTATAAGTTTGTTCTTGAACTCTTCAGCAAACTCTGGATTTACCTTTTTGAGTCCTTTGAGTTCATGGATTGTTGATTCTAGTTGCTCCACATGATAGCTACACATGAAGCCACAATAGTCTGATTCTTGCTCTTGCATTTGACTCATATTTCAGATACCCAAGCTGCATGTATCTTTGGTACGGAGCTCTTCTTGAAGCCATCTATTCTGAGCTGACACTCAAATGTACTAGCTTTTGGATTGAAGCCACCTACATTTGTACCTTCAATCTGTTTCTTCCAGCCATCGCCTAGATTAGTCCATAGTTCTACCTTGTTTTCAGCTTTGTAGTATACTGCTCCTAGTTTCATGCGCTTGCCTCTGATATCACCTATCTTGGGTCCCTTGATAACACATAGGTCTGTTGAAGGATGGTCTTCCTCTTTTCCTAAGCAGGATTGACCGGTATATACTCCTATACCCTCGTCAAACCAACCAGTACCCATGTGTGTACCACCATGCTTCATACTTAGATTGTCATCATGCGCCCAACCTGCTGCATTTGGTACATCAACATCTACTACAAACTGGTGATTAGCAAACTTGATGTTTTTCACATTAGCTTCAATTGTTTCGTCGTCAGGTTTGCCTGAAGCGTAATGTCTGGTGGTCGGTCCCCTAATAGTGTGGCCTAACTTCTCTCCTTTTACTGGATATGGGCCATCGCCTTCTGCGCCTGGTCCTGGTGGAGGTGGAGGTGCAGGTCCTGGTCCTGGTGCTGGCGGTACTGGAGTAGGTAATCCTTGCTCCTTTCTGCATTGATGCCACTTTACATAGTCTTCTGCTTCTTTCTTTGTTGCGAACTTATGTGCTATGTTCTTATCTTCAGCATCTACTACTTTGTATAATGAAGGGTCGTCCTTCATTGGTACGACTTCCCAGTTCTCCGGCGATGCTTCATCTCCTCCCCAGCCGCCTTCCTTAACATGCTCATCGTTGGGGTCTGGGTCTGGGCCACATCCTGGGCCTGGACCTGGTATAGGTTCAGTACTATGGTCGCCTAACAGTATGTTTATGGCTGTATCATGATATTCTCTAGCTAGGTCAGCCATTTCGGGATTGCCGTTGGCTGCCGCATCCATGTATTCTTTCTTCTTGGCTGCAATAAGTTTGAGTTCTTCCTCTGAAAGTCCGTGCTTCTTGTCGCTTTCTGTCGACATAAAGCGGTATAAATCGCGTAGTAGTTATGTTTTTCTTTATGGAATCATGTTTTGTTATGTAGCAGACCAGAATTTTACTCGACTGATGCCATTATTATCATCTGCATTAATACCATCGTTGCCATAACAGATTATTCGTACGGCTCTAGCCTTTGCTCCAGTATCTTCGTCCTCGATTAATGTAAATAATGAAGTATCTTGTACTCCCTCATACTCTTTTCCTTTTGTTTCTTGGGCTGGTGGAACTGCAGGCGATACTATGAACTCCACTTTGAATGCTCCAGTCCTTGAAAGACTGGGGTCCCACTCTATTAACATCCTATTGATTGTTAGTAGCTCAGTACCTACGTCTATAAAGATAGACTCTCCGCGCCCTTTAGAAGTCCATTTGACATTAAAGGTATCTGACATAATATTGATTCCTTGGTTGTGACGGGTTGCGCTTGTTTCCCAAACATTAAGCATTTTTACAGGTACAAAGTTTGGACCTGGGACAGGGACTAAATCTTCTGATGCGATGTTTGTATAAGGCATGATGATACTATTTTTTGGTTAGTAGTAAGTTGTATAAGTTATGCCGATTAAAATGGGTAAGAAGAAATATGCCACCTTTGCAGGTGCAGTTGCAGCTAAAGAAAGAGAGGGATATTCACATGCGGCTGCAACAAGGATTGTTGGAAGTATAGAAGCAAAGCAGCACCCAAGAAGGCGCAGAAGAAAGTCTTAATACTGTATTCTCTCCCACACATCTAAAGATTCTTTATTATGGTCAGGCCAGCCATGAAAATCTTCTAGATGCTTCCAGAGGAGGTCCCTATTGTTTGCTATGTATACATCCTCTACTCCACAGCAGTTTATACAAACATATTCTTGATTGCCGTCGTCTTTGTGTCGTACCCTAATCATATTACTGCTCCTCTTGGATAGTTATTACACCATTTATGCCAATATTCTTTCTTATGAACATACTGGTCTAACTGCCAGTACTGCATACTATCAGTAAAATCTTTACCTTCCTCATCTAGTAATCGCTTTTCTAATATGAAAAACTCTGAGCCTATTGCTTTTAGCATCATACAACAGGTGCACCAATACCATGATACATGAGTATTGAACCTACATCCTTTTTTCTTGTTGGCACATTGCCGTTGTTCTACAATCCTTGTGACTTCCTCATGTGGAATCATCTTACTAGCAGTAGTGAATAATGGCCTTTCTTCCAATGGCTCGCCTGTGTCAGTCATAGTAATATCCCATAAGAGTTTGAGTTATCTGATTTGCAGTTTAGGCTTAGATGTTGAACTCTCTTATCTGGCCTTCCAAATGAATATCGTTCGTCTGTCTCCCTGCCGCATCTAATACACTTTAGATATTCAGTCATTATTCGAGCCCTGCCATTATAACTCGCGTATACTTTTTTACTGCTTCGTCTACTATTTTGCCTTCATGATACCTTCTAATGTGTAAATCTTGGTCAAATATTGTATTCTGTTTAAAGTCTTTATCGCAAATATCACACCAAAACTTTTGTCCTCTGGGAATCATTTAGAATGTCCTCTGCTTAATCTGATTCATTCTAACTTGAACAACATTAGCTATCCTGGTATGATATCCTTTGATTTTACCGAGCTCCGGCAGGCTTTCTATTGTTTTTACTTTTTGAACCCACTGGTCTAAGCTCATATTTTCTGGTTCAGGAGGCTTTTTATTAGATACATATGTATCTATATATGACACTCCAATAGCGTTAGGTTGATTCCCTAACGCATTTTTTTCTAACTCTCCTTCAATCATCTCACCTAGTTTTAATGAGATTGATTTATGCTCCTTGTCGCAGAGTTCCTCAAAGTCATGATATCTACTTCTTTCTGCGGAGAAAGTAACTGTCTGTCTATCCCTGTACTCCCTTCTTTTCATCTTATTTATTTAAGTTATTTAACTTATTTAAGAGTTTATTATATTATATAGGGTCTGTAAAAATGCAGTGGAAATGAAGGTTTCATGTCAAAACGCTGCATTACAACAGAAAAAGGTAAAAAGATAGACTTATTTCCCTATCCACACAGTATGGTTTGTAACTGTAACAGTATCATTTTGTATTAGTACTGTCACACCTACAGGCGGGAACTCATTTATGTCTAAATCTGTTGCCTGAAAGGTGAGCATTGTTTGAGTTCCATTGGGTGGAAGTGCATCATATGGGTCTACTGAAATGTCCCTATCTTTGTCGTCTGCGGTTAGGTTGACTGAACTTCCGTTCATGTATAGCGGCATTGGTGGAGGAGCTTCTAGGCTTAGGGTTGTTGCATAAAGAAGGCCGGTTTGTATTAATAACAATACTCCGGCAACTATTACTAACGTCTTAAACAAGTCTTCTTTTTCTTCTTACGGTTTGTTTTGTTCTCGTATTTCTGTAGTATGTTTCACTTGGACTGGTAATAGTAGCTTCCCATTTTGGAAGAGGTACAACTCTTTTGGGGATTCTTGTAATCGGTTCTGCAGGAGTATATTTTTCATCTACTCGCCATGGCGCTTCTTGAGTTGGCTTAGTACTTGGAAGCGCATAAGGAGGTGAATATGGTTCGTCTACTCTCCACTCGGTAGGTGCTGTTTTCTTAACCATTTTCTTTACCTTTATCTGCTAACTCTCTGGCTATCGCCCACATATGCATTTCGTACAAAGCCGGCGGTATCTCCTCTTTAAAGGGAGCCCAAACATATTTCCCCTGCCGCCATTTCTGAATCTTCAGACCATGAATACATGATGCTTTCATTAATCTCTCTTGTACTGGGTCTATCTCCCTATGATGAATATTTCTAAGATGTGAGGCATAATCCTTGACAAGGACTTCATCATTGTGGCAGTTCCAGAACGGCTTTGAACACATAATATAGAACATTTTGCCATGGAGCTCGTCACTGTATGTTAGAATATTCTTATCATTTTTGACATTGTCTACTCCAATAGGGTGTCCTCTGCCTGGCTTGTATTCAGGCATTATTTGTACCTCTCCATTGTTTCTCTAGAGTAGTCACAACTTAAAGCACATTTGCACTTACTGACTTTACACACTGTCATGCCCATTTCTTTAACAATCATATGAAACTGTGCAGAATGATTGCAATAAGGGCAGTTTGGGTTGACTTGTTCATTACTGGAAGTGAACTTAAACAATCTGTTGTTGGCTCAACCTTTTCTGAGCGATTGTTAATCTCTCTTCGTCAACATCTATGCCAATAAAGTTATACTTCTTGTCTTGCATGAGCATTGCTACTACTCCCGTAGTTCCCCAGCCACAAAATGGGTCTAGGATGGTTCCATCATTAGGACATGACATGAGTAAAGATTGTTTGACTAGCTCGGCTGAGAATCCAGGTTCATATTCTTCAGTTCCAGGTTTCTTCGGACGTCTTTCTGTAAAGATAGAACAGGGCTGGCCTTGAAAGTCTTCAAAGTTATTGTAGTATCCATATCTTGACCTTGTGAAATGGTATAGGTAGCAGTGGTCTAGAATCAATCGGTTGTTATCTACAGCTCTGCCTTCATTGAAAAGGCCCATATCTCCTACCGGTAGGTGCCAGATTCTTTCTCCTCTCATAATCCAGTTATAATCTCGTACCATATCTAGAGTAAATCTTGCAGGCCATCTCATAAGTGAGCCATTTTCATCAAATGAGTCTTCCATATGAACCCACATACTACCAGTTGGTTTCAAGACTCGACTACATTGCTGCCCTAGAATAATCAGCACCTCAAAGAGCTCTGCTAATGTTCGGATAGGATTAGGACTTGTAAATATGCAATCAACACTGTTAGCAGGCAGCTTTGGAAGTTTGTCTCTTGCATCACATTGATGGAGCTCGAAGTTCATCTCTGGAATCCCTGACAGTCCATATGGCAGCCGTTGCATTTCTTGGCTGAAGAATGTTTTCCTGCACCATGTCTTAAGATATCATGGCCACAGTATGTACATTCTACTTTACTCAATATACTTTCCACCGTTTAGTAGTGCTCTAGTGAATCTGTTTCTACTTCGGGGCTCCCGTCTGCCTATTCGACCACAACATTTGCATCTCACACATTTCATTGCAATCTCACATGTAGCACAGTAGTATTCCTTTGTTTTGGCATAAGAGACTCGACGAGAGTCTATCTTTGGTATATGTCTGCAAAAGTGTCTACATGTATAGGTGCCGCGTCCTGCATGAGGAATCTTAAGCTTATGTCGTGGAATATTTATGCCCTTTATTATGAATCCAAACTCATCGATTACTTGTGTGCCCTTTACTAACAAGGACATTTGTTCAAGAGTCTGATTTATGTTAGCCAATTCTTTCAACTTCGGTATCCAGGTGCTCGTGTCGCCTTCGTATATAGACTGCTTCGTTGAATGTTTTTGCCTTCTGACTAAAATCGCAGACATTGCATTTCACTCTATAAGGCATTATTGTTGTAGCTCATCTGCCCTAACAAAGTGAACTGTTGCGTCCTTCTGTTCTTTTCTTTCCTTCTGTTCCTTTACTAGATTAGTCTTGTATTCTTCAAAGTCTTCATTCCATTTTGCATTGCGTTCTTCTTGTTGGCCCATGATGAATATAACCTGATGTAGGTTGTCAACAGTAGTTTGTAGTGCTTTGAGTATTTCGTTAATATTTCTTGATTTGTTTGCTGCACTGCATATTTCATAAGATTCTGTTATCGGGTCTTTAATGTATGCCATTGGGATTGTGTTATATTTCCCTCCCCAGAACTTTCCAAACATTAAAGAAAGACAGGTTTCTGAATGGGGTGTTTTCCCATCCAGATTGTACGGCTTTCCGTTTATGAACTGTACTCGAGTTCCGCAACCTTGATTACATAGTACATTACTCATTTCTTTTTATCACCTCCTTTCCTTTCAAATAGAAGTCCTTCATTTGGTACTCCGTAAAGAGCTGGTCCAAATACTCTATGCATTTGAGTTGTGACTCTTTTGTAGTTTCTGGTAGAGGACTAGGCCATTCAAAAACAGCGTCCTTGATTATAGCCTCGTAGGTCTTCCACTTTTGTTCTTCGGGGTCGCCTCTAATATCTATGCGCCGCATCTACTCTTTTCCTCCTATAAGGCGAATGTCTTGATACAGTAGCAAAGACTGCAACTCCATATCCGTTACCAAACTTGCAGTAGCGTGAATCATGCATTTTCTTACCGCCTGGACTAATCCTGATTTCCTTCCACTCTCTAGGAAATCGTTCGCCTGTTGGGTCAATCCACTTATCGCATCTTCTACATCTGATATCGCCTTTGTGAAACCCTCTCAGGTGCATCCAGAAAGCCTGATTAGAGTTCGGATGTCGTTTAAATGTCTTTTTGCTAAGAAGCCACTTTCTACGAGCCTTAAGTTGTCCTGGTGACATGGTCATCGCTTTTTATTTCTCCAGCTTTTGTCCTGTTGAAACTTGCTCCAATCTATTTGATTATCAAGCTTGTTAAGCATCTCAAGATATTTTGAGCCTTTAGGTGTAATGTTTATCAAATCTCTAGAAGACAGACTGAACTTATTATCCATTTTCATGCGCAGCTTATCAGTCAACGGAGTTCTGACTACCATTTTTCTGTCTATAAGAAATGCTAGAGCATGCTGTAGTTGCCTGTCATTCATTTCTGCACGGTATGCTAGGATAGTAGCAGGACATGGCCCTTTATTTACAAGACTTTGTAGTATTTGTTGCCGCATTGTTTCTCTAGGTCGATTGATAAACTTGTTTACAAATGTACTAGTCATGTTGCTGGTAATGAAAGACTCATTTCTTCAGCGATTTCCTGGTCCGACCAACTGCTAAGTTGGGCGAATGTAAACCGATAAATCCGTTGTAGCTCGTACGCTTCTTTAAGGCGTCTGGTCCTAAGTCCATCCATGTCAATAGCTCTTTTCGACTTATGCCCCATGTATCCATCAACCTCAATCCCAATCCTTCGAGTTCCTTTTCTGCCATAAACATCAAGTCGGTATTTAATTTTGAGGATTTCGCCGTTTCCGAGCTGCAGATAGTAGGGGAGTCTTTTCTCAGTCGCCACAGACTGAAAGCCATATTGTCTAAGCAGACTAGCCAGGCGCATTTGGTATCGAATATGCCTGTCGCTCCGGTGGTCACGACTATTGTACTTCCTCCTGGGCTGCTTTAACATCAGTGACTCTTCCATCATCAGCTACAGTAAAGATTAACTTATCGTATGCTCTAGATTTCTCAATAGAGGGCTCGGCTTCTTTCCTAATGGACATTCGGAGATTCAGGGCATCTATAACGTACAGCCAGGTTTGTTGACCTTGCATTTCCCTGGCTGTACGGAAGTTTATCTCTTTTCGTAGTGCCTCTTCTAGCTCATTTATTCGAAGATTGGCGGCCTCTAGATGTTCCTCACAAGTAAGATGTGGTTCTTCTTGTATAGTCATAGTTTAGTGGTTAAGTGTAGTAGTTCGCGCTTCATTTTCTCGTATTTTGAAACTATTTCAAAATACATTCGTTTGTAATCGGGTTCCGGCTCTATTTCTTTTGGCTTTTTTTGTGTAGGATAGGAGGTATGTAAAGTGTCGCTCGTATCGTTCGCATCGTTCGGTTTAGGTTTAGGATTTATTTCTGGAGTTTCTTCAATGAAAGGAAGTCCATCAGTTACCACTCCACTGCTGCACCTTCTGTATCGTTTGTATTTCTTACCTTTGTATATGTCGATTCTGACTGGGTCTTCGTCCCGGTGTTCGTATATCATTTTGCGCCGTATCAGATTACCATTTTTATCCCATTTCTTTTCATAATATCGGACTGCGGGTTTCCAGCAAACAGTACATTGCATCCTTGGTGCTTTCTGAGTCTTTTTGTCTTTGTTATCCTCTCTGGGATGCCTCTTTTTATGTTGCTCAAGTGCAACCAATGCGGTCATCATTATCAAACTTCCAGCTCTGGCGCACCTTCTCGTTTGATTCTAAGGAATCCAGTCTTTTTCCACATTTGGTAACGCACCTCACTCATGCGCATTCGTATTTGTTCGTTTATTATTCCATCAGTCTCTAGGTTTATCTCACTGAACCAATCAAGGACTTTACAGTTGTACATTTTTGATAGGGCTCCAGTAGCACCTGCTATTTTTAGCATTATGTATATCTCATGCTCTTGATTGTCTGCATTTTCTGCTAGAAGTGGCGGTTTGCGGTCTCTCATCAATACGAATACAGGTTTGTCTCCAAGATGTAGATTCTCCTGGAAGTCTAGAGCTGCATGTCTGCTACGGGTACTCTTTTCCTCTTCACTACTCTTTTTAACGGGGTCAGTTCCGTCTGAACCAATAGTAGTCTGATTGTCCATGTCATGAGGCTTTCCTATGCCGCCAGGTCGTGGGATTATTTCTCTATCGGGGTCAGGTTCAGGACTTATAGGATATCCTGTTTCGTCTGTTCCTCCCTTCTGACCAGTTGTTTCTATTTTAGTGAGTTCTCGGGTACTTCCGTAGGCTGTGGGAGATGGATTAAGATTCAAGACTTTTAGAGCCAAGTCCTTAATCCTTATCATGTTCTTGACGTCTTGTGACTCTGGTACTATTCTAGGATACTTTGATACTTCCCTGGTAAGTCGTAGTTTGAACTCTGACCATACTGTATTGTCTTTTAGGAATCTCGTTCTGCCAGCATCAGTCTCCAAAGTATTGCATTCAACATAACCAGTACATTCGCGTGGTTCTGTTGGTACTATCTCAACAAGATAACCATCTTGGAATACTTTGATATGACCATTGCCCTTTTCATCTCTCCATATGCAACCCCTTACGTCAGCTCCTCCGTTCATTCGTGTAATGAATCTTGGTGGATGTTCGTAGATGTACTGTAGTGCAGTAACCTTTGTATTATTTACATAAAAAGTGATTTTTTCCTCATCAAATAAACGAAGAGTCCACTTCTCTCGTGTACTTTTTACTAAGTCTTTCTCCAGAATTGGCTGAGCTGTATTAGGTCGACCGTGGAATGCTACTCGAGTACCTTGTGTGTAAATACCAAAGAACTCTTTGTACTTTTCACTAATCGGCTTCCGTTGTATCTTACCATAAGCGGTTGCGCCTTCTGGTGTGATAAACATTGGGATTCTGTAAATCATCTCCTTATCCATCGAAGTGATGATTACTTTGGGTGCGATGTTGGTATATTGGAACATACCAATGCCCTTTCTGTTGAAGCCTCTAATCATTTTCTCAGTGGTTGCTTTCATATCAGAGATGAAAGCATCAATGTCGCCATTGTAGTCGCGTGTAATACCTTCAGTTCCGTGGTCGATAAAGACTATAGCAGGGTCTTGTCCTTTGTGCGGGTTAATCCATATGAGCAGGTTGTTGGGTTTGCCTCTGTCGTTGGAGTCAAACATATTCTGGTTGACTTCATGAATGTAGCCGAATATGTTGTCCTGGAGGTTACGGAGTTGCTTGTGAGTTCCAACTAAATCCACTGGAAGCTCGTGAGCTTCGCTAAAATCATCTGGATTTATTTTGTTAGAGTTCGGAATCTTGTCTGACTCGGTCATTTCTCTTTCGCTATTCTATTTACTTCTTGTAGTTGTTCATATAGATACTGGACAACCTTAATGAGGAACAATCTATCATATTGTTCTACTGCATTAATATCGAACTGTTCTACTGGCATTTGATAATAGCCTGTTGGTGCGTCGTCGTCCTCCTCAATCATCTGTTTGGGTTCTTCAGATTCAAATTTGGATTCGGATTCAGATTCGGCTCGGATTTCCGAGCCGGTTGCCTTCTTATTGCCGCCTTTCTTGGCTCGTTTCATCTGACTCTGGTCTTTATACTGCGGGTAGTCTTTTAGCACCTCTCGAACATATTGGTCATCTACATATCCCTTGAGTCCTTTGATTATTTCCATTGTTATTTTCTCTGTCTCGATTAAGCCAGATTCGTCTAGTTTTCTGGCTGTCTCTAGAACAATCTCATATTTGCGTTTGAAAAGAAGGTCTTCGGCTTTTTGGAGCTCCTTTCTAGCCCACTCAAAAATCGTGCCTAGACTGTTCTTTTCTTTTACTACTTGCTTTGTCTTAGTTCTAGTTTTTGACATTACTGTGT
>Ga0081455_10008372_pt1 | contig 10763 bp, 11 predicted proteins | sample TabmetS3T2R1_FD_70207 | JGI IMG/M metagenome (GOLD analysis project Ga0081455, IMG submission 70207) | Tabebuia heterophylla rhizosphere microbial communities from the University of Puerto Rico - S3T2R1 | ecosystem: Host-associated > Plants > Roots > Rhizosphere ... | reverse complement strand
TGTTGCGTTATTTGCAGCACTCGTCTTAACAGCATTTTTGTCAACGCATTACTCATTTGCGGGAAATGTCAAATGCGAGGATGGATACGCGCATATGAACTGGGATCCAAAAGACCACGGTTCTAACACTCGGTCATCGACGGAATTCAAAATGCTTGCATACAAGGGTTCTCTATGTGAGCTTGCAAAGTGCGTTGACATGGTAGAATGCACAGACCATGACGCAGTTGACTGGCAAAAGTTTAAGAATTCACCTGCATTTTTTCTGAGTGAAAAGGAAGACAAGGAATGTCTGACCGACGCACATAAACAAGGTAACGGACAGGACGGTTTAGTCGGGTACGAAATCCTTGATTGTGTGAATGGAAAATATGAATAGCTACACCTCGTAATTGAGTTCACCATTTAGGGATCGTATCTAAGTAAATGTCCGAGTAGCATTTGATACCCATCTTTCAAAACACTTAGCACAATAGCGCTCTATCCTTTCGCCAAGGCCATCTCCATAATCATACTTTACTATTTTGCTGGGAATATCACGACAGACTAAACAATTTCCTCCTGCTATCCTATACATGACATGAATCTTGCTTTGGCGTGAAATTGTAGAATTCAATATTTTCTCTAGTTCTTCTAGTTTATCGAATGGTATTTTCACATCTTCATTGACAAGTTTATTCTTATTTTTATTTTTCATAATTAATATCTAGTTTCTTCATTAACCTTGCCGTTTATCTCATTATCAGTTTTTTCCGACTTGATAAACTTCTTTAGTTTCTTCTAGTTTAGTATGACATCGTTCATCTCACAGGTATGCTTTACCGTGGACATTATAACGGTCTTATATTGACTTGATATTTTTTTCTCATAACAATTTTTCAGGAATCGGGACATACAATATTCATAATTTCTTCTAGTCGCGACAGAATTAATCGAGTTTACAAAGTTAAAGTATGTGTCTTCCCTATCCAGCACTAGCATACTGCATGTATTCGAGAGCCAAGAATATTAGAACTAATAATTAAACTAGTTTTATCTATAGTACTATCTTCCTTAAAGTAAATAAACTAAGACAAGATTTTAAGAATTAATTACGATGGATAATACAGATTTAAAGATGGTTGTGGAAACCCCTGAAGAAAGGAGAAGAAGATTCCTTATAGAATTTGAAAAACCCTTCAAATGCGAGAAGTGTAACCAACGTTTCAAGAAGAAAAAATATCTAAAAGAACACAAAATAGAAGTTCATTCTTACTAATTTTCTTCTACTTATCGAGGTCATTTGAAAGAATTTCCAATTCAACTCACACTTTCGCCAATATAGAAAATAATCAATTGGCCTAATTAGCAAGCACCACAAAAAGTAATTTATTAAGTCAACTAATCTTCTATCTCATTATTGAAAATTTACACTAAAACGGGTGACAAAGGAGAAACAGGATTAATTGATGGCTCAAGGATTTCCAAATCTGATTTAAGAATAATAGCATATGGAGTAATTGATGAAGCTAATTCCCACATTGGATTGATAATTTCGAATATTGAAAAGAATTCGATATTCGATGATGTAAAAAAAATACTCTTAAACGTTCAACAAGATTTATTCGTTCTAGGTGCAGAATTGGCCAATCCGAATACTTTGAAAGATGATAATATGTTAGTTAAAAGAGAGATGATTTCTGCTATCGAGAAGTATATTGATAAGTTTGAATCCGAATTGGCGCCATTATCAAATTTCATACTTCCCGGTGGATCCATTGAATCAGCCTTATTACATATTTGTAGAACTGTCGTAAGACGTGCTGAAACATCTGCAGTAGCACTTGCTAAAGAACAACAAATAAATCAGGAAATTCTTACCTATCTAAACAGAATATCAGATTTGTTTTTTGTTCTCGCAAGAGTAACTAATAAGCGACAAAAATGTAAAGATATCCCCTGGAAGTTAAATTCAGATTCGAGTAGATTTAAATAAAAAACATACTAAAATTCTTACCGTTTAGAATTGGAACAGACCCGAAACGTATTACTATTGATTTTCATCACAACAATCATGGCGTTAGTAACTAGTGCTTTACTATATTTTTTTGATCACTTATTTTCTAACTTCTTCCTTTCTGAATTTGCTTCAAAAATTCATAGTGTGGTTCAAGTTACAATCCAATAAAAGATGCAAGTATTACATCATATTAATAAGAATTAGAATTTACTACATAATATGAAATTAGAAAAAAACCAGTTACTCAACCTTCTATCTTTTTTTAGGATTGTTTGTAATCTTAAAACAATAAAGCGATCTGGGTGGATTCACAAATCTAAAATTACATCGCCTGAATCCGTAGCAGATCATTCCTACTCAATGTGCATGATGTCTATGATTTTGGCTGAAATAATCAATTTAGATTCAGGACACATTATGAAGATGGTTCTTATTCACGATCTGGCTGAATCACTGGTGGGAGACCATATGCCTGATGACATATCTTCTGAAAAAAAACAATTAGTAGAAGACAAGGCGATGAAAAAAATTATTTCGAAGCTACCCAACTCCCTCCGAAAAAATTATCTTAATATTTGGAATGAATATAATGATAATATCACAGTCAATGCCAAGTTTGTTCATAATATGGACAAGCTGGAAATGGTTCTACAAGCAAAAGAATATGAGTTTGAAGGGTACCCAAAAGAACTATTACAACCTTTCATAAAATCTGCTACTGATTATATTTCAAATGAGAGATTTGACCTTGTGTTTAAAATTATGCAAGCTATAAATGATGATTCAAAGAGAATCTGAATAAATGCAGTATTTTGTGAAGAATATACTCGGGAAAAAGACGTTAGTTACTGTACGATGGAATTGAAAATGACTAATTGATTAGGCAAAAGGATGAATGTCGAACATTTTATCTTAAATATTAACGGATGTATACCTTAAATAGAATAAAAGAGAACATACAAAGGAATGTTATAGCAGTTGGAAAACAGAGGGATAGTCATTTTACTACAAATACAGGACAATGTGAATATGTTATAACTCCATTAGCAATGCTCCCCAGCAATAGTTTTTTTAATCCAGTCCTACCTTTACTCCCAATAACAATCATATCTACTTTATAGTTCTCTGCATATTCTACAATCTCTTTTACTACTGAAGTATATTTAATAAGAACATCAGTCTTAACGCTCACTTTATTTTCTGTTGCCTTTTGTTTCACCTTGTCTATATACTGCTCCGCTTCTTCCTTTTCTATCGTTTCAAACTCCTTCATTCTCCCGATATTATCATACTCAAATTGACTATATGGAATAGGAGAGACGATATTTAATACAATCAATTCTGCGTCATTTTTTTTAGCCAAATCAATCGCATACGTGCTGGCGTCCAAGGATGGTTTAGAACCGTCTACTGCAACGAGTATCTTTCTGATAGACAATAATCACTTAAGACAATTATTATTTTATTAATTTTTCATCATTGATTCACGATTATATTGCCACTGGATCAATATGCTGATAGGATTCAATTGTCTTTCATTGAATTAATTCTGCCGTCAGGCAATCTGTACAAGTCAATTACGACTATTGTGATCATGCATATATAGTTCAGAAATATATTATCACTATGCGTAAGAACACGATATCCTTGTGTATACCTTCTGTCCTTTTTGTAGTACTATTAGCCAGTTCAACCGTTTTAACAACAGAAACAACATGGGGCCAGATGATGGGTGGCTCAAATATGATGAATAAGGCGAAAATGACTATGGCATCAGGAATGAACTTTACGAAAGGAGAAAATATAACAGCGTCAATCGATTTTATGTCGGCTATCACAAAGGCGATCGCTTCACAGATAAACACTAGTTTGAGTGACGCCTCAAGCGCCGCAGAGAAAAGTATTGGAAATAATTCTCATGCTGTAGCGGCTCATGTTAGTGATGAAAATGGATACCTTGTTTACGTAGTCGTAATAGTAGATTCTAAGGGCAAAGTACACAAATTAATAATTGATCCAGCCAACGGGAAAATTCTACTTTCGCGTGAATTATCGGGATTTGAAGCATTGATGATGTTCCATCAAGGAATGGGCTCTGGTGGTCACAATTATCCAATGATGGGTCCTGGCTCGTCCTTTAACCGTTGATGACTCTGTTGTCTGCCTGAACAACATCAACTGTCCTAGAAAATTCATAGAATAATATATCTCTCCATTCAGATCATTTGAAATACACTTAAGTAACGAGTTAAGGATAATGGCATTTTTAATAATCAAATGCGTTTTCTATTACCAGAACGATATTTCCTTTTCTTAATTCTCGTTTAATATCTTCATCTTTTTCTTCCTCTTCTGTATCTTTTAATTTCCGCATTTGTCTTTTGAGAGGTGATTTCTTTACCTTATTACCAAGTCCAGTAATAGACTTATCTTTAACAAATGGGTTATCAGGTGTTTGAACATAGTCTTGAAATTTGCTTTCTTTCCTTGCTTCATAAGCCTGAACTATTTGGCAATTTATCAAAAATATGAAAGACTATCATATCATTAAGAACAGCACAAGCGAATGAATATTCACTAGATAAGGAACAAACAAGTTATGATGATTTGCTTGATGCAATAAGGCCAAGTTTGAAGGTTATAATATTGAGTAAATCGAGAATAGAATCGTTTGCTAATTGGTTGGTTCGGAATTTGATTCAGAAAGTTCTCTTATTTGTTTTAATGCTTCGGGCTCTGGATGGGTATCGTAAAACGATGCCAAAGCCTGATCCGATATACGAGACCTCACTTTCTCATTATCAGCAAGTGCACTAATCTTTGGATAAAATCCTAACTGTGATTTGTAAAATTCGCATGTGTCAATAAAGTATGTTTTTAGAGCCGGATCTAAGATGTTTATGCCTTTGGCTGATAAAACATTCGCCAAAAACATCCACGCCATATTATTTTAATAGCACTGCTGCAAAGTCCCCACGTGAATATCGCTGCTATTTTTAGCGGTATTGATAGTGTTATTGCTTAAAGTTGCATTCACTTGGGGATGATCTATAGCCGATTCTAATGCACCAACAGTTACTACATAATGGTCATTGGACAATCTGGGAACATTGGTATTAACTTTAAAGGGTGATTCTTCGTTAGGTCTTAGTGTGCTAAAAATAGGATAACCTTGATCTACCCCGACTAGATGATTGGTAGAATTGTATATTTCTACAATTAGATTAATTCCCTCCTTTGTTTCATTACTTATATTCTTGATCTTACCTAAGATATCGTATGAATTTCCGTTTCCGACTGCACTTAAATTACTTGTACTCAACGTTTTACTCTCAAATACTCCAGTAGGAAGTGTTGTTTTAAGCAAAGTCAATTTCTTATCTAAATCATTTGTATCTTTTTTAGTTACGTTAACCGTCTGACCAAAGCATCCCATGTTGTGAACACTCGCGGTCCCGCAATCAAAGGCTCGAACTTGAAGATATACATGATCAAGATTTATTGCAGTCTGGCGTGTAGGATCCTTTACCACAAAGTGGATTTTCTGAAGCGGTTTAAGTATGTCTGCTGGATGGCTCGGTATAACGCCTAGAAGTTCTTTTGTCTTATCATACATATGTAAGTTTAGGGTAACAGCCAATTTTGTCGCATCCGGATCTTTATTCTCGATAAATCCTGTTACAGTTATACCCGAATCTTTCGACGGATCTTTCGAGATATTAACGTCAGTAACCGCAATTCCGGTAAGACCACTATCGTATATCCATGATACTGATGTGGAATTAGAACTGGAATTAGTATTATTAGTAGACGAAACACCAAGTACTCCTGTTAATAGTATACTGGTTGCTAAAATTAACGTAAATACTGGTAGGATGAATACTCCTATTCCTTTTCCTATATTACAGTTCATATCATTTATTATCAACAGATGCTATTGGCATCTTATTATCCATTGCTACCACCTTCGCTTTCAAATAAGTATTAAAGGCTTGATTTACTTAGTCGCAATATTGGCATTATACCATAGGTCTAAAAATCTTTTATTCTGTGGTAATAAACATCAGAGGTGAATACAAAACTCGTTAGTTCAATCGCAGCACATTATTCTTGACGCTGGGAGTTGTTTGGTTATACGCTAATCAAGTATACTCGCACCCTTGAACTTAGCTTGCGGTTACCTACAAATCTTTTCATACATCTTTATCTTTATACCAGGTAAGGAAATCGATCACTAATTTGTTACTAATGAGGAGGAAACGAAAATTAATTTATTCTATATAGTATCAAATTTTCTACTCTAGAACGTTAACATAAAATTTTTTCTTGCAATTCCCTTTTACAAATATTCCCTCTCCTTCTTGTTACAAATTTAAGCCGACAATTAGACAAGTGTACCAATTCCCTTAAATAAAATCAGAACAACATAATGACAGATGAAATTTAACTTTGGATTTCATCGGATGAACAAGAAACAGCCTATAGCAAAATTCCTCGCAGGAGGAATTATTGCTTTGGGCACATTTTCTCTTGCTCCATACGTCATTCCAATAAGTGGACCAAAAAGAAACTGCACTTTAGAAAAAAAACAATAAACTGGAGGATTTAACAGATAACATAAAAAAATGGTAAAGTGAATTTTAAAAAATTCGAGATTATGATGGATGGCTTTGTAAGTATTGAAAATTCAGGAATTTGCGATAAGCAGTTGAAATGCATTTAGACGCTTGTATCATAAGCCTTTAACTTCTGTATTACTGTTATAACAGGCGACTTGGTCATTCATTCTTCACTGGATAGGCCTTGATCTCACAGGACGGTCTTGGTAACGCCAGATCCAGATCGTCTTGATGTAACAAAAAATAGAATTCAAAAATTTAATATTTTTTAATCGCAGATTGTGACACTTTTCATTTTAGACAGTAGACAGGGTAACAAAATAATTCCAAAAGGAGTAAGAGGAGACTATGTGGGCAATTACCAGGTAGAAATAATGATGATGAGGTTTAGAAATCTGTCAGGCCAATTCAATCCTAATTATGAAATGATGGCTGGATTGAGATTGATAAAGCGTACCCTTTATCCATACAAGTCAATAATAGTATTGGGAGACAAATTAATTTGGCAGAAGATAATGGCGCGTAGAGAATTCTGGTAACTAGTTAAAATTTGATGTTTTATGGCATTATATGGCATATTTTGTCAAATTACAGACTTTGTGATATATGGTTACTAACTATTAGTTTATGTCGTTCTACCTTTAGCAGCGTTTGAATAAAATAATTCTAAAAATTAAATTATTGTTTAATTTCGGGCTTGTACCAATAAATTGTATTTTTATTTTTACAGGAAATACATTCTTTCTTCATTTCGACAAAATCACCGGGTGGATCATCAAGTTTTGCACGAGGTTCGGTGTAAACACCATCCGGACATCATAATTGGAGCCGCATTTGAGACAACCTAGAGTTTTTTGAGACATGAAGTATTTCTTTATTATGTTGTATCTAAATATTTCCGAGAGAAGACAACCTGAGTTGTCTATTAAGGATTGTTTTTTGTTTCACAATTAGTTTCCGATCTGGCTCTAACTTTATAATTTGTTCAGGTATAGTACTATAAGTGTGGAACTCAAACGCACGCACGTCATGCCTCCAGATAGCTCTTTGATGGCCCACCAAATCCCAGAATTATCCCTTGAAATTATTTTATATTTTATTGTCAAAATAATTGGTTACTCAGATACCATCTTGCCTATAGAGAATCCATCTACAGATTCAAGTTTTCCAATCCAAAAAGGTGTGACAAACGGACGGGAGCCTGTGACAAAAATTGATCCGTCTTTTATACAGATATAATCGAAAATAAAGTTATTATTTTCATCTATAATCTTTATATTCTCCAAAATCTGGAGTGCATCTCTTATTGGCTCGTATACTTCAGGATTGTTCTTTTGATTGAGGTTACCGAGCATGGTAGTTTTCATATTATCGTGGAAATTTTCTATAGAAACTAAATCCCCTGAAATGAAGGTTCCATGCACATTAATAGTAATTGGTATTTTACTATCTGACTTGCCAGTTGTTACAATTCTTACGAGGGATTCTAGACCAAGTATTATTTTCTTATAACGGTCAAGGATTTTCTCATTATCTAAATCTAATGACAAATTATCTGAGATATCTCGTCATAGAATTTAAGGATTAATTTTTTTATAGTTTCTTGAACGTACTTACATAAACCAGTAACAACGATTCACTCCTGGCGGGTCCGTTGAGATTTTGGGGGGCCATCAAGCCATTATATAATTTGTTCATCATAAAATTATAATAATACTAACAATAGGACTGGAAGTTTTTTATAATTTGTTGAATTATTATGTTGCAAGCGCCACAAAGTAAACTGCATATTCATTCTGGTGGGCCATATTGGGCCCACTGGTTTGGTCAATTGAACCCACCAAGCGTCTTTACTGCAGATAAACTTAAGCGTTTCGCTCAACCGTTATAAAGGTTAAAGTCCTAGTTGCAATTAATGTATATTCAAGCACTAGTCGCGGTAGCGACATTTGCTCTTTCATTGGTTATCGCGTATCCAATGATGAGTTTAGCACAGTCATCGTCCGAGGCACAGATTGAGGTCCCATTGAATTTCACTCTAAAGGCAAAGGGTGGAGAGAAAGCAAAAGAAGGCCAAGAAAATAAGACTATTACAGTGGATGTAACAATTCAGCAGGAAGGCGGAAGTCCCACGAAGGTACCAGTAACAGCAGAATTGCCAAATAATACTAAAATGCAGGATGTGCAACTTTGTTCATCCATGAAAGAAGGAAAGCAATCATGCCAGTCGTTAAAGGACTTCATGCCGAAACAAAATCAATCGTCAGGCGGATCATCTGAAGAGTCATCAAAGGGCTCTAGCAACTCTACTGACAACGGCAATAATAACGGTAACGGTGGCAACTAGGCAATTAACCTAGTTAAAAATATTTTTTTATATTTTTTTTTCTCAATTAATGACTAATCAGTCTAATAAATTCGGGCCATTTTGTATTATCCGAACAATATATCCCTTTCCTAACCCTGTTTTGATATCTTCTTCTTTCTACTTGCTCATTTCTATCTTTTAATTTCTGTATTTCCTTCTGAAATGGTGTTTATTTGACTATTATTAAGACCAGTGATAGATTTGCATTCATTAAATGGATTGGTAGAAGGTTGAACAAAGTCTTGTAATTTACCTTCTTTCTTTGCTTCATAAATTGGAACTGCTTGACCACATGAATGACATTGTTTCCATAAGTCCTGATCTAAAGGGACTCGTTGACCAAGTTAGTACATCCTTTCTAGTAAGATACACTGAAAATCAAATTCTAAACATCTAGAACAATAATTAATAGGCTCTTCTTCATCATCTTCTAGTGAACCTCTTATTATCCCGAATTTCTTTTTCGTAATTTCTCCTATTTGTTAAAACACCTATCACAGTATTTTTTATTAGCTTAGGATCTCACCATCATACCCTATCATTTTAGTTGGAATATCTCCACAAGTCAAACAAGCGCCCCCCTACACATTGCATTATTGCATCGTACATTCTTCTAGGGGATAATTTTTAGGATAATTTTATCCATATCCATAAATTATATGAATGATGATTTTGATCATATTAAGTCCTTGCAGAGTAACAAAATAAAAAGCACTCGTATTATTATTTCATTAATAGTTATTCTATTTATGATTATGTCCAATCTTTCAAATGATTATGCCTTTCTACCGAACGTGGTTGCGACACCACTCGAAATGACGGGAAATGACAATAAAGTAGTAATTTTAAATTTTGATGATAATCGCAAGAGTCAATTTACTCAAGCCAAACCCATACTCGACAAGTATGGATTTAAAGCGACATTTTATGTTGTATGCAAGTATCTGGACAATAAAAAGGGATATATGAATTGGACAGATTTAGAAACATTACACAAGGAAGGACATGACATAGGATCTCACACAATGAATCATGCTGATCTAAGTGATTCATCAATAAAGAGCCTCGAATATCAGATAGGACGCTCAAAAGATTGTCTTAAGGAACATGGAATTAACGCAACAAGCTTTGCATATCCATTCGATAGGGCCTCTGATAACAAGACTGTAATTAATATTGTAGCCAAGTACTATGATATGGCCAGAGCAGGCAATGACGCACTTGCTTTCCTAAGATGCGATAATCCCAAAGTGCGGCCTACTCAAACTGACTGTAGAACATATACAGATAAGGATGATCTAACTTATGCCAATAGATACACGGTCAGAGCATGGAGTCAAGATGCAACGAGAAATGAAAATTTTTACGGCGATACTGTGATGCTTGATAAATTCATCAAAATTGTGAACAGCCAAACAAAATACAATAATGATGGAACAATAAGGGCAATCCCTATAATCGTATATCATAGGGTCGGCGATAGTGAAGGAGATAACTACAATACCAGCTTAAAATTGTTTGAGGCTCAAATGAAATATCTATATGAAAATGATTTCAAAGTGTTAACTATGGCCGACCTTGCATACAATGTTAAGAGTAATTATTTCTTTGTAAAAGAACTCCAGCCAGAACCAATGACGGCCGTAAAGTCGACACCTAATTTTACGGAGGTACCACTAAAACCAGTCTCAACTACCGGATCTAATGTTACTGAGGCAATGGTGAATTTTACGGAAGTACCACTAAAACCAGTCTCAACCATGGAGGTGCCACTAAA
>Ga0081455_10008371_pt1 | contig 10764 bp, 11 predicted proteins | sample TabmetS3T2R1_FD_70207 | JGI IMG/M metagenome (GOLD analysis project Ga0081455, IMG submission 70207) | Tabebuia heterophylla rhizosphere microbial communities from the University of Puerto Rico - S3T2R1 | ecosystem: Host-associated > Plants > Roots > Rhizosphere ... | reverse complement strand
TCGCGGGCACGCCGGACACGGCCGTCCCGTCGCTGCAGGCCCTGCTCGCGTCGGACCGGCACGAGGTGGTCGCGGTGGTGACCCGCCCGCACGCCCGGGCCGGGCGCGGTCGTCACGAGGTCGCCTCGCCGGTCGAGCAGGTGGCCGCCGCGGCCGGCGTCCCGGTGCTGGCTCCGGCCCGGCCGAGCGAACCCGGCTTTCTGGAGCAGCTGATCGAGCTGCGCGCGGACTGCTGCCCGGTCGTCGCCTACGGCGCGCTGATCGCGGCCGCGGCGCTGGCGATTCCGCAGCACGGCTGGGTAAATCTGCACTTCTCGCTGCTGCCGGCCTGGCGGGGCGCGGCGCCGGTGCAGCACGCCATCCTGCACGGCGACGAGGTGACGGGGGCCTCGACGTTCCAGATCGAGACCGGCCTGGACACCGGTCCGGTATACGGCGTCATCACCGAGGAGATCCGCCCGACCGACACGGCGGGTGACCTGCTCGGCCGGTTGGCGCGCAGCGGCGCCGACCTGATGCTCGCCACCATGGACGGCATCGCCGACGGCAGTGTGATCGCCCGGCCGCAATTGGCCGACGGCGTGTCGATGGCCGCCAAGATCACTGTCGACGACGCCCGCGTCGACTGGAGCACGCCGGCGGCGCACGTCGATCGCGTCGTCCGAGCCTGCACGCCGGCCCCCGGTGCGTGGACGCGGTTCCGCGACCAGCGGCTCAAGCTCGGCCCGGTTTGTCCCGTCGAGGCCGACCCGCTGGCGCCGGGCGAGCTGCGAGCGTCGAAGCACGCCGTGCTGGTCGGTACGGCCACCGGGCCGGTGCAGCTCGGCGACGTGCAGGCCCCGGGCAAGCGTCCGGCCGCGGCCGCCGACTGGGCCCGGGGCGCGCGCCCGGGGGCCGACGAGCGTCTTGGCTAAGCCCGACCAACCACGGCGGGCGGCCTTCGACCTGCTGCGCGGGGTGGCCGACCAGCAGGCCTACGCCAACCTGCTGCTGCCGGCACTGCTCGGCGAACGCGGGCTGTCCGGGCGCGACGCGGCCCTGGCCACCGAGCTCGGTTACGGCACCCTGCGCGCGCAGGGCACGCTCGACGAGATCGTGGCCGCCTGCGTCGACCGGCCACTGTCCGGAGTGGACGGCCCGGTGCTGGACCTGTTGCGGCTGGGCGCCTACCAGGCGCTGCGTACCCGGATCCCGTCCCACGCGGCGGTGGCCACCACGGTCGACCTGGCCCGGGCCACCGGCAACGGGCGGGCGTCCGGGTTCGTCAACGCAGTGCTGCGCCGGGTGAGTGCTGCGTCCTGGGACGAGTGGTGCGACCGGCTGGCGAACGGGGCGAGCGCGTTGCGGCGGCTGGCCCTGCGCACCGCCCACCCGGAGTGGATCGCCGCCGCGTTCGCCGACGCTCTGGGCGGCGATCTGGCCCAGACGGCGGCGGCGCTGGCTGCCGACGACGCGCGCCCGCAGACTCACCTCGTCGCCTGGCCCGGCCGGGTGGAACGTGACGCCCTGGTGGCCGAGTCCGGGGGCGCTGCCGGACCCTGGTCGCCCTATGCGGTGCGACTCGAGGGCGGCGACCCGGCCGCGCTCGCCTCGATCGCGCAGCGACGGGCGGCCGTGCAGGACGAGGGCAGCCAACTGTGCGCCTTGGCGCTGGCCGATCAGCGGCTGGACGGCCCCGACGAGCGGTGGCTGGACCTGTGCGCCGGCCCGGGCGGCAAGACCGCGCTGCTCGCCGCGCTGGCGGCCGAGCGCGGCGCCCGCGTGGTGGCCAACGAGCTGCATCCGCACCGGGCCGAGCTGGTCCGCAAGGCCACGTCGGCCTGGGACGTCGACGTGCGGGTGGGCGACGCGCGCGAGCTGACCGGTCGCTACGACCGGGTGCTGCTCGACGCGCCGTGCACCGGGCTGGGCGCGCTGCGCCGGCGCCCCGAGGCCCGCTGGCGGCGCGGCCCGGACGACGTGGCCCCGCTCGCCACGCTCCAAGGCGAGTTGCTGGCGGCGGCCCGGCGCCTGGTCCGGCCGGGCGGCGTGGTCGCTTACGTGACGTGCTCGCCGCATCTCGCCGAGACCCGTGACGTCGTCGCCGGGGTCGAGCTGATCGACGCCCGCCCGGCGTTCCCCGGCGTGGCCCAGCTCGGGGACGGCCCGACCGTGCAGCTGTGGCCGCACCGGCACGGGACGGACGCGATGTTCTGCGCATTGCTGCCGGGCTGATCGCATTCCGGCGGGTCCGACCCGGCTTTGCCCTTGGTGGGCCCGCCGGCGGGCCGTCCGAGCGTGCCGTCGGAGGGCAAAGGTGCGGGACCGGCGCCACGGCAGGTGCGCGGCGTCGCACTAAACTCTGAACGTGACGTCGCACGAAACCCGCGAGCCGCTGATCGCGCCCAGCATCCTGGCGGCCGATTTCGCCCGACTGGCCGAGGAGGCCGACGCGGTGAAGGGCGCCGACTGGCTGCACGTCGACGTCATGGACGCCCACTTCGTACCGAACCTGACGATCGGGCTGCCCGTCGTGCAGAGCCTGGGCCAGGCCACCGACATTCCCATGGACTGCCACCTCATGATCGAGGACCCGGACCGCTGGGCGCCGGGTTACGCCGAGGCGGGCGCGCACAACGTGACCTTCCACGTCGAGGCGGCCGCGGACGCAGTGGGCCTGGCCCGCACGCTGCGGGCCGCCGGGAGCCTGGCCGGGCTGGCCGTCGACCGCGACACCCCGCTGGACCCCTACCTGGACGTGCTGCCCGAGTTCGACACCTTGCTGATCATGACGATCAAGGCCGGGTTCGGCGGGCAGGCGTTCATCCCGGAGCTGCTCGACAAGGTCCGCCTGGCCCGGCGGCACCTGCGGGCCGGGCACCTGCAGCTGTTCGTCGAGGTCGACGGCGGCATCGACGACGACACGATCGTCGAGGCCGCGCAGGCCGGCGCCGACGTGTTCGTGGCCGGCACCGCCGTCTACGGGGCCGACGACCCGGGCCGAGCCGTTCAGGCGCTGCGGGCGCGGGCGGCCGCAGCATCCTTCGCAGGACCGTGAGCGAGGCCATGACGAGCACGGCGAGCAAGACCGAGCGGGCCGCGATGCTGCGGGCCCGGGCGCTGGGCGACACGGTGCGCGGGCGGACCAGCCCGAACCCGCCGGTCGGCGCTGTAATCATCGACGCCGAGGGCGCACTGGCCGGCGAGGGGGCCACCCGACCGGTCGGTGGTCCGCACGCCGAGATCATCGCCCTGCGCGCGGCCGGCGAGCGGGCGCGCGGCGGCACCGCCGTCGTCACGCTCGAGCCGTGTTCGCACACCGGCCGCACCGGGCCGTGCACCGAGGCGCTGATCGAGGCGGGCATTGCCCGGGTGGTGTACGCCGTCGACGACCCCAACCCGCCGGCCGCCGGCGGGGCCGAGCGGCTGCGCGAGGCCGGCGTCGACGTCGTGGCCGGCGTGGACGAGGCAGCGGCCGCCGCCGGGGCGTTGCGGGCCTGGCTGCACGGGCTGCGCACCGGCCGGCCGTTCGTCACCTGGAAGCTGGCCGGCACCCTCGACGGGCGGGTGGCCGCCGCCGACCAGAGCGCGCGCTGGATCAGCTCGCCCGAGGCGCGCGCCGACTCGCACGCGTTCCGGGCGATCGTCGACGCGATCGTCGTGGGCAGCGGCACCGTCCTGGCCGACGACCCGCACCTGACCGTCCGCGACCCCGACGACGAACTGGCCGAGCACCAGCCGCTGCGCGTCGTCCTGGACCGGCGCCACCGCGTGCCGCAGAGCGCCCAGGTGCTCGACAGCGCGGCCGAGACGCTGCTGCTCGACACCGCCGTGCCCCGGTTCGCCCTGAAGGCCCTGCACGACCGTGGCGTTCGTCACGTGCTGCTCGAGGGCGGGCCGACGCTCGCCGGGGCGTTTGTCGAGGCCCGTTGCGTGGACGAGGTGATCGCCTATATCGCACCGAAACTGCTGGGTGCCGGGCCGTCGGCGCTGGGCGACGCGGGAATTTCCACGATTGCCGATGCGATCACATTGGACGTCGACACCGTGACTCGAGTGGGCAGCGATGTGAAGATCGTGGCGCGCCCGGTCTGGGCAGAAGGGGAGTAGCGCCAGTGTTCACCGGGATCATCGAGGAGCTCGGCGAGGTCGTGGACGTGCAGTCGCGCGGCGACTCGGCCGTGCTGGTCGTTCGGGCCTCGCTCGTGGCCAGCGACGCCCCCCACGGCGCGTCGATCGCGGTCAACGGCGTGTGCCTGACCGTCATCGGGGCCGAGGGCGCCCGGCTGTCGTTCGACGTCATGGCCGAGACCCTCAAGCGCTCGGTAATCGGTGCGCTGCGCGCCGGCGAGCGGGTGAATCTCGAACGCGCCGTGCGGGCCGACGGCCGCCTGGACGGGCACATCGTCCAGGGTCACGTGGACGGCACCGGCGTGGTGATCTCGCGGACCCCGGGCGACGCCTGGGACCTCGTCCGGTTCGGCCTGCCGGCCGAGCTGTCGAAGTTCGTGGCCGAGAAGGGCTCCGTCGCCGTGGACGGCGTCTCGCTCACGGTGACCGCGGTCGGCGACGACTGGTTCGAGGTGGGGTTGATCCCCGAGACGCTGCGCGCGACGACCCTCGGCACCAAACAGCCGGGCGACCCGGTCAACCTGGAGGTGGATGTGCTCGCGAAGTACGTCGCGCGGCTGGTGCGCTCATGACCGTGCGGCTGGACAGCATCGAGCGGGCGATCGCCGATTTCAAGTCGGGCAAGCCGGTCGTGGTCGTCGACGACGAGGACCGCGAGAACGAGGGCGACCTGATCTTCGCCGCCGAGCTGGCCACGCCCGAGCTGGTGTCGTTCATGGTCCGCTACACCTCGGGCTACATCTGCGTGCCGATCACCGAGTCCGACGCCGACCGGCTGGACCTGCCGCCGATGTTCCGGGTCAACCAGGACCGCCGCGGCACGGCCTACACGGTCACCGTCGACGCCCGCGAGGGCGTCTCCACCGGCATCTCGGCCTCCGACCGGGCGCTGACCATGCGGCTGCTGGCCAACCCCGACGCCGGGCCCGAGGACTTCTCCCGGCCCGGTCACGTGGTGCCGTTGCGGGCCAAGGACGGTGGCGTGCTGCGCCGGCCCGGGCACACGGAGGCCGCCGTCGATCTGGCGGTGTTGGCCGGCATGCACCCGGCCGGCGTGCTGTGCGAGATCGTCTCGGAGAAGGACCCGGCCGGCATGGCCCGCTCCGACGAGCTGCGGGTGTTCGCCGACGAGCACGAGCTGGCGATGATCTCGATCGCGGACCTGATCGCGTACCGGCGCCGCTTCGACAAGCTGGTCACTCGCGAGGCCTCGGCCCGGGTGCCGCTGCGCTACGGCGAGTTCACGGCGGTCGGCTACTCGTCCAGCTACGACGACCGCGAGCACGTCGCGTTCGTGTTCGGCGACATCGGCGACGGCGAGGACGTGCTGGTGCGCGTCCACTCCGAGTGCCTCACCGGCGACGTGTTCGGCTCGCTGCGCTGCGACTGCGGGCCGCAGCTGGACGCGGCGCTGGCCGCCGTCGCCCGCGAGGGACGTGGAGTCGTGCTGTACATCCGCGGCCACGAGGGCCGGGGCATCGGCCTGCTGCACAAGCTGCAGGCCTACCAGCTGCAAGACGCCGGCGTCGACACCCTCGACGCCAACCTCGAGCTGGGCCTGCCGGCCGACGCCCGCGACTACGGCACCGGCGCACAGATCCTGTACGACCTGGGCGTTCGGACGATGCGCCTGCTGACGAACAACCCGGCCAAGCGGGCCGGCCTGGAGGGCTACGGGCTGCGCATCGTCGGCCGGGTGCCCCTGCCCACCCACGTCAACCCGGAGAACCTGCGCTACCTGCAGACCAAACGCGACCGTATGGGCCACGACCTGCAGCTCGAGGAGCAGGCGACATGAGCGGCGAGGGCGCGCCGGCACTGTCCACTGTGGACGGTGCCGCCGAGCTTCGGGTGGCCGTCGTCGCCGCGCAGTGGCACACCACGGTCATGGACGGCCTGCTCGGCGGGGCGCGCCGGGCTCTCGCCGACTCGCAGGTGCGCGATGTCACCGAGGTGCGCGTGCCCGGCACGTTCGAGCTGCCGGTGGCCGCCGCCCGGCTGGCCGCGGCCGGCTTCGAGGCGATCGTCGCGCTCGGCGTGGTGATCCGCGGCGGCACCCCGCACTTCGATTACGTCTGCTCGGCCGCGACCGACGGGCTGACGCAGGTTGCGGTGCGCACCGGCGTCCCGATCGGGTTCGGCGTGCTCACCTGCGACAACGACGAGCAGGCGCTCGACCGGGCCGGCCTGCCCGGCTCCAAGGAGGACAAGGGCTACGAGGCGGCGGCTGCCGCGCTCAGCACCGCCGTCGCGCTGGCCCGCTTCGACCCGCACTGACCATGGCCTGGCTGTACCTCGCGCTGGCGATCGGCTCGGAGGTGTTCGGCACGCTGTGGCTGCGGGCGCTGGCGGACGGGTTCCGCTGGCCGGTGGTCCTGGCCGTGGTGGTCGGCTACGTCGTGTCGTTCGCGACGATGGGCCTCGCTCTGCGGGCGCTGTCGGTGGCCACCGTGTACGCGATCTGGTCGGCGATCGGCACCGCCGCCGTGGCCGTGCTCGGGGCGGTGATCTTCTCCGAGCGACTGACCTGGATGGCCGTCGCGGGCATCGTGCTGATCACCGGAGGGGTCATCCTCGTGACGGTGTCGGGCAGTGCCGCCCATGGCTGAGGTCACCGGTGTGGTGCTGGCCGCCGGGGCCGGTACCCGGCTGGGCCGGCCCAAGGCCGAGCTGGTCGTGGCCGGCGAGCGGCTGCTCGACCGGGCGGTGCGTGAGCTGCGGGCGGCCGGCTGCACCGAGGTGGTGGCCGTCGTCCGGGCCGGTACGCCGGTGCGCGACGCCGTGGCGGTGGTGAACCCGGACCCCGACCGGGGCATGGGCTCCTCGCTGCGCCTGGCGCTGGCCGCCGCCTCGGGCGAGCGTGCCGTGATCGTGCTGGTCGACACCCCGGGCATCGACGCCGACTCGATTCGCAGCGTGCTCGACGTCGAGGCGCCGTTCGTCATCGCCCGGTACGGCGACCGGCGCGGCCACCCGGTGGCGATCGAGCGGGCGCTGTGGACTGAGGTGGCCGCGCTCGCCGAGGGCGACCAGGGCGCGCGCCCGTTCATGCGGGCCCACCCCGAGCAGGTCACCGAGGTGGCCGGCGCCGGCGACCCGTCCGACATCGACACGCCCGACGACCTGGCGGCCTGGACGCGACAGCGGCGGTAACGGAAAGCGGTCGCGCGCGCTGGCTAGTTTGAGGGCGTGAGCAGCACCGACGACGTCGAGGTCGAGACCACGGAAACGGCGGCGACGACGGAGACGACCGAGAAGCGGGTCACCTGGGCCGAGCTGTTCTTCGACCTGGTCTACGTCTTCGCGGTCACCGAGGTCTCCTCGCTGCTGCACGAGAACCACGGCTGGGCCGGGCTGCTGCGCGCCCTTATCGTGTTCGTGCCGCTGTACTGGTCGTGGGTGGGTACCTCGATCCTGGCCAACACCCAGGACCTGACGAGCGCGGCCAGCCGCATCGGCATCTTCGCGGTCGGGCTGTGCGGACTGTTCATGGCGCTGGCCGTGCCCGACGCGTACGGCGATCGCGGTGCGCTGTTCGGCTGCGCGTACATGGCGGCACGCATCGTGCTGGCGACGATGATGTTCCGGCGGGTGCCGTGGTCGATCAATCCGATCGCGGTGGGGTTGGTCGTCAGCGGGCCGCTCATCCTGGCCGGCGGCTTCGTCCACGGCACGGCCCGCGAGGCGATCTGGGGCGTCGCCGCGCTGATCGACCTGTCGTCGCCGACCGTGCTGCGGAACCGGCTGCGCACCATGCGGTTCGACCCGGGGCATCTCGCCGAGCGGTTCGGGCTGTTCCTGATCATCGCGCTGGGCGAGTCGGTGGTGGCGATCGGCGGGCCGGCCGCTGCGGAGCGGGGGCACCTGAGCGCCGGCGTGCTGTCCGCGGTGGCCGCCGCGTTCGTGCTGGCCTGCGGGCTTTGGTGGGTGTACTTCCACTTCGCTGCCGACGCGATGCGCTACGCGCTGACCACGGCGCAGGTGCAGACGCACATCGCCCGCCACGTCATGACCTACGGGCACCTGTTGCTGATCGGGTCGGTCATCGCGGTCGCCGTCGGCATGCGAGAGTCCGTCGCCCGTCCGGGCCAGCAACTGCCCTGGAGTGTCGCCGGGCTGCTCGTCGGCGGTGTCGCGCTCTACCTGGCCACCTACGGCTACACCCGCTGGGCGATGTTCAGGCTCGTGTCGACGACCCGGCTGAGCGCCGCTGCGGTGGTGCTGGTGCTGCTGCCGATCGCGCGGCACGTGCCGGCGCTCGCCGCGCTGATCCTGGTGGCGGCCGTCCTGGTCGGGCTGAACGTCGTCGAGTACATCCGGGTCAGGCGGGCGACGCCTAACGCGATCGGGCCCCGTTAGCCAGGGCGGCCAGCGCCGCCGGGAAGATCTCGGCCGGCGGGGTGACCAGCCCGGCGCCGACCTGCCCGGTGCCCGCGACCTTGCCGGCCATGCCGGTGTTGATCTGCGGCAGGATGCCGGTGCGCACCACCCGGGTCACGTCGATGCCGCACGGCGTACCCCGGAAGTCGAGCACCGGGATCGAGTAGGCCGGGTGCTCGGCCAGGGTGATCTCGTACATGCGCCGCGTGGTGGCCAGCGCGTCGGCCACGGTGCCGCCGACGAAGCGGACGATGGCCGGCGCCGCCGCCATGGCGAACCCGCCCAGCCCGGCGGTCTCGGTGATCGCCGAGTCGCCGATGTCGGGGTTGGCGTCGTCGGGACCGTAGCTGCCCAGGTACAACCCGTCCGGCATCCTCGCCGGACCGGTGAACCACTGCGCCCCGGTGCCGGCTACCTGGATCCCGAAGTCGGTGCCGTTGCGGGCCATCGCCACGACCATCGTCGAGCCGGGGATGTTGCGGGCGGCGTCGAGGGTGAGCTTGCAGGCCGGCATGGCCAGGTTGAGGAAGAAGTGGTCGTTGCCGGCGACGAACGCGGCCGCCTCGGCCACGTCGGAGGACTCGAAGCCCGAGTCGATCAGCGACGGTATGAGCTCGCGCAGCAGCATCAGCGTGCCGGCCCGGTTGCGGTTGTGCGCCTCGTCGCCCATCTGCAGCATCTGGGCCAGGATCGCCTTCACGTCGATGGGCCCGTGGGCGCGCACCGCCGCCTGCAGCATCGGCCCCAGCACGTCGGCCAGCCAGCGCATTCGGGCCAGCACGTCGGGGGAGTACGCGCCGTAGCGCAGCACCTTGCCCAGGCCTTCGTTGAGCGAGCAGTAGGCCATGGCGCCGGTGGCCGGGTCCTCCAGCACGAACAGCCACATGGACGTCGAGATCACGCCGGCCATCGGCCCGACGGCGCGCAGGTGATGGCACGGGGCCAGGTTGACTGCGCCGGCCTCGAACAGGGGCGGAGCCTCGTCGGGCGTCGCGACCAGACCCTCGAACGCGGCCGCGCCCATCAGCGCACCGCGCAGCGGGCCGGACGCGCGCTCCCACTCGATGGGCGGGCCGGCGTGCAGGAAGTCGTCGCGGGCCAGTCCCAGCACGTCGCCGGCCGGCATGACGTCGACGAGCATCGCCCGGGTGTCGAGCATCCGGCGCACCGCCTCGGCGTTGGCCTCGACCCGGCGCGGGTCGGCCATGACCGTGGCCAGGTCGGCGGCCGTGCCGTCCATCGGGGGGCGCCAGTCGACCCGGGTCACTGTGGCGGCCTGGGCCTCGGCGGCGTCGGCCAGCAGGTCGATGCCGGCGCTGACGATGCGCGGGTCGCCGCCCAGCAGGTCAGTCATCGGCGCACCAACCCGCAGGCGAACCGGGCCGCCTGGGCGTTCGACGCGAACACGTGCGCGCCGGCCCGCCGCAAGGTGGCCGCCTGCGCGTCCAGGCCCTGCGGGTCGGCCTTGGTACCGATCAGGCTGACGACCACGGGCGGGTCGGCCGCCTCGATGAGCGGCGCCAGCTCGGTGGCCGGATCGGGGTTGGCGCCGTGCCCGAGCACGACGTCGAGCAGGATCACGGCGGTGTCCGGGTCGGCCGCCTCGACGGCCAGCCGGTCCAGGCGCAGCGACTGGTCGATCATCGGGTGCGGGCGCCCGGCGGTCAGCTCGTCGTCGCCGAAGTCGATCAGCACGTGGTCGGGCGCGCGCTCGGTTGCGCCGATGCGATCGCCGGGCGGCAAGGCGATCATCTGCCTCGCCTCGACGGCGGCCGACGGAAGCTCGGCCATCCGCGTCGCCTTGCGTGCCGGAGAGGCGGTCGCCATTCCGCGCGCCGACGTGCACTACGTCGTCACGGAGTACGGATCGGCCTACCTGTTCGGACGCTCGCTCGCCGACCGGGCTTTGGCCCTGATCGAGATCGCACATCCGGATCATCGGGAAGCCTTGCTCGCCGCCGCCATCGAAACCGGCCTGCTGCCGAGGGGACACACGCTGCTCAGCCGACGCGCCTATCCGGTCGAAGAGGTGCGCGAGGCCACGTTGCGGGACGGGCGTCGGCTCATGGTGCGTCCCACCCGGACCAGCGACGTGCCAGCTCTCCACGAACTCTTCTTTCGCCTCCGTCCGGAAGATGTGCGGACACGGTTCTTCCGTTACCTGCGCTCGTTGACCGAGGAGATGGCGCAGCACGAGGGCGAGGATCGGATTCGGCGCCAGCATGGTCCCATCCCGGTCCACCACCCCGAAGCGGTCGGCGTCGCCGAAGTCGA
>Ga0081455_10008370_pt1 | contig 10764 bp, 6 predicted proteins | sample TabmetS3T2R1_FD_70207 | JGI IMG/M metagenome (GOLD analysis project Ga0081455, IMG submission 70207) | Tabebuia heterophylla rhizosphere microbial communities from the University of Puerto Rico - S3T2R1 | ecosystem: Host-associated > Plants > Roots > Rhizosphere ... | reverse complement strand
CCTGCCGCAGCGATTCGCCGGTGCAGCTCGTACGTGAAGAGGAGGTTCGCAAGCTTCGACTGCGCATAGGCCTCCGACGGGTCGTAGCGCCGCTCGGACTGGAGGTCGTCGAAGCGCATCACGCCGCGGCGGTGCGCCAGGCTGCTCACCGTCACGATCCGTGACCCGTGCGTCTCCAGGAGCCGGTCGAGCACGAGGCCCGTGAGCGCGAAGTGGCCGAGGTGGTTCGTCGCGAGCGTCGACTCGAAGCCGTCCTTGGTGCGCGCGTACGGAACGGACATCACGCCTGCGTTGTCGATCAGCAGGTCGAGCCGCGCGCACGTCGACCGGAGCTCGTCGGCTGCCTCGCGAACGGACGCGAGGGAGGCGAGGTCGAGGCGCACGATCCGCACGCGGGCGCCGGCGAGCTTCGCCCGGATCGCGTCGGCGGCCGACTCCGCCTTCGCAAGGTCGCGGCAGGCGAGGACGACGTCGGCGCCGCCCGCGGCCAGGGCTGTGGCGGTCTGCAGGCCGATCCCCGCATTGCCGCCGGTCACCACAGCGGTCCGTCCGGACTGGTCGGGAATGTCGGCAGCCGTCCACGGTCTGAGAGACATTCAGAATCTGATGCTACCTCAGATCCGCCGCCCGGAGCGTTCCAGCGGCGGGTACCCAGGCGATCGGTACGTGTTCGTGCGAGCGGACCATGTGCTCAGCATCGAGCTGCGCTACGTCCCCGTGACGGTGCCCGGGCGCGCGCCCCTCGGCTTCGCCTATCGCGAGGTCTCGGGCGACGAGCTGACGCCCGAGGCTGAGCGGCACGACCGAGTTTCAGGACGATCCGGGCTATCCAGACGGCTCCGAGCGCGAAGACGGCCGGTCTCAGAATGCCTGTCCGGCCACGTCCGCTCGACCATGCTCGACCAGCCAGCGCAGCGACTCCCGCAGGGACTCGAGCGAGGAGTACCGCGGGGCGTACCCCAGGATCGATCGGGAGCGCTCGATGCTGGCCGTGATACTGCGTTCGATGTGATCCCGGGTCGCCGAGGCGTGCTCTGAACCGACCCGCCGCTCGAACTCGGACCATTCGACGAGGTCGAGCACAGCCTCGCGACCGAACCAGGCCGCGACCCCCTCGGCGAGTCCGCGACAGGTCATCGCCTGCTCGGCCACCACATGGAAGCTTGCTCCGACCGCCGCCGGCCGGCTGAGCGCCCGTTCGAACGCCTGGGCCACGTCGTCGGCGTGCACGTGGTTCAGCACGCCCAGGCCGAGAGCCGGTAGGGCAACCGCCTCACCGACGGCTAGTCGCCGCCACACGTCGGCATCGAGGTTGCCCGCCGGAGTGATCACGGGCCAGCCGGGCCCGCAGATGTGACCGGGATGCAAGACCACGCTGGGTACGCCGCCGGCAAGCGTTTCACGATGCAACAGCGACTCGATGGCCGCCTTGTTGGCGCCGTACTCACCGAAGGCCGTACGCGGTTCGTCCTCCGTTACGGGTACGCGGGGACTCCGTCCGTGCACCCAGATGGTGCCGCAGTGCAGCAGGAGTGGACGTGCAGGCCGGAGCGCGTCGAGGAGCTGTCGGGCAGATGCGGGGGTGAAGCAGATCAGGTCGACGACGACATCCGGTCGAAGGCCGGCGATCCGTCCACCGAAGGTGTCGGCGACGTCCTCGGCGGTGCGGTCGAGGCTCAGACGCTGGACCGATCGCCACTCCACCGCCTCGTGATACGGCTCCCGTTCGCCGCGGCTTACCGCGATGACTTCATGCCCGGCGCGGACCAGCCGGGGCAGGAGGTAGCTGCCGATGTGCCCCGTCGCCCCGATGACGACCACGCGGCCCACGCCGGCAGGCTACAGCGCCGGCGTTTTCGGGCCGCCCGGTACCGCTCCCCACCGCGAACGGGGCGGCGGTACCGGGCTCGGCCCGTGATGCCTAGCTCTTCAAGATGCTCGAAATCTGACTCTGTGCCGTATTCAGCGCCTCCGGCACAGATTTGGAACCCGACAACGCAGCCTGAATTGCGGTCCACACCACCTGGGAGATCTTCGGGTACTTCACGCCCAGGCCGAGCGTGCGTGGATGCGCGAAGAGCGTCTGGTTGACGTACACCTTCCACTGCGGCCCTGCCTGCTTCACATAGGTCTTCGCGACGGCGATCCTGGCCGGCAGGTAGCCGAACAGCTTCGCCATCTTCAGCTCCATAGCAGGCGTCTGCATGCCGTTGATGTACTCGAAGGCCATCTGCTGCGTGGCGGAGTCACCGCTCTTCGAGATCATCCAGTCCTCACCGCCCAGCGGGACGACGACGTGCTGCCCGGCCACACGCGTCGGGACCGGGACGATCCCGTACTGCTTTCCGTAGAACATCTTGGCCTGGGTGAGTGCGGAGAAGTTCCAGGGGCCATTGACCATCATCGCGGCCTTGCCCTCGATGAACTGGGTCGACGCGGCGGGAGTCTGGCTCCAGTTGAGGCAGTCCTTGGACGCCGAGCCGTCGTCGATGAGCTGCTTCCACACGTTCAGTGCCTGGACTCCCGGCGCCTTGTTCAAGTTGGAGAAGTTGAACTTGCCGCCGTTGCTCCAGAAGTAGGGCTGCCACTGCCAGGTGGTGTCCTCTGCGGCCTCGCACGTCAGCGCGATGCCTTTGTGGTCCGAGTTCGTCAGCTTCTTCGCGGCGGCCAGCAGCTCGGCCCACGTCTTCGGCGGGCTGACGCCGGCCTCCTTCAGCATCGCGATGTTGTACATCAGCGCGATCGAGTTGGCGCCTGCCACAGGCAAGGCGTAGTACTTCCCGTTGGACAGGCCCTCCTTGATGATGGCCGGGAAGTACCCCTGCGTGCTGAACCCCTTCAGCCCGCTCAGCGAGATGACCTGGCCCGTCGAGATCATGGTCGACACGAACGGGTTGTCGACGGCCAGGATGTTGGGCAGTGCGTGGCCCGCGGCCTGCGTCAAGAGCTTCGTGTTCAGGTTGGCAAAGGGCACGTACTGCCGCTTGATCTTCACGCCGGGGTGCGCCTTCTCGAACTGCCTGCTGTAGAGAGCCAAGGCTGCGACCTGGCCCGGCGTGTTGAAGTAGTCCTCCTCCGTGAGCGTGATGTTGGTCGCGGCAGAACTGGTCGCGCTCGACGCTGACAACCCGACCACAGCAGACGTCGCGACCGCGAGGGCTGCCAGCCCCCACTGCCACCTTCTGGTCAACAGGTTCACTGCGATTTCTCCTTTGACGGTTGATGGCGGGGAATGAAGCGAAAGGACGACGCGAAACGACCAGGATGACCCGCTCGAATTCGTCTACCACCTCCTCGGTGCTTCACATGGTGAGCTTCGGCTCATCGCTAACCCTTCACCGAACCCGCGGTGAGGCCGGACGCGATGTACCGCTGTGCCATCGCCAGCAACACCGCAGCCGGCACCATCGCGATGGTGGCCGCGGCCATGACCGCGCCCCAGTCGGTCGAGTAATTGCCGAGGTAGTTGTAGATCCCGAGCGTGACCGGCTGGATGCCGGTGCCGTTCAGGATGGTCAAGGCGAAGATGAAGTCCCCCCAGCCGGCCAAGAACGCGAAGACCGCGACGGTGATGAGGGCCGAGCGCGCAAGCGGGATCACGATGAGGCGGAACGTCTGCCACTCGGACGCACCGTCGACCCTGGCTGCATACATCAGCTCGTTGGGCAGGCTGAAGAAGAACGCCCGCAACACGAGGATGGCGAAGGGAATGGCATACGTCCCGTCGGCGAGGATCAGCGCCGGGTACGAGTTCACCAGGTGGATCCAGTGGAAGACGATGAACAGCGAGGTCGCCAGAACGATGGCGGGGACGATCTGGGCGACGAGCAGGGCGCTGACCAGAATCACCGTCACCCGCAGGCGATATTTCGACAGGGCATAGGCCGCCGGTACGGCGACGACGAGAGCCAGCACGACGGTGCCCAGGCCGACGAGCAGGCTCGTCAGGACGTTGCCGGCTTGCGACCCCGTCACCGTTTCCGCGGTATTTGCCGACCCGGCCCCGAGGACGTTCCGGTAGTTGTCCAGTGTCGCTTCGTGCGGCAGCCAATAGAACGTGCCGCTGAAGAGCGTCGAGGTCGACTCGAACGAGCCGACGATGATCGCGTACACCGGGAACAGGATGACCACGAGGGCGCCGAACGCCGCGAGCGTGCAGAGCCAGCGCAGAGCCCTCGACTTCTGCACGCCGCTCATCCCTCCGCCCCCCGGCTGCGCCTCAACGAACCGCGGCTGAGCCACAGGTACATCGGCGCGCAGATCAGCGCCAGCACGAGCAGCACGTTGTTGAGTGCCGCGCCCTGGCCGAAGGAGAACACCTGGAACGAGAGGTTGTAGGACCAGGTCGTGATCAGCTGGGTTGCGTTGGCGGGGCCCCCTCCCGTCAAGCCGATCACGAGGTCGAACACCTTCACGGTGAAGACGAACCCGAGCAGCAACGTGACCTGGATCACCGGCAGGATGATCGGGACGATGACGAGGCGCAGTCGTTGCCAAGGGCCGGCGCCGTCGATGATCGCCGCCTCCTTGACCTCGACCGGCACGTCCTGGAGCGCGCTGAAGAGCAGCAGCGTGAAGAAGGGCACCCCGAGCCAGATGTTGGCGACGAGAATCGTCCAGAAAGCAAGACGCGGCTCGTTCAGCCATTGGGTCGGGCTGTCGACGATGCCGAGCGACGTGAGCACCTGGTTGACGGCCCCACCTTCGGCCTGGAACAGGAACCTGAACATGACCCCGGTCACGATCAGAGGCAGGAGCCAGGGGACGACGACGAGCGAGCGCGCCAGCGCCCTCCCCGGGAACCGGAGGCTGAACAGCAAGGCGAGGGCGAAGCCGATGATGAACTGGAAGAAGAGCGAGCCGGCGGTGAAGACGAACGTGTGGACGATCGCGCTGCGGCTCGTCGGGTCGTCGAAGACCGCGCGGTAGTTGTCGAGCCCGGCCCATGGCGCGCGGAATTGCGCGATCGTCTCGGGCGACGTCCGCTCGAAGCTCAGCATCACGTTGTAGACGATCGGCAGCGCGAACGCGAAGAGCAGATACGCGATCGCAGGGGCGAGGAAGAGCCAGCCCGCGAGCTGCTCCTTCCTCCGGCCGGACAGCCGTAGCGCCGCAGCTCCCGAACGGTTCTTCTTCATCGCGAACTCGGCCACGTCCTTACCCCTCGCCCGCCAACCGTTGCAAGCCGCCGCCCTCGCGCAGGTAGACGGGGATGCGCTCCAACGGCGCGTCTGCCGTCACCCAGCCGTGCTCCCTCACAGGCTGACCCGTCCAGGCGTCCAGCCACGACGCGCCCTCGGGGAGGTACACGTCGCGTTGCCGCGCTCCTTGCGCCGTCACCGGCGCCACCAGCACGTCCGGGCCGAACATGTACTGGTCGCTCACCTCCCACGCCGGTGCCTCCCCCGGGAACTCCAGGAAGAGCGCGCGCATGGGCGGGAGCCCGGTGGCGCTGGCCGTGGCCATCTGGTCCATGACATACGGGCGTATCCGCTCGCGCAATCCCAGCTGTTCGCGGATCAAGCCGTATGCCTCCTCGCCGAAGGACCACACCTCATTGGGAGCACCCGTCTGCGCCGATCCTACGAGCGGGCCGGGCTCGCGGACACCGTGGAGCCTGAAGAGCGGGCAAAAAGCGGCGAACTGGAACCAGCGCACGACGAGCTCCCGGAAGTAGGCGGTGGTCGGGTCGCCGTTCCTGAAGCCGCCGATGTCCGTCGTCCACCACGGAATCCCCGAGATGCCCATGTGCAGGCCGGCCGGGACCTGTGCGGCCAGGGCCTCGAACGTGGACTCGACGTCGCCCGACCACACGGCGGCCCCGTAGCGCTGGCTGCCCGCCCAGGCCGAGCGGCAGAGCAGCAGGACGTCGTCCTCACCGCTCGCGCGTAACCCTTCGTAGAAGCCGCGGGCGTGCTCACGCGGGTAGACGCCCTGCACCTCCGGGCCGTGGCCGAGGAAGTACCGCGCGCTGTCGGGGTTGTCGGCGAGGATCTCCGGCTCGCACGCGTCGAGCCAGAACGCCCGGATGCCGTAGCGGCGATACCCGTCGGTGATCTTCTCCCAGACGTAGCGGCGGGCGTCGGGGCTGGTCGAGTCGTAGTAGCGCATGAAGGCCTGGCCGTCGGTGCCCTTGTCCCAGAACGCCAGGTGCAGCGGCAGGCCCGCCGTGTTGCGAACGAGCATGCCCTGCCGGTCCATCTCCCGGTAGTTGTCGCTGTTGGGGTTGACCGTCGGCCAGACCGAGACCATGAGCTCGACCCCGAGCTCTCGCAGCTCGTCGACCATCGCCTGGGGATCCGGCCATTCCGCCGGGTCGAACCTCCACTCGCCTTGACGCGTCCAGTGGAAGTAGTCGCAGACGATCACGGAGAGAGGCAGGCCGCGGCGCTTGTACTCGCGCGCGACCTCGAGGAGTTCCTCTTGATCGCGGTAGCGCAGCTTGGACTGCCAGAAACCGGAGGCCCACTCCGGCAGCATGGGCGGCAGGCCTATCGCCTTCACGTAGCGGCTGACGATGTCGGCCGGTGTCGGGCCTGTCGTCACCCAGTAGTCGATCTGCCGGGCTGCGTCCGCCGTCCACCTCGTGCGGTTGGAACCCAGCTCGACGCGTCCGACCCCCGGCATGTTCCAGAGGAACCCGTACCCTCGGCTGGAGAGCACGAACGGCACCGAGACCTCGGTGTTGCGCTGGACGAGGTCGATCACGGCCCCCTTCTCGTCGAACAGGCCGTGCTGGTGCTGGCCGAGCCCGTAGAAGCGCTCCGCGGAGTAGGCGTCGAACGTGACCTCACAGCCGAAGAGGTCGCCGCCGCCGCGGCGGTAACGCCGCTGAGGCGGTGACGTGAAATGGGGAAGGCTCTCGCCGAACAGCTCCTCGCCGTCCGCCCGGAGGAACCGCACCAGCGGCGGGAATCCGACGAAGCGGTCTTCGTGGTTGTCGTACACCTCGACGACGAGGTCACCGTTGCGCAACCGCGCGCGGTCGGCGAGGATCTCGACTTGGGCGTCGCCGACCCCGGTCTCGCACAAGGCACTGCCGGGCGTCTCCGTCACGGACGCCCCGAGAGTCGCGCGCACTCGAGCGCCGCTCTCCCCCCACGCGTCGACCTGCAGCACCTCGCCGCCTTCGAGCACGGTGAACCCCATGTCGCTAGCTCTGAAAGTTGCCACTTCCGTTTCCTTGCTTAAGCGAGGCGACCGCAGCTAGACTGAATCATCGAAGCGCTTCGCGAAGCGCTTCGCGAATCTACAAGGATGACCTTCGGGCGTCAAGCTCGCAGCCGGGCGCGCGGTTGAGAAATCGAGAGAGATGACGGAGACCAGGCCCGCCACGATGGCGCAGATCGCCGAACGTGCAGGCGTTGCCCTCAGCACCGTCTCCTACGTGCTGAGCGGCAAGCGCCCTGTCTCGCCGCAGGTGCACGCGCGCGTCCTCGCGGCGGTCGAGGAGCTCGACTATCGGCCGCACGGCCCCGCGCGCGCGCTGGCGAGCGGCGCCTCGCACACGATCGCGCTCTTCCTCCCCTCGCCGCAGTGGGAGCTCCTGCCGGTGCAGCAGATGTTCGTCGCCGGCGCGACGCAGGCGACGAGCGCGAGTGACTACGCGTTGCTCCTCTCGACCGCGGCGACCGACCCGGACACGATCGTGCAACTCGTCCGGGGCGGCCGCGCGGACGGCGTCATCCTGATGGAGACGCTGCACGACGACGCCCGCGTCGAACGGCTCAGGACGGCGGGCTCTCCGTTCTCGCTGATCGGCAGAACGGACGACCTGGCCGGCATCAGCTACGTCGACATGGACTTCGGCAGCGCCGTCGAGACGGGCCTCGCCCACCTGGCGCAGCTCGGGCACACCTGCGTCGCGCTCTTCAACTTCCCGCCCGAGCTGCTCGCTGCCGGCTACACGTCGGCGCTGATCGCACGCGACGTCTTCGAGAGCCGACTGCCCGACTTCGGCATCCGCGGCATCCACGTCCCGTGCTCGCACAACCCGCACGACGCATTCGCGGTCGCGGCCCGGCTGCTGCGCTCCGAGCCCGAGTGCACAGCGGCGATCACGACCGGTTGGCAGTTCACCGGCCTGCTCGGCGCCCTGCGTGCGGCCGACCTCCACGTGCCCGACGACTTCTCCGTCGTCTCGGTGATCGCCGCCCCGTTCGCCGAGATGCTGACGCCCGCGCTCACGGGCGTCGACTGGCCGGCCTTCGAAGCAGGGCGCATGGCAGCCGAGATGCTGATCGACAAGCTGACGGGCAGGGAGACCGCCGCCCGTCAGCACCTGATCTCGGGAGAGCTCGTCGTTCGCGAGTCGACCGGCCCTGCGCCCAGCCGGTCGCGTCGGCGCTAGCTCGATTCAGTCGGTCGTGCGCAGCGCCACCGCCGGGCGGATCCGGCTGGCGGAGAGCGCCGGCCAGACGGTCGCGAGGAGTGACAGTGCGACCGTCCCGGCGAGCAGGATCCCGAGCTCGAGGAGCGGGACGGAGAACGTCATCTCGCCGAACGAGTCGCTCATGGCGACGATGTCGTAGAGGGTCACGAGCGCCAGCACCGCGCCGATCAGCGTTCCCTCGACCGCGACGAACCCGGACTCGATCGCGAACGAACGGCCGACCGGCCGCGAGCCGAAGCCGATCGCGCGGAGCGTGCCGATCTGTCGCCTCCGCTCGCGGACTGCGCGCACCATCACGACCGCGATCCCGGCGATGCCGACGACCAGCCCCATCGCCAGGTAACCCTGGAAGAGCTGGAAGATCTGATGCGTCATCGTGAACGCCTCGTCCATCAGCGTCGCGATCGAAGAGGCCTCCGCGCCGTTCGCGAGGAACGACGCCTGCACACCGGCCGCGACGACGTCCGCGTCGACCCCGCGCTCGAGCCCGAGATACATCCGGTTCGCCACGAGCTGGTAGCCGAACAGCGTTCGTGCTCCGGGCAGGCCGTAGAGCGCGCCGTTCTGGATCAACGAGTCGTCCGGCGCGAGCGCCGCGACGGTGAGCACGCGCGCCCGCCCGGTGTACGGGTCCTGCATCGTGATCTTCGACCCGGGCTCGGCCTCGAACCTCGCCGGGCCGCCGCTCTGCTGCAGGAACGTCGGGTTGACGATCACGAGCCTCGGGTCGTGCAGCACGGCGCGCCAGGCGGCACGGTCGGTCGGGTACTTGCCGCGATCGTCGAGCCGGGGTGCGCCGCCGGCGACGAACCGCTCGTCGAACGCCGTCATCGGCCAGGGCGCCGACGTGTCCATTCCCGCGACGCGGAACTTCGCGGTGGTGCGCGCAAGCGGCGCGACCTTCGTCACGCCGTCGAGCGCCGCGAGCCTCGATGCCGGCACCGGGTTCGCGGGGCTCGACGTGACGACGACGCGGTATCCGCCCTGCACGTTCCTCGTCGTCGTCGCGAGCTCGCTGTCGATCATGTGCGCGAGCGTCGTGATGAAGGTGAGGATGAAGACGACGAGCGCGTACATCGCGATCGTCAGCCCGGTGCGCGAACGACGCGCGAGCGGGTAGGCGAAGCCCAGGCGCAGCGACAGCGACCTGCCGCCCGTGAGCGCACGTAAGCCCCGGCTCACGTGCTCCTGCTGGAGCGACAGGAACGTGACGGCCGCCGCCGTCAGCACGACGCCCTGGACGACGTAGAGCATGATGTCGGCGCCCTTCGTCGACTCCGGCACGAGCCCGAACAGCGTGGCGCCCCAGACAACGATCGCGAGCGAGAGCGCCGAGTTCACGAAGCGCGGCGGAAGCACGCGGCCGAGCAGCGGAGCGAGCCCGAGCGCGACCAGCACCGGCCCGAGCAGCAGCCCGAAACCCTCTGTGCCGGCGGCCGCCTGCAGCGTCCACGCCGCGCCGAGCGCGGCGAGCACGGCGCCGCAGACGACCACGGTCGTCCGCTGCCTCGTCCGCGGAGGCTCCGGGATGTCGCGGATCGCGCGGATGACGTTGAGGCGCGCGACGCGCCAGCTCGTTCCGACGATCGTCAGCAGCGCGACGGCGAACCCGATCGCGAACGACTGCGCGAGACTCGCCGGCTTCAGCGTGAAGAACAGATCGAACTGGCTGTGCTCGCTCGAGAACGCCCGCGCGGAGACGGCGACGAGCACGCGCCCGAGTCCGATCCCGACGACGACGCCGAGCGCCGACGCGACGATCGCGTACATCCATCCCTCGGTGGCGAACGACCGGACGAGGTCCGAGCGTCGCATGCCGACCGCGCGCGCCATCCCCATCTCGGTCTTGCGCTCGGCGGCGAGCATGACGAACAGGTTCACGAGCAGCAGCAGTCCGGCGAGCACGCCGAAGCTGCCCATCGCCGTGAACATCGTGGTGAAGCTCTTGCCGACGGCGTCGGCCGTGTCGAGCAGCGTGCGCTTCGCCGTGTAGATCTGCGGGTCGAACGGCTTCGCAGGTGCGACGGCGCGGATCTGGTCGACGACGTCGTCGGTGAGGCCGACGCCGCCCTCGACTCCGCCGCGGTTCGAGACCGCGACGATCCACGACGGTGGCGCGCCCGACCCGGTCGCGGCGGCAATGCGGTCGAACGTGTCGGGCGAGACCAGGACGTTGTTCGACTCCTCGCCCTCGCCGAGCCAGAACCCGGCGACGCCGCGCCGCGGGAGGACGCGGTCGACGACGAGCATCGTCCGCGTGCCGTACGCGTGCACCGCGACGCGCTCGCCCACGCCGACGTCGAGTGTTCGTGCGAGGTCGGCGGTGATCGCCGCGTGGCCCGGCGGCGGCGTCGCTCCAGACATCCCGGTCG
>Ga0081455_10008369_pt1 | contig 10765 bp, 8 predicted proteins | sample TabmetS3T2R1_FD_70207 | JGI IMG/M metagenome (GOLD analysis project Ga0081455, IMG submission 70207) | Tabebuia heterophylla rhizosphere microbial communities from the University of Puerto Rico - S3T2R1 | ecosystem: Host-associated > Plants > Roots > Rhizosphere ... | reverse complement strand
CCCGCGAGGCCTTCCTCCAGCCGTTGTACGACGCGGTCCTCCGCGATGGCGATGACGGCCGACGTACCCGGCTCGAGGCTGTCGCCGATCGTCTTGAGGTCGTCGTCCTTGAAACCCTTGTCGCGGATCTTGCCCCAGATTCCGCCGCCGGCACCGCCCACCGCCAGGCCGGCGATGATCGAGGGCGGGAAGATCAGCCCGACCAACCCACCGGCGATCGCGCCGCGTTTGGCCCAGGTCTTGCCGCTCGGATCGGCGGTCTCCTCGAACTTTACTTTGCCGTCCGCTTTGCGCACCACGGCGACGGCGTCGACCAGATCGATCGAGCCTTCTCGGTGCATGGTGCGGAAATCCTTCAGGGCCGTGCCGGCCTGAGTCTCGTTATCGAAAACCGCGATGAAGAGCTGTACCGCGTTATCTGCCATCGAACATCGCCTCCCCGTGGTGAGGCTAGGTCGGCCGGTACGGCCACACCTCATCTGTTGAGGGTGAGACGGGCGCTGCGAAGGGGTCAGGCGGCGGCCTGGTCGCGAGCGACCGGATCGGCGATCCGGCGCTGCCGCACCCACTGCGCCGCCGGGCCGTCCGGATCCTCGGCGGCCAACTGCAGTCGGGCCTGGCGGCGGTAGCGCAGGATCTGCAGGACGCCGACGGTCCACAGCACGTACTGGGTCGCCATCGCGATCTTGAACGCGTCCGGCGAGTAGCTCGTGCCAGTGCCGGAGGAGGTCAGGTCGAGGACGAATCCGATCGCGACAATCGTGAGCAGGCTCGCGAAGAACCCACCCTGGTTGACGATGCCGGTCGCGCCGCCGAGTCGGTGCGGCGGGTTGAATGTACGCGCGAAGTCGAAGCCCACCATCGAGGCGGGCCCGCCGACGCCCAGCACCAGCATCAGGACGGCCAGCAGCCAGACCGGAGCCGAACCTGGCCACATCAGCACCAGGGTCCACACCGCCACGATCGTGCCCACGACGCCGAGGACGAACGACGACCGGTGGAACGGATGCCGGGCGATGAAGGAGCCGATGACCGGGCCACTGATCAGGCTCGCGACCGTGGCGAGGGTCAGGAGAACTCCGGCCTGGCTCCCAGTCAATCCCTCGCCCTGGACGAAGAACGGGTAGCCCCACAGCAACACCATCGCGGTGACACTGAACATCGTCGTGAAATGGGTCCAGAGGCCCAGGCGAGTGCCGGGCTGGGCCCATGACGACTTGAGGCCTTCGGCGACGACGGTGAGTTGTACCGGCGCCTTGGCATCGTCGTCCTGGCGCGGGGTGTCGCGTACGACGACGAAGAGCACCAGACCCAGCACCACACCGATGCCGGCGGTGAGCGTGAACGCCGGACCCCAGCCGAGGGTGGACAGCGCGGCCGACATCGGCACCGCCGCCGCGATCGCGCCGAGCTGGCCGAACATGCCGGTGGCCTGGGTGACCAGCGGATTACGTGCGGGCATGAACCACGACGCGACGAGGCGAAGCACGCTCGCGAACACCATGGCGTCCCCCATGCCGACCAGGACACGGGCGCCCAGCGCCGGACCGTAGCCGGACACGACGGCGAAGGCGAGCTGTCCGGAGGTCATGAGGACCAACCCGGCCGTCAGCATGCGGCGTGGTCCGACGCGGTCGAGAAAGACACCGACCGGAATCTGCATCGCGGCGTAGACCAGCAACTGGACCATGGTGAACACGGCCAGCTGCGACGCCGAGATGTCGAATCGGTCAGCGGCGACCAGGCCGGCGACCGACAGTGATGTGCGGTGGAAGACGGCGAGTACGTAGACCGCGACGGCCGCGGTCCACACCGCAAGGGCTCGCCGTCTCGCGAGGAGCCAGCTCAATGGCTACTCCGCGCGTTTTCCACCGCCTGAAGTAGGTGCTGCTCGGTAAGAGTCACGAATCCGGCCTCGTCGCCGTCGCGCAGCAAGTCGACGAGCTTCGAATGGTCGGCGATCGCGGTGTCCATCCGCTGCGTGGACAGCCGCATCGCGACCGCGCTGATGCAGATCTGACGCTCCCGGAGCGAGCGATAGAGCCGGGTCAGGATGTCGTTGCCGGCGGCCGCGACGATCCGCTCGTGAAAGGTGCGATCTGCTTCCGAGAAGCCGGTGACGTACCCACTCTCGCGGTGCTCTCGCATCTGCGTGAGATACGGCTCGAGCTCGTCGGCGAGCTCGGCACCGCGGGCAGCTGCGCGTGGCGCCGCCCATGTCTCGACAAGAGTTCGGGCTTCGAGTACGGCATCGGCCTCGGCGGCCGTCACGGGCACGACCATCGCGCCCTTCTTGGGGTAGAGCCGGAGCATCCCCTCGACCTGGAGCCGGAGCATCGCCTCGCGGACGGGGGTGCGTGACACCCCGACCGCCTCCGCGATCTCGCCCTCCGTGAGAAGTGCACCGCCGTCGAACGTGCCGTCGAGAATGGCGAGCTTGACGTGGTCGTACGCCCGGTCCGCGGCAGTTGCACTCATGATGCGTACATCATAGATACAACATGTATGCCTCGTCAAGTCGGCCCTGCTCAGGCCGGGTGTGCTCTCCCGGGGCTAGGGCTCGGCGCGATGCGGGACGAGGAAGCGGCTGAGACCGGCGATGACGACGAGCGCGGCGGCAACGATTGCGACCGTGACGGTGAACGCGCGCGATCCGGCCGAGCCCTCGGCCAGGGACAGGTAGAGCGAGCCGACGAGAGCGGCGCCGAGTCCCAGCCACATCTGCTGAGTCGTGATCAGCATGCCGCTGCCCAGCCCGCCCTGAGCCCTCGGAACCTGGCTCAAGATGATGCCGAACAGCGGCGGCATCAACAGGCCCTGGCCGAGCCCGACCATCAGCATGCCCGGTGTCACGTCGACGGTGTCGAACTGCGGCCACGCGTCGCCGACCTGGAGGATGAGCACCGCGTAGCCGGCCGCCGCCAGCAGTGCGCCGAAGCTCAGCGTCGCCGTGCCGTACTTCGTGACCAGCCGGGCGGACAGCAACGACGAGATGAGGAACGACACCGCGAGCGGCGTCAGGCTCACGCCGACCTGCCACGGACTCATGCCGGCGCTGCCCTGAGCGGCGTACGCGTAGACGAACATGAAGCCGCCGAACCCGGCGAAGAACGGCGCGGCGACCGCGAGCCCGACCGCCATCGTCCGCAGCCGCAGCAGGGCGGGCGGCACCAACGGGATCGAGCCGCGTCGCTCCGCGCTCCACTGACTCCACGCGAAGGCCAGCGCAACGGGGACGAAGGCCGCCAGCATCACCCAGGTCCAGGTCGGCCAGCCGACCGCGCGGCCTTCGGTGACCGGAAGCACCAACAGCACCATCGACGCCGCCAGTAGCAGCGTGCCCAGGACGTCGACCGGCACTTTCTTGGCCGCGCTCGTCGACGGCACCCACTTCAGGACAGCCGCGATCACCAGCAGACCAACCGGCACGTTGAGCCAGAAGACGCTGCGCCAGCCGAGCCCCGGCAGATCCGAGGACGTGAGGGCGCCGCCGACCAGGAACGCCAGCACCGTCGCGACGCCGGCGGTCGCGCCGAACATGCCCACCGCCCGACCCCGCCGCTCCCCGGTCGTGGTGGCGTGGATCGTGGCGAGCACCTGCGGCGTGGTGAGGGCTGCCGCCGCGCCCTGGAGCACTCGCGCCGTGACGAGCTGTTCGGGCGTCTGCGCCAGCGCGCACGCGATCGAGGTCAGGATGAAGCCGACCAGGCCGATCACCATCAGACGGCGCCGGCCCCGCCCGTCACCGATCCGGCCGCCCAGCACCACGAGAGCGGCGTAGGGCACGCCGTACCCGGCGATGACGAGCTGGAGCATGCCCGGCGAGGCATCGAGCTCGGAGCCGATCGGACCGAGAGCGACGTTGACGCTGAAGAACGACAGGATCGGCAGCAGCACGGCACCCAGCACCGCGAGCAGGCCGATGAAGCTCAGCTCGTGGTGATCAGACTCCAGCGCGGAGGCAGGCAGCGGACGAGACGGGGTTCTCAAGGCCATGTCATCGATAGTGGACAGATCCTGGACCTGGTAGTGAGAGCCTGGTTATCCAGGTATCAGCACCACCCTGGTAACCGGTTCAGGAGTGGGTCACCATGGCCAGGTGGATACGTCTAGCGACAGTACCAAGGCCCGCCGACACGAGCTGGCGACTTTCCTGCGCAGCCGACGCGAGCGCATCACGCCGGAGGACGTGGGGCTGCCGCCGGGCAGTCGGCGGCGTACGCCGGGCCTGCGTCGCGAGGAGGTCGCTCAGCTCGCCGGTGTCGGCGTGACTTGGTACACCTGGCTCGAGCAGGGCCGCGACATCAACGCCTCGGCGCAGGTTCTGGAGGCGGTCGCGCGCACCTTGCGGATGGACCACCAGGAGCGACAGCACCTGTTCCGGCTGGCCGGCATCGCGCCGCTCGCGGCCGACTCCGAGTGCGCGATGCTGCCCGGCCACATGCAGGACGTCCTCGACCAGCTCAGTCCGTTCCCCGCTCTGGTGAGCTCGCCCCGGTTCGACCTGCTCGCCTACAACCGGGCGTACAACTACCTCGTCGACGACGTCGACCGGATCCCGGCCGAGGAACGGAACCTGATCTGGCTGTTCTTCACCCATCCGGCCTGGCAACGGGTCTGCGACGGCTGGGACGCGGCCGGCAACCATCTCGTCGCGCAACTGCGGTCCGGCATGGCGACGCATCTGGACGACCCGCTGTGGACCGAGCTGGTCGATCGGCTCCTCGCGGCATCGCCGGAGTTCGCCCAGCGGTGGGAGCGGCACGACGTGACGGCGGGGGCGATCCCGGTCAAGCGCTTCCGCAACCCCCTGGTCGGCGAGTTGCAGCTGAACGCCACCAAGCTCTGGCTCGGCCGCGCCGGCGTCGCCCAGCTCACCATCTACAGTCCGGCCAGCGCCGAGACCCGGTTGCGGCTCGAGCGGCTCGTCGAGCAGGCACCCGCCGCCGCCCTCGCCACGGCCTCCGCCTAATGGGGTTGCACCGGCTGTTGTTAGGGCAGTGTGGTGTCCGAGCTGCCGTCGGGTGAGCACTCGCTTCGCCTGGCCTGTGAGGTCTAGCGCTAGATCGTGCCCTCGGCGGCTGGCGAGGAGGTCGTAGGGCTGGTGGGATGTCGTGCCTGTGGGGCACTGATCCATTAGGTCGCCTGGATCTTCTCGGTTTAGCTCGTGTTGTGGTCCAGACGAGAGGAGAAGGCGGCGGTGCTGTTCGTTGGGGATGACTGGGCCGAGTTCCATCACGACGTTGAGCTCGTGGACGAGGCCGGCGAGGTGGTGGCCCGGCGCCGGCTTCCTGAGGGGGTGGCGGGGATCGCGACCTTGCACGCGCTGGTGGGTGACCATCTGGGCGAGGACGGCGAGCCGGAGCAGGTGCTGGTGGGTATCGAGACCGAGCGTGGCCCGTGGGTGCAGGCATTGCTCGCGGCTGGCTATGTGGTCTATGCGATCAACCCGCTGCAGGTGGCCCGGTATCGGGAGCGGCACGGCACGTCCGGGGCGAAGTCCGACCCAGGTGATGCGCATGTGTTGGCCGAGATCGTCCGGCTGGACCGTGCCCATCATCGCCCTGTCGCTGGTGACTCCGCGGTTGCCGAGCACGTCAAGATCGCCGCCCGGGCACACCAGACGATGATCTGGACCCGGCAGCGCAACACCAACACGATCCGGTCGATGCTGCGCGAGTACTACCCGGCGGCGCTGGCCGCCTTCGACGACCTGGCCTCCCGCGACGCGCTGGCGGTACTGGCCGCCGCCCCGACTCCGGAGCAGGGCCGACGGCTGACGCCGGGACGGGTGGAGACACTGCTGCGCCGAGCCGGCCGGCAACGGAATCTGGCCACTCGGGCCGCCCAGATCGTCGCGGCGCTGCGCACCGAGCAGCTGCCCGCTCGGCCGGGAGTGACCGACGCCTACGCCGCGGCGGTGTCCGCACTCATCGCGGTCACCAGCGAGATGGTCCGCCAGATCGCGGTGCTCGAGGAACAGGTGAAAGCGGGTTTTGGCCGGCACCCGGACGCTGAGATCTACCTGAGTCAGCCCGGGCTCGGACCGATCCTCGCCGCCCGGGTGCTTGCCGAGTTCGGCGACGACCCCCACCGCTACGCCGACGCCCGGGCCCGCAAGAACTACTCCGGCATGAGCCCGATCACCAAGGCGTCCGGCACCCGCCGCGTTGTCTTGGCACGTTACGCCCGCAACCGGCGGCTCGCTGACGCGCTCTACCAGCAAGCCTTCGCCGCGCTCACCACCTCGACAGGCGCCCGCGCCCACTACGACCGGCAACGCGCCCGCGGCGCCACCCACTCCCAAGCCCTACGCGCCCTCGCCAACCGCCTCGTCGGCACCCTCCACGGCTGCCTGAGCCACCACACCCACTACGACGAAGACATCGCCTGGCCCACCACCGAACCCCTCGCCGCTTGACACCCTCCAACCGTGGGATGTCTAGCGCCTGAGCCGAGGGAACCGCGACCGCTCGGGGGGTGCGGGCCGAGCGGTCGCGGTTACGGGCCCCTCGGTCAGTTCTGGAAGAGGCCGGCCTGGAGCGCGGCTTGACGGCCGCCCTGGATCGGCAGCATGACCTTGGTGCTCTTCGTGTCGACGGAGATCACCGAGCCGTTGGTGGCCGGCGGCCCGCCCTCGATCGCGCTGGTCTGGCCAATCAGGTGACCGGTCACGATGATCCCGATCCGGTGGCCTGCTTCGAAGGTGTGCTCGGTCGGCATCGTCGTGATCGAGAACATGTCCTTCTCGCCGATCGTGACCGGCGTCGCGTCCTGGTACCACAGCGAGTCGCGGTTGGAGGAGTCGAGCCCGCCGCGGGTCACGCGCCACTGCGTGACATTGGTGGTGGGCTTGGAGACCTCGAGGTAACAAGCGGTGTCGACCTCGCGCGGCGACGCCGTGCAGGTGTCGCCGATCGTGCACGGCGAGCCGTCACTCGTCGCGCCCCAACAGGTTCGCGTCGACGTGTTCTGGATCCCTTCGCCGCTGCGGGTGACCATCGGGAACGGCGTATCGCTGTAGTCGACGACGAGTACGCCGAGGTCCGACTGCGCGGTGCTCAGCGACGCCTTCAGGTCCAGCCGTGCCGTGCCGGACAGCCGCACGTCCTCGGTCAGCGGTTGCGACAGGAAGACGCGGCGGTTGGTCTGGGCACCGTTCGGGTTGCTGATGTAGTTGTTCTCACTGACCGAGTTGCTGCCGGTGAAGTCCAATGTGCCCGAGTCGCCCGCTGCGGCGGAGCCGGCGAACGTGCCTGGCGTGGCCTGGTCCGTGCCCTTCAGGAAGACGTTGACCGAAGCCGTACCCGGGACCGGCCAGTCACCGTAGTCGTTCCAGACGTCCTTCTCGTCCTCGATCGTGACCGGCGCCTCGTCCTCGATGCCGTTGTCGACGCCGAGCAGGTAGTGGTCGAACCAGCGGTGCAGCGTGTCGACCCAGGCGGCGCGGCGCTGCTCGAACGGATCGGTGTGACCCGTCCGCATCAGCCACAGCTTGCGCGGCACGTCGTTGGCCTTCAGCGCGTTCCACCACATGCCGAGGTGGTCCATGCGGACGTTGTCGTCCTGGAACCCGTGCACGGCGAACACCGCTGCCTCGACGTTCGCTGCGTCCTTGACGTAGTCGCGGTCGCGCCAGAACTCGTTGACATCCCCGTGCGAGTCGCCGTCGTTGGCGCTGACGGTCTGGTTCAACGGGGCGCACACTGGCCGGCGGTTCGGGAGGTTCACGCCTGGTGGCGGGTTCGGCCCGGTCGTGACCGTGGGGTTGAGGCTGCCGCCGGGGTAGTTGCTGTTGTGCCGTACGCCGCCGGTGCGCGAGTAGTTGTACCAGGCGGAGATCGCCGAGATCGGGACGATCGTCTTCAGACCCTCGACCCCGGTCGCCGCGACACCGTTGGACAGCGTGCCGTCATAGGACTTGCCGATCATCGCCGAGTTGCCGTTGTGCCAGTCGGCGACCACGGGGGCCGAGTTGGTGTCCGGCTCCTCGTAGGCGGTGACCCGGCCGTTGAGCCAATCGACTATCGACTTCTCGCCGGCGATGTCATCGGGGCCGCCGTGGTTCGGGCAGCCCTCGTCGGTGTAGCCGGTGCCGAGCATCTGGCCCAGCACGTACGCGTATCCGCGCGGAACGAAGTAGTTGTCGTAGAAGAGGGGCCAGCGGTCGTTGACGCCGTCACCGTCCCAGTCCGCCATGCACTGGCCCTCGTTGCCGCGGCAGACCGTCGTGTAATAGGGGCTCGGGTCGATGATCGCCGGCACCTTCAGCGACGGCCCCGATGCGTCCGGCCTGATGATGTCGGCGGTGACGAAGTCCATCTCGCCGTTCGAGTCCGTGTCGACCCCGGGCTGCGGGATATAGACCCGCTCGCGGATCGCCTGGGTGTAGTCGAACACCGGCGCGCTCTTGCCGTCCGGCCCGATGGTGATCGTCGGAGCCGTCGCGGTGGCGTTCCCAGGGCTGACCACGATCGCGAACGCAAGCGCTCCGATCGCGATGATCCCGGCGAGCTTCCTCATTCGTCCCTCCCGGCGTCCGATACGAACCCAGCACAAGTACGAGCCCGAGGCTGCTAGGAATCATCACCACTTTCCTCGGCGAGGGTCTACAGACAGATGCCCTAGACGAAGGGGCTATCGACTGGACAGATGACGGGAACCGACGAGCGGCACGCCACCTACGCTGGGACGTTAGGTCTGGTGGGTTCGGATGCCAGACCCGTGAGGAGGTCAGGTGAACAGACCGATCAGGGTCGCGGCGACCGACTACCACACGGCAGGCGAACCGTTCCGGATCGTCACGGACGGCGCACCCGAGGTCGAGGGCGCGACCGTACGCGAACGTCGGGAGATCGCACGCGGAGGCGCCGAGATCGATGCCGTACGCCGGCTGCTGTGCCACGAGCCGCGCGGCCACGCGGACATGTACGGCTGCTTCCTAGTGCCGCCGGACGACGAGGGTGCCGACCTGGGCGTCTTGTTCTGGCACAAGGACGGATATTCGACCGCCTGCGGGCACGGGACCATCGCGTTGGGCGTCTGGGCCGTCGAGACCGAGCGGGTCGACGCCAAGGCCGACGGCGATACCGACCTGGTGCTCGACGTACCCTCTGGCCGCGTCGTCGCCCGGGTGGCCTGCCGTGACGGCGAAGTCGAGCGGGTCGCGTTCCGCAATGTGCCGTCGTACGTCCTGGGGCGCGGAGTGCCAGTCGCCACCGAACGCGGCGAGCTGCTCGTCGACGTGAGCTACGGCGGTGCGATCTATGCCTCGGTCCGGGCCGCCGATGCCGGGCTGGCCGTCGAGGCCGAGCACTACACGGCGTTGATCGCGCTCGGGCGGGAGGTCAAGGCGGCGTTGGAAGGGACCGAACTGGCCAGGCATCCGGACGACCCGCGTCTATCCGGCATCTACGGCACGATCCTCTACGACGACCTCGGCGCGACCGGATCCGGCATCCGGCAGCGCAATGTGACCGTGTTCGCCGACGGTCAGGTCGACCGGTCACCATGCGGATCCGGGACGGCCGCCCGACTCGCGCTGCTGGCGGCCGACGGGCTGGTCGGCGCCGGTCGGGAGCTGGTGCACGACTCGATCGTCGACACGACGTTCCGTGGCCGCGTCGTCGGGGAGACGACGGTCGGTGGGCGACCAGCGGTGGTGCCGGAGGTCGAGGGCATGGCGTACCGGACTGGTGAGCACCGGTTCGTACTCGACCCGCGCGACTCGCTCGGCACCGGGTTCGTGCTGCGATGAGACCACCTCCGGTGCCATGGATCGACGCCGATCAGCTCGCCGAGCTGATGCCGATGGCCAACGCGATCGACGCGGTCCGGACCGCGCTCGCCCGGGGGTTCGATCCGGCCTCCGATCCGCCGCGTGCCGTCCTACCGGTGTCTCGGGGTCAGCTGCTGTTGATGCCGGCCGAGGTCGGGCCCGACGTCGGTGTGAAGGTCGCCTCGGTCGCACCGGCCAACCCAGCGGTCGGCCGTCCCCGGATCCAAGCGGTTTACGTCCTGATGGACGCGGAGACGCTGTCCCCGGCCTGCCTATTCGACGCCACGATGCTCACCACGCTTCGCACCCCGGCGGTCTCCGCGGTCGCGGCGGACCTGCTCGCCGGTCCCGAATCGGCCCGGCTCGTCGTGTTCGGCGCCGGGCCTCAGGGGTTGGCGCATATCGAGGCACTGCGCCTCATCCGGCCGATTGCCGACGTCACCGTCGTGGTCCGCGACGCGGAGCGGCTCGCAGCCTCCGTGGACCGGGTCGCGGCGACCGGTGTGGCCGTCACGGCAGGCGATGCGGATGCGGTCGCCGAGGCCGACATCGTCGTCTGCGCGACCACGGCCGCCGAACCCGTGCTGGACAGCCGGTGGGTACGCGACGACAGTTGCGTCGTCGCCATCGGTTCTCACGAGCCCGACCGTCGTGAGCTGCCGGCCGAGCTACTCGCTCGCGCGACGGTCGTCGTCGAGGAGCGAAAGGCAGCCTGCCGCGAGGCCGGAGACGTCGTGCTGGCGATCGAGGCCGGACTCCTCGACGCCGCCGACCTGGTGGAGTTGTCGGATCTCACTACCGGCCGTCAGAAGGTCGACCGATCCCGGCCGCGGGTGTTCAAGAGCGTGGGCATGTCGTGGGAGGACCTCGTCGTCGCCGCGGCCACCCATCGACGGCTCACCAGCCAGCCCATCCCGAGCTGACCAGCAGGCATTGTCCAACCCCACGTGCACAATGGGTGGCGTGGTGACAACCCCCGCGCACGCC
>Ga0081455_10008368_pt1 | contig 10766 bp, 8 predicted proteins | sample TabmetS3T2R1_FD_70207 | JGI IMG/M metagenome (GOLD analysis project Ga0081455, IMG submission 70207) | Tabebuia heterophylla rhizosphere microbial communities from the University of Puerto Rico - S3T2R1 | ecosystem: Host-associated > Plants > Roots > Rhizosphere ... | reverse complement strand
GAGGTCCTGATCGTCCTGCTCAAGACAGCGGTGGCGTTCGGGCTGCTGCTGGGCTCGGTGATCCTGATGATCTGGTTCGAGCGGAAGATCCTCGGCGACCTGCAGAACCGCATCGGGCCCAACAAGGCCGGGCCGTGGGGGATCCTGCAGACGCTGGCCGACGGGTTGAAGCTGATCCTCAAGGAGGACAACATCCCCGACAAGGCCGATCGGCGCGTGTTCATCCTGGCGCCATTCCTGTCGGTCGTGCCGGCGTTCGTCACCTTCTCGATCATTCCCATCGCCGGTGCCTTCGACGGCGACCGCGAGGGCGTCGTCAGCCTGTTCGGGCACGACACGTACCTGCAGCTGGCCGACCCGCCGGTGGGCGTGCTGCTGTTCCTGGCCATGTCATCGATCGCCACCTACGGGGTGATGCTGGCCGGCTGGTCGTCGGGCTCGAAGTACCCGCTCCTCGGATCGGTGCGGGGCGCCGCCCAGATGATCAGCTACGAGGCGGCGCTCGGCCTGGCCACCGTGACCGTCGTCATGCTCGCCGGATCGCTGTCGACACACGAGATCGTGGCGACGCAGGCGGGCAACGGCTACGACCTGTTCGGCGTCATCCCGATTCCCCACTGGAACCTCGTCGCCACCGGGCTGGTTCCGTTCGTGGTCTTCTTCATCGCCGGCACCGCCGAGCTCAACCGGCCCCCCTTCGACCTCGTGGAGGCGGAGCAGGAGCTGGTGGGCGGCTTCCACACCGAGTACTCGTCGTTCCGCTTCGCGCTCTTCTACCTGGCCGAGTTCATGAACACGATCACGATGTCGGCGATCATGGTCGTGCTGTTCTTCGGCGGGCCCGCCGGACCGACGTTCGACGTGCTGCCGCACTGGCTGTGGGGGCTGATCTGGTTCTCCGTGAAGCTGCTCGTGTTCCTGTTCGTCCAGGTGTGGATCCGTGCCACGCTGCCGCGCTTCCGCTACGACCAGCTCATGAACCTGGGGTGGAAGGCGCTCATTCCACTGGCGCTCGGCTGGGTCCTCCTGCTCGGGGCCATCAACATCGGCCGCGACGCCGACTGGAACATGGTCGCCGTGGTGACCGTGTCATTCGTCGCGCTGGTGGCCGGATACGTGGGGCTGGCGGGTGCGGTCGCGGCCGCCCAGCGCCGCCAGGAGTCCCCGACCGAAGAGGTCATTGCCTGATGGGCTACCTCGACGGGTTCAAGGTGACGTTCCGCAAGCTGTTCGAGGAGCGGCTGACGCGGGACTACGTGAAGGACCGGGGCGGCAAGCGGGTCAAGCCCGTCCGCCTCCACGGGCGCCACGTCCTCAACCGCTACGAGGACGGCATGGAGAAGTGCATCGGGTGCGAGCTGTGCGCCGGCGTGTGCCCCGCCCGCTGCATCTACGTGCGCGGCGCCGACAACCCGCCGGAGGACCCGGTCTCGCCCGGCGAGCGCTACGGCTACATCTACGAGATCAACTACCTGCGCTGCATCCACTGCGACCTGTGCGTGGAGGCATGCCCGACCGAGGCGATCACCGAGACCAAGCTCTTCGAGTTCAGCTTCGCCAACCGCCAGGACGCCATCTACACCAAGGCCGAGCTCGTGGTCGACGACGACGGCAAGCCGCGGCAACTGCCCTGGGAGGACTGGACCGACGCTGACGAGATCATCCCCAACACCTCGGCCTGGGTCCGGGCCACGTCGCCGTCGGGGGCGGCGGCGTACGAGGGCCGGGTCGCGTGGTCCGGGGATCTCGGCTTCGGCGTGCGGCCGCCGGAGGCGGGCCAGTCGCGTCCCGAGAGCGAGGTCGACACCAGCGAGGCCGACGCCATCCTGAGCCATCCGCACGAGCCGGGTGGCCACCCGGTCGACACGCCCGTCGACGAGCTCGGCCACATCGGTGAGGCGACCGAGGCCAGCGGCGAAGCGCCCGCCGAGGGCGGCGCCCCCGCCGGGGACGACGCTCACCGCGAGGCCGAGCAATGATCGAGCTCATCGTGTTCGCCGTCGCGGGCCTCGCCTGCCTGGCTGGGGCGGTTGGCGTCGTCGCCAGCAGCAACCCCGTCCACGCCGCGCTGTCGCTGGTGGGCACCCTGTTCGGCATCGCCGTGCTGTTCGTCGCCCAGCTGGCCAACTTCCTGGCCGCCGTCCAGGTCATCGTCTACGCCGGCGCCATCGTCGTCCTGTTCCTGTTCGTGATCATGCTGCTGGGCGTCGACCGGGTCGAGGACCTGCGCGTGGAACCGCTGGGTGGCGGCCAGCGGGTGACCGCCGCCGTCGTGGCCGCAGGGGTCCTGGGCCTCGTGCTGACCGCGCTGGCCAGCACGGGTTGGGACGCGACCGGCGCAGTGGGCGAGGTCGACGAGTCGGTTCCCGACATCAACCAGCTGGGTGAGGCGCTGTTCACCCGCTACCTCTACGCCTTCGAGATCACCTCGCTCCTGCTGGTGATCGCGGTCGTGGGCGCCGTGCTGCTCTCGCGGCGCGTGCGAGGCGAGCAGGAGATCGTCGATCCCGGCCAGGCCGAGCGCCAGGCCGAGATCACCGACCGGATCGCCAGGGCGGAGGCCCGCGCCAGCGCCACCAATGGCTCGGACGACGAGGACGTCGAGCGCGAGCCCACGCCGGCCGAGGAGGTGAGGTCTTGACCGCCGCCATCGAGGTCACGCCCGCCTGGTACCTGGTCCTCGGCGCAGTGGTGTTCTCGATCGGCGCGTTCGGGCTGCTGATCCGCCGCAATCCACTGGTGATGTTCATGTGCGTCGAGCTGATGCTCAACGCCGTGACCCTCACCTTCGTCACGTTCTCGCGCATGGTGCGCGACACAGGGGGACAGTCGATCGTGGTGATCGTGCTCGTCGTGGCCGCGGCCGAGGTCGTGGTGGGCCTGGCCATCATCGTCGCCCTGTTGCGCAAGCGGCCGGGCGCCACCGCCGACGACGTCGCGATCCTGGAGGGTTGACGTAGTGCAGCCTCCCGGGAACCTCGCACCCGCCTTGCCGGCCATCGGCACCGCTCGCGGCGTCCTCGTCCTCGGCGCACGTCAGTGCGCTCTCGTCCTGCGTCCTTGCGAGCGTCAACGAGTGGCTCGGCAATCCGGGCACGGTGCCCCCGGGAGGCTGCACTAGTGCTCGACGTCGTGTGGCTGATCCCTGCGCTGCCGCTGGCCGGGTTCCTGATCCTGTTGGTCGCCGGCAAGCGGCTGGGCGACCCCGCCGCCGGCTGGGTGGCGACGCTCATGTGCGCCGGCAGCTTCGTCGCCTCGGCGGTCGTGTACTTCGGCCTGCTGGACGAGCCCGAGGAGGGCCGCCAGTTCACCCAGACGCTGTTCGCCTGGGTACCGGTGGGTGGGCTGCGGGTCGACATCGGATTCATCGCCGATCCCTTGTCCATCACGATGGCGCTGTTCATCACCGGGGTCAGCGCCCTCATCCACATGTACGCGATCGGCTACATGCACGGCGACGAGGGGTTTCCGCGCTTCTTCGTCTACATGAACCTGTTCGTGTTCTCGATGCTGATGCTGGTGCTCGGCAGCAACCTGCTGGTCACCTTCCTGGGTTGGGAGGGCGTGGGCGCCTGCTCCTACTGGCTGGTCTCGTTCTGGTTCACGTCCGACGCCAACGCCACCGCCGGCAAGAAGGCCTTCATCACCAACCGCATCGGTGACGTGGGCTTCCTGCTCGCGATGTTCCTGACCTTCGCCACGGTGGGGACGCTCAACTACGAGGGCCTGTTCGACCGCGTCCCGGCCGTCGCGCCGGTGACGGCGACGGCGATCGGGCTGCTCCTGTTCATGGGGGCCGTGGGCAAGTCGGCGCAGATCCCGCTGTACATCTGGCTTCCGGACGCGATGGCCGGCCCGACGCCGGTGTCCGCCCTCATCCACGCCGCCACCATGGTGACCGCGGGCGTGTTCCTGATGACCCGGGTCAACCCCATCCTGGGCGCCGGCTACGACTGGGTGCCCGACGTGATCGCGTGGATCGGCGTGATCACGGCGTTCGTGGCCGCCACCATCGCCATCGCCCAGAACGACATCAAGAAGGTGCTCGCCTATTCGACGGTGAGCCAGCTCGGCTACATGTTCCTGGCCGTGGGGGTCGGCGCCTACGTGGCGGCCATCTTCCACATGATCGCCCACGCATTCTTCAAGGCGCTGCTGTTCCTCGGCGCCGGCTCGGTGATCCACGGGATGGACGGGGAGCAGGACATGCGCCGCATGGGCGGGCTCCGCAAGTTCATGCCGCTGACGGCCGCCACGTTCATCGTGGGCTGGCTGGCGATCGCCGGGGTGCCTCCGTTCGCAGGCTTCTGGTCGAAGGACGACATCCTGCTGTTCGCCTGGGGCAGCGGCGGCGCCGAGGGGCGGGCGCTCTGGGCCATCGGGCTCGTGACGGCCCTGCTCACGGGCTACTACATGAGCCGCGAGGTCTTCCTCGTGTTCTTCGGTGAGCCCCGCTGGCGCCGCGAGCCGGCACCCCAGCCGGCGAGCGTCGGTGCCGCGGCCAACGAGCTCGACGTGGATGCCGACGAGCATGCGCACGGCGGTCCCCACGAGTCGCCCTGGATCATGACGGCGCCCCTGGTGGTGCTGGCGATCCTCTCGATCGTCGCAGGTGTGATCAACCTGCCGTTCAGCGACGACGTCCACTTCCTCGAGCACTTCCTGGAGCCGGTGCTGCGGGCGAACGAGGCCGAGATCGCCGTGTCCACAAGCGTGAAGGTTGCGCTCGCCGTGATCGCGGTCGGCGCGGGGGTGGTGGGCATTGTCCTCGCCGCGGTCGTCTACCTGTTCCGGCGGGTGCGGGCGGTCGAGCCCGAGGTGCTGGCGCACGCGTGGTATTACAACGACGCGGTCACTGCGTTCGTCGGCGGACCGGGCACGAAGTCGTTCGAGGCGGTCGCCTGGTTCGACGCCCACGTCGTCGACGGCGCGGTGAACGGCGTGGCCTCGGTGGTGCGTGACGTTGGCCGGCGCCTGCGACATGTCCAGACCGGCTTCGTCCGCTCCTACGCGCTGGGCGTGACCATCGGCGTGGTGATCGTCCTGGGCTACTTCATCACGAGGGTGTCGTTCTGATGGGCCCGATGCTGCTGGCTCAGCAGAGCTCGCCCGACTTCCCGGTCCTGACGGCGCTGGTGCTGGTGCCGGCTGCGGGGGCGGTGGCGGTCGCACTGATCCCCCGGGCGCGGGCCGAGCTGCACCGGGGCGTGGCGCTCCTGTTCTCCGTCGGTGCCGCGGCGCTGGCGCTCTACGTGCTGGCGGCGTTCGACAAGCACGACGCCGGGATGCAATTCGAGACCAACCGCTCGTGGATCGGCGACTTCGGCATCTCCTGGCACCTGGGGGTCGACGGCATCTCGCTGTTCCTCGTCGTGCTGACGGCGGTGCTCTTCCCGATCGCCATGCTGGGGTCGACACCGTCGCACGACGCGAAGCCGTACTACGCGTGGCTCCTGCTGCTCGAGGCCGGCTGCCTGGGCGTGTTCGTGGCGCTCGATCTCTTCCTGTTCTTCGTGATGTTCGAGATCGTGCTGGTGCCGATGTACTTCCTCATCGGGGGCTGGGGCTACGCGCGGCGGGTCTACGCCGCCGTCAAGTTCTTCCTGTTCACGATGTTCGGTTCGGCGCTGATGCTCGTCGGCATCGTCGCCCTTGCGTACCTCCACCGCGACGGGGTCGAGGATCAGAACCGCACAGAGGCCGCCGCGCTGCTGGCCGAGCAGGACAACCCGCAGGCGGTGCCGCCGGCCGTCGAGGATCGGATCGCGGAGCTGCAGGCCGACGTGCCGCTGACCTTCGACCTGGTCCAGATCGCCGAGTCCCGCACCGTGACCGACAACTCGGCCGGCGCGAACCCACTCGACTGGACGGCGGCGCGCTGGATCTTCCTGGCCTTCGCCCTGGCATTCGCGGTCAAGGTGCCGCTGTTCCCACTGCACACGTGGCTGCCCGACGCCCACACCGAGGCCCCGACGGCGGGGTCGGTGATCCTGGCCGGGGTGCTGCTGAAGCTGGGCACCTACGGGTTGCTCCGCTTCGGGCTCTACCTGTTCCCCGACGCTGCGTCCTTCTTCGCGCCCGTGTTCGTGACGCTCGGCGTCATCGGCATCATCTACGGCGCCGTCGTCGCGACCATGCAGCGTGACCTGAAGCGGCTGGTGGCCTATTCGTCGGTCGCCCACCTCGGCTTCATCGTGCTCGGCATCTTCGCCATCACCACCCAGGGCCTGCAGGGCGGGCTGATCCAGAACGTCAACCACGGGCTGTCGACCGGCGCCCTGTTCCTCCTGGTGGGCATGATCTCCGACCGGCGTCACACGCGCGAGATCGGCGGCCTCAGGGGCCTGCAGAAGGTGGCGCCGATCTTCGCCGTGGTCTTCACCGTGGTGATGATGTCGTCGATCGGGCTGCCCGGGCTCAACGGCTTCGTGGGGGAGTTCCTGGTGCTGATCGGCTCGTTCCTGACCCGGCGATGGTGGGCGGTGGTCGCCACCACCGGGGTGGTCCTCGCCGCGCTGTACCTGCTGTGGGCCTACCAGCGCGTGTTCCACGGGGAACCGGACGACGACAACCGCCACTTCCCGGAGATGAACTGGCGCGAGGCACTGGTGATGGCGCCGCTGCTGGGGCTGATCGTGTTCCTGGGCATCTATCCCAAGCCGGTGCTCGAACGGATGCAGCCGTCCGTCGATCGCCTGATCGAGCACGTCGAAGCCAACAGCGACTACACGGAGCCGCCGGTCGCAACCGAGGGCCCGGCGGTGACGGTCGGGGACGAGTCCGGGAATGAGGGCGGCGGCGAGGAGGCCGGCGGATGATCGGCATCCTGGGATCGCTGAGCCAGCCCCTGCCGGTCGATCCGACGCCCATCGCGCGCCCCGGTGTCGATTGGGGCGCCACCGGCCCCATGCTGGTGCTGGTCGGCGGCGCGCTGGCCCTGATGCTGGTGTCATCGTTCGTGCACAGCCGCCGTTCGACGGTCGGCTACACGATCTTCACCTGCCTGGTGGCGCTGGGATCGATGGGCGCCGCCATCCCGCTGTGGCTCGAGGTCAACGACGACAGCCAGGGGCCGTTCTCGACGCTCGCCGGAACCGTCGGCGTCGACGGCTTCTCCACCTTCGTGACGTTCCTGCTCGGCGCCGCCGTGATCCTGGCGGCCCTGTTCATCGACGACTACCTGCGCCGTGAGCACCTCGAGGGCGTCGAGGCCTACGTCCTGTTGCTGCTGTCGGCCACCGGCGGCGTCATCATGGCCCACGCCAACGACCTGATCGTGCTGTTCCTCGGCCTCGAGGTCCTGTCGATGGCGGTCTACGTGCTGGCGGCGATGCATCGCCGGCGCGTGACCTCGCAGGAGGCGGGCATGAAGTACTTCGTGCTCGGTGCCTTCTCCTCGGCGTTCTTCCTGTACGGCATCGCCATGATCTACGGCGGCACCGGCACCACCAACCTGGTGACCATCCTCGAGACGTTCAGCACCAACGTCCTCACCGAGGACGGCCTGATCCTCGCCGGGCTGGCGCTGCTCCTGGTGGGCCTCGGGTTCAAGGTGGCCGCCGTGCCTTTCCACTTCTGGACGCCCGACGTCTACCAAGGGGCCCCGTCGCCGATGGTGGCGTGGATGGCGTCGGGGGTGAAGGTGGCGGGCTTCGCAGGCCTCATGCGGGTGTTCGACCTCGCGTTCAGTGCCTACGCCGTCGACTGGCAGCCGCTGATCTACGCGGTCGCCGTCGCGACCATGCTGGTCGGTGCGGTCCTCGCCGTCGTGCAGACCGACGTCAAGCGCATGATGGCCTACAGCTCGATCACGCACGCCGGCTACGTGCTGGTCGGCGTGCAGGCAGCGACCGACCAGGGAGTCGAGGCGGCCCTGTTCTACCTGGCCACGTACGTGTTCCTGATCGCCGGCACGTTCGGGATCATCACGTTGGTGGGGCGCCGGGGCGATGGCCACCACAGCCTCGACGACTACCGGGGCCTCGCCCGGTCGCGGCCGGTGCTGGCACTCGTGCTGGCGCTGTTCCTGTTCGCTCAGGCCGGTGTGCCGTTGACGTCGGGCTTCTTCGCCAAGTTCTACGTGATCAACGCAGCCATCGACGCGGGGTCGACCTGGCTTGCGGCCGTCGCGATGCTCAGCGCCGTGATCGCCGCGTTCATCTACCTGCGGATCGCGGTCAGCATGTACATGGCCGACCCGGTCGACAGGGCGGGAGCGGAAGCGGCCGGGGGCGGCCCCAGGATCGCCGTACCGACCGGCGCCACCATCGCCCTGACCTTGTGCGTCATCGTCACGATCGTGGCGGGCCTGTGGCCGGGGTCGATCGCCGACCTCGCCCGCGACGCCGTGCCCGCCCTCGCGACGTTCGGCTGAGCTTCACCGGCCCCGTTCCGGCATGACGCGCCCTATGGCATCGGGCGGGGTGTCGCAATGGGGGGTCGGGGGTGTGGTGAAATGCCACGGGGCAAAAGCCGCTCTTCGACATGCCCAGGAACTCATCCGTCACCGACACCCGACTGATCCGAAGGTCCCAACAGGGTGACCGGAGGGCCTTCCGCGCGCTTCTGACCCGCTACGACTGGCGGCTTCGGGGGCTCGCGCATGCCCTGCTGCTCGATTCCGACCACGTCGATGCGGTGCTCCGGGTCGCGTACGTCAAGGCCTGGCGAGAGGTCGTCCGCATCGATGGTCGCGACGATGCGTCGGGCTGGCTCTATCGCGTCGTGTACAACGCCTGCATCGACGCGTTGCGCCGCGAGGGCACTCGCGTCGGCCCCGCGCCACCCGCTGCGGCGGATGGGCCACTTGCGGGCGATGTGGCGGGCGAGGCGACGCAACCGCCGGTACAGGCCGCGCCGGCCGGCGGCAACGGATCGACGCCGGCGGGCATGGCGCAGGACCGCCAGGCGCGCGTGGCCGAGGCGTTGGCGAGCCTGGCGCCGACGGACCGGGTGGCGGTGGTGCTGGTCGATCGCGAGGGCTTCTCGCCCGGGGCGGCCGCCCGCATCCTCGGCCTCGCTCCCGAGGTTCTGGGGGCGCGGCTGGCCACGGCCCGCGCCCGGCTCAAGGAGCAGCTCGCACAGGTCCTCGTGGCGGCGCCCGCGCCGGCCGCCGAGGCCGGGGCACAGGCCGACGGCGCGGAGCAGAAGACCGACAAGCCCCGGACCAAGCCCAAGGAGCCGCAGGCCGAGGAGGCGCAGGCCGCACAAGCTGAGCCGGTAGAGCCCAAGGCCGAGGAGGCGCAGGCCGCACAAGCTGAGCCGGAGGAGCGGCAGGCCGAGGAGGCACAGGCGGCGCAAGCCCAGCCGGAGGAGCCGCAGGCCGAGGAGGCCAAGTCCGGGGAGCCGCCGGCTGAGGCGCCGCCGCCCGAGCAGGCCGAGCCGGAGGATGCGCAGGCCGAGGACGCCGGGCCGGAGCAGCCACCGCCCGAGGAGCAAGGACCGGCCGACGAGCCGCCGCCTGTGGACGCGCCGCCCCCGGTGACAGCCGCCGAGCCGAAGGCCGAGGCCGCCGCGGAGTCGAAGGCCGACGCCGCCGCCGGGGCTGAGGACAGCACGCCGGCCGAGCCGGAGGACACGAAGGTCGCAAGCCGGAGCGCGGCCGGCGCATCCCCGAACGGCGCCAGCGGCCCCGCCCGGAGCAACGGCTCCGACGACGGCGCGGGCGGCGGGTCGTGACACCGCCGCCGCCCGGCGGCGACGGCGAAGGGGCCGGGCCCGTCGACCCCGACGGGGCGAGAGCGCACACCGGCGCGCCCAAGTCGCTGACCGCCGCGCTGCGAGAGCTCGCGCCCGACGAGCACCCGCCGAGCTTCTGGGACGACCTGGATCGGCGGCTCGCCGACGAGCCCCAGCTCCGCCTCGCGCCCCGCGCCGCCATCAGGCCGATCACCCAGCCGCCTCCCGTCATCGACGATCGCAAGCTCGCGGAGCATCTGGCCGGACCCCGGCCCCGGGTGGGCGGGCTACGGCCCCTGCGATTCCTCGCCTGGGGCGTGGCGATCGGGGTGACGGCGCTGCTCATCGCCGCCGCCCTCTACGACCCCAACGACGATGCGCGGACGGCCGACCCCTCCGGCACCACGTCGCCCCCCGCAGCGACGAGCCAGTCGACGACCACCACGGCGCCGGCGACGACCACGACCGCACCCGGAACGGTCTCTGGCTCGGCTCCACTGGCACCCGCTGGCGTCGGGCCGCTGCGGATCAACACGTCGTTCCGCGACCTGCAGGCGGCCGGCGTAGCCCTCACCGTGGACCAGGCGACGTTCGAGGGCTCGGGGGGTTACTGCTACGACGCCAAGGTCGCGGGCGCACTCGACCTGCTGCTCCGCTTCCGCAGCCCGGTGCCCGACGAGGGCGTCGCCGACCCTGCGGACGGGGTGCTCGTTGCGGTCGGCATCGAATCGGACCTTCCCACCACCCGGAAGAGCGATCAGGGCATCGGTCTGGGCGCCCCGCAGGACCAGGTGCTCGCCACGTACGCCGGCAACCTCGAGGACCACACCCACCCGTACATACCCGGCGGCCACGTCTTCATCGCCCCGGCGGCCCCCGAGACCGGCCTCGCCATCGCCTACCTGACCGACGGTGCCACCGTGAACCAGATCACCGTCGGCACCCACGACATCGTCCGCTACGTGGACGGGTGCTTCTGACGATCGGGCCCCAAAGCCGCAGGTAGAGCTGCGGAAGTCCTGGTCGGGGCAGCTTTGGCCCCTCGTGCAAACGGTCACTAGGCTCCCGCCACGTGTCGGATCTCCTCC
>Ga0081455_10008367_pt1 | contig 10767 bp, 8 predicted proteins | sample TabmetS3T2R1_FD_70207 | JGI IMG/M metagenome (GOLD analysis project Ga0081455, IMG submission 70207) | Tabebuia heterophylla rhizosphere microbial communities from the University of Puerto Rico - S3T2R1 | ecosystem: Host-associated > Plants > Roots > Rhizosphere ... | reverse complement strand
TGGTGGTGGTGGAGATCGGGCTGATCAGCCCGCCTGTCGGCATGAACCTGTTCGTCATCAATGCTCTGCTGCCGCAGGTGCCCACGCGCACGGTGTTCCACGGCGTGCTGCCGTTCATGGTCGCGGACGTGGTCAGGCTCTGCATTCTCGTGGCCTTTCCCATCATCTCGCTATGGCTGCCCAGCCTGATGCGGTGAGTCGATTTGTTTGATCAAGCGCATGCAAGGTCCGCTTTCCCCCGATAGCAGCGCGAAAGCAGACATGCCGGGATGTCGCAGATGTGCCAAGACCGGTCGTGAGCAGATGCTGCAAAACAGAATGCGCCATCGTAAGATTGCGGTTCTACGAGGCTCGCTTCACATGTTCCTTGCCCGCCGGCATGATGGAAGGTGCGGTTGTCTTCGGCCAGTAGACCCTCGATCTCGTCGGCTAGGCGGGAGCAACATGGCGGTGGTTCGCAATTTTTCTGGGAATATCTGCTCCAAATTCTCGGCCCGTTCGCTGTTAACCTCGACTCACTGTTTAAGGAGAAGAACGTGCGAAATCGGCTTCGACTTGCGCTGTTGACACTCGGCACACTTGCAATCGCCGCTGCGGCCGCTCAGGCGTCGGCGCAAGGCTGGCCGATCCGGCCCGTCACCGTGGTCGTCCCTTTTGCAGCGGGCAGCTCGACCGATACGGCGGCGCGCATCCTTGCAGTCGGCATGTCGGAGGCGCTTGGTCAGCAGCTCGTCATCGAAAATGTCGGCGGCGCCGCCGGCATGACTGGAACGCTGCGGGTCGCGCGCAGCGCGCCGGACGGTTACCAGATGCTGTTCGGAACGGTCGACACGCTCGCGATCGCGCCGGCGCTGCAAAAGCAGCCGCCCTACGACACCCTCAAGGACTTCGCCCCGGCTGGCATGGTGGTCGAGCAGCCGATCGTGCTGATCGTCCGTGAGGACCTGCCGGTAAAGACGCTGGCCGAGTTCGCGGCCTATGCGAAGGCCAACCAGTCGAAGATGCAGTTCGGCTCCGCCGGCATCGGCTCCGGCTCGCATTTCGCCTGCGCCAAGCTCAATGCCGCGCTCAGCATCGACACGGTTCACGTGCCCTATCGCAGCTCGGGCCTCGCCGCGCAAGACCTGATCGGTGGGCGTCTCGACTATCTCTGCGCGCTCGGCGCCACCGCGCGCCAGCCGATCGAGAGCGGCAAGGCCAAGGCCATCGCGCTGCTGACGGCGGACCGCTCGGCGCTATTCCCGCAACTGACCACCTCCAAGGAGCAGGGCGTGGCAGGCGTCGACTCCTATTTCTGGTCGGCCTTCCTGTTCCCGAAGGACACGCCCGCGGCCATCGTCCAGAAGCTCGCTGATGCCAGCAACAAGACGCTCAACATGCCCGAGACGGTCGAACGGCTGCGCAATGCCGGCATCGAGCCGGTCGCCGCGGACCGCCGCTCGCCGGCCCATCAGCGCGACTTAACCGTGCAGGAAATGAAGAACTGGGCCGATCAGGTGAAGGCGAGCGGGCTGCCGCTGCAGTAAACACCTCGAATTCCGCTTCTCGCCAGAAAGCCGACGTGGAAGCGGACATCGATTTGCGCCGCTTCGTGCCTACACCGGCCGTGAGCGGATGCAGCAAAATGGGGTGCGGAAGCCCCGAGCAAAAAAAATCTGTTTTTGAGCCACGAGAACTGCTCAGCGCCGACGGCAGAGTAAGGCGCGGGGCGAATCGCGGCGGTGTATGCTGACGGCTGGCCGGCAGCGCGCGATAGCCAAATCGTGCCACAGCCTACCGTCCGAGGCGGCGCGTAGGTCAATGCCTCCGCGATAATTGTCGTTGTCGGTGAGTGCAAAGTCTTCGGATTCGGGCACCCGACCGACCAGGACGAGAAATGGCACGTCCGACCGTTGCGCTACCGCGTGTGATGATTTCTGCGCTTGCCTGCCGAAGGCAAGCACTGGACGATGATCGTCGCCGAACTCAATCAAGCTTGGGGATTTTCGCCTTCTCGATGATGTCGGCGAACCGCGCGACGTCGGCCTTGAACTGGGCCGCGAATTGCGCGGGCGTGTTGGAGCTCGGCTCGGCGCCGAACGAGCGGAAGCGTTCCGCTACCATCGGGTCGGCCAACACCTGGGCCATCGCCTGCTGGAAGGCGAACACGATTTCGGGTGGGGTTGTCGCCGGCATCCACATACCGGTCCAACTGCCGCCTTCGAGTCCCTTGATGCCGAGCTCCAGCAACGTCGGCGTGTCCGGCAGCTGCGGCATCCGCGTTCGCCCGGTGACCGCAAGCGCCCGTACGCGACCGCCCTGGATTGCGGCTTGGCCGGTGGCCTGAGGCAAAAAGGCCATCTGCACGTCGCCAGCGATCATCGCGGTGATCATCGGCGCGTCCCCGCGATAGGGAATATGCAAGATGTCGACCCCGGCCGAGCTCTTGAAGATTTCGGCGAACAAATGCAGCGACGAGCCGAGCCCGCTCGAGGCGTAGTTGAGCGTGCCGGGCTTGGCTTTGGCCTCGGCGATCAGCTCGGGCAGCGTCGTCGCCGTCGATTTGAGCGAGCCCGACACGATCATCTGCGTGTGGACCACGTTGGTGACCGGCGCGAAGTCTTTGATCGGATCGAACGGCAGCGACTTGTACAGCGGACCGGCGCTGGCAAGCGCGCTGGTGTGCAGCAGCACCGTGTAGCCGTCGGGCGGCGATTTCGCGACGACGTCGGAGCCGACGTTGCCGCCGGCGCCCGGTCGATTCTCGACCACCACCGATTGCTTGACGATTTCCGAGAGCTTTCCGCTGATGAGGTTCGCGTACACGCTCACTCCGCCGCCCGGGGCGTAGGGTACCACGATTCGGATGGTGCGGTTGGGATAGGTTTGGGCGAGCGCGGAGGTCGTTGCGATTGCGCTGAATGCGACAAGAAGCGCGAAGCAAAAGCGTTTCATCGGATATTCCCCCAGATGAACTCCGAACCGACGTGAATGCTTGCGCTTTTCTGGCCTCACCGCAAGACTGGCGTGCAGTGCCGACCGCTGCCACCATTCCATGCATGCCTCACGCAGGCGCGGTAGATAAATTGTTGCGTGCCCCTGTCTAGCGTCAAAGCTGTCCAAGCCTTTCAGAACAGCGGCGACGTCGGCGTTTGATCCATATCCGTCGTCGTAGAGGAAGTAGCCTGTTGCGCTGCGGGATTTCGAGCCGGTCGATGTCGCAGATGGGTCAACAGCGTCGAATTAGACCCGTTTGCAACATTTCCGCTTTACCTCAACAAGCCGACTTGCTGCGGACATTTCAAAACCGACGCTCTGGTAGATGCCCTGAAGTCCTGCAAAGGTCCTGGACACGGTCGACGCGGCCTGTTGCGATACCGTACTCCCTTTGCAATTGAGGCGCTTGCCCGATGACGATCATCGATTCCCAGGTCCATGCTTATGAGGCAAACACGCCAAAGCGACCCTGGCACACGGTGCCGAACTGGCCCGATCACGTTACGGGTGACGAGATGGTGGCGGCGATGGACAGGGTCGGTGTCGACGGCGCAATCTTCATCTCCGCCTTTTCCATGTACCGCTACGACGCGAGTTATGCGGTGGAAGTGCAGCAGGCTCATCCCGGCCGGTTCGGGATCGTCAAGCCGGTCGACCCGGACGATCCGGCCGTGGCCGATGTCGTCGCCGACTGGAAGCGGACCCCGGGCGCGGTCGGCATCCGCATCATGTTGACGAAGGAGCCGGGACGCGATCGCGATCCGAAGGACCCAGGTCTCGACCGGATCGCGCGCGCGGCTGCGAAGCACGACTTTCCGGTCAACATACTGTGCTGGGGCAACGTGGATGCGGGCACAGTGTTGATCGACCGCCACCCCGATACACGCTTCATCATCGATCACCTGGCGATCCTGCAGCCCCGCACACCGCCAGCCCCGCCGCATCCGTGGGCCGACCTCCCGAAGGTGCTGGACCTTGCCAAGCGCAAGAACGCGGTGATCAAGGTGAGCGGCGCCTGCACGCTGTCCCGCGAACCGTATCCGTTCCCGGACATCTGGGAACAGCTCGCCCGCGTGTTCGACGCCTGGGGTTTCGACCGCTGCCTGTGGGGCACGGACTGGACACGCGCATTCGCTGTCGTCAACTACGAGCAGGCCGTCGAGCCATTCCTCAAGACTGACCGCCTGAGCGGCAGCGAGCGAGCGATGCTGATGGGCGGCGCGTGCGCCAAAGCCTATCGTTGGTCGCCGAAGAAAGGTTAGGTGGGTTGGGTGATCCAATGTGACTCACGAGTACGAAAGCGGATGGAACGCGACGTTGCGTGATGATCACGAACGCGTCGGCCATCGCGATGGGGATATGAGATGAGGACACGCCTGATCGCCGTGATCGCCGTTCTCGCGGCCAGCCTCGTCGGCGCCGCGGCGCAACCTTTTCCGTCGCGGCAAATCACCATCGTTGTGCCGTTCCCGGCCGGCGGATCGACCTCGGCGCTGGCACGCATCCTGCTCGAGCCGCTGCAAAAGGAACTCGGTCAGACCATCATCATCGAGAACATCGGCGGCGCCGGAGGCAGCATAGGCGTCGGCCGGGTCGCGCGCGCGGCGCCGGACGGCTACACGATCAGCCTCAGCCACATGCAAACCCATGTGCTCAACGGTGCGGTGTTGAATTTGCCCTACGACGTGGTGAGTGATTTCGAGTCGGTCGCGCTGATTGCGGATACGCCGCAATCGATCATCGTCCGAAGCACGTTTCCAGCCGACCACCTGCAGGGAATGATTGCCTGGCTGAGGGCCAACCCTGACAAGGGGACGGCGGGCGCGGTCGGGGTCGGTGGCCCGAGCGACCTCGCGGTCTATCGCTTCCAGAAGCAGACCGGAACGAGCTTCCAGGTCGTGCCGTATCGCGGCGGCGGCCCGTTACTGACCGATCTCGTGGGCGGCCAGATCGATTTCAATTTCGGCCAAGTGTCGACCTATCTCGGCGCCGTGCGCAACAAGCAGCTCAGGGCGCTCGCGATCATGGCCAAGGAACGGTGGCCGCACGCGCCCGAAATCCCCACCGTGGACGAAGGGGGAGTGCCAGGACTCTATGGATCGTACTGGCACGGCATGTGGGTGCCCAAGGGAACGCCGAAGGAAGTTATCGCTAGGCTGAACGCCGCTGTTGTCGCGACTTTGGCCGATCCGCTGGTCCAGCAGCGGTTCAAGGAAATGGGACAGAGTACCTGGCCGCGCGCGCTGCAAACACCTGAAGCTTTGGCGGCGCATCAAAGAACGGAGATCGAGCGGTGGTGGCCCATCATCAGGGCCGCCGGCATCAAACCGCAGTAATGTCCCGGCATCGCGCACGATCACATCACCGTGGGCCACGCCTCAAGCCGATCTGGCGATGCGTCCGGGAGCCGAAACGGCGTTGTGCATCACAGCAGATTTGGCTCGCTAAAGACCGCAACGGGTCAAGACCGGAAAGGCTCAACACGAGCACATGACGTCCGCTTTGCCCCTTCAAACCGGACATGCACGAGGACGCCATGCCACGTCAGCTAAGTGCCCCAGACTCGGACTGGCTTTGGCTATGTGAAACCCGGCTCAAGATTTGGGCCGCAAGTCGACGACCCGCCGAGCCTTGCCTGCGGAGCGCTCGATTTTGCCCGGCTCGGCGACCACGACCTCGACACCCAGCCCGATCGCACTGCGTATGTGAGACGCGAGCAGCTGGCCCAACGCACCGCGTGCAACCTCCTCGGCATGGCTCGGCCGTGCTTCGGCCAGGACACGCATGGCGTCGAGACGCTCGTCGCGCCGCAACTCGATGACGAAATGCGGGGCAAGCCCTTCGCAACGCAATACCTGCTCCTCGATCTGGGTCGGAAAGACATTCACTCCCCGGACGATCATCATGTCGTCGGACCGACCGGTGACCTTCTCCATTCGCCGCATCGACCGTGCCCGCCCGGGCAGCAACCGCGTCAGATCCCGGGTGCGATAACGGATCACCGGCATTGCCTCTTTCGTCAAAGAGGTGAATACGACCTCGCCATACTCGCCGTCAGGCAACACTTCCCCCGACTGCGGATCGATCACCTCGGGATAGAAATGATCCTCCCACACGGTGAGCCCGTCCTTGGTTTCCACGCATTCGGTTGCCACGCCCGGCCCGATCAGCTCCGACAAGCCATAGGTATCGACCGCGTCGATATCGAAGGCGCTTTCTATTTCCGCCCGCATCGCGTTGGTCCAGGGCTCCGCCCCGCAGAACGCGATCTTGAGCGACGTCTTGCTCGGATCGAGCCGTTGGGCGCGAAACTCGTCGAGGATGACCAGCAGGTAAGAAGGCGTCGGTATGATGATGTCAGGCTGGAAGTCGAGGATCAGCTGGACTTGCCGCTCGGTCATCCCGCTCGCCACCGGGATCACCCCACAGCCCAACCGCTCCGCGCCATAGTGCATGCCGAGGCCGCCGGTGAACAGGCCGTAGCCGACGGCAATATGGACAAGCATGCCAGGGCGGGCGCCGCTTGCGCGCAGCGACCGCGCAACCAGGTCGGCCCAGGTGTCGATGTCGTTTCGGGTGTAGCCGACGACGGTGGCCTTACCCGTCGTGCCGGAGGAGGCGTGCACCCGCGCGATCCGGTCCCTGGGAACGGCAAACATCCCGAAGGGATAGTTCTCGCGCAGATCCTGCTTGGTCGTGAACGGAAACTTCGATAAGTCTTCCAACCGCCTGAAGTCGGCGGGGGTCACGCCGGCGCCATCGAACTTCTTGCGGTAGGCGGGCACGTTCTCGTACACGCTTTCCAACGTGCGCTTGATGCGCTGTGTCTGGAGAGCCGCGATCTCATCGCGCGAAGCCGTCTCGATGGCTTCCAGGCCGAATGGCTCATACGTGGACATGTCGAGCTTCATGGAGCCCCCACGCCTGCATGCTTGGAGTGGCGCATGTCCTTATCGGAAAACCGGTGCCCACCCCGGATCAAGTCCCATAGGCGCTAACTTAAGGCCCACTCGGTTGTCATCGTCCGCGAAAGCGGACGATCCAGTAATCGCAGGACGGGGTGACAGGCACCACTTCGGCCTCGAATTGCACATTCACGTGTTACTGGATGCCCGCTTTCGCGGGCATGACAGCCGAGAGATTGCCCAAGTTAGCGCCCATGGGATCAAGTCCCGGGCAGGCTTTTTCCGGGACATGCGCTGGAGGCCATCATTTCAGCTGCTCTCCGTGCTGACAATCCCGCGCTCAAGGATCATCTGCAATGACATCGATGGATAAGACACGCGACGGCACGGCCAGTGAGAGAGCCATACTGGAGCGGGCCGGCTTTTCCCCGGATGACGCGACCGCGTGGTGCGTCGCTCATCCCGAGCTACGCAACGATTTCGATTTCGACAGCGCGGCCTCGACGCGCTTCTGGGATCTGAGCCAAGGGCTCCGCGCCAAACTTCCGGCAAGGACCGCACGCGAGGCGGACGGCGCCGCGGCCAGTGCGCTCCTCCACCGTAGCGAGCGGAACCTGCGCGAGCGTTTTCTGGACCTCCATGTCGAGGAGCTCTACGGCAGGTTGACCGCGCGCGGGAGCAAGTTCCTGCGTGTCGACGAGCTCATGCCGGAGGCCGCAAAGCTCGTGCCCGGGTTGACGCCTGGCGCCGAGGTGATGGCGGTCGAGCGGACGCGGCCCCTCAAGGAGAAGGAGGGCCTCGAGATAGACCACGGTATTCTCCTCTCGCATGTTCTCGCCCACCCCGAGGCCGGCCGCCACTTGTGCCACGCGATGCTTCTCCCCCGTGCCGAAGCGCTCGACCTGTTGCCGCGCCTGGCGAGAGATGGGTCGGTCGACCTGGGCGCCGCGTCCGTGAGCCGAGCCGGAAAAGCCTCGATCGTAGAATTGCGCAACCCGAGAGCACTCAACGCACTGGACGAAACGACACTGGCGCCTTTGGAGACGGCGATCGATCTGGCGATCCTCGATCCCGGCTCCGAGGTGGCCGTGCTGCGCGGCGGCCCGGTGGACCATCCGAAATACGCCGGGCGGCGGATATTTTCCGCCGGCATCAATCTCACTCACCTCTACCAGGGCAAAATCCCGTTCCTGTTCTACTTTCAGCATGTGATGGGCTACGAGAACAAAATCCTGCGCGGCGTTGCCAGACGGGATGCCTCGCCCGACGATCTGGCGGGGTCCACCGTGGAAAAGCCTTGGATCGCCGCGGTCGACAGCTTCGCGATCGGTGGAGGTTGCCAGCATCTCTTGGTGATGGATTACGTCCTGGCGCAATCCGACGCCTACCTCACGCTGCCCGCCCGCAAGGAAGGGATCATTCCGGGCATGGCCAACCTGCGATTGCCTCGCTTCCTCGGCGACCGCCTCGCCCACCAAGCCATCATGCACGGCCGCAGGATCGATTGCGGCAGTCCCGAAGGCCAGCTCATCTGCGACGAGATCGCTCCTGCCGATCAAATGGACGCCGCGCTTGTGCGAGCCGTCGAGGATCTCACCGGCTCGGGAATTGTCAGTGCCGTCGGCAACCGCCGTCAATTCCGCATCGGACAGGAGCCGCTCGACCTCTTCCGGCGCTACCTGGCCCTCTACGCGAAAGAGCAAGCGTACTGCCATTTCAGTGACGGATTGATTTCCAATCTCGAGCGCCATTGGAACGCGCAGTCGCGCAAGGGCTAGCGGCCCGGTGCCGGAGTCCTGGCGCCTTTGTGCGAGCACTTCTGTGAAGCGGATCACAGGTGGACGCCGCAAAGGGTGTTACGCCTGTTGATCGGCGGCCATGGGGCCACTCGGCACTTCAATCGGCATTTGCATACAGTTGCGGATGGGATCGAGCACAGCATCAAGCTCACCAAGAGGAACCACGGATGCAGCGCACGACAGAGACGGCAACATACCATGCACGCATCTTGAAGCTGCGCCTGCCCGAGCAAGACTCGCTCAAGGATGCGGCGGAACGCTGCTCGGCTGACCCGGTCAGCCTGGCCAGCATCGGTCGCGCCGTGGGCCAGCAGGTTCGAATCAAGCGTACGGATGATTTCGTTGCTGCTTATACGGTCAATCAGCCGAACCCAGACGATCCCAGCCGAGCCGACGTCGTTCGCACAGGCTTAGCCGGACGGGAGCGGCTCGGCACTAGCGATGAAATGGATCAAGCAACGGTCGAAGCTACGGTGGTTGACGCCGCACCAACCACGGGCGCCAGGTTCTTTGAAGCGGCTGAGGGCACTGAGGACCAATCCTACTTTGTCGTCATTGCCCCCCACGGCGGCTTGATCGAGCAATACACCGATGAACAGGCCACGGAGGTTTTCTCCCAGTTGCGTGCCGCGGGTTTTCCGGCATCGGCGTGGCTATGCAAGGGATTTGGTGACGATAACAAAGGCGCTTCCGACCGTTGGCACATCACCTCGGACGACATTCACCCGGCAAGCTTCCCGTTGCTTGGATCACTCATGTCGCGACAGTTCTTCTATGGAGTTTCCTTTCACGGCTTCGCGCGACAAGAGGACGAAAAGGACATCTATATCGGGGGGCGGGCCCCAATGCCGCTGAAAGCAGCGGTGCAGAGGGCGGTGAATCGCCTGGGCCTCCCTCTCCAAGTGAAGATCAGCACTGGCGACGACAGACCCAAATTCCAGGGATCGCGCCGGGAGAACGTGATCAACCGCTTGGCCGCGAACGGCATTCAGCTGGAACAGTCGTTCGAAGCCCGTCAGGGCTTTCACAAAGAAATCGCCGACGCTGTCGCCGGAGTATTCGCATCGCCTTGGCGATGGCTTGTGTGGAACTTGATGAGTTTCTTCCGCTGACGTCTCAAGGTTGATGTAGCGGGTACGGCTGAAAGAGTCGTGGTGGTGGCGTCACGGCGCACACCTTCTCGCCGGGCCCGTCGCCGAATCCTCGACAAGCTTGCGCGAGTTCCACCGCGTCAGCGGTTAGGTACAACGCATAAAGTATCGACTCAAAGACCCGTTGGAAGGCCGAGAAAACGGGCTCGCTCGATAAGCCGGTGCTCGCCGAACTGCCTTCGAAGCCAGCCGATCAGCGGCGCACACGGCGCCGGAGGTCCGCAATGGGTCCGTGTCACGAGCATCGGTGCTGTCAAGTTCCGGGATCGGGAGTATATTTGACTGATGGCTGTCAGTTCGCCCGATCTGAAGGCGTTCCTGGTCGCTACACCTTTCTTCGGCGGCCTCTCGGACGCCAGTCTCGATCTCCTGATCTCAATGCTGGTCGAGCGCCGCTTCGACGTCGGTGCCACTGTCGTAGCGGAAGGAGAACCCGGGCGCTCAATGTATATTGTTCACTCCGGCGAGCTCGTGGTGAGCAAGCTCGGGAAGTCGGGGCGCGCGATTCGCATCACGAGTCTCGGGCCTGGTGATTTTTTCGGCGAAATGACGCTCATCGAAGTGCAGAATCGATCAGCCACCGTCGTCGCGGACAGCCCAACCGTGCTTTACGAGCTCACGGCTCAAAACCTCTACACATACTACAAGGCCGACATCTACGCGTATGTGATGGTGATGCAGAATATCAATCGCGAGCTCTGTCGGCGGCTCCGCCGTGCCGACAATCGCATTGCCGAGCTGGCAGATGCTTCACGCGAGTCAATGTCGCAGAACCGCGTGCGTCCTGTGGGTTGAGACGCGCTCGAGTATCATTAGTGTGGCGGTTCATAAGTCCGCATCATTATCGCGGGCCAAGTCCGAAATGCGGACTTCTGAACCAAAGCCACACTAGATCAATAAGTTGCTAGTGTCCTTCGATTCCGAAGTTCGCAAACG
>Ga0081455_10008366_pt1 | contig 10768 bp, 12 predicted proteins | sample TabmetS3T2R1_FD_70207 | JGI IMG/M metagenome (GOLD analysis project Ga0081455, IMG submission 70207) | Tabebuia heterophylla rhizosphere microbial communities from the University of Puerto Rico - S3T2R1 | ecosystem: Host-associated > Plants > Roots > Rhizosphere ... | reverse complement strand
CCGATGATCCCGCCCAGCGCCGCGGTCACCAATGACCATTGGTTGGCCGGAATCCTGAAAAGTTTGAACACCACCCAACAGATCGACACGTAAATCAGAATCAGTAGGAGTTCCATTTATCGGGCTCCGCTGCTCTCTGGCTGTTTTCGAGCTCCGCAACGCGCCGGGCTTCAAGTCGCGGTTCTCGGTCTCGCCAACGGGCCTCACCAGGACCAGCTCCATGACCGTTCGTAGGGACTGCGCAGGTAGCGGTAGTTGGGCAAAGCGTAGGCGTGAGCGCTCCATCGGTCATCGCGCCATCTCCGCTCGCGCGACAAATCGTGGCCACCATTCCTACGGAACGGTTTTCGCACCTTCTTGAGCGCTGAGGCCGCTGGGCCGGTTAAATCAGCAACCGCCGGCGTCGCTACATTGGTATTTACTGCGTCCTCGGCATTGAGGGGCGCCGCAGCTGACGCCGGCTCTGGCACCGCGGTGCGACCAAGCGGAAGCGCGGCAATTATCGCAGCTTCGTTAGCTGCGCGCGGGCGCTGCAGCTTGCGTGCCCTGTTCACACTACACTTCATGCCAATATTATTCGATTGGTCTCCTCCGCACGCAGTCGCGTTCGGCGCAGCAGAGGTCTCAGCGAGGGTGGCGGTCGCCGCCTGCGTGGCGTGCACGGTCCTGGCGTCCGTTCGTGCTGCCTCGTCCTGCCCGATGATCAATGTGCCATCAGTATCGGGGTCATGGCCGACCTTTACCGCGAGCGCCCAAACGATTGCCAGGAAGGTAAGAAAGGCTAGAGTGGCCCACGCTTTGCGGCGTAATCTCCACGAGGGACACAACAATCCAAACTCAGGATGCAAGTGATACACTGGGGACACGGCAACCTCCCGCACAGCGTCCCCAGCGGACCGCGATTACACTTCAGCAACGCCCCCGCTTCTGCTTTGCAGCGTGCCCGCGACTTTCCGCCAACGCACAATGATAACATGCACGGAGTCACATCGGTAGAGATTTTTCATGCTTGAGATGGGAACACCACGTACCGTTGGGGCTTGCCCGAGAGCGTGCGCGACCGCCCAGCGCCTAATACGCCTGCTACCCTTTCTAAAAGCAAAGCCAAAGCGCCCAAAGACCGGTGCAGACCTCTGTAGTGCCGACGCGGGCTCGCCAATTCTGGTTTGCCCAATCAGCGCTCCGGTTACCAAACATCCCGAGCTTGCTTGCCCATTGGCAACCGGCGACAAGTGTGGCGATGACAGAAGTGGCTAGGACAATGAGATCCACGGACAGCCTTTCTAGCCCGTCGACGGTGCCCCGTCTATTCGACGAAAACAAATGCAGTCAAATTGAGGCACTTTCCGAGTTACACACGAGTTGCGGCAGACCCGCTGACTGACCATTGGTGGAGGATGTTGATCAGTCGATCGAGCGACATCGTGATCTCGTCGGCGACCTTTCAAGTTTAGATCAATCGCCACGCCCGACGATCCGATCTCACTGTTCTGGGAGAGTATTTCGAAAAAAGTTGAGGGCCTCGACAGAGCCGCGGGATCAGCGTGAGCCGCATCGGCCCTCGTGACAAAAGCGGAAAATGAGCCGGTCCAAATGGCAAACGACCAGTCTGGGCAGTCTTCAACTAAATCGCCCGATCGAATCCTCGAACCGATGGACAGGATCTCGGAGGTCCTGTTCGGCTTGATCATGGCGCTTACCTTCACGTTGACGCTGGGCGTCATAACCGCAGACCGCATTCAAGTTAGGACCATGCTTCTCGCCGCCCTTGGCTGCAACTTGGCCTGGGGAATCATCGATGCAGGCGTGTTTCTGATGGCCCGCTTCAACCAACGCGGGCGCAATGCCATGCAGCTGCGGGCGTTGCGCACGACCGCCGATATCAGTGACGCGCATCGTACGATCTCGGACGCATTGCCACCCGTCCTCGCATCGGTCATGCCGCCGGACCAGCTGGAATTGATGCGGCAAAGACTGCTCAAATTGCCTGAGCCTGAGGGGCCGCGGCTGACTAAACGCGACGGGCTTGGAGCGATCGGCATCTGCTTGCTCAGCTTCTTATCAACATTCCCGATCGTGATTCCTTTCATCCTCATCGGCGACGCAAGATTGGCGCTGCGACTTTCGAACCTCATCGCCATCGGAATGCTGTTCGTGTGCGGATATGCGTTTGGGCGTTACGCTGGGTATCGGCCGTGGGTCACGGGGTTAGCTATGGTCGCCGTCGGTGCGGTTTTGGTCGGCGTTGCCATAGCTCTGGGAGGTTGAAGCTCCCGCCGCCCACAAAGCTCCTGCCTCATCGCGGCAGCGTGGCGGGCCTCGCCAACCTTGGTTGCGCTGACTTCTGCTCCGCTGCCTCGACGGAGAACGTGACGTATGCGGTCCATCCCTCGAGCCGGTTCTTTGCATCGAACTCGGAGTAGCCTCTGAGGTTAAGGTATCCTTCGCGCTCACCGATTGGAAAGAAAAACCCGATCTGCGGTCCGATTCCGGCAACGCGCGACCTGAATCCACCGAGCACGGGACTCGCGCCGCTATCGCCTGTCACCTGGTTGTAGACATAGCCGACGGCGCCGACGTGCAGTTTCTCGGTGAGATACGGTGAAATCGCCCAATCCAAATGCGCGTCGATGCCGCTGCGGTATTGGGTGTACGGATTGATGAAGTTGTAGGTGAATCCGACGACCGCCGACCATTCAAAACCAGCTTGCTCGTTCAAATAGGTGTAGCCGGCGCCCGCGTCTGCGGCCCAGTGACCGAGTCCCATGCTCGCCAGCCGGTTTGGATCATAGACGCCGACCGGAACCCCTGCCGTCGCGTAAACCATGACGTTGTGCACGTCGCGGTTCCATTTCAAGGAAGCGGCCGGATACAAGTCTCCGAATCCAAGGACATAATCGGAGCGGCTCCCCGACAGCGAGGCTCCCCCCGGCCCGGTCAGCGTTGTCGACACGGAGGTGGTGTTCCGTCCGTACAAAGCCGTCATCCCTACGGCCGCCTGCCCACCCAATACCGGCGTTGCGAACACATACGTGGGGGTCAGCATGGCGAAATCCGTGGGGGACTTCACGCCGGTCTGAAACCCTCCGCCGCGCACGAAGCTTAAGCTTGGGCTCGCGGCTGCCGTGGCATGGTAAAATGTGCTTTCGAATGACCACCCTGGATTGGAGGGCGCTGCAGCAAAACTGCCGAATTGACCTTGAAGCCAGAAACTCACGCCCGCTTCGTCCGCCGCCGCAAGATCAGAAAAAGCGAGAACCAGAAGCGCCGCGATCACGCAGGCTGAATGAGTTAGCGACCGAACTGACAGACAAACATCTCGCATCATCGCGCCCCAGATGGCTACACCTAGCTTATTCCTCCGGCTTAGAAATCGATGTTACCCGGACGCCACACCTGGAGCTATTCGCGGTCCATTGGAACGATGAAATCGACCGGGTCATCGAGCGTCGCGCGGTGGCAGCACCGCCCCGCCGGTTTCCAAGTCGCGCCACCGCAGCGGACCGTGGACGCCATTGAGAGCGAGAACCACGCACCGCTTAGATCGTTCGACCCGCACCTGCATGAAGCTCTGTAAAAAGGGTGCGTGGTTGAAGTCGAAGAAGCCGGAAGTGTTAGGCGAACAGCGCCGCCAGCAACACCGCGAAAATTATCGCCAGCGTAAGGGCGGCCTTTGCGCTCCACCAGATGTCAGCATCAGGGCGAGCGCTTCGTCGGGAGAATGACAGGCCGAAGTTGCGGAGGGTCACGGGATCATCCCACATTTTCATTCGAGCACCTCGTCGGCGCAGGCGAGTAGCGTCGGCGGTACGTCGAAGCGGCAATCAAATGACTCAATGTCCCTCGAGGAAGATGAGTTCTGCCAGCTGCGCAGGCGCAGCAAGATTTTGCGTATCATCGACACATGGTGCCAGTGCACGGTGTAGATCGCGACTTGGGCCGTGGCCCCGAGCGGGATTTGGTAGCCGGAGATGTCATCCATAATGTCGATGACGGCCAATGCCCTGCCGCCGCCGGTTCGACACCGGGACCTCGATCACCCGCCCCCTTACGGTCGGCAGCACGGGCGTCACCGCAAAATAGATACGGGCATTCTTCGTAAAGAGATGATTGTATTTCATGATCAGCAGCAACAGCGCGATGCCGATGATCCCGCCCAGCGCCGCCGTTGCCAACGACCATTGGTTGACCGGTATCCTGAAAACCTTGAACACCACGTAGCAGATCGAGACGTAGATCAGGATCAGCAGCAGTTCGATTTACCGGGCTCCGCTCCTCTGGCTGTTTTCGAGCTCCGCAACGCGGCGCAAATCTTCCAACTCGTTCACGGCGCCTACCGATTCCGCGCCAACCCGGTGGCGAAATCCCCCGACCGCGCTCGGGGCGGTGAGACGCCGCCGATCAGGTATCGGCCTACATCATGCTGCAGCTCGGCAAAGGCGGTGCATTGCCTACTGCGCCGATAAGCAACTGTTCGGCGACATCGTGGAGAAGGGATATTTGCCGAAGGAACGGGCCGAGGACTGCTGATCGGCCCGCATGTCGATCGTGGCCGTGCAAAAAAGGTATTTGACAATAGTTGGCTGCGCCCGACGGGACAATAACGGTGCCGCATCCGAATATGCGGCGGCTGCAAATCAGGGTTCTTCCTCTTATTGAGGTGTGACGGCCCCGAATCTCACGGTTCTGCGCAGCACTTCGAAAATGACAGCAGTTGACCAGCCGAACAACAGGACCCCGTTCATCGCCGTCATCGGCCCGAGCAGCCGCCAGCGCTCCACCGGCGTTACGTCGCCATAGCCGAGCGTCGTGTAATTCACGAATGCGAAATACAAGAGGTCAGTGTCAGCAGGTGCAGCATCGATGATTCCATAGGCCAGGGACCAAACGATCACCTCGGAAATATGAGCGACCATCAAGACCGATGCGGTCGCAATCATGACCGCGACCAATCGCAACGACGGCCGCGAAGTGTTTTTTGCGACAGTGATCTGCGCCGACCACACTACCGCTGTCATCACCAGTGCATGGATTGCAATGTTGCAAGCACTGACAGCAGCACCCACCAGAAATTGGCGCAACATACCTATCCCCCAGCAATGCGTCGCATAATAGATCCCGGCCGGATGTGCGGCTGTTCTATGTCTTCTCCTGATGCTCTGGCACGGTGGGATTTAGCGACCCGACCTTGCGAGCATAAATTGTATCGGAGTGAGGCTGAATTGGTGCTAAGATTGCCTCACCAACAGGCCGAAGAGGAAAAACACGGGCAAGTTCGGCCTTTGTCCCCATTCTTCCGCAAATTCGGGTTGAGTAGACTTGGGGGGCCGAAGCCGACCAAGAAATGGGGACTGATCCATTGTCATGAACTGGCTTCTGCTCTTTATCCCGGTCGCGATGGGCGTGGAAGTCAAGCATACAAGTGGCGCTCTTCGTGGCGCCGGTCCTAGTACTCGCGAGCCTCTTCCTCGGTCCTGCCCCGATGGATCTGGCCTTCCCCGCTGGCCTCGTCCTGATCGTGCTTCTGTCCGTGCTGATTATGGGCCAGCTAGCGGGCGACGGACGATCCGACTGGCTTAAGGGTATGCAACTTCTTATTGTTTACCTAGGCCTGTCTTCAGTTGAGGAGAATGATAGCGCAGGCCAGTTGAACGCCGGCGAGGAAATTTCTGGCCAGTTTGTCGTAGCGTGTGGCGATAGCTCGAAAGTGCTTGAGTTTGTTGAAGAAGCGCTCGACGAGATTGCGCTCAGAGTAGAGGGCAAAATCACAAGTCCGCGGTGTCTTGCGGTTGGCTTTCGGAGGAATCACGGCGGTGATTTCGCGCTGGGCGAGCGTATCGAGCAGCGGGTCGGCGTCGTACGCTTTGTCGCCAATCAGAGCCTCTGGATCAGCCTCCTCAAGCAGCGGCTCTGCGCAAGCCAGATCGTGGGCTTGCCCCGGCGTGAGCATCAAATCGACGGGATTGCCGAGGGCATCGACAAGGGCGTGAATTTTACTGGTCAGTCCGCCGCGGGATCGGCCGATCGCTTGCTCGCCGTTTTTTTTCGTGCGCCGGTGCTGTGCTGGTGCGCGCGCACGATGGTGGCATCAATAATCATGTATTCGTTGTCGTGATCACTCGCCAGCAGCTTGAAAATACGCGCGAAAACTCCACTCTTCGCCCATCGACTGAAGCGCTGATGCACGATCTTCCAATCGCCAAAGCGCTCCGGGAGATCCCGCCAGGGAATGCCGGCTCGATATCTGTAGAGAACGGCTTCGACGAACAGTCGATTGTCGGCTGCAGTCCCTCCCACATGGCCTTCGCGGCCGGGCAGAAAGTCCTTGATCCGATCCCATTGGTCGTCGCGTAATGCATAGCGCCGCATCGGTCAGCCCCTCCTCAGGCCGACCGCCCATGAGTCACACAATTGCTGATTTGGGAATCCCCGACGTTACCCGCAGGCCAGGTGTTCTGCGTTTGATTCTGATCCGTTCTCGCGCAAAGCCCGCCTAACTGAAGACAGACCCTAATGCCGAATCCTACACTGTCGTCCCCGCGAAAGCGGGGACCCATGACCACCGGCTCTGGAATATGGGTCCCCGCTTTCGCGGGGACGACAGCGGACAACGTGAGGGCTCGCACGACCTAAGTCGGCCCTGGCTTGCCGATCTTGGGTAAACCCGAGATCGGTTGCGCGTCCTTAGTGGGCCTAAGCCAGCGGAACGGCGTTACTGCGCGGCGGCGGTGCTGTTCTTCGGCGTGGCAGGAGAGGGCCGCGCGGACGCCGCGCGGGCCGGCAGATATTTGACGACGACCGAGCGGTCGAGTTGCGCGATAGCGCTGTCGGGCAAGCGTCTCCAAACCTCGTCCATGCCGAACATCGGAATGCCGAGATAGCCGCGCACGGTGAGGACATGCCCGTCGGGGCTCAGCGTCATCATGGCGCGGTAGACCGTGCCGTCGCGCGGATCGACGATGTTGCCCTCCTCGTAGCGCAATCCGTTGCGCCTCATGTTCCGGATGAAGGACATGCCGAGCAGCGGCGCATTCCTGCGGTCGTCCGTGCATTTGGCACAGGTCGGCATTTGATTGGGGTCGTCGCCCGGCCGCGCAAACAGCTTGGCGAACGCGCCCTCGAACACGCCGTTGCGCTCGACGAAGACGAACCAGCCCACCGACTTGCCGGTCTGGTCGTCCTTCTTCTCCCACAGCCCGGCAACGGTCGGCTCTGCGGCTTGAACGGGAAGGCCCGTGCATGCCACGAGGCCGGCGATGAGCAATATCGAAAATCGCGTTTTCAATGGCGTACCCCCCGTGTGAGGTTTAGCGCAATCGCCCAACAATATGCCCATTTCAGGGCGCTCGGCGCGATGCCTTGGCGCGGCCTGGCGAAGCCTGATTTCGTCGCAATATTGCCGCGATCCCCCGACGTTGCCTTGCCCGCGGTGGCGCGGCAGGGACGCGGATGGCCGCACCGGTGCGGCCACAGTGTGGATGGATCAGAATCGATTGCCGTTGCTATAAGTCTGCCCTGCGCTGCGCTTAGACGTGAACAACATCAAGGCAGGCCAATCCAGAGCGACCACGTGCCCATGTCGTTGATCTACCGACTGGCATCCCGAAACCTGTTGCACGACCGGTTGCGATTCATCGCGACGGTGGTCGGGATCGTGTTCTCCATCGTGCTGGTGACGGTGCAGCTCGGGCTCTATTTGGGATTCGGGCGGATCGTCACCACCATGATCGACCACGCCTCCGCCGATCTGTGGATCATGCCGCCGGGCACCAAGTGCTTCGAGGATCCTTCGACGCTCGACGAGCGCGCACGATTTCAAGCGCTGTCGATCAACGGCGTGGTGCAGGCCGCGCCCGTCGTCATCGGCTATGCCGAGTGGCGGATACCGGCGGGCGGAACATTCCCGATCTTCATCGTCGGCTCCGATTTGCGCGAAGGCGGATTGCTGCCCTGGAACGTGGTCGAAGGCAGCATCGAGGCGCTGGCTATTCCCGGCGCCGTCGCCGTCGACCGCTCCTACTTCAATCGGCTCGGCGTGGACGGGGTCGGTGCGAACGCGGAGATTCGCGGCCAGAAGGTGGAGGTACGCGCCGTCACCAACGGCATCCGCTCGTTTACGACCACTCCATATGTCTTCACCACGCTCGATCGTGCGCGCGGCTTCACCGGGATCGCGGCGAACAAGGCCACCTATTTTCTGGTGCGCGTCGCTCCTGGCGCGGATGTGGAAAGCGTCCGCCGCCGGCTCAAGGCCAACCTCTCCGATGTCGACGTGCTCACGACCGCCGAGTTTCGCGACCGCAGCCGCTCGTTCTGGCTGTTCGGCACCGGCGCCGGCTTCGCGCTGTTCGCCGGCGCGCTGCTTGGGATGATCGTGGGCACCGTCATCGTCGCGCAGACTCTCTATTCGAGCACCAAGGATCACATCAACGAGTTCGCGACGCTGCGCGCCATCGGCTCCTCCAGCCTCTACATTCACAAGGTCATCATCTGCCAGGCGCTCATCAGTGCCGCCATCGGGTTCTCCCTTGCGGCTGGCCTGGGCTTGATCGTGGTCGCGGCGACCGCCGACACGGCTTTGCCGATCGTGATGACACCCGCGCTCACCGCGGTGCTGTTCTTGCTCACCCTCGTCATGTGCGTCATATCGGCGGTGGCCGCGATCGTGCAGGTGACCCGCATCGATCCGATAACGGTGTTCACGCGATGACCGATCCCGTCGTCGAGGCCATCGATGTCGTGAAATGGCTGGGCACCGGGGCGGCGCAGGTACAAGCGCTCAAGGGGGTCAGCCTCGCGCTCAGGGGCGGTGAGTTGATGCTGCTGATGGGCCCCTCCGGCAGCGGCAAGACCACGCTGCTGTCGGTCCTCGGCTGCATGCTCACCCCAACGGGCGGAACGGTCCGCTTGGGCGGCCGCTCGACGGAAGGCGCCGGGCCCGAAGAGTTGGCGCGGATCCGCCGCGAGCACGTGGGCTTCATCTTCCAGTCCTATCACCTGTTTCCGACCTTGACGGCGACCGACAATGTCCGCTTGGCACTGGATGTGCGCGGTGAAAATTCCGCCCGCGCCGTCACCAAAGCAAAAGATGCGCTGGCCATGGTCGGCTTGGCGCACAAGACCAACGCGTTTCCGCTCGAACTCAGCGGCGGCGAACAGCAGCGGGTCGCCATTGCACGCGCGATCGTCGGACACCCATCCGCCGTTCTCGCGGACGAGCCCACGGCGTCCCTCGACGGCGAGAACGGCAACGCGATCATGAAGCTGTTGGCCGAGATCGCCAAGGATTCCTCGCGCGGGGTGTTGGTCGTCGCGCATGACACGCGTATATTGCCCTTCGCCGACCGCGTGGTTCACATCGAAGATGGACGCATCGTTAGCGAAGAGCGCGGCACTCGCGAAGAACGAGGGTCAGTGCGCCAAGCATGATCACGCTGAAACCACGAGCGCGTGGAAAACAAAGCATGACCGCGTGGCAAACTAGGTCGGCCGCGCTCGGCGCGATCGCCGTGGCATTGGCGCTGGCGGTGCTGGCGGCGAGAACGGGAGAGCGAGAAAGTGGCCGCGCGGCGCGCCCCGAGGCGGCCGGCGAGAAGCGCTGGCAGGCGGTGGCGCCCGGGCGGGTCGAGCCCGCCTCGGGCACGATAAGGATCGCTGCCCCCGTCATGGGGGTGATCGCGCAGGTTATGGTCAAGGTCAACGACAAGGTGTTTGCCGGCCAGCCGCTGATCCGGCTCGTGGACAGCGAAGCGCGCGCGCGGCTTGCCGCCGCCGAGGCGCAAGTCGCCTTTCGCGTGCGCGCGCGCAACGAGGAGAGCGCGCCGGCGCAGCCGCCGCGACCGGCGTTGCGGCGCCGAGCCGAAGCGCGGGCCGCGGACAGCGAAACGGCGCCGGCGCGGCGCCGCGCCGAGGATGCGGTCGCCGACGCCGACAAAGCTGCCGCGCAGGCGCAAGCCGACCTCGACAAAGCCGCGCTCGATCGCCGCGCCGGCAAGTCATCGGAGGCAACCGCCGAGGCTGCGCGCGCCGCTTTGACGCGCGCGCAGGATACCGTGCGTCAGCGGAAGGCCGAGCTGCGCCGCATCGAGGCCGATCCCGACACGCCGCTGCCGACCTTTGCCGACGGCCAGGTCAACGTCGCGCGCGCCGAAGCGGCAGCCGCAGCCGCAGCCCTCGACCAGTTGACGATCCGCGCGCCGATTTCCGGGACCGTGCTGCAGGTCAATGCCAAGCCCGGCGAGCTGGCCACCCCGTCCAATGCCCAGCCGTTGCTGGTCATTGGCGACGTTTCGGCGCTGCGCGTGCGCGCCGAACTGGACGAGCGGGATCTCGCAGACATCAAGGTCGGGCAGCCGGCGCTCATCCGCTCGGACGCACTTCGCGGCCGCGAAGTCGTCGGCAAAGTCTCCTTCATCGCGCCGATCGTCGGGCAAAGCCGCATCAATGGCCGCGGGCAACGCAACGTAACCGACGTCGACGTCGTCGAAGTTCTCGTCGATGTGGCGCAGCCGGACCCGCTCGCGGTCGGCATGAAGGTCGACGTCTATTTCCAGCCCGAGGGCCGCTAACGCATTTTCGCTGTGCGTGATCACGCCGCACACCGAGCGCGCGGCATTCGTCCATGTAGTGCAACGAGTCGCTCTAGCCCTGCTGGATCGGACGCGTGGGCGGAGGCGGCGTCGTAGTCGCGGTTCTCGGATCGGCCAGTTGCAGCGTCCTACAGCGGGTCGATGAGGCCGGAGCCGAAATTGTCGTTGCACTCGCCGGG
>Ga0081455_10008365_pt1 | contig 10768 bp, 10 predicted proteins | sample TabmetS3T2R1_FD_70207 | JGI IMG/M metagenome (GOLD analysis project Ga0081455, IMG submission 70207) | Tabebuia heterophylla rhizosphere microbial communities from the University of Puerto Rico - S3T2R1 | ecosystem: Host-associated > Plants > Roots > Rhizosphere ... | reverse complement strand
CCCCGGGTCTCGCGGCCGCGGCGCTAGTCGCCGGCGTGGTCCACCAGCAGGTCGGACAGCCCGGTGATCTCGATCAGCCGCTCCACGCTGGCCGAGACGACGGTCACGCCGAACGTGGCGCCGGCGTCCGCGGCCGCGGCACGGGCCATGAGCACGGCGCGGAGCCCGGCGGAGTCGGCGAAGCTCAGGCCGCCAGCGTCCACCTCGACGCGGGTCACCTTCTGCTGGAGCAGGCCCGACACGGCCGTGGTCAGCTCGCCGGCGGTGTGCAGGTCGAGCTCGCCGACCAACGCGACGACGCCCCGGGGGCCGTCGCGACGGGTGGAGACGGAGAAGCCCCCGGCCTCCCGATCATCCTCTGTGGTCATGTCCACCTCCGGGGAGCCACTCACGGAACCATTCCCTCCGTCGGTCCTGCGAAACCGGCGCATCCCTGGCCGGATACCGGGGAATCAGTTGTATGGGGGCCGATGTGGTCGTATTGGTGCTGTTGGTGGTGTTCGTGGCACCGACGGTCACAATCGACTGACCGTCCGACCAGCAGCCCTGGGAGGTGGCCGTGTCCGAAGATACTCCGATGCCCGACGACGAGCGGCCGGTCGTGGAGATCGACGCGGTCGCACCCGGCCATGAACTGGTCCCCGACGACGAGCGGCCGGTTCCCGACAGCGGCGCCGACCCGGCGCCGGGCGCCACACCACTACCGGATGACGAGCGGCCGGTCCCCGACGACGACGAGCCGGAGGGCCGGTGACGTGCTGTCCGGTCCGGCCGCCGGAGGCCGAGGTTTCCGGTTAACGACGCCGTTCGGCGGATAGGGGAGGGTCGATGCAGGCCTACGCCCGCTTCGGACGATCCAGCGACCAGATACCTGAGGCTCGGGCGTTCGTGCGGGCGACGCTGTCCCGCTGGGGCGAGATCTCCGTGGTGGATGACGCGCTGCTGGTCACCAGCGAGTTGTTCACCAACGCCGTGATGCACGGGTCGGGGCGCATCGACGTCTACGTCACGCTGGATCCGGAGGCTCTGCGGATCGCCGTCGTGGACGACGGACGCCGGATCCCCGACCGGTGGCCGAGGCGGGAGGCAATGCCCACCCTGGGCGGACGTGGCCTCCGGATCGTCGACACCGTCGCGTCCACATGGGGTAACAACTTCGACCCGGCCGGCCGGACCCGGGTCTGGGCGGAGATGCCGCGCGAGTGAGGCGCCGGGCGTTCGGCGTCAGGTTTCAAGCCAGAGGGGGAACGCGGTAGCCGCCACCACAGGCGTCCGCCAGCAGGCCGGCGGCGACGATCGCGTCGCGGTCGCGGTACCAGGGAGCAACCACCTGGAGGCCCACGGGCATGCCGGTGGCGGCCGTGAACCCGATGGGCGGCACGGCGGAGGGCAGGCCCATGATGCCGATGAGCCCGGTCCAGCTGATGAGCGATGGGTAGGGACGGTCGACGCCGTCGACGTCGAAGGTCCGGTCGATGAAGTCGCCCTGCTGGTTGTGCGGGAAGGCTTCGACCGGGAGAACCGGGCACAGCAGCAGGTCGTAGGCGTCGAACCAGTCGGCCCACGCCCGGCGCAAGGCCGCGCGCCGGTCGAGCGCGTGGAGCCAGTTCAGGTGGCCACCAGCCACCACCTCGCCCAGCGCCGGGTCCATGCTGGGGCTGACGGCGGCACCGACCGCCTCCATGAACAGGGTCACCTGCTCGTCGAAGGCGACGCTGGGATGTGCCTCCTCCACCCGGGCGCCGGCGTTGGCCAGGGCGTCAACCGCGCGGCGGGCAACTGCGCGCAGCTCGGCACCGAGCGGGGCGCTGGGCTCGTCCAGCCAGACGCCCACCCGGTAGTCGGCCAGGCTCGTCGCCCTCGGTGCTGGTAGCTCGAGCCGCCAGCCGACCGCATCCTCGTCCAGGGGGCCGGCGACGACGTCCAGCAGCAGTGCGAGGTCATCGGCGCTGCGGGCGAGCGGCCCGAGCACGTTGATGTCGGGGTCGGACACTCCCCCGCCCACCCGATCGAGGTAGCCGCGCTGGGGAACGACGCCGTAGGTGGCCTTGAGCCCGAAGATCCCGCAGCAGTGCGCGGGGATCCGCACCGAGCCGCCGATGTCGGTGCCGAGCTCGAAGCTGGTGAGTCCTGAGGCAACCGCGGCCGCCGCGCCACCCGAGGAGCCGCCGGGGACGCGGGCGGGATCCCAGGGATTGTTGGTGGTACCGAAGATCTCGTTGTAGGTCTGCAGGTCACCCGACCAGCGCGGCACGTTGGTCTTCCCGAACACCACCGCACCCGCCGCCCGCAACCGGGCCACGGCGGGAGCATCCGCCGCGGGTATGTGATCGGTCAGCTCGACGGCACCGCCGGTCGAGCGCACGTCGGCGACCTCGAGTGCGTCCTTGACGGTTGTCGGAAGGCCGTGGAGCGGCCCTGTGGTCTCGCCGCGGGCCGTCGCTTCGTCGGCCGCCGCCGCCCACACCGCGGCCCGTTCGGCGTCGAGGGTGACCACGGCGTTGAGCTTGGGGTTGATGCGCTCGACACGGTCGAGGGCGACCGACAGCAGCTCGCGGCTCGCGAGCTCCCGGCGCCGGACCGCGTCCGCCAGCCGTCCCGCCGTCCAGGTGAGCACATCGTCGCTGGTCATGCCCTCTTGCTACCACCGGCCGGCGCCAGGGCCGCGCTCAGTTGTCGTGCGGACCCGGCCGGGGCTTGGTCTCGTCGAGGCCGCGCTGGACGCCGGCGGTGAAGCTGGTCAGGAAGCTGTAGACGTCGTCGGGCGTTCGCCGGCCATCGTCCGGCGGCGCCGCCGACGGTGGCGGGGCGGCCGACCGCGCCGGCTGCGGACCGTTGCCCGGGAGCCACGCCCGGCGCACGAGCAAGGGATCCGTTGTGGGCATCTGAGCGCCGCGCACCCTGCGCGTCAGCGGCGGTGCCGGTGGCACCGGTCCGGCAGACGATGCGGGCGGCGGCGGTGGGGAGGCCCCGCCCGGCGGTGGCCCGAAGGGCCGGGGCGAACGGAGGTCGACGCGGTCGTCCGTCGGGCCGGGTTCGGGCACCGCGTCCCACGGGGGCCCGGACGTGTTGCCGTGCGGCGCCCTGGGTGGCCCGAACCCCGTCGGTGGCGCACCGGACAGGTCCGGGCTGCGGTCGGTTCCGGCGACGCGCCTGAGCGAGGCCAGCAGGTCCTCGTCGGGGGCTCCGTGGAAGGCGGCCGCGGCCGGCCTCCCGCTGTCGCCCGGCCGTGACGGTCGCTTCACCAATCCGCTGGCAGTCCGGGTGGGCTGGTTGGGCGGCGGGGGCCACGGGGGTGCGACCGGCTCGCCCGGGGTCGGGGCCTGGAAGACCGACGGGGAGGACGCCGCCGGCTCGTGGCCGTGCGACACCGGCGCCGGCTCCACGGGCCCCCAACCCGGGGAGGGCGGCAAGCCCGGACCCGGAGGCCAGGCCGCCGGTGGCGGCTGCGGCGCCGGCGAGGGCGGCAATGCCGGTCCGCCGCCCGGGAGCGCGACGCCCGACGGCCGCATGCCATGCGGCGGCGTCACCGGTGCGGTGGTCACGGCGTCCGTGGTCAGCAGGGTGGGCGGGATGTGCACGGTGGCGGTGACCCCGTTGCCCGGTGAGTGGTCCAGTCGGACCGTGATCCCGTGGCGGGCGGCCAGGTTGCCGGCCACGTAATGGCCCAGGTACTTCGAAGGGGCGATCGTGAACGACTCGGCGCCGGCCAGGCGGCGGTTGGCCGCCTCGACGTCGGCCGCCGACATGCCGAGTCCGGAGTCGATGATCGCCAGCGTGTACATGCCCTGGCGCTCCCTCTCCCCATTGCCCAGGGCGTGGGCCGGCACGCCGTCGCGGCCCTTCGTCGGTGGCAGGGCCTGCTGCCCGTTGGGTCGGGCGCCGGGCCGGAACCGGCCGCGGATGTCGACGGTCTGGTCGGGGGGTGAGAACACGAGGGCGTTCTCGATGAGCTCGGACAGCAGGTGGGCCAGGTCGGCGGCGGCGGCGCCGACGATTGTCGCTGGCTCCACGCCCCGGACGGTGACCCGCTGGTAGTCCTCGACCTCACCCAACGCCGCCCGGATCACGTCGGTGAGCCGCACCGGCGCCGCCCACTTGCGGGGCGGTTCCACGCCCGCCAGCACCAGCAGCGACTCGGCGTTGCGGCGCATCCGGGTGGCGAGGTGGTCCAACCGGAACAGGTTCGACAACGTCTCCGGGATCGTCTCGTTGGCCTCGAGCTCGGTGATGAAGTCGAGTTGTCGGCCCAGCAGGTTCTGGTTGCGGCGACCCAGGTTGACGAACGAGTCGGCGATGTTGCGGCGCAGCACCGCCTGTTCGACCGCCAGGTCCAACGCCGTGTCCTGGACGGTGTTGAGGGCCTCGGCGACGTCGGAGACCTCGTCGCGGGTGTGGACCGCCACCGGGTCGACCTCGGGCACCTCCACGTCTTCGCCCAGGGGAGTGTCGAGGATGTCCAGCACCGCCTCCGGTAGGCGGTGGTCGGCCATCGCCGTGGCCTGGCGTGTCAGCGACCGCAGCGGCCGCGTGATCGACCGCGACACCAGCCACGTGATCAGCAGTGCCGCCACCAGCGTGGCGGCCGCCAGCACGATGTACCAACGCTGCCGCACTTCGGCGGCGTGGCTGAGATCGTCGGCGCGGGCGATGACATCGGTGGCGAGCTGGTCCCGCATCCCCCCGTAACCCTCGTCCGGAGGGAGGCTGATCAGGTTCAGGATCTGCGGCACGTCGGCGTGGCCGGTGGTGATCGCCTTGTCGACCTGGTCGGACAGCTGGCCCACCATCTCCTCGGGGTACAACTCGTCGACGAGCGCGGCGTACGGCTCGCCGATGTCGAGGATGTCGCGGTTGTTCTGCTCGAAGGTCGTCCGCGCCTGCGAGATGTCGGTTATCTCCGCCGCCGTGTCGACGGCACCTCCCTGGAGCGTGACGCCCACGACGACCAGGCGGATGAGGTCCGCCTGGTCCTCCACCTGCCGCGTGGTGAGGTCGACGACGGCCGCGCCCTGGCGGAGCTCAGGGTTGTCGATCGCGGACACCACCAGCCCGTTGGCGCCGAGGAGTGGCCGGATCAGCTCCGAGTAGCGGGCATAGATCTCGTTCGCCCCGTTGATGTTGTCGAGCGTCTTCGGCCCGGCGTACGCGTCGATGTCGGCACGGACGCTCTCGAGCCCGGAGAGCGCCTCCACGGCCGGCTGGAACGCATCGCGGACGGTCTGCTCCTCGCCCGCCAGCTCGGCCTCGAAGGCCGCGATGGCGGCGTCGGTCTCGGCGCGCGTGTCCTCGTAGCCCTCGGTGTCGAGCACGTACGTGGCCTCCTGCCCGACCAGCTCGACGGAGGCCCAGCTGCGTTCGTTCTGCAGCCTGGTGATGAGTCCCTGGTGCCCGGTGGAGGCCTTGGCGAGGCTGCTCTCGCTGCGCACCTGGGCTGCCTCGTCTGTGGACTGCGCCACCTCCAGCGCAGTGACGATCGCCAGGGCAAAGAGGGGCATGGCCAGCGCAGCCGCCAGCTTCATCCGGATCGGTATGCGACGCACCTACGCTTCCCCCTGGCGTTTCGGCGGCGCCTGCGTCCCCACCCAACGCACGGCCAGCGACTCAATGCGTCATGATCGCAGATCGGGGCCCCGTCTGTCGCCATTTGGGCGGCGAACAAGACCCATTCCCTGCTGCTACAAGATCGCGCCCGTCACCTTGAGATCGAGGAGCTGCTCCGTGTCGAGCCCGAGCAGCTCCCCGAGAACCTCGTCGGTGTGCTCGCCATGGTCCGGGGCCCGCGTCAGGTCCGGCGGGGTCTCGTCGAACTGCAGCGGCGACGGCACCATGCGGAACGTCGTGCCGCTCTGGGCCACGACGTCGCGCACGTAGCCGTTGGCGAGCACCTGCGGGTCCTCGAGCAGCTCCCCCGCGGTCTCGACGGGCGCCCACACCCCCTCGACATCCATGAGCAGGGCCCGCCACTCATCGAACGTGCGGGTGGCGAAGATCCCGTCCAGCGTCTCCACGCACTCCCGGCGGTTCTCGGCCCGGGCAGCGGCGTCGGCGAAGCGCTCGTCGTCGACCAGCTCGGGGTGTCCGATCTTGGTGACGAACTCGGGCCAGTACCGGTCGGCCTGCAGCATGATCAGCGACAGGAAGCGGCCATCGCTGGTGCGGTACGTGTTGACGATCGGGTTGGGAACCTCGCGGCGATCGAAGCTCGGCATCTTGCTGAGCCCGAACAGCCCGGCCGCCAGCACGCTCGCCGACGTCGCCCACAGCGCGGTGGCCAGCAGGGAGTTGTCGACGACCAGGGCCTCTCCGGTGCGCTCGCGGTGGTACAGGGCGGCGCAGATCCCACCGGCGATCATGGCCCCACCGATCAGGTCGCCGAAGGCCGGGCCCGGCTGTTGGACCGGCCACTCCAACCCGGCCGGCGTCGCGATGTCGGCCACGGCCCGAGCCCAGAACGAGCAGCCGTCGTATCCGCCCCGGTCGGCCTCCGGCCCGCGCTGCCCCTGACCGGAGCCCCGCACGTAGACGATGGCGGGGTTGGCGGCCCGCACGTCCTCCACCTCCAGGCGCAGCGCCTTGCGGGCCGGGGGGAGGAAGTTGGTGAGGAACACGTCGCTCTCGGCCGCCAACCGCATCAGGAGGTCGTGGCCCTCGTCGGTGCGCAGGTCGATCGCGACGCTCCGCTTGCCCCGGTTCGGCAGCTCGATCATGTGGTTGACCCCGCCGGGCCCGCTCGGCACCAGCCCCGACGACACCAGGCCGCGCTGCGGGTCACCGGATTCCGGGTGCTCGATCTTGATGACGTCGGCGCCCCACTCGGCCAGCACTGCGCCCGCCGACGGGACGTATGTCCACGCCGCCACTTCGAGCACGCGAACGCCGTCCATGATCCCCATTGGTCCTACCTCTCTCGCGCCGTGATGGCCCGATGGTGACACAACGGTTAGAAACCGTAGTGCGATCCGATAGGCCCGGGGTCGGGGAGCCCGAGCGGGCGCATCACGCGCTCTGAGTGCAGGCGCCGACCGATTGACGCACCTGTCAGAAACGCCTTACGCTTTCCGTTGGCCATCCGTCGGCCACAGGTGAATTCCCCTGCACGACAGAGAGGTACGACGTGCCTTCCCGATCGCTGGACTTCGACGTCTTCGACGCCGACAACCACATGTACGAGACGAAGGAAGCGCTGACCAAGCACGTCCCCGACCAGTACTCGGGCGTCATCGACTACGTCGAGGTCAAGGGTCGCACCAAGATCCTCGTCAACGGCACGATCAGCGAGTACATCCCCAACCCCACGTTCGACGTCATCGCCAAGCCGGGCGCACAGGAGGAGTACTTCAAACGGGGCAACCCCGAGGGCAAGAGCTACCGGGAGATCGTCGGCGAGCCGATGCGGGCCGTACCCGCGTTTCGGGAACCCGGCCCTCGCCTCGAGCTGATGGACGAGCTGGGGATCGATCGCGCCCTGATGTTCCCCACGCTCGCCAGCCTGGTCGAGGAGCGGCTGCGCGACGACGTGCGCGCCACGCACGCGATCATCCACGCCCTGAACGAGTGGATGCTCGAGACGTGGACCTACGACTACGAGGGCCGCATCTTCCCCACGCCGGTGATCACGCTGCCGATCGTCGAGCGCGCCATCGAGGAGCTCGAATGGGTGGTGGAGCGGGGCGCCAAGCTCGTGCTCATCCGGCCGGCGCCGGTGCCGAGCCTCGACGGGACCTCGCGCTCCCCCGGGCTCCCGGAGTTCGATCCGTTCTGGCAGCGCGTGGTCGACCTCGACGTGCTGGTCGCAATGCACGCGTCGGACAGCGGCTACGCCCGCTACGTCAACGACTGGGAGGGCACCCGCGAGTTCCTCCCGTTCAAGCTCAGCGCATTCCGGTCGGTCGCCCTGGGCCACCGGCCCATCGAGGACGCGATGGCGGCGATGATCTGCCACGGCGCCCTGTCGCGCTTCCCGGATCTGCGGATCGCCGTCGTCGAGAACGGCAGCGGCTTCGTCCGGCCGCTCTTCCACAACCTGAAGGAGGCGTACCGGATGATGCCGCAGGGGTTCGACGAGCATCCCGTCGACGTGTTCAAGCGCAACGTCTACGTCCATCCGTTCCACGAGGAGGACATCAGGGGTCTCGTAGAGCTGCTGGGCGTCGACCACGTGCTGTTCGGCTCGGACTTCCCCCACCCCGAGGGCATGGCAGATCCCATCACCTACGTCGACGAGCTCCAGGGGATGCCCCGCGACGACATCGTGAAGATCATGGGCGGCAACCTCGCCGGCATCATGAGGATCGGCGTCGCCGCCTGACGGCGGGCCGGGCTGGGGACCGCGGCGGGCGGGTGTTCCACCGCCAAACGTGACGGCGCTGCTAGATTTCAGTGCTCCGTCGTCGAGCTGAGAGTTGATGAATGGGTCCGCACGCTGCCAAGCAGCTCCCCGACGGGGATCCCACTTCGGTCCTCAGGCGGGCCCCCTTCTCCGACAACCCTCGGGTGGGCGCCCGGGGTCAGCGCGCCCACCAGCGCATCCTCGAAGCGGCGCTGCAGGTGTTCGGCGAGGAGGGCTACCACCAGTGCGGCGTGATCCGCATCACCGAGGTGGCCGGATGCTCACGGGCGGCCTTCTACCAGTACTTCTCGAGCAAGGAAGACGTGTTCCGCCACCTCGCAGGGCAGGTGGCGCGCCAGCTCGTCGCCTCGGCCGAGGCGCTAGGGCCCATCACTGCGGACCTCGCCGGCTGGCAGACGCTGCGGGCCTGGGTCGCGCGCCACGGCGAGATCTACGACCGCTACGAGCCGGTGTTCGAGGCGCACCAGGCGGCGGCCGAGAGCGACGCTGCCATCGCCAGCGGGTCCGCGCGCATCGCCGACCGCACCGTCGCCGACGTGCGGGCGAAGCTCACGACCTCCGTGCTGCCGAGCCGGCAGCTCGACGAGGCGATCGGCATCCTGCTCGAGTGCATGACGAGGGCCCGCGGGGTCGCCGGGATCGTCGACACCGCGCTGGCACAGGTGCCCTCGGGTGCCTCCGCCTATCCCCGCTCCCGCGTCGACGACGCCATCACCGACATCGTGCACCGGAGCGTGGTCGGCCGGCTCGATCCCGACGTGAACGTCCACCCTCCGCCGAAGCGTCGCCCACCCCGCGTGCGCATGGGCCCGGTGATGCTCGAGGGACTGCAGCCCGATGATGGCGGCGAGGACCTGGGGCCCACCGGCGCCCGCACCCTGTCGGCGCTCCTGGCCGCCGGCCACGAGGTGCTGGTCGCTCGGGGCTATCACGGCACGCGGGTCGACGACATCACGCAGGCCGCCAAGGTCTCCCACGGCGCCTTCTACCGCTACTTCGACAACAAGGACCACCTGATCCGCCTGCTGGCGGTGCGGGCGATCCGCACGGTGTCCGTGGCCATGGCGGACATCCCCGACATCGCCGCCAGCCCGGGTCCCCCGGGGACCACCGGCAAGGCGCGGTCGGCGACCCTGCGCCAGTGGCTGCGCCGCTACCAGTCCACGCAGGCGTCCGAGGCGGCGATGATCCGCGTGTGGCTCGACGCCACCGCCGACGACCCGAGCCTGCAGCCCGAGTCAGGCGCCGCGCTGGACTGGGGCCGGCGCCGGCTGGCGCGGTTCCTCGAGCCCCGCGGGTTCGGCGACGTCGACACCGAGGCCCTCGTCATGGTGGCGCTGCTCGACGCCGTCGGTGCCCGCCCACAGGGACCGTCCACGGTGCCGGCGACCGCGCACATCATCGAGCGCGGCTTCCTCGGCCAGTGAGCGCCGGCGTCACTCCTCGACGGTGATCGCCCGCTCCGGGCAGTTGTTCGCGGCCCTGCGAGCGATCTCCTCGAGCCCGGCCGGGACCTCGCCGCCGTGCAACACCACGCCGTGGCCGTCCTCGTCGGGCTCGAACACCTCGGGCGCCAGTGCGTAGCAGCGACCGTGCCCGGTGCACATCTCGGCATCGATCCGCAGCCTCATCACCACGGCCGAGCGTATCCCCAACCTGACGCCGGCGTCAGAATTCACTGCGGCGGCCGACGTGACCGTGATCGAACCGGCGTCCGCAGGCGCCGGTTACCGGCGGATCGGAACACCGAAACGAGACCCCGACCGCCCTCAACCCGAACCGGCGTTCCGAAGTGACGACTTTCGTCGCTTCCGAACGCCGGTACGACCCGTCCCCGCCCCCTCCCGCCCCCGGCCCGGTGTCAGCGGGGCCGGAACAGGGGGACGAACCACTCGCCGTTGGCTTCGAAGGTCACCTCCACGGGCATGCCGATGCGGACGTCCTCGATGGCGCAGTCGACGATGTTGGTGGTCAGCCGGACCGTGGGGTCGTCCTCCAGCTCCACGATGGCGATCACGTAGGGCGGCTCGAATCCGGGCATGAACGGCTGGTGGTTCACCGTGTAGGTAGCCACGGTGGCACGGCCGGACACGGCCCCGGGGGCGACGTCACGGCCGCCGCAGTGGGGGCAGCGGGGCACCGGTGGGTGGTGGATCCGCCCACAGTTCCCACAGCGCAGGAAGCGCAGGACGCCGTCGGCACCGCTGCGCCAGAAGAACTCGTCGCTCTCGTCCGCGGCGACGAACCGCGGCGGGACGCTCACGCCGGGCCCCTGGTCAGCAGGATGCAGCCGCACTCCGGGCCTCCGCCGGCGGCGACCGTCGCAACCTCGGCGCCCTGCACCTGCCTGGCCCCGGCGCCGCCCCGGAGCTGCAGCACGCCCTCGTGGAGGAAGCCGAAACCATGCAGCCGCCC
>Ga0081455_10008364_pt1 | contig 10769 bp, 10 predicted proteins | sample TabmetS3T2R1_FD_70207 | JGI IMG/M metagenome (GOLD analysis project Ga0081455, IMG submission 70207) | Tabebuia heterophylla rhizosphere microbial communities from the University of Puerto Rico - S3T2R1 | ecosystem: Host-associated > Plants > Roots > Rhizosphere ... | reverse complement strand
ACACGAACGGCATGCAGGTCTACGTCAGCGGCGGGGGCGGCTTCGCCAACGACGCCCCCGATGTATTCGAGAACCTCGACGCCAAGCTGCTCTTCGCGACGGTCGCGCTGGTCCTGGTCCTGCTGGGCGCGATCTACCGCTCGGTGCTGGTCGCGATCACCCCGCTGATCGTCGTCTTCTTCGCCTACACGCTCGCGCAGGCCTTCGTCTACCTGCTCGCGGAGTCGGGCGCCACGGTGTCGAGCAACGCGACCGGAATCCTGATCGTGCTGATGTTCGGCGTCGGCACCGACTACTGCCTCTTACTCACGTCCCGCTACCGCGAGGAGCTCCGGCGGACCGAGGACAAGCACGAGGCCATGGCCCGGGCGGTGAGGCGCGCGGGCCCCGCGATCTTCGCGAGCGGCATGACCGTCGCCCTCGCGATGCTGGTCCTGGTCCTCGCCGACAACAAGGGCACCAGCTCCCTCGGGCCCGTCTTCGCGATCGGTGTGGCGTGCGCGCTGGTCGCCGGCCTCACGCTCCTGCCCACGCTGCTGACCATCTTCGGGCGCCGTGGGTTCTGGCCCCGCAAGAGCCTGGTCGCCTACGACCCGGCGCATCCTTCCGCCGGCGGCCAGGGGCTCTGGCGGCGCTTCGGCGACCGGGTGCTGGAGCGCCCGACCCACGCGCTGATCGTCACCGGCGTGGTGTTCATCGCCGGCGCATTCGGGCTGCTCGCCTACAAGGTCGATTACTCGACGACGAGCTTCTTCAAGCACTCGGTTGAGGCGGTCGAGGGATTCGACGTGATGAGGGAGTCATTCCCCGCCGGCACGCTCGCGCCGACGACCGTCCTGGTGGAGAGCTCTGGCGGGCCCGTTACGCAGGGCGACATCACCGAGGTTGAGACCCGGCTTCGCGACGTCAAGGGGGTGGCATCCGCGACCGACACCGGACTGCGCTCGACCAATGGCGAGATCGCGAACGTCGAAGCCATCCTCAGCGCGGATCCGCTCGACAAGTCCGGCCTCAACGTCGTGCCTCGCATGCGGGACGCGGTCACGGACCTCCCGAACGGGGTGACGGCCCTAGTCGGAGGCTCGAGCGCGATCAACTACGACGTCGACCAGGCGAACCAGCACGACCTCGAGATCATCGCCCCGCTCGCTCTGCTCGTGATGGCGGTCATCCTGGCGATCCTGCTGCAGGCTCTGGTGGCGCCGCTCGTCCTGCTCGCGAGCGTCGTCCTCTCCTTCGCCTGCACCCTGGGAATCTCCATTCTCTTCATCCGCTTCGTCGTCGGCGACGCCGGGTTCGACTCCTCGATTCCGATCTTCGCCTTCATCTTCCTGGTCGCGCTGGGGATCGATTACACGATCTTCCTGATGGCCCGCGTGCGCGAGGAGGCACGACGCTACGGCACCCGCGAGGGCATGCTGCGGGCACTATCCGCGACCGGACCGGTGATCACGAGCGCCGGCGTGATCCTCGCCGGCACCTTCTCGGTGCTGATGACCTTCCCTGTGAGCTTCACGTTCGATCTCGGCTTCATGGTCGCGCTGGGCATCCTGCTGGACACCTTCATCGTGCGGACGATCATGGTCCCGGCCGCGGTCGAGGTGATCGGCGACAAGATCTGGTGGCCGTCCACCGCCCAGGCCGGGGGCCGGCTCCGCGAGGAGACCGGCGAGCACCCCATCCCAGAGCCGGCCGAAGCGGGCTAGCGGCCCTTCCAGACCGGCTTGCGCTTCTCCGCGAAGGCGGCGACGCCCTCGCGGAAGTCCTCGGAGCGGAAGCATGATTCGCGCAGCTCGATCAGCTCACGCTCCTGTTCCGGCGTCAGCCGGGCATGAGAGTTGAGCGTGTCGATCGCGTGCTTGTTGCCCCGCATCGACAGCGGCGCGTTAGCCGCGATCCCCGCAGCGAGCTCGACGGCGGCGGACTCGAGGTCATCGTCGGCGGTGACCTGGTTCACCAGGCCGATCTGCTCCGCGCGCTCGGCCGTCACGTTGTCGCCGGTCAGGAAGAGCTCCTTGGTCCGCGGCACCCCGATGGCGTCGATGAACCGGCGCAGCCCCGTGTGGCCGTAGATCAGCCCGAGCTTCGCCGGCGGCATGCCGAGCTTGGCCTCACGGGCGCAGATCCGCAGGTCACAGCAGAGGGTGAGCTCCAGCGCGCCTCCGAGCGCGTGGCCGTTGATCGCGCAGAGCACCGGCCAGGGGTGGCCGGCCACAGCCTCCAGCCCCCGCGCGAAGGGGTGCGCGACCAGGGACTCCGCCTCGGCCTCGAACTCGTCCTCCGAGAAGCCGCCGATGTCGTAGCCCGCGGAGAAGATGCCGCCGGCGCCGGTGAGGATCACGCAGCGGACCTCGATGCCGCGGTCGAGACCGGGCATCGCCTCGGCGATCGCGTTGAGGGTGTCGTGATCGAGGGCGTTCCGGGAGTCGGGCCGGCTGAGCGTCAACCGCGCCACCGCCTCGGCGGGCTCGTCCAGCAGGAGCTTTCCCCCCGCGAGTTCTTCGGTCATGCGCGCTGAGGCTATTCGAGGACGACGAGGACGTCGCCCTCCGAGACAGACTGGCCCTCCTCGACGCGGATCTCGGAGACCTTGCCGGCGTCCTCCGCCTCGACCGGCATCTCCATCTTCATCGACTCGAGGATGACGACCGTGTCACCGTCATCGACCTGGTCGCCCACCGCGACCTCGATCTTCCAGACGGTTCCCGTGATGTGGGCCTCTACGTCCGCCACGCGCGGCGGGGACAATATCCGGCGGTGATGCGGGAAAGCGCTGCGGGGCGGGTGGCGATCGTGGCAGCCCGGGACGAGGGCGAGCGAATCGGATCCACCCTCGACGCCCTCAAAGAGGCGTTCCCCGGCGCCCGGCTGCTCGTCGCCGACGACGCCTCAACCGATGCGACGGGACAGGTCGCGATGCAGAGAGGCGCCTGGGTGATCCGGCGCGGCCGCCGGCACGGCAAGGGCGCGAATATGACGGCGGCCGCCCAGGCGGCGCTCGGCGAGTTCGACGACGGTGCGACGGTGCTGCTCTGCGACGCGGACCTCGGGACGAGCGCGGGTCGGCTGGCCGCGCTGACGAATGCGCTCGAGAGTGGGGACTGGGACCTGGCCGTAGGCTCGTTTGCGAATCCCCAGGGTGGGGGTTTCGGCATCGCGCTGGGATACAGCCGGCGAGCGGTGGAGCGAAGCTGCGGCGCCCGCCTCGCGGCGCCGCTCTCGGGCCAGCGCGCGATGCGCCTCTCGACCCTGCGTCAGCTGCTCCCCTTCGCGGACGGCTGGGGGATGGAGACCGGCATGACCATCGACGCGGTCAGGGCCGGACTGCGCGTCAGTGAGATCGAGCTTCCGCTCGAGCACAGGTCCACGGGCCGGACGCCGGCCGGCTTTCTCCATCGCGCCCGGCAGCTGCGCGACATCCGCCGAGCCGTGCGGCTTCGGGCCAGATAGCGTCCCAACCGATGATCCTGGCGATCGACCAGGGGACCACCGGGACGACCTGCATCGTCTTCGACGAGGAGGGGCGCCCGCAGGGGCGCGCCTACAGCGAGTTCGAGCAGCACTTCCCGCGGCCCGGCTGGGTGGAGCACGATGCCGGTGAGATCTGGGAGGTGACCAGGAAGGTCGCGGTCGGCGCGCTCGCGGACGCGGGGGTGCAGGGACCGGATCTGCGGGGAATCGGGATCACCAACCAGCGCGAGACCGTCGTCGCCTGGGACCCGAGCACAGGGGATCCGGTCCACCGCGCGCTGGTGTGGCAGGACCGGCGCACCGCCGCCCGCTGTGACGAGCTTCGCGAGCAGGGGAACGAAGGCCTGGTCCGGGAGCGGACCGGGCTGGTGATCGACCCCTACTTCTCCGGGACCAAGATCGAGTGGCTGATCCGGAATGCGGATCTGCCCGAGGGGACCGTGTTCGGGACCATCGACTCCTGGCTGGCGTTCAAGCTCACCGGCCGTCACCTGATCGACTTCTCGAACGCCTCGCGAACGATGCTGTTCGACATCCGCAAGCTCGCCTGGGACGGGGAGCTCTGTGACCTGCTCGGGGTCGATGCAGGGTCGCTGCCGGAGCCGGTGCCGTCCGCCCAGATCTACGGCACCACCTCGGAGTTCGGCGGCGAGGTGCCGGTGGCCGGAATCGCGGGCGACCAGCAGGCGGCGCTCTTCGGGCAGGCCTGCCAGCGGCCGGGCGAGACGAAGAACACATACGGCACCGGGAGCTTCGTCCTGCTCAATACCGGCACCGCGGCGACCGAGCCGCAGGAGGGCCTCCTGACCACCGTCGCGTGGGGGATCGGGGACTCGGAGGCCGACTACGCGCTCGAGGCGGCGGTCTTCGTCACGGGAGCGGCGGTCCAGTGGCTGCGGGACGGCTTGAGGATCATCACCCGTGCCGCGGAGACGGAGGACCTGGCCGCCTCGCTCGACTCAAACGACGACGTCTACTTCGTCCCTGCCCTGACCGGCCTCGGCTCGCCTCACTGGGACCCGTACGCGCGCGGCACGATCGTCGGACTCACCCGCGGCGCGACCCGCGCGCACTTCGCCCGCGCAGCACTCGAGTCGATCGCCTATCAGACCGTCGACGCCCTGCAAGCGCAGGAGGCCGCCTCGGGAGAGCGCGTGCCGTCCCTGAAGGCCGACGGTGGCGCCGTTGCGAACAGCTGGCTGATGCAGTTCCAGGCGGACGTGCTCGGAGTGCCCGTGATCGTCCCGGAGGTCGCCGAGACGACAGCGCTCGGTGCGGCGTATCTGGCGGGCATCGCGACCGATCTATGGACCGTGGACCAGGTCCGCGAGATGTGGCGCGAGGCGGCCCGCTACGAGCCCCGGATGGAGGGGGGGAAGAGGGAGGAGCTGCTCGGCCGCTGGCACGAGGCGCTGAGCCGCTCGCGTGGCTGGAGCCAGGCGTAACCTGGCCGCCCGGAACGGGTAGGAATCAGCACGTACCGCCGTCCCTGACGGCGTTTTTTGTGAGAGATATGCCCCAGGTGAATCCCAAGGACATGAAGCCGCAGGTCTACAAGGACCCCCGGCCCGCCGAGATGTTCACGCAGTACCACCTCAGCGCGCGGAAGGGCGTGGGCTGGATCTACGACGTCGCCCGGATGATCCTCACGATCCCGACCATCCTGATGTACCGGGCGCGCGGGATCGGCGTGGAGAACATCCCGCAGACCGGCCCGGTGATCCTCGCCCCGAACCACTTCAGCCAGTGGGACCACTTCTTCGCCGCCGTGTACCTGCAGCGGAAGGTCCAGTTCATGGCGAAGTCGCAGCTCTTCACCAACCCGGCGATCAAGTTCATCTTCAAGCGCGGCGGCGCCTTTCCGGTGAGGCGGGGTCATCACGACGAGGAGGCATTCATCACCGCCAACACCATCCTCGACAGGGGCGGCACGCTGCTGATGTACGCGGAGGGCGGCCGCTCCAGGACGGGCGACCTCGGGGAGCCCAAGCGCGGGATCGGCAAGATCGCGCTCGAGACCGGCGCCCCGGTGGTCCCGGTCGCCATCCACGGCTCCGCCCACGTCCGGGGCTGGAGGCGCTTCCGCTTCCCGAAGGTGACGATCCAATACGGCGAGCCGATGACCTTCCCGGTGAACGCCGCTCCCGAGCGGGAGGAGCAGCAGCAGGTCGCCAACCAGATCTTCGACCGCGTCCGCGCGATGTACGTCGACCTCGAGGAGAACGGCCGGCGCGACGTGCTGCGGCGGCTGCGCGAGGGGCTGCCGGCGGCTTCACCCGCGCCTGACCCGGCGCGACGCTACTCCTCGTAGCGCGGCTCGAGCTTCTCCCAGAACTCCGGGTCGTGGCCGGGGACCATGAGCGCGTACGGGTAGGTGCGCCGGTAGGCCTGCAGCTCCCGGAGGGAGCGGCGCCAGTTGTGCTCGTCGGCCATCATCGTCGGCTCCGCTCGTCCCTCGAACTGCTTCCAGTCGTAGGCGGCGTCGCCGATGACCACGAAGTCGCGCCGCGGCAGCCGTAGGATCACCGAGACGTGCCCCGCGCTGTGCCCGGGGGTGTAGGCAAGGCGCACGGAGCCGTCGCCGAAGAGGTCGAAGCTGCGGCCGAATGGCCCGTATGACTCGATGAAGTCGGCGTCGAAGTCCACCGTGTAGTACTCGAACGCGAAGTCGTAGTGCGAGGGGTGATAGCCGCGCAGCAGCGGGAAGGAGCCGCTGGTCGCCTCGGCCCATTCGGTGGCGCTGAGGACGAACTGAGACTCCGGGAACACCTCGATCGCGGAGGCGTGGTCCTCATGGAGATGGGTGAGGACGACGAAGGCGATATCGGTGGTGGCCAGGCCGCGGTCGCGCAGCTGGGAGACGATGTCCCGGCCCTCCTCGACCCGGTAGTGGCGGCCGGAGAAGCGCCCGAGGTTGTCGCGCGGGTTCCTCGCCACCGAAGGGTGGAGACCGGTGTCGATCAGCACGTTCCCGAGGCTCGGATGCCGGACCAGATAGGCCGGGACCGGCCGCGTCTCCCATCTGTCCGGAGAGGAGCCGATTCCGAGCGCCCGCATGCGTGCGAAGAGGCCGGTCCCCTTGCGATCGAAGAAGGCCGCGGGCCAGAGTGCGTCGCCCGTGTTGAGCGGCTCGATCACCACGGTGGCGCCGTCGGTTCCGCCCTCGAACGGCTCTCGCAGCGGAGTGGGCTCCGCATTCACGCTCACGCGAGCCAGCATATGCTCAGCCGCTATGGCTGAGAGCATGAATTCGCGCATCTTCGCGCCCGGGCTGCTCGACGGGCAGGTATGCGTGGTCTCGGGAGCCGGAACGGGGCTGGGCCGGGCGACCGCCCTCGAGCTCGCCCGCCTCGGCGCCACGGTGATCGGCTGTGGCCGGCGGACCGAGCCGCTGGAGGGAATGGTGGAGGAGGTGGCCGGGGGCGGAGGCAGGGCCGAGTTCGAGGCACTCGACATCCGCGACGAGGAGGCTGTCGACGGCTTCATGGATGGCGTCGTCGAGCGCCACGGGCGGATCGACGTGCTGGTCAACAACGCCGGCGGTCAGTTCCTCAGCCCGGCCGAGGCGATCACGCCAAAGGGCTTCCGGACGGTGATCGAGCTCAACGTGCTGGGGACCTGGCAGATGACCCATGCCGCCGCGACCAAGGCGTTCATCCCGCAGGGCGAGGGCAAGGTGATCAGCATCACCGTCTCGCCGCACATGGGCTTCCCCGGGATGGTCCATACCGGCGCCGCCCGAGCCGCCGTCGAGAACATGACGCGGACGCTCTCGGTCGAGTGGGCGCGATTCGGCACCCGACTGGTCGCGGTGGCGATCGGTCAGTTCGACACCGAGACGCTGCGCACCAAGTACCCGAAGCAGATCGTCGACAACGTCGCCGACACGGTGCCGCTGGGACGCCTCGGGACCGAGGAGGAGATGGCCTGGCTGATGGCCTACCTCGCCTCGCCCGCCGGCGACTTCTTCTCGGGCTGCGTGATCACGCTGGACGGTGCGCGGGACAACTGGTTCCGCAGCTGGCCTCCGGGTGACGCCGCCCGCGGGGAGGGTGAGCCGCTCGCCGAGGAGCGGCGCCCCAAGGACTAGGCCCGCTTGCCCGCTGCGATGACGTAAAGATGCTCGATCACGAGGCGACCGTCGTCCAGCCGCGCCCGGAGCCCGGTGGCCGCGCCTCCATCCGCCTCTTCCCCGAGGGCCTTTAGAACCTCGGCAGCCGCGGGCTCGGGGGGCTGACCCTGCTCGACCCAGGGCGCAGCGTCGAGGGTCCGGCGGCGCTCCGCGACGATCTCCGCCGAGACGCCGGCTTCGGTCAGCAGGGCGGCGAGCTCCTTCGCCGCGAGTGCCCGCGTGTGGCTCGGATCGCGCAGGCGCTCGAGCTCGTCACGTCTCGCCGCGTCGGCGGGATCCTCGGCCACGATGTCGATCACCGCGACGGTCCCGCCCACTCTGCAGACACGCGCCATCTCGCGTGCGGCAAGGGCTGGGTCGTCGAAGTGGTGGAAGGCGAAGCGGCTGACGACCACGTCGAACTGCGAATCCGGAAACGGAAGGTTGGTCGCATCGCCCTCGGCGAAGAGGACGTTGCGGGTCCCGGCGCGGGCCGCCGCAGCCGCGCCCGTCTCCAGCATCTCCCGGGTCAGGTCCACGACCACCGCGAGTGCCGCGCGCTCCGCGAGGTAGCGGCCCAACTGGCCGCTGCCTCCGGCGAGGTCGAGGACGAGATCCTCGGCGCCTACGGGGACCTGCTCTCCGATCCAGTCGAGCAGACCGCGATCGCGGAAGATCGATCCTGGCGCCTCGAAGGAGGGAGCCTGCTTCGCGAACTCCCGCCTGGTGGTCTCGCGATGGTTCGCGTCCGGCGGCGGCATAACGCCCTCAGGAGTACATGCCGGTGAACTGCCCTCCGGTGACGTTGATCACCTGACCCTGGATGAAGTTGGAGTACTGCGAGCACAGGAAGGCGACGGGGCCGGCGGCGTCGGACGGCTCGGCCGGGCGGCCCAGCGGGATCGTCATCCGGGCCATCTGGCGCATCTGCTCCGGGATCCCCAGCGAGACCTGCTCGGTGCTCTCACCGGCGGCCTGCATCGTCTCGCCCTTCTCCTTCGCCTGGGTGAGCCGGGTCTCGACGAAGCCGAAGGCGACCGCGTTGCAATTGATCTTGAACTGACCCCACTCCTTGGCGATCGTCTTGGTCAGGCCGGTGACGCCCGCCTTCGCCGAGGAGTAGTTCGCCTGGCCCGCGTTCCCCATGGTGCCCGAGATCGAGGTGATGTTGACGATCTTGCGGAAGACCTCCTCGCCCGCCTCGGCCTCCTTCTTCGCGGCCTCCCGCCAGGTCGGCGCCAGGGCGCGGATCACACGGAAAGGCACGATCGTGTGGATGTCGAGCATCGCCTGGAACTGCTCGTCGCTCATCTTGTGGACCACGCCGTCCCAGGTGTAGCCGGCGTTGTTGACGACGGCGTCGACCTGGCCGAAGGCGTCGATCGCGGCCTTGACCATGTCCTCGGGTGTTCCCGGCTTGGTCAGATCGCCGGCGAAGACGGCAGTCTCACCGTCGATCTCCTTGGCCGCCTCCTCCGCGACGTCGCCGTCGAGGTCGTTGATCAGCACCTTGGCCCCTTCGTTCACGAACAGCTCGGCCGTGGCGCGGCCGATGCCTCTCGCCGAGCCGGTGATGATCGCGCTCTTTCCGTCAAGCAGTCCCAAGTTCGTCGCCTCCTCAAAGTGATGGTGGGGGCGGGATTCTTACCCAAACCGGTACGTCGCGATCCCATGGGCGACCACGGTGCCCTCCGGGTCGGTCACGGTCACCTCGCAGAAGCTCAGCCGGCCGCCGCGCCTCGCCACCCGCGCCTCGGCGCGCAGATCGACGGCGTCGGCCGCAGAGGCGAAGTTGACCGAGAGCGAGACGGTGGAGCCCGCGACGCTCTCCGGCTCCTCGTCGGTGGCCCAGGCCGCCGCCATCGCCGCCGTGTCGATCAGGGCGCCGATCGCGCCGCCGTGGACAACCTGGCCGATCGTGGCCAGCTCGGGCTTGAAGGGGAGCTCGAGAACGGCCTCGTCGCTGCCGAGCGAGACGATCCGGATGCCGAGCTGGGCGGCGTGCGGCGAGTTCGGGATGAACTGCTCGATGATCTCGCGGCGGGTCGGCATCTCGTCACCGTATTGGTCAGAAGCCCAGGATCGCCGGGCCGAGGGAGAGCAGGTCCCGGGGGTTCACACCGTGCTCCTCCTCGAACTTGTGCTGGAGGCGGTCGTCGAAGAGGGCGAGGAGCAGCTCCTCGCGGCTGGAGCCGAACTTGCACGCTGCGCGATCGAGCGCCTCGAGCGAGATGTTCTGGAGAGCGCCCGTGATGCCGCCCACGTCCGGGAGGTCGCGGTCCTGGCATGGGTCGGCGATCTGGACGGTCTCGCGGGTGGAGTTCGCGTAGGCGATGCCGTAGCCGCCCGCCGCGAGCGCCGCGACGACGGCGGCCGCCCCAACGGCCCGCCGCGACAGCGCCCGCGCGACCCCGAGGGCGCCGGTGAGCAGGATGATGGCCGCCAGCAGGGCGAGGCCGGAGGTGACGATGAAGGTGGAACGGAAGGCCGAGCGGACCGCGCCGGTCACCACGTCGTCCAGACGGTCGCCCAGGCGTCCCATCTCGATGGCGTCGTCCCCCTCCAGCCCCGCTTGAGCCTTGTCGATCTCCTTCTGCAGCTCGCCGCGGGGATCGTCGGTGTTGAGGCCGCCGAACAGGTCGGGGGCGATGTCGATCTTGTCCTCCGGCGGCAGCTTCGCGTCGAGCACCGCGGCGGTCCCCTGGAGGCGGGCGGTGTCGATTGTCGAGGTCAGGTTGGAGGAGATCAGGGGCGCGAGGGCTGCCAGGGCGATCGCGATGCCGGCGTGGCGGATCGTGAGCAGTCTCGCCGTGTCCTGACGGGTGCGCTCGGGGATCAGCTCGCCCGAGAGCGCGGGCAGCGCCGCCCCCATTCCTGCTCCGGCGAGCACCTGCGGGATCACGGTCCACCAGGCGGACGCGCCCGGAAGCAGCGCGAGGCAGCCGACCCCGCCGGCAACCAGCAGACATCCCCCGATCGCCTTCGTCTCCGGCTCGCCCGGCAGCCGCGAGGAGGCGATCGCCGCGACCGGCAGGACGCTCACCGCCAGCGCGGCCGCCAGCGGCTCGATGCTCCAGCCAGAGACCAGGAGGAGCACGACCAAGAAGACGACGGCGGGGAGCGAGGCGGAGAGCAGCGCGAGCGCGAGCGCGGGACGCCAGGGGAGGGGGGGGGTGGCCCGGCCCTC
>Ga0081455_10008363_pt1 | contig 10770 bp, 13 predicted proteins | sample TabmetS3T2R1_FD_70207 | JGI IMG/M metagenome (GOLD analysis project Ga0081455, IMG submission 70207) | Tabebuia heterophylla rhizosphere microbial communities from the University of Puerto Rico - S3T2R1 | ecosystem: Host-associated > Plants > Roots > Rhizosphere ... | reverse complement strand
CCGTCGCGGTAGACGGTCTCGCGGCGCCAACCGCCGAGGCCGCCCCACGTCGACCAGAAGATGAGCGAGAGCAGAAGACCGAGGATGCCGACGATCATGAGGATGACCCCGACCATGTTCAGATCGATGCCGTTCGTGTCCACGCTCACTGCCCAGGCGAGGATCGCGCCGACCGCGATCAGAAAAATGCTTACACCAAGTCCCATGTAGTTAGCCTCCTTGAGGGTCGGGATTTCAACGTTCGACCCCCTCGCCCGGATACGGGTGCGTTAGGGTTCTGCGGCTTCTTAATTCCGCGCCACTTCGTGCGTAAACGCTCGATTATTCAGATGGTTCTCGTGGGCGCCGCCGTGGGGGTGGCGCTTGCCCTCGTCGCCGTTCTCATTCCCTGGTTGCCCCCGGCGGACTCGGCCGAAGCGCTCAAGATCGACGATGTCTACTGGTTCGTCACGATCATCTGCATCGTCATCTTCGCGCTCGTCGCGGGCGTGTCGCTCTACGCGGTCTGGAAGTTCCGGGCGGCGCCGGACGACACCGACGACGGCGCGCCGATTCACGGCCACACGGGGCTCGAGGTCGTGTGGACAGCCGTTCCCGCCGCACTCGTCACCGCTATCACCATCTATAGCGGCGTCGTCCTGAACCAGATCGACACCGTCCCCAAGGACCATCGAGTCGTCGAGGTGACCGGACAGCAGTTCGCGTGGTCCTTCCACTATCCGGACTCGAACGTGACGAGCGGCGTGCTCGCCCTCCCGGTCGGCCAGACCACGGAGCTGAAGCTCCAGGCGAAGGACGTCATCCATTCGTTCTGGGTCCCCGAGTGGCGGATGAAGGAGGACGCGGTGCCCGGGATCACCACCGACGTCCTCGTGACGCCGACCAAGGAAGGCACGTTCACCGTCATCTGCACCGAGCTCTGCGGGCTCGGCCATGCCCTCATGCGAGCGCAGGCGCTCGCGCTCTCGCAGGAGGACTTCGAGAAGTGGGTGTCGGACGAGAAAGCGAAAGCGGCGGCCTCAGGCTCGGCGGCCGGCAAGACGCTCTTCACCCAGCAATGTGGCTCCTGTCACCGGCTCGCCGATGCGGGCACGGAGGGGGAAGTGGGCCCCGATCTCGATAAGGTGCTCACAGGGAAGGACGCGGACTTCATCCACGAGTCGATCGTCAATCCGAACGCCGAGATAGCTCCCGGATATCAGCCCAGCGTGATGCCTGGCACCTTCGGTGAGTCGCTCACGGACGCCCAGCTCCAGAGCCTCGTCGAGTACCTCACGAAGACCGCGGGGAAGAGCTGATGGCTGTCGAAGTCCGAGAGCACGAGCCCGCGCACGCGGCGCACGAGGGGCCGCCGCGGAGGGGCAAGTGGCGCCGCCGTCTGACGACGGGCGGCTGGATTCGCGCGGCCTGGGTGACGCCGCTCGCGTTCGTGCTGGCGACGCTCCTCGTCATCGGCTGCCGCGCCTGGCTCGACTACCACCCGCTGACGGAGTTCCAGGTGCTCCTCACCGCCTGGATGATCATCACCCCGCTCGGCTTCCTGATCGGGATCGGCGGCTTCGACTACTGGTTCTACTGGGCGTCGGGCCGGCCCACGCGGCCGGAGGACCACTCGGGGCACGGCGCCCGTTCCTGGAAGGACTACTTCCGGGTCAACACCGACCACAAGGTGATCGGCGTCCAGTACCTCGTGACGACGATCTTCTTCTTCGTGGCCGCAGGTCTCATGGCGATGTTCATGCGCGCGGAGCTGGCGAGGCCCGGGATGCAGTTCGTCGACAACAACACGTTCAACGGGCTCTTCTCGGTGCACGCGTCGCTCATGATCTTCCTGTTCGTCATCCCGGCTTTCGCCGGTCTCGGGAACTACGTGATCCCGCTCATGATCGGCGCGCCGGACATGGCGTTCCCGCGTCTGAACGCCCTCTCGTTCTGGCTGCTTCCGATCGCGGGCCTGATCATGCTCGCGAGCTTCCTCGTCCCCGAGGGCGGGGCCTTCGCGGCCGGCTGGACGAACTACGTGCCGCTCTCGGTGCAGCAGCCGCCCGGGAACCTCTTCTTCCAGATGGCCGTCCAGTGGGCCGGCGCGTCGTCGATCATGACCGCCCTCAACTTCCTGGTCACCATCATCACGATGCGCGCGCCGGGGATGTCCTTCTGGCGCATGCCACTCCTGGTCTGGGCGAACTTCGCTACGTCGACCCTCGTCGTCCTCGCGACGCCGTTCATCGCCGGCTCGCAGTTCTTCATCCTGCTCGACCGCGTCCTGCACACGAACTTCTTCGAGCCGGGCGGAGACGGCTACGCGCTCGGATACCAGCACATCTTCTGGTTCTACTCGCACCCGGCGGTGTACATCATGATGCTGCCCGGATTCGGGATCGCCTCCGAGGTGATCGCCGTGTTCGCGCGGAAACCGGTCTTCGGCTACCGCCTGATGGCGCTCTCGCTGATGGCGATCCTCGTGCTCGGCTTCTCGGTCTGGGCGCACCACATGTTCGTCTCCGGGATGTCGTCCTGGCTCCGCATCCCGATGATGGCCACGACGATGCTCATCGCCATCCCGACGGGCATCAAGGTTTTCAGCTGGCTCGCGACGCTGTGGGAGGGGCGCATCCACTTCAAAACGCCCATGCTGTTCGCATTGGGCTTCGTGTCGATGTTCGTGATCGGCGGGCTCTCGGGCATTTATCTCGGCTCGATCCCGATCGACATCCACGCGAGCGACACGTACTTCGTCGTTGCGCACATCCACTACGTCCTCTTCGGCGGCTCCCTCTTCACGATCTTCGCGGGGATCTACTACTGGTTCCCGAAGATGACCGGCCGGATGTACGACGAGCGGCTCGGGAAGATCCACTTCTGGCTGACGTTCATCGGCTTCAACGTCACCTTCTTCCCGATGCACTGGCTCGGGCTCCACGGGATGCCGCGCCGCGTCTCCGACTACGCCGACCGATTCGGGAGCCTGAACTTTGTCATCAGCGTCGCGTCGTTCGCGCTCGGCGCCTCGACGATCGTCTTCCTCTACAACATGATCGTCAGCTGGCGCCGCGGTCCGATCGCGCCGGCGAATCCGTGGCGCGCGCTCACCCTGGAGTGGCAGGTGTCCTCGCCGCCGCCCATCTTCAACTTCGACGAGATCCCGCAGGTCGTGGGCAGCCCGTACGAGTACGGCGTGCGGGGGGCGCGCCACGCCGTTCTGAACGGTGACCGCGCCGAGGTGGCCGAACGCGAACAGGTGGTCTCGCACTGATGGCCGAGCCCCGCCACATCCTCGTGGTCGCGAACGAGACCGTCGCCGGGAAGTCGCTCATCGACGCGCTGAGGACCCGGGCAGCTGACGGGCCGATCCGCGTCACCGTGGTCTGCCCGCAGAACGAGCCGCGGGCGGGGTTCGTCGTCTACGCAGACAGCCGGCGGTCGAGCGCGGAGCGCCGCCTTCGGCGTACTCTCGACCTCCTGCACGAAGCGGGCATCGCTGCCCGCGGCGCCGTCGTCGACCCGGACCCGCTCCACGCGATCAAGGACGCGCTGTACGAATACGACCCGGACGAAATCATCATCTCGACGCATCCGGGCGAGCTGAAGTCGAGCTGGCTGCGCGCCAACCTGATCGAGCGGGCGCGCAAGGTGACGGACAAGCCCGTCGAGCATGTCGTCGTCGATCTCGAGTCGGCGCGCGAGCGGGCGCACATCCTCGTACTCGCGAACCAAACGGTTCTCGGGCAGCCGCTGCTCGCCGCCATCCACGAGCGGAGCGCGGCGGGCCCGGCCGAGTTCACCCTTCTCATCCCGGCGGACGCGGTGGGGGCGGAGCGGCGGCTCAAGAGCATCTGCCGGCTCATGGCCGACGCCGGCATCGACGCGACCGGCCTCCTCGGGGACCCGGATCCCGTCGTCGCCGTGGAGAACGCGATCCACGACGAGCGGGTCGACGAGATCATCGTCTCGACCTTCCCGGAGGCGACCTCGGGCTGGCTGCGCCGCGACGTCCTGGGGAGGATCAGAGGCTTCGGGCTTCCGGTCACGCACGTGGTCGTCACGCAGGCCGAGGCCCAGGCGGCCGAGGAATCGGCGGTCGCATGAGCACGCACGCGGAAGCCCACGGCGCCCATCCTCCGGTCGCGAACCGGAGCTCACGGGTCGACTCGCGCCTCCTCGGCATCTACTTCTTCATCGCCTCGGAGGTCATGCTCTTCGGGTCGTTCTTCTCGGCCTACTTCTTCGCGCGCGTCGCGGTCGAGAACCCGCAATGGCCGCCTCACCCGTACGAGCTCCCTGTCTACCTTGCCTTCCTGAACACGATCATCCTCGTGTCGTCGAGCTTCACGATGCACTGGGCGCTCCAGTCCATCAAGCGAAACAACCGCGCAGGCCTGATCGCGGGACTCGCCATCACCTTCGGGCTCGGGCTCACGTTCCTCCTGATCCAGGCGCGCGAGTACACGCGGATCGGGTTCAGCCCCCACGATCTCGCGTTCGGAACCACCTTCTTCGGCCTCACCGGGCTGCACGGGTGCCATGTCTTTCTCGGGCTGACGCTCCTCGGCATCGCGCTCGTCCGCTCACTGCGCGGCCATTACGGACCTGCGGCGCACGATCACCTGGGAGTCGAGATCCCGGGGATCTACTGGCACTTCGTGGACGTAATGTGGATCGTGGTGTACACCACGGTCTACGTGATCTAGCAGGGAGGTCGCGATGCGAAACCCGGTGCGGACGGAGGCAGAGGCCTTCAGCTTCGTCATCGCCGTGGTCGCCCTATTCGCCGCGGTCGCTCTCGTCGGGATCTTTTGGAACGGCTGGGCGGCGCTCGTCGCCTTTGTCGTCCTCGCACCAATCGTCGGGATCCGCTACTTCCGCAGCGACCCGAAAGTCGTCGAGCCGGCGGTCTGGGACCGGCAGCGCGATGCCGACGGCCGGCATCGGATCCTCGTCGTGGCGAACGAGACCGTGGCCGGCCGGTCGCTGCGCGCCGAAGTCGTTCGGCGCGCGCAGGAGGGCGATGCCGAGGTGCTCGTTGTCACGCCGGCGCTCAACACACGTATCCGCCACTGGACGTCCGACGAGGACACGGCGCGAACTGCTGCGCAAATCCGTCTGGACGAGTCGCTTGCCGCGCTTTCCGCGGATGGGATCGATGCCCACGGCACCGTCGGGGACGACGACCCGTGCCAGGCAATCGAGGATGCGCTGCGGGTCTTCGCCGCTGATGAGATCGTCTTCTCGACGCATCCGCCTGGGCGGTCGAACTGGCTCGAGCATGGAGTCGTCGAGCGGGCGCGGGAGCGCTTCGACCTGCCCATCACGCACGTCGTCGTCGACCTCGAGCGCGAGGCCGAGACTCGGCAGAGCGCCTAGACGAGTTCGTCCGCGAGCAGGTCCATCAGGAGCCCGTCGTGGAAGGCCCCGTCGGGTCCGCGCTCGTACAGCCGCATGACCCCCACCGGCTTGAAGCCGATTGACTCGTAGGCCTTGATCGCGCGCGTGTTCGAGGCCGCCGGGTCGATGATGAGCCGATGGTGGCCGCGCTCCTCGAAGAGGTGGCGTGCGACGAGCCGCAGCGCCTCGGGCCCGAGGCCCTTGCCCTGGCTCTTCGTGGCGAGGAAGAGATCCATGCCGGCGTGGCGGTAGTCGGGGGTGTCCTCCTCGTAAAAGCCGATCGCGCCGACGACTTCCCCGCCGGCTTCGATGGCGAACCCGGCCACCTCGGGGTCGGAGATGAACTCCTCCGCTGACTCCTCCGCCGGGCTCATGCCGAACCAGCGTGCGACCTCGGGCTCCTCGAGGATCGCGACGAGGCGGGGCTTGTCCCGCTCCTCCAGCGGCCGCACCGTCACGCGCTCCCCGCCGAGCGTGGGCGTCACGGAGCGGTCGAGGTGCCCGTCGCGCCTGTGCCGCCGGCTGCCTCCGGCGGCAGCCCGGCGACCGAGGCCACGTAGGCCGCGATGTTCTGAAGCTCTTCCTCGGAAAGCGCCCGTGGCCCGGTGTCGAACCGCGGCATGGGCGAGGCCGCGAGCTTCATCTGGTCCAGCGTGACGTCGAAGATAGTGCTCTCCTGGAAATCGCCGCCTTTCTCGGTGCGGGATGCTCTGAATGCGTCGTCGAGGTTGGGGCCCACGTTGGCAACCGTCCCCGCGTCTGCGAGCGTGTGGCAGCCGCCGCAGTTCTGCGAGAAGAGCTGCTTGCCGGCGCTGGTGTCCGCCCCGCTGGAATCAACCGCCCGCCCCGCGCAGCCCGCAGCGAGGAGCGCGGCTCCGACGAGCGCCAGGGGGAGAAGTCGGCGGAGCGTCAAGAGGCTAGGTCTGGGCCTGAGCCTCCTGGCCGACGCTCTCCACGGCTTCGGCGCGCGACTCGTAGATGGGGAAGACCTTGTTCAGTCCGGTGATCTCGAAGATCTTCGTGATGTTCCGGTCGCTGCAGACGAGTGAGAGCCGGCCGCCGTTCGGGCGGAGGCGTTTGACGCCGCCGACGAGCACCCCGAGCGTCGTCGAGTCGATGAAGGTCGTGTCGGAGAAGTCGACCACGACCTCATTCGCGCCCTGGCCGATCACCTCGAGAAGCTGCTGCTTGAACTCCGGCGCCGTATAGAGGTCGACTTCGCCGGTCAAGGCGATGACGTAGGCGTCGTTTCCAAGCTCTTCGGTCTTGATGTCGAAGTTCATTTGTCCCCTTGGGTCGTTCGAGCAGGTGGAGCTTAACCGCTCGGGATCAACGACGAACCTGCCTTCCGCTGTGCCTTGAGAACCTTGAGCTGCTGCTTCACCAGCGGGGCGCTGGCGTCGTCAGGGGCGAGCTCGAGGAACTGCTGGTACGCGGCGATCGCCGAGTCAACGTCGCTCGCGCTCTGCGATGCGACGCCGAGCTGGAGGAAGGCGCTCGCGTCGGTCGGCGTGAGAAGCGTGAGATCCTGGTAGACGTTGGCCGCCTCGCGGTAGGCGTTCTGGGCGCGCTGGTTGGCGGCCGCCGCCTGGTTGTTCGCGTCGGTCGAGATGACTTCGGCGATCTTGTTTCCCTGCACCTGCTGCAGGAAGGGCGAGTCCGTCGGGGCCGGCGTCTGCGTGGCGGAGGCCTGCGCCGCGACGACGGAAGCCGCCTGCGCCTCGTCTCGGGCCTTGGTGGCGGCCGCGCCCCAGAAGGCCGCGAGCTGCCGAAGCGCGTCGGCGTCCTTCGGGTTCGCAGTCGTGTAACTCTGCAGCACGGCGATCGCGGCCGTGGTCTGGCCGGCGGATTGCAGGGCGTTCGCGTAGGCGACCTGCGCGGCCCGATCCTTCGGTTTCTCCGCCGCAGTCTGCTTGAGGGAGTCCAGATCCTGTGAGCCGCCGTTGCTCGTGAAGATGTCGCGCAGGACGTCGCCGATGCTCGTCCCGCCGACGCCGGTCCCCACTCCGAAGGCGACGAAGCCGAGGGCGAAGGCGATCGCGAGGAGGAGGAAGACCCACTTCGCCTTACGGCGAAGCTTGGGGAAGAACATCAGGTCTTCGGCACTCGAGGCACTGCGGCGCGCGCGCGTGCGTGAGGTCTTACGGCGCTGTGCCTGGGCTCGGGCCATGCGGGTGGATCCTCCTTGGATGCCTCGGGGGCGGGCGACTCTGTACGCTCCGCGACTGTGGAGGATACCGAGAAAACCCCGCGTCCCCCCTTCCCAAAGATCGAGCTCCACGTGCATCTCGAGGCCACCGTGCGGCCGGAGACGTTGCTCGAGATCGCGCGCCGGAACGACTTCGCGCTCCCGGCCGATACGCCGGAGGGCATTCGCGAGCTCTACCGCTACCGGAACTTCGACCACTTCATCGAGGTCTGGATCCTGACGACGAACGCGCTTCAGACCGCGGACGACTTCCGCCAGGTCGTCGTCGACTACGCGGCCGAGGCGGCGCGGCACGGGGCCGTCTACGTCGAAGGAATCTTCTCGCCCATCGAGCGCACCTGGCGCGGAGTCTCCTGGGACGATCTCTTCTCCGGCTACTGCGACGGCGCGCGGGAAGCGCTCGAGCTACACGGAGTCGAGGTGCTGCTCACGCCCGACGTGACTCGCGCCGCTCCGGTCGAGGACGGCTTCGAGCTCGTGCGCCGCGCGACCAAGTACAAGGAGCGCGGGATCGTCGGCATCGGGCTCGGCGGCGAAGAGGCGCTCCACCCCCCGGAGAAGTTCACGGACGTCTTCGCACTCGTCCGCGACGAGGGCTTCGGCTCAGTGCCGCACGCCGGAGAGGTCGCCGGCCCGGAGTCGGTGCGCGGGGCGATCGACGCACTCCATGCCGACCGGGTCCGCCACGGCATCCGCGCCGTCGAGGACCCTGGGCTCCTCGAAGAGCTCGCCGAGCGGCGCGTCGTCCTCGACGTCACGCCCCTCTCGAATCTGCGCACGGGCGTCGTGGCGTCGCTGGAAAAGCACCAACTGCCGGAGCTCGTCGCCGCCGGGATCCCGTGCACGGTCTCGACCGACGATCCGGAGATGTTCGACACGGACCTGACGCGCGAGTACGACGCCGCGCTGTCGATCGGCATCGACCCTAAGATCCTTTACGAGGCGGGCGTCGAGGGCGCGCTCTGCAGCGACGACACGCGCGCGCGGCTACGGCAGATTGGGGAGGCCTACGACTGGTCGGCGATCAGCGGCGCGCCGATCAGCCCGCGCTCCCGCCAGCGCTTCTCGAAGAACACCGCGGCCCAGATCGAGCCCTCGTAGAGGATCAGAAGCGGGATCGTCTCGAAGACGAGCGAAACCGGGTCGACTGTCGGCAGGAGAGCGGCGCCGATGATCACGATCGCGATGCCGATGCGGCGGTTTCGGCGCAGGGCATCTGAGGTGAGCACGCCGAGCCGCACGAGGGCGAGGACGAAGATCGGCATGATGAAGACGAGGCCGATGGCGAGCAGCGTGTATGCGACGAACGAGTAGTAGTAGTTCGCCCGAATCTGGATGTTGAAGAACTCGTCGTTGTAGGTCGTGAGGAAACCAAGGGCGCGCGGAAGCACGATGTAGTAGCCGAACGCCACGCCTCCGGCGAAGAGGGCCGTGGCGATGAGGACGAAGACGGCGACGAGACGCTGGGCGTTCTCCTCGAAGGCGGGCGCGAGAAAGCTCCAGAGCTGCCAGAGGACGACCGGCAGCGAGATCGCGAGCGCTGCGATGAACACGACCTTGACGGTCGTGAAGAACGGTTCGGTGACGCCGAACGTGACGAGCTGCCCGTCTCGCGCCTCGGGGAGGGGCTGTGCAAGCCAGCGGAGGATGTCGTCGTTGAAGACGTACGCGCCGATGAAGGCGACCACGACGGCGATGATCGAGACGATGAGGCGCGAGCGAAACTCGTCGAGGTGCTCGACGAGCGTCACGCTGTCCTCGTGCTTCAGACGACGCGGGAGCCGCGCCATGGCCGTGGACTAGGCGTTCTCGCTCTTCGGCTGCTGCGGCGCAGGGGTCTCAGTCGCGGATGCTTGCGTCGCGGGCGTCGGAGTGGAGGGGATCTCCTTCGGCTCCGGCTCGCTCGTGGTGACCGCGTCCTTGAACTCCCGCATGCCGCGCCCCAGGGAGCGCCCCATCTCCGGCAACCGCTTGGCCCCGAAGAGGAGGAGCAGCACGACGAGGATGATGATTATCTCAGGCCATCCGAGGGGACCCATAAGGCGATGGTAGCACGGTGCCTACGCACGGGACACCAAGGGTGAATCGCTACACTGGGGCTGTCACAAGCGCCCGACCCGAGGCCGGGCCAGACCTAGTGAAAGGCTGTTACGAACTTGGCATTGCTCCAGATCAAAGACCTGTACGTCGCCACTGAGGACGGCACGGAGATCGTCCGTGGAGTCGAGCTTTCGGTGGACACGAACCAGGTCCACGCGATCATGGGCCCGAACGGATCCGGCAAGTCCACCCTCGCCTATGCGCTCATGGGCCACCCGGCCTACGAGATCACCGGAGGCGACGTCCTCCTCGACGGCGAGTCGATCCTGGAGGCCGAGGCGGATGAACGCGCGCAGCGCGGCCTCTTCCTGGCGTTCCAGTACCCGCACGCCGTCCCCGGCGTGACCGTCGCGAGCTTCCTGCGCTCCTCGGTGAACGCGGTGCGTAAGGCGAGGAACGGTGGGGAGGACGACCCCATCAAGATTCCCGAGTTTCGCAAGCAGCTCAACGAAGCCATGGAGGCGCTTCGGGTGCCGAAGGAGATGGCCGGCCGCTATCTGAACGACGGCTTCTCGGGTGGAGAGAAGAAGCGCGTCGAAATCCTGCAGATGGCCATGCTCCAGCCGCGGATCGCGATCCTCGACGAGACCGACTCCGGCCTCGACATCGACGCCCTCCGCATCGTGGCGGGCGGCGTCTCCAAGCTCGTCGGGCCGGACATGGGCGCGCTCGTCATCACGCACTACCAGCGCATCCTCGACTACATCGAGCCCGACTTCGTGCACGTCTTCGTCGACGGGCGTATCGTTGAGGAAGGCGGTCCCGAACTGGCTCAGAAGCTCGAGGCCGAGGGCTACGAAGCGTTCACGCCCGAGCCTGTTGGAGGTGAAGCGTAATGGCAACATCCGAGACCCAGGTCGTCGCCGAGATCGGCAACGAGTACCGCTACGGCTTCCACGACCCCGAGGAGTATTTCTTCAAGTCCGGCCGCGGCCTCAACGCTGAGGTCGTCGCCATGATCTCGGAGCACAAGAACGAGCCCGACTGGATGCGCAGGTTCCGTCTCAAGTCGCTCGAGTACTTCGAGGCGCGGCCGCTGCCGACATGGGGCGGCAACCTCGACGAGATCGATTTCG
>Ga0081455_10008362_pt1 | contig 10770 bp, 9 predicted proteins | sample TabmetS3T2R1_FD_70207 | JGI IMG/M metagenome (GOLD analysis project Ga0081455, IMG submission 70207) | Tabebuia heterophylla rhizosphere microbial communities from the University of Puerto Rico - S3T2R1 | ecosystem: Host-associated > Plants > Roots > Rhizosphere ... | reverse complement strand
CGTTCGTGGACGGCCGGCGCGGACAGCCCGACGATGCGCGCCAGTTCGGCGAACGTCGCGCGGCCGTTCGTGCGCAACGCGTCGAGCAACTTCCGATCAACGGCATCCACGTTGGTCAGTCTGACACGCGAGCCTGTCCGAGCCGGCCGGTCCAGCGGGTGAGCAGGTCGTGCTTGACGCCGAGCACATCCAGCACCTTGCCGGCCACGAAGTCGACCAGCTGCTGCACGCTCGCCGGCGCGCCGTAGAACCCCGGTGACGCCGGCAGCACAACTGCCCCGGCGTCGTGCAGGTCGAGCATGTGCTGCAGCGTCGACCGGGTGTACGGCGCCTCGCGGGGCACGACGACGAGCGGGCGCCGTTCCTTCAGCGTGACGTCGGCCGCCCGCTGCAGCAGGTCCTTCGACAGCCCGATCGCGATGCCGGCCACCGAGGCCGTCGACGCCGGCACGACCACCATGCCCCGCGCCGGGTACGACCCCGACGCCGGCCCGGCCGCCAGATCGCCGGCCGGCCAGTACGCCGCATCGTCGGGGACCCCGCGGCCCAGCCAGGCGGCCAGGTCGTCGCGCCAGTGGCTGTCACGGAACGACAACCCGGTCTCGTCGAGCAGCGTCAGCCGGGCCGCTCGGGACACGATCAGGTCGACCGGCTCGCCCGCGTCGAGCAGCCCGGTCAGCACCGCCCGGGCATACGGCGTGCCGGACGCCCCGGACACGCCCACCACCCAGGGCTGCCGCCGCTCCCCCGACCGGGTGGCGCTCATCGTCCCAGGCCGTGGGTGATCAGGTCGGCCAGGGCGAACGCGAACAGCCCGATGCCGATCACGCCGTTGGCGGTGAAGAACGCCCGATTGACCCGGGACAGGTCGTTGGCCCGGACGATGCCGTGCTCGTACATGAGCACCAGCGCGGTGAGCCCCAGGCCCAGCCACCACAACCAGCCCAGACCGGCCGCGGCGCCGAACCAGGCGAACGCGCCGAACGTGCCGACGTGCACCGCCGTCGAGGTGCGCAGCGCGGCCGGCACCCCGAATCGGGCCGGGAACGACCGGATGCCGATGCGTCGGTCGACCTCGACGTCCTGGCACGAGTAGATGAGGTCGAAGCCGCCGATCCAGGTGCCGACGGCCAAGCCCAGGGCGAACGAGATCCAGCTGAGGTGTCCGGTGACGGCCAGCCACGCCCCGATCGGGGCCACCATCTGGGCCAGGGCGAGCAGCACCTGGGGGAAGTCGGTGAACCGCTTGCCGTAGGAGTACAGGACGAGCAGGGCGACCGCCAGCGGCGCCAGGGCCAGGCACAGCCACGACAGCGCAGCCGCCGACCCGAGGAACACCGCCAGGGCGACGACGGTGCCGATCCACGCCGAGCGCACGCTCATCGCGCCGGTGACCAGCTCACGCTTGGCCGTTCGCGGGTTGAGAGCGTCGAACTCGCGGTCGAGGATCCGGTTGGCGCTCATCGCCACTGTCCGGGCCGACACCATGGCCACGGTGATCAGCAGCAACTGCACCCAGTGCACCGACCGGGTCGTGCGCCACATCGCCGTCAATGCCGCGATGTACGCGAACGGCAAGGCGAACACCGAGTGCTCGATCATCACCAGCCGCAAGAACGCGCGGATCCCTGTCCGCGGCGATTCCGCGACCTGATCGACCACCTGCACAGATTACCGGCGCCCGCCCGCAGCTCGTCCGCCAATGATCCGGGAGCGGATGCAGCGGATCGCCCCAGATCGGCGTTGAAGAGGCGAATCGTCCCCGATGACGGATGCCGATGGAGTTCTCCGAATACGTGCGGGCACAGCATCCCGCTCTGCTGAGATTCGCGACGGTGCTCACCGGGCAGACCTGGCTGGCCGAGGACCTGGTCAGCGACGTGCTGGGCCGCGCCTTCGAGCGATGGGACGCCATCGGCGCGATGGAACGCCCGCACGCCTACGTCCGCCGGATGGTCGTGAACGAGCACCTGTCCTGGCGACGCCGGCTGCGGCGCTCGAGCGCTCACGAACCGCCGGACGAGATCATCGCCGACGGTGCCGACGAGCACGTCGAACGCGAGGCGATGATCGCTCTGCTCGCCCGGCTGCCCCGCCGGCAGCGCACGGCGATCGTGCTGCGCTACTACCTCGGCCTGTCCGACGGCGAGGTCGCGGCCGAGCTCGGCTGCCGCGAGAGCACCGTCCGCAGCCAGATCGCCCGGGCGCTGCGCTCGCTACGCATCGACCTCACCCGATCCGAGAGCCTGATCAGCGAACCCCTGGAGTCACGATGAACACCCTGCACACCCTGCACGACGCGTTCGAGACCCTGGAAGAGCGGGCCGACGCCGTCCACGCCGTGCCGCCCGACTTCGCCGTGCGGCGTGCGAGCCGGCCGGCCCGATCGAAGCTCGCCCGCTACGGGGCTCCGGCGGCGGCCGCCGCCGCGGTCGTCGCGGTGACCGGCGGCGTGACGCTGTGGCAGCACGGCCAGAGCGCCCGGCCCGCGCACCAGCCGGCCGCCAACGGGTCGACGTCGGTCACCCCCTCGACGCCGGCCCGGGCCGTGCCCGAGCGCCCGACCCGGTACGTGCCGCCGTCGACGGCCGCCCAGCTCGAGGCCAAGGCCCGGGCGGTGCTCGGCAACCTGGCCACGATCTCGGTCGATCCGAACCGGTCGTCGGACTGCGGTGCCCTACGAATCTCGGTGCCGCCCGCTCCGGGTAAGGCCACTGTCCCGCACCACGGGGCCAGGCCGTCGCGGCCGGTCCTGGCCAGCAACGACCCGAACGCCTGCTCCGGCGCCGCGATCGGCGGCAGCCTGACCAGCGCCGGCCGGACGGGAGGCTTCGATCTGGATGTGTTCGCCACGTCGCCCGGCAGCACGGCCAAGTGCGACGGGCTGCCGACGTGCGCTACGCGGCGCCTGCCGAACGGCTCGACGCTGGCCACCAGCACGTGGCACGACTCGAGCGTCCCGGGCGGCGTGACCTCCCAGGTAGAGGTCATCCACCCCGACGGCGCCGATGTGCTGATGCATCTCAGCACGGAGTCCGACCCCAAGGGGCAGAGCCCGGTGAGCACCTCACAGATGCCGCTCACCCTCGACCAGATGGCGGCGTTCGCCGGCTCGGACCGCTGGTAGCCCTACGCCACAGGGGGAGAGGCTGCGGCCTCTCCCCCTTGCCGTGTGCGCTTATCCGACGGTGAACGTGAACGGGATGGCGGCGACCTCGTCGACGAGCCCGGCCGTCCCGGCACCGCCGAACGGGTTGAGCGTGTCGACGTAGAGGGCGCCCTGCTGGACGCTGCCCTTGGCGCCGGTCGGCGTCAGGCGCACGGTGACCGTGGCGTGCCCGCCGGCCGGAATGGTGATCGGCGTGGCGGCCGCGGCGGCCGGGTCGACCGTCGACAGAAGCGCGTCGCCGGTGCTCGACGAGTAGTCGCCGTAGAACGCCTTGGCCTGCACGCTCGCCCGGAAGTCGACGCTGCTGCCGGGCGGGGTGCCGTCGGGTGGGGTCAGCCCGTGGATGGTCGGGAACGCCGCCCACATCGACGAACCGACCTCGTTCGCCGAGTGGCTCACCGACGACGATGTGCCCGTGGGCGCCTCGATGTCGGGGTTGTTCGGCGAGTTGATCGCGGTGGGCGAGTCGAGCGGCATCATGTCGAAGTCGATCGCGTCCGTGGCCGACGCCCCGACGGTGAGCTTGCCGACCTGCGTCGGCACCAGCCACGACGGCAACACGTCGGCGTCGTCCGACGGCAACGGCAGCGCCGTGTGCGCGGTGAACGGGTCGCTCGTCTTGCCACCGACCGCCACCAGCGAGTACGTCGCCGACGACGCCGAGCGCGGGTCGACGAAGTAGCTCTGCGGCTGCGGGCTGGTGTTGTAGATGGTGATCGTCTCGGTGTCGGTGCTGCCCTTGGCGATGCGGGTGTGCTTGCTGTCCGGCACGCCGTTGGCCACGACGTGCGCCCCGTCGAGCGTGACCGAGCCGTCGAACGGCTGCGGCAGCGGCGCGCCGGCCACCGGGTTCATCAGCTCGACGGTCAGCTGCCACACACCGGGCACCGGGTCGGCGTGCACGATCTGCAGGCCGTTGTCGGTGACGGTGGCGGCACCGGACGGGCGCTGGTTCAGGTCGTTGGCCACCGGCTCGCCGCTCGGGTCGGACAGGTGCGCCACGATGCCGTTCGGCGACGCGCCCGGCACCGAGAGGTTGACGTCCAGGTCGGACGCGCCGCGCGGGACGTCGAACAGGTAGGTGTCGGTCTGGGCCGGCGAGAACGCCCGGCCGTTGGCGTCCTCAAAGGTGCCGCTGAACCGGGCCGGGTGGCCGAAGTCCACCCGCTGCACGGCCCGGGTAATGACGGGCACCGTGGTGGCCTGCCCGAACCGGCCGGTGAACACCAGCGAGTCGGCGGTGGCCTCGTTGGCCGGAGCGGTCGTCTTGACGGTCACCGTGCGCGATGCGCCCTGCGCCAGGGTGAACGACGAGGGGCTGACCGAGCCGGCCGACGACGCCCGGAAGTCGGTCGTGCGCAGCTGCACCGGCCCGGAGAAGCCGGCCGCGCTGGCGCTCGTCCACACGATCGCGGTCCAGGTGCCGAACGCCGGCTGGTGGATGTCGACCTGGCCGAAGTTGCCGTTGCCCTGCGGCAGCGAGTACGCGGCGAACGCGCCGTGCGGATCGAGCAGGCTGAGCCGCACGATCTGGCCCACCGGACCCTGCCAGGCCACCGAGGCATCCAGCCGGTCGGCGCCCGCCGGCACCTTGAACGTCGTCTCGACGTAGGAGCGCTTCGTGCCGAGCTGGTCGAGGAACGTGTTGGCCGGGCTGGTCGCGCTGATGTTCACGGTCTGGTCGTCGTGGCCGATCACCTTGGTGACCTGACGCACCGCGGCCGTCACGCGCTGGGTGCCGGCGCCGTCGTTGGTGACCTTGATCTTGTGCGTGACCGAGTCACCCGGCGCGGCGACGGCTGACAGCTGCGTGTCGCTGGTGGCCAGCCCCGATCCGGTCGGCTTGCCGCCGTGGATGCTGGCCGCGAGCTGCACGGCCCGGTAGGTGTCCAGCAGGCCGCCGCCCTGCTCCGCGCCGGGCAGGCCCAGGTCGTCGGCCGACTCGTCGATGATCGACTGGATCTGCGCCGGCGACGGCGACGCGCCGTGGTGGGTCTGCCGGTAGGCCTGGATGATCAGCGCGGCCGCACCGGACGTCAGCGGCGTCGACTGGCTCGTGCCGCCGAACACCTCGATGTTGGCCGGGTTGCCGTTGTTGTCGAGGCAGTCGAAGTACTGCAGGTCGCCGCCGGCGGTCTTCTTGTCCGAGCAGAGCGCCCAGCCCAGGTCGCCCGGAGCCAGCACGTCCATGACCTTGTTCGTCTGCGAGATGCCCGCCCCGGACAGGGCCGACACCTGGTTGCTGGTCCAGTGCCCGTTGCTCAGCTGGAAGCCGTACGAGGTCTGCTGGGCGTAGAGGCGCTCGGACGTCGTGGCCCCGGCGCCGATCACCCACGGGTCGGTGCCGGCCGTGCCGAACGTGTTGCCGATGCCGGCGTCGCCGGTGTCGCCGACCACGGCCACGCCCGCGTCGACCGCGTCGTGGTTGAAGATGCTGATCGGGTCGTCGGCGGTGTCCGGGTACGGGTTCGAGCCGAACGACTCGTTGATGACGTCCACGTGATCGACGTTCACGGCGTAGTCGATCGCCTGGATGATCGTCGAGGTCGGCGCGGTCAGCAGCTCGTTCGAGAACACCTTCAGCCCGACCATCGACGCGCCCGGCGCGACACCCTCGATGCGGATGTTGCAGCCGGCCGGCAGCGGGTGGGCGGCGTTCACGAACGTCGACAGGTCGTAGGTCTGCCGGCCCTGCGCGGCGATGGATGACGCGTCGCCGAACGCCTCGCCGCCGGCCGAGTCGGCGTTGGTGCCGTCGCCGGTGAAGTCCTGGTAGTCGGTGATGACGTGCGAGCCGTCGGCCCGGATGAAGTCGGGCTGGTCGATGTCCAGACCGTCGGCGATGAACGCGACCTTGACCCCGCTGCCGTCGTAGCCGAGCGAGCGGGCCGTCTGCGCGTGCGGGTCGTCGGAGGCCGTGTGGGTCAGCTGCAGCGCCTCGGGCTCGAGCATCGGCTTGGCCGGATCGGTCGGGCAGATGCCGGCCGGCGTGGCCGCGGCGGGCGCGGCGGCGTTCGTCGCGGCCGGATCGGTGCGGGCCGGCAGCTGCCAGGTCAGGTCGGGCACCACGGCCGCGACCGCGGGGTCGCTGCGCAGGCTGTTGACCGCGGCGGCCGGAACGGTTGCGGCGACGGCGTTCAGGGTCTTGTACGCGTGCGTGACGCGTCCCTTGAGCTTGCTGACCTGGCTGCGTACCGGCGACTGGTCGGCGCTCAGCAGAGCGGTGCGCCGGGCCGACTGGCTCTGGGTGGCCGGCGCCTCGGAATGCTGGTTACGCAGCAGCACGATCACGTTCTGATTGCCCGATGGCGCTGTGGGCGCCGCCTGGGCCGGTACGCCGGCGGCTCCCGCCGCGATCAACGAACCCGATACGAGTAAGACCACGACAGCCGAGCGCTTCACACAAACCCCCCGAGCGGGCAGACGTCGGAAAAGTGCACGTCAGCCAACCGCGTGATCGGGGCGACACGCAATACCACAGACTATGTAGTCGCCGCGGTTCGAGTGTCACTGGCACTCGCGGGCGGGTCCGGATCTTGCTGCCCGGCGCCGGGTCAGCTGATGCCGTACTCGGACCACCGTTGCGCCACCCGGTCGCGGGTCGCCTGGTCGAGCACGGCCTCGTCGGGCCAGCCCCGGCGGTAGCCCTCCGACGGTAGCTTGCGGGTCGCGTCCAGGCCGAGCTTGCCGCCGAAGAACTGCTCGTAGGACGAGTGGTCCAGGTGGTCGACCGGCCCGACGGTGTGCAGGGCGTCGTGCGCGTAGTCGACGTTGCCGAACGCGCGCCACGCCACCTCGGCGTAGTCGTGCACGTCGCAGTCGGCGTCGACGACCACGATCAGCTTGGACAGCGACATAAGCCCGGCGCCCCAGATCGCGTTCATCACCTTCTGCGCGTGCTTGGGAAACCGCTTCTCGATGGAGACGATCACGCAGTTGTGGAAGACGCCGGCCTCGGGCAGGTCGTAGTCGACGATCTCCGGAATGGTCAGCCGCAGCAACGGCAGGAAGATCCGCTCCGTCGCCTTTCCCAGCGGCCCGTCCTCCTGCGGCGGCCGACCGACGATGATCGATTGGTAGATCGCGTCCGCGCGCATCGTCATCGTCTCGACGCGCACGAACGGGAACGGCTCGACCGGCGTGTAGAAGCCGGTGTGGTCGCCGAACGGTCCCTCGGGCAGGCGATCGCCCGGCTGCACCCATCCCTCGACGACGACCTGCGCGGCGGCCGGCACCTGCAGGGGCACCGACACGCAGTCGACCATCTCCACCCGCGAGCGCTGCAGGAACCCGGCGAACAGGTACTCGTCGATGTCGGCCGGCAACGGGGCCGACGCCGCGTAGGTGACCGCCGGCGGGCAGCCGAACGCGATCGCCACCGGCAACGGCTCGCCGCGCCGCTCGGCGACGGCCGCATGCGACGTGGAGTCCTTGTGGATCTGCCAGTGCAGCGACACCGTTCGCGAATCCTGCAGCTGCAGGCGGTACATGCCGAGGTTCCGCGCGCCCGTCGACGGATGTCGCGTGTGGGTCAGGCCGAGGTTGAGGAACACGCCGCCGTCGTCGGGCCAGGCCTTGATGCCCGGCAGGATCGAGAGGTCGACATCCGACCCGCGCAACACGATCTCCTGCGCCGGAGCGGTACGCACCCGACGGGGCGGTACGGAACGCAGCTGGGCCGCTTTGCCCAACGCGTCGCGCAGGCCACCGACGCCCCGGGGCAGCTCCGGCTTGAGCAGCTCGGCGATTCGTGAACCGATCTCGTCCAGCGACGAAACGCCCAGCGCCCGGGCCATTCGACGCTGGGTGCCGAACACGTTGATGGCCAGCGGCAGGCGCCCGCGAGATGGGTTCTCGAACAGCAATGCCGGGCCCTGCTCGGCCAGCACGCGTTGCACGATGCCCGTCACTTCCAGGTGTGGGTCGACCAGTGCGCTGACCCGAGCCAGATCGCCGTCGCGTTCGAGCGCGGTCAAGAAGTCCTGAAGATCGGCGAATGCCACGCCTTCAGTATCCGGTCACGACCGTTTCCCATGGCGGAGGCCTACCCTTGGGGCATGTTCATCAGGCTCGGCGGGGTCTTCACGCTGATCGCGGTTGTGCTCTGGCTGTACGCGATCTTCGACGCCCTGACCGCACCGCCCGAAAAGGTGCGCCGCCTGCCCAAGGCGATCTGGCTGATCATCGTCCTCCTGTTGCTGGACATCGGCGCCATCGCCTGGTTCATCTGGGGCCGGCCGCGCGCGCACGTCAACGCGCGCGTGCGGCAGACGCCGTTCGGCTGGCAGAACCACGTCGGCCCGCGCGGCGGCGGCGCCCGTTCGGTAGCTCCGGACGATGATCCCGAGTTCCTGAAGCGGTTGGGCGACGACCTGCGCCGCGACAGCCCGGACGACGACAACCCGCTCGGCTGACCGGCTGGCCATGCCGCAAGTACTCCTGGTCGAGGACGACGCGGCCATCCGGGTCGCGCTGACCCGTTCGCTGCACGAGCAGGGGCACGCCGTCAGCACGACGACCACCGGCATGGCGGCACTCACTGCGGCGGTCGCGCAGAAGCCCGACGTCGTGCTGCTCGACCTGGGCCTGCCCGACCTCGACGGATCGGACGTGCTGTCGATGCTGCGGGCGGTCAGCGATGTCCCGGTCATCGTCGCGACCGCGCGCGACGACGAGGCCGAGATCGTCCGGCTGCTCGACCTAGGTGCCGACGACTACGTGATCAAGCCTTTCACCGCCGCCCAGATCAACGCCCGCATCCGCGCCGTACTGCGACGTACGGTTCGCGACGGCGACGGCGGTGACGAGCCGATCGTGCTGGGCGGCCTGCGCATCGACACCCGCAGCCGCGAGGTTTCCGTGGACGGCGAGCCGGTCGAGCTGGCCCGCAAGGAGTTCGATCTGCTGCTGGCCCTCGCCCGCCGGCCCGGAGAGGTCGTCACCAAGCGCGATCTACTCGCCGAGGTGTGGCAGCTGGCGTGGGGCGGATCGGACCGCACCGTCGACGTGCACCTGTCCTGGCTGCGCCGCAAGCTGGGCGAGTCGGCCAAGCAGCCGCGCTACCTGCACAGCGTGCGCGGGGTCGGCGTACGCCTGGCCGCACCCGGGACGTAGCCCGTGCGCCGGCGCATCCTGCTGCTGGTCACGGGCATCACGGTGCTCGTCGTGCTGGCGTTCGCCATTCCGGTGGCCGTGCTGATCCGCTCGGCGGTGGCGCAGCGCGGCGAGCGGGCGATCCGCGACCAGGCCGCGGGCGTCGCCCGCTTCATCTCGATCAGCCACCCCTCGGACGCCGCGATCAGCAACTACCTGGCGACCCAGACCCAGACCGCCGACCGGAGCGTTTCCGTGGTGACGCCCGACGGCACGGTGCTGGGCAAGGCACCGCCGAACGGCGACGGCCCGCAGCCGGTGCGCGACGCGCCGAGCGGCGAGCCCGGCGAGGGCGGCCATGGCGGCGGACCGGGTGGTGGCCCGGGCGGACCGGGTGGCGGTCCGGGTAGCGAACCTCAAGTGCACTCGGTGCCCGGCGGCAAGATCGCCGAGGTGTCCGTCAACACCGGCGAGGATCAGACGTATCGGGTGCAGGCCTACGCGTCGAACGACGCCCTCTACGCCGGCCTGGGGCAGTGGTACGCGCTGCTCGCCGGCGGCAGCGTCGCCCTGCTGCTGATCGGCATCGTCGGCGGGGAGCTGGTCACGCGACGCATCGTCTCGCCGCTCACCCGCACCGCGCAGACCGCGCACCGCATCTCGGCCGGCGACACGACGGCCCGAGCGCCCACTGACGGACCGCGCGAGGTTGCCGAGGTCGGCACCGCGCTGAACCGGCTGGCCGACCGCATCGACGAGCTGATCGCCGAGGAACGCGAGACGGTGGCCGACCTCTCCCACCGCTTGCGCACCCCGCTCACCGCGCTGCGCCTGGACGCCGAGGCACTGCGCTCCCCCGACGAGGCCGAACGCATCGGCGGGCACGTCACCGCCTTGGAACGCACGCTCACCGCGGTGATCCACGCGGCCCGCCGTCCCCAGCGCGAGGGCCGGTTGCCCTCATGTGACGCCACCGCGGTCGTGGCCGAGCGGGTCGCGTACTGGTCGGCGTTGACCGACGAACAGGAGCGGGCCGGTTCGGTGTCGTTGCCCGACGAGCCGGTGCTGGTTCGCTCCTCGGCCGAAGACCTCGCCGCGGCGCTGGATGCCCTGCTCGAGAACGTCGTCGCGCATACCCCGGAGGGCACGCCGTTCAGCGTCTCACTGTCCACTGTGGACAGTGGCGCGACGCTGGTCGTCTCGGACTCGGGGCCCGGACTCCCCGACGGCGCCGGTGTCCGCGGCCGCAGTGACCGGGGCTCGTCCGGGCTCGGGCTCGACATCGCACGGCGCTGCGCCGAGGCGTCCGGAGGTGCCATGCGAGTCGGCCGCTCGCCCTCGGGCGGGTCAGCCGTCACGTTGGAGCTCGGCGCGCCGTAGCCGCTCCGACTCCGGGGCGCCGCACGGGAACAATGCACCCACGAGGTTAGTTAGGCTAACGAAAGCAATTCGCCCGGTGCAGGAAGTGGTAAGTGTGGGTTCGCCCCTGAGCACATTGTCCCGATTCA
>Ga0081455_10008361_pt1 | contig 10770 bp, 9 predicted proteins | sample TabmetS3T2R1_FD_70207 | JGI IMG/M metagenome (GOLD analysis project Ga0081455, IMG submission 70207) | Tabebuia heterophylla rhizosphere microbial communities from the University of Puerto Rico - S3T2R1 | ecosystem: Host-associated > Plants > Roots > Rhizosphere ... | reverse complement strand
GGGCGTGCACGTCGTGCGTGCCCTCGTAGGTGTTCACCGCCTCGAGGTTCATGGCGTGGCGGATCACGTGATATTCGTCCGACACGCCGTTGCCGCCGTGCATGTCGCGCGCGACGCGGGCGATGTCGAGCGCCTTGCCGCAGTTGTTGCGCTTGATCAGCGAGATCATCTCGGGCTGCGCGTGGCCCTGGTCCTTGAGCCGGCCGACGCGCAGGCAGGCCTGCAGGCCGAGCGCGATCTCGGTCTGCATGTCGGCGAGCTTCTTCTGGATCAGCTGGTTGGCGGCGAGCGGCCGGCCGAACTGCTTGCGGTCCACGGTATAGTTGCGTGCCTGCTTCCAGCAGAATTCCGCCGCGCCCATCGCGCCCCAGGCGATGCCGTAACGCGCGTTGTTCAGGCAGCCGAACGGGCCGCCGAGGCCCGAGACGTTGGGCAGCATGTTCTCGACCGGTACGAACACCTCATCGAGCATGATCGCACCCGTCACCGAGGCGCGCAGGCTGAACTTGCCCTCGATCTTCGGCGTCTCGAGGCCCTTGTAGCCGCGCTCGAGGATGAAGCCGCGGATCGCGCCGCCGTCGAGCTTGGCCCAGACGACCAGCACGTCGGCGATTGGCGAATTGGTGATCCACATCTTGGAGCCCGAGACCTTGAAGCCGCCGGGAACGGTGATGGCGCGGGTCTTCATGCTGCCGGGATCCGAACCATGATCGGGCTCGGTGAGGCCAAAGCAGCCCACCCATTCGCCGGTGGCGAGCTTGGGCAGGTACTTCGTGCGCTGCTCCTCGGTGCCGTAGGCGTAGATCGGGTGCATCACCAGCGAGGACTGCACACTCATCGCCGAACGGTAGCCCGAGTCGACACGCTCGACCTCGCGCGCCACCAGGCCATACGTCGTGTAGTTGGCGCCGGCGCAGCCGTATTTCTCCGGCAGGGTCGAGCCGAGCAGCCCGAGCGCGCCCATCTCGTTCATGATCTCGCGATGGAATTTCTCATGCCGGTTGGCCTCCAGCACGCGCGGCATCAGCCGCTCCTGGCAATAATCGCGCGCGGCATCGCGGATCGCGATCTCCTCCTCGGTGAGCTGGTCGTCGAGGAAGAAGGGATCCTCCCAGTCGAACGGCCTCGCGTCGGCGGCGATGCCCTTGGCGGCACTCTTCATCGGTGTGGCGGCGGTGGCCATATCATCTCCTGTCTCTACAAGCGGCGTCTTATCAGGCGCCGCCCGTGCCGCCAACCTTTGCGGGGTCAGGAGCGGACGGTAGAAAGGCAGGATGATCGTTCGGGACCTCCAGCCGGCAGATCTGCCGGCCGCCGCCAACTTGCTGGACCAACTCGGCTATGCGCTGGACAAGGAAGAGGTCCGCTCACGGTTCGAACGACTGCTGAACGCACCGGCCCATCGGGTACGGGTTGCCGAGCTGGATGGGCAGGTCGTTGGCTTGCTGCACGTCTTCGAGCGGCCGGCCCTCGAAAAGCCTTGCGAAGCCGTCGTCCAGTCACTCGTGGTCGATGCGAATTGTCGGGGCAGCGGGGTCGGCGCGGCCTTGATGGCCGATGCGGAGGCCTGGGCTCGTGCAAGAGGCCTCTCGTCGGTGGCGCTCTATACGAACATCCGTCGAGAACCTGCTCACGCCTTCTACAGGAGGATCGGCTATGCGCAGGCGGCTACGTCGCACTTGATGCGGCGCGACCTCTAGCCGCTTCGTTGTGTTGTGGATCCGTCCGAGCGACCGGTCAGAGTGCGGAAGATGTCGAGGCTCAGGCGGCCGAATGCTTCCGACGCCCGCATCTCGACCGTGCGCGGCCTCGGCAAGTCGATCTTGAGGTCGGCTGCGACGCGCCCGGGCCGGGGCGACATCACCACGACTCTATCGGACAGGAACACGGCCTCCGCGATCGAATGGGTGACAAAAAGGACGGTCTTGCGCGCTTCCTGGCTGAGGTCTCGCTCGCCCCAGATGCGCAGCAGTTCTAGGGCCATGTCGTCGCGAGTCATGGCGTCGAGCGCACCGAACGGCTCGTCCATCAACAGAAGCGGCGGGTCGAGCAACAGCGCGCGGCAGAGCGAGGCCCGCTGCTGCATGCCGCCCGACAACTCACGGGGCAGCTTGTCGCCAAAACCGGCGAGGCCCGCCATGTCGAGCAGCTTGTGGGCACGCGGCTTGAGGCGGCCGGCATCCTTGCCGGCGAGTTCTGCCGGCAGCAGGACATTGTCCAGGATGGAGCGCCATTTCAGCAGGATCGGCTGCTGGAAGACCATGCCGATATCGGCGATTGGGCGGTCGACCTTACGTCCAGCCACCGTCACGGTGCCCTGCGTCGCCGGGCGCAGGCCGGCGATGATGCGCAGGAGAGTCGACTTGCCGCAGCCGCTCGGCCCCACGAGCGAGACGAACTCGCCGGAGCCGACACTAAGTGAGATGCCGGCGAGGGCCTCCACCGGACCGCTCGCCGCCTGGTAGGTCATGCCGACCCGGTCGAGGTCGATTAGTGTCCTTGTCACGTCAGGTCGGACCAGCAGCTCACTTCGGCATGTCGACTTTTGTATAGAAATCCTTGGTGTAGACGTCCTTGCAGTCGACCTTCTTGGGCAAACCCATATAGGTGTTCACCAGGTCGACCGACGCACACATCCGCTTGTCGTCGATCGAGCCAATGCCGCTCTTGGCGTATTGCTCGGTCTTCATCAGGTCGAGCCCCATCAGCATGTTGGCCGAGATTGCATCCACGTCGATCTCGGGCACTTGCTTCTTGAAGATCACCATGGCTGCCTTGGGATCGGCCATCACATCGCGCCAGCCCATGTAGGAGGCCTCCAGGAAAGCCTTCAGCACTTGAGGGCGCTCCTTCATCGTCTTCTCGCTCGCCATGATGGACATCGAGTAAAGATCGAAGCCGAAGTTGGCCCACGGCATCATCTCGACATTGCCCTTGCCGGCGGCCTTCTCGTAGAGCGGCAAGCCTGTGGTGTAGTCGCTGACGCCGTCCATGCGCTTCTCGGCCACCGCAGCGATTTTGGCGGCTGGCTCGATATTGACCCAACTCACCTTGCTCGCATCGATGCCAGTAACTTTGGCAAAGGCCGGAAACATCTGGCGCTGCGCGTCGCCCGGCGGCGAGCCGAGCGTCGCACCCTCGAGGTCCTTGGGCTTGGCCAACGGCTTGCTCTTGAGGCTGAAGATATTGAGCGGCGTCTTGTCGAACACCATGCCGACTGTCTTGATAGTGGTGCCACGCGCCTTGGACGCGATCACGACGGCGGCATCAGCAAGGCCCGCGTCGGCGCGGCCAGTGTCGACCTTGGCGATCGAATCGCCCGAGCCCTTGGAGTTCTCCAGCGTCACGTCGAGGCCCTTGGCCTTGTAGTAGCCCTTGTCGAGGGCGACCCAATAGGCGGCGTGGTCGCCGACGGCGAACCAATTAAGAGCGAAGGTGAACTTCTCTTGCGCCGACGCCGATCCGGCTCCGGCGAAAACGGCGGCGAATGCCAGCCACAATGCACGTCTCATGATGATCCTCCCCAGGACGGTTGATATTCTCAGTCCACGCCCTCCGCCCACGGCGCCCAGAGATGGGCGAGCAGGACGACGGCGCCGTAGAGGACGAGACCAACGATGGAAATCCAGATCAGCGAAGCGAACGCGACCGATGTGTTCATGCTGCTCTGGGTCGTGACGATGACGTAACCCAGCCCGCGCTGCGAAGCGACAAACTCGCCCACGATCGCGCCGACTACGGCTGCGGTTGCGGTGATCTTGAGGGCGCTCAGGATATAGGGCAGGGCATTGGGAATGCGGATCTTGAGGAAGATCTTCCACTTCGGCGCGTTGAAGACGCGGCCGAGATCGAGCATGTCGGCCTCGACCTGGCTCAGCCCCACGGCGGTGTTGATGACCACGGGAAAGAAGCCGATCAGCGCTCCCATCAGCATGTTTGGGAAGATCCCGTAGCCCATCCAGATCAGGAACAGTGGTGCGACTGCCACCTTGGGCAGGGTGTTGACGAAGACAAGAAACGGCACGAGGGCGTTGGCCAGCAGGGGCGACCATGCAATGGCAACGCCGAGGGCTACGCCGACGACGGCCGCCATCAGGAACGCCCCGATAATCTCCCAGGTCGTCACCCAAAGGTGCTGCGACCAGGCGATTTCGCCAGTCCAGAGCGCGTTCCAGACCGAGATTGGCGAGGGCAGGAGGTATTCGCGGATTCCGGAGAAACTGGCGGCGGCCTGCCAGGTCGCGAGCAACACCAGGAACAGGACGATCGTCGGCGCGTATTGGCGCCAGAGGGCATTCAATTTCGTCATGCGCGACGTGTGACGACACCCTTCATCGCTTTGAACGCGCTGATATCATCCCCCCACATTTCAGTCAGACTGACGGACGCTCTGGTGACCGTCAAGGCGAGGATGATCGGTGAGGCTTTCTCTGTGCAACGAGGTGATCCGCGAGCTTTCGTTCGACCGACAATGTGCGCTCGCTGCGAGCCTTGGTTATGCCGGACTGGAGATCGCGCCCTTCACCTTCGGCGAAGAGGCGTGGCGGATGCCAGCTGCCAAGCGCGCCGAGATTCGCCGCGCCTGTGCTGACGCGGGCATCGCCGTGAGCGGCCTGCATTGGCTGCTGGCGGCGCCGGCGGGACTTTCGATCACCAGTGCCGATCGCACGATCTGGCAAAGGAGTGTCGATGTGCTGTGCGGATCGGTCGATCTCTGCGCCGAGCTGGGCGGCAGCTACCTCGTGCACGGCTCGCCCGCGCAGCGCCGCGTCAGCAGCGGCGAAGACGCCAAGCGAGCGGACGAGGCCTGGGCCTTGGCTGCCGATCGGGCGCAGGCAGCGCGCGTCACCTATTGCCTGGAGCCGCTGGCAAGGCCTGACTGCACCTATATCAATACGCTTGCCGAAGCAGCCGAGGTGGTGCGCCGGATTGGCAATCCGGCGTTCATGACGATGATTGATACGTTGGCCGCCGGCCTCATGGAGCCCGAGCCTGTAGCAGATGCCATTCGACGCTGGATGCCGACGGGATTGATGGCTCATATCCAACTGAACGATCGCAACCGCCGCGGTCCAGGACAGGGCGAGGACAGGTTCGCTCCGGTGATCGAGGCCTTGCGTGACACCGGCTACAACGGCTGGGTGGCAATGGAGCCTTTCGTCTACGAGCCGGACGGGCCGACTTGTGCAGCACGCATGATCGGCTACGTGGCTGGGCTTTTGGAGCAGTGATGAAAGTAAAGCTGGAGGACGTCGAGCGCTACGAACGGCCGATGAAGATGCGGCTGGCCTTTCGCTTCGGCGTCATCACCGTGACCGAGGGCGTACAGGCGGTGATCCGCGCACGCATTTCTTTCGTCGACGGACGCACCAGCGAAGGTGTGGCGGCGGAAGCGCTAGCTGCCAAATGGTTCGAGAAGGATCCGAGTTTCACGGACGCGCAGAACCTCGACCAGCTCCGCCAATCGCTTGGCATCGCGATCGATCACTACAAGGCGCATGGTCTCGATACGCCGTTCGGGCTGTTTGCCGGCACCTACACAACCCAGCAACGCCGTGGTGCCGAGCTTGGCCTCAATCCGCTCGTTGCGTCCTACGGGCCGGCCTTGCTTGACCGGGCGATCCTCGATGCCGTGGGCAAAGCAACCGGGCAATCATTCGCGAAGATGGTCGTATCCAACGTGCCGGGCATCAAGGCGACCGAGCTGACGCCCGACATCAGGGAAACAGATCTTGCGCCATTCCTCGCCAAATTGAAGCCTGCACCGTCAATCGATCTTCGGCACACGGTCGGCCTTGTCGATCCGCTGACCGCGGTGGACCGACCGCCGCAGGAACGCGTGAACGACGGCCTACCCGAAACGCTCGAAGAGGTCGTGTCCTATTATCGCGGCCGCTACTACAAACTGAAAGTGTCGGGCGACATCAAGGCCGACCTCGATCGGTTGTCGTGCATTGCCGCGGTTCTCGATGCCGGTTTACCGGACTATCGCGCCACGCTCGACGGTAATGAACAATATGACGATGTGGACGGGATCGCCGAGCTCTGGCGCAAGGTCGAGGAAGCGCCTGCACTGGCGAGGCTTGTCAAATCGACGCTCTTCATCGAGCAGCCGATCAAGCGCAACGTGGCACTAAGTCAGTCGGTCAAACCGTTGGCGAAAATGAGGCCGGTGATCATCGACGAGTCGGACGGCGAGCTGTCTTCCTTCCCGACGGCCCTGACGCTGGGCTATGCCGGCGTCTCGAGCAAGAACTGCAAGGGATTCTACAAGTCGATCCTGAATGCTTCGCGAGTCGCCAGGCTCGGACAAGGCTACTTCATGTCTGCCGAAGACCTGACGACCTTGCCAGGCGTCAGCCTGCAGCAAGATCTCGCCCTGGTGTCGCTTCTCGGCATGACTCATGTCGAACGCAATGCCCATCATTTCGTCGATGGCATGTCTTTCGCCTCATCAGCCGAGCAGAAGGCCTTTGCGATGGCTCATCCCGATCTCTACGAGATCGCGGACGGCAAGCCCGCGCGCCTCAAGGCGCCAGGCGGCAAGCTCACGCTTGGGTCGCTGAACGTTCCAGGCTTTGCGGTCGGTGCCGAGATGGATTTCAAGTCGATGCGGAAGGTGGCGGGGGCGACAGCATGAGCAGCAACGGAAACAACCTGCCGGCACGCTTCGACACGATCGAGGCGGTCGAGGATTTCATGACCTCGCCCTCCGCGGTGCTGACGAAGGAGCTGTCGACGATCCCTGGCGATATCCTGGTCCTGGGTGTAGGCGGGAAGATGGGGCCGACTTTGGCGCGGTTGGCCAAACGCGCGGCGCCTTCGAAGCGGGTGATGGGCGTGGCGCGCTTCAGCGAAGAGGGCGTGCGTGAGGCGCTTGAAAAAGCCGGAGTCGAGCCGGTCCCGGCCGATCTGCTGGACCGACGTGCGCTGGAAAAATTGCCCAAGGCCGAGAACATCGTCTTCATGGCCGGCCGCAAGTTCGGCGCAACGGGTGACGTGCCGCTTACCTGGGCGATGAACGTGCAGGTTCCGGCGATGGTGGCGGAGGTCTTCAAGGCCTCTCGCATCGTCGCCTTTTCGACCGGCTGTGTTTACCCCTTCGTCCCGGTGGACGGCGGTGGGGCGACCGAGGAGGTGCCTCCGGTTCCGCCGCCGGGCGACTACGCCAATTCCTGCGCTGGCCGTGAGCGCATGTTCGAATATTTTTCCGCGAAGCATCGCACGCCAGGCCGCCTCTTTCGGCTGAACTACGCGATCGACATGCGTTACGGCGTCCTGCACGACGTTGGCCGCAAGGTTCGCGACGGCGAGGTGATCGATCTGTCGATGGGGCATGTGAACGTCATATGGCAAGGCGATGCCAACACGATAGCGCTCCGCTGTCTTGCTCATGCAACCACGCCGACCACGCCGATCAATGTCACCGGACCGGAGACCATCGAGGTACGATGGCTCGCCAATGAATTCGGCAAGCTTTTGGGCAAGTCCCCGAAATTCACCGGCAAGGAGGCGCCGACCGGTTGGCTGAACAATGCCGACCGCATGGTGCGGGAGTTCGGGCCACCGAGCGTGCCGCTCGGACGCATGATCGAATGGACCGCCGATTGGCTGGCGCGCGACATGAAGACCTTGAACAAGCCAACGCACTACGAGGTTCGCGATGGCCAATACTGACGTTCTGGACATCGCGCCCATCGGGCCGGACCAGAGCGAGGCGGTGTGGCCCTTGTCGATCGAGGCTGGCTGGAACCAGAACGCCATCGATTGGCGGTTCATGCTGGAGGCCGGCCGCGGTTTCGGCTTCCGGAGTGCCGACGGCCGATGGGATGCAAGCTCGCTGGTCCTGCCGCTGGGCTCGAAGCTTGCCTGGATCAGCATGGTGCTGGTGACCCGATCGCGTCGGCGCGGCGGTCTCGGTACTACGCTCCTGAAGCGCTGCATCGAGGATGTGCGAAGAGCCGGCGCAGTCGCAGGTCTCGACGCAACCGAGCAGGGCCGGCCGCTCTACCTGACGCTGGGCTTCCACGATCTCTACCGGATCGCTCGCTGGCACTTCGACAAGGCAACCGAAGTCATTGCACCGCGCTCAGGTATCAGGATGCGGCCTGTGGCAAAGACTGACCTGCCGAGCCTTGCACTTTACGACCGGCCGAGGAGCGGCATGGAGAGACCGGCGATCCTGGCTCATCTGGCTGGTCGCCAACTCGGTCTCGCCTGGGTCGCGGAGAATGAGGCAGGAAAATGCGCGGGCTTCATTCTGGGGCGGGAAGGCCGGACAGCGAACTCGATCGGGCCTGTGGTTGCCGATGACGAAGAGATCGCGCTTGCACTGATTGCCCATGCTGCCCGTACCGTCTCCGGCCCGTTTATTCTCGACGTGCCCGAAGCCCACCGCCGAATCGGAGACTGGCTGGAGCGACAGGGGGCGGTCTCGCCGCGTGCGTATATGCGGATGACGCTGGGAGACGCGGAGGGGCTGGGCGATCCCGGTCAGCTCTTTGCTCTCGCGGGCCCGGAATTGGGATAGGATGCGTGACATGACTCCCGACAAAGCTCTGCATTGGCGCGATCTGCCGCCGTCCGTCCTTTCGCTCCTTCGCGAGGGGACGGTGATTCCTGCGCACCCGCTGGCCCTCGGACCCGACCGGCAATTCGACAAGCAATCGCAACGCGCGATCAGCCGGTACTACCTCGACGCCGGCTCTGGAGGCCTGGCGGTCGGGGTGCATTCGACCCAGTTCGCCATTCGCGAGGTGGGACTCTACCGGCCCGTGCTCGAGCTCGCGATCGAGACGGCGCGCGACTGGACGGACCGGCCGCTGGTGATGATCGCAGGCGCCATCGGCAAGACGATGCAGGCCGTGGAGGAAGCGCGTACCGCTCGCGCGCTTGGCTATCACGCCGTGCTGCTGTCCCTGGCGGCCTTGAAAGGTGCGAGCGAGGACGAGCTGATCGAGCATTGCACCGTCGTCGCCAAGGAAATGCCGTTGATCGGCTTCTACCTGCAGACTGCGGTCGGCGGCATCCCGCTGTCGCGGTCCTTCTGGGCGCGGTTCGCCGCGATCGACAATGTGGTGGCGATCAAGGTCGCCCCCTTCAATCGGTATCGCACGCTCGACGTCGCCTTCGGGGTTGCCCAGGCGCAGGTAGAGGACCGTGTCACCCTCTACACAGGCAACGACGACCATATCGTGGCCGATCTGATCTCGCCGATGGTCGTGCGCACCGGAAACCGCGAGGTGACCCTGCGTTTCAAGGGTGGGCTGCTGGGCCATTGGAGTGTCTGGACGCGCGGTGCGGTCAAGCTGCTGGAACGGTTGAAGCTGTCGGTGTCAGATGGCGCCGTGCCGGCCGAGGTGCTGGCGCTCGACTCCTTTGTGACCGACTGCAACAGCGTCGTCTTCGACGTCGAGCACGACTTCGCGGGCTGCATTCCCGGCTGCCACGAGATCCTGCGGCGACAAGGATTGATGACGTCGATCGAATGTCTTGATCCCGAGGAAAAGCTGAGCCCGGGTCAGAGCACTGGCATCGATCGGCTGTACGCGACCTATCCCGATCTCCACGACGATGCCTTCGTGGCGGCCAACCTCGACCGCTGGCGCGTCTGACGGTGAACGATCTTTTTGCGACGCATGATGCGCTTGCGGTCGCCGGCCTGATCAAAGCGCGCAAGCTCGATGCCCGCGAGCTACTTGATGCGACCCTCCGTTCCCTGCGCGACGCCAACGGGCCACTGAACGCCGTCACTGATTTCTATGACAGCGAGCTGCTCGAGAGATCCGTCGCCGCGGCGGGTGAGGGTCCATTCCAGGGCGTCCCCTATCTGGTCAAGCAACTCATGGCCGATTGCGCCAGCACGCCGACAACTCTGGGCTCGCGGTTTTTTGCCAAGGAGCCGGTCGCGGTCGCTGACAGCGCCGCCGTACGACGCTTGCGACGTGCCGGTCTCGTGATCGTCGGCCGCACGAATACCAGCGAGTTCGGCCTGGCGCCGACGACCGAGCCCGCGTTCGGCGGCGCGACGCGCAATCCGTGGCGGCTCGATCTGTCGCCGGGCGGCTCGTCCGGCGGCTCGGCGGCGATGGTTGCTGCCCGAGCACTCCCCATGGCGCACGCGACCGACGGCGGCGGCTCGATCCGCATCCCGGCCAGTCTCTGCGGCCTCTTCGGACTAAAACCGTCGCGCGGCCGGATCAGTCTGTCGCCAATCGGCGAGACACTGGCCGGCGCGGGCGCGCAGCACTGCGTGTCGATCTCGGTCCGCGATAGCGCGGCACTCCTTGATGCCGTGGCGGGCAGCGAGCCTGGCGATCCCTATGGCGCGCCGCCGCCGAAAGGCACTTTTCTCGAAGCCGTCGCGCGGTCACCGGGAAAGTTGCGCATTGCCTTCATGCGCCAGCCTGTCGGCGGGTCGATGCTCGATCCTGCTCTGGTTCACGCCATCGAGCGCACGGCCAAGCTCCTCGAAGAGCTCGGCCATCGGGTCGAGGAAGCTTCTCCCGATTATGACGCGCAGAAGCTGGAGGAGGCCTTCTGGCGCGTGATGTGCGCCAACACCTGGACCAACATCCAGGTCCGCGCCAATGGCCGTGTGCCCGGGCCCGACGATCTCGAGCCGGTGACACGGCTCTACGCTGAACGCGGACGCGCGGTTAGCGCGGACGACTACATTCGCGCCGTACAGACGTTCCATCGCACGGGTCGGCAGCTTGGAGCCTTCTTCGAGACATATGACGTGTTGTTGTCCACGACGCTCGCGATCAC
>Ga0081455_10008360_pt1 | contig 10772 bp, 9 predicted proteins | sample TabmetS3T2R1_FD_70207 | JGI IMG/M metagenome (GOLD analysis project Ga0081455, IMG submission 70207) | Tabebuia heterophylla rhizosphere microbial communities from the University of Puerto Rico - S3T2R1 | ecosystem: Host-associated > Plants > Roots > Rhizosphere ... | reverse complement strand
TACATGGCTTTACTCGCCGACCGTGGGATCGACTACTGGTTTGCCAACGCCGGAACCGACTTCGCTCCAGTGGTCGAAACATTGGCAAAGGCGCAAGTGTTGGAAACGAAAGTTCCAACGCCGGTGACCTGCCCGCACGAAAATACCGCCATGCACATGGCCATCGGATATTTTCTCGTAACCGGAAAACCGCAGGCGGTGATGGTGCACGTCAACGTCGGTACTGCCAACGGAATGAATGGCTTGCTCAACGCCGCGCGGGGCCATGTGCCGGTTCTGTTCACGGCGGGTCGAACGCCGACCAACGAAGACGGTTTAGCCGGCCATCGGAGCCTGGATATTCATTGGACGCAGGAGATGTTCGATCAGGCGGGAATGCTGCGCGAGTCGGTCAAATGGGACTATGAGCTGCGCAACGGCCAGCAACTCGAAACCGTCGTCGATAGGGCGCTGACAATCGCCAAGAGCGAGCCCATGGGCCCGGTTTATCTTTCTCTGCCGCGGGAAGTGCTGTCGCAGACGATGGCTGAGTTCACTTACACCACTCCGTCGCGCCAACATGCGGCCGCTCCGGCCTTTCCCAACGGCGAAGCGGTCGAAGAGTTGGCGTCGCTGCTCGCCGGCGCCGAGAGTCCGCTAATCATCACCAGTTCGGCCGGCAGAGACCCCAAGGCCTGGTCTGCGCTCGCCGACTTCGCCGAGCGCTATGCAATTCCGGTGGTTCAATATCGCAACCGCTACATGTCGATTCCCAGCAACCACCCGATGAATTTGGGCTATGAGCTTTCGCCGCTGCTGGAAAAGGCCGACGTCATTCTGGCAGTCGATGTCCCGGTGCCCTGGCTGCCGGCCTATGACAAAGTACGCGACGACGCAAAGGTCATCCACATGGGTCCCGACCCGCTGCATGGATACGTGCCGGTTCGCGGTCACCCCTGCGACATCGCGTTAGCGTGCGCTACTGCCGAAGGTTTGCAGGTGCTGAACGAAACCCTGGCAGAGCACGAAAGCAAGACAAAACTGCGCATCGACAAACGTCGTGCGTCCCTCGCAGAGAGCTGGAAGACCTTGCGCGAGGGTTGGCGCAAAAAACTCGCGTCCGTTAAAGCTGAAACGCCGATTCACCCGGCGTGGATTACCCATTGCATCAACGAGATCAAAGGCGAAGACACCATCGTCATCAAAGAATCGCCACTGAGCCCAGAGCATATCGATTTCTCCAAACCTGCCACGATGTTCAACGCCGGCGCCGCGTCGGGTCTGGGTCATGGTTTGGGTTGCGCCCTGGGTGCGAAGCTGGCCGCACGCGACCGGCTGGTGATCGGCACTCATGGCGACGGCTCTTACATGTTCGGCAATCCGATCTCGGCGCATTATGTCGGTGCTGAGCAGGAGCTACCTGTATTGACAGTGCTCTTTAACAACCAGCGCTGGCAGGCGGTGCGCCGGGCGACCGTCGGGTTACATAAGGAAGGCTTCGCGGCCAAAAACAAGCACCAGCCGATCACCTTCCTGGATAGCATCTCGAATTACCAAAAGGCCGTCGAAGTTGCCGACGGCTACGGTGAGAAAGTCACCGATCCGGGAGAGGTGATGCCGGCGCTCGAGCGCGGTCTAAGGGCAGTGACGGTGGAGAAACGCCAGGCGGTGATCAACGTCATTTGCTCGGCGTAGGGGTCTTAAGCAACTCGGCGCCCGTCGTGCAGAGCAGAGCCTCTCGGCTGCTTGTTCGCCGACACGTCATCTCGGTTTCTTGTACGATTAAGTCGTAGGAGAATTCAGTTCACTCTCAAAGGCTAACACAAGCTGAGCGGACGAGACCAGCGAGCACAACTCGGTGCGCCTCGTCAGTTCAAGAGCGGGCGTACAACCCAGTAAAGCTCATAGGCATTTTCGGTTGTCCTTGGTCGATTTGTCACTAGCCCGCATATAGTTCAACGACGCTTGCAAACACGCTTAGGGAGTGGGCTGGCGCTCGCTATTCTTCCACTCACTTACTCGTTTCTGCGCTTCCACAATCTGTGATGGAGTTAGGAAGGCTTCGGCAGATTCTCTGAGTTGACTCGCGGGTTGAAAACCGTTTTTCTCTGCCAAGCTGAACCACATGAACGCGAGGACGAAGTCTCGTGGAACGCCTTCCCCTCTCCCATACATCCCGCCTAGATTGTATTGCGCCACCGCGAATCCCTGGTCCGCCGCTTTGCGAAACCATTTCGCCGCTTCGGCGTAGTCCTGGGACACGCTCTCTCCTTCGACATACATCCAACCCAGATGGGTCTGCGCCTCGGCGAGTCCCTGGTCCGCCGCTTTGCGAAACCATCTAATTGCTTCGTCATAGTCCTGGGACACGCCCTTTCCTTCGACATACATAACGCCCAGACTGTTTTGCGCCAGTGCGTTTCCCTGTTCCGCCAACGGATGCAGCTTTTTCAACGCAATCGCATAGTCGCCACGATCGAACGCCGCTGTGCCGTCCTCATAGTCACCAGCAAAACAGACGGCGCTCGATAGAATCACCACCAGTGGAAATTTCATCAGGAGTCGTTGCATCACGGGCGCGTGAGATTCAGCATGTGCTGATACGTTGCCCGCTCCTGTGCAACCTTCGCCATGAACTCGGGCTGCATGATGATGCCCTTTTCGATCAGGAGTTTTGCAAGCGCGTCGGTTTGGGCAAGGCTGGAGACGAGCAGCTCTTGAATCGTAACCGGGGCCTGTTTGTCCGCTGCGGGCATTTTCCATCCAGGAGCAATTTTCGTGGTACTGTAGGCGAAGTGATCAAACTCTGCACCTGGATGTTGGTTTCGCTGGCGCTCCATCCGACGCATAATCATGGTGCTCTCGGTCGGCTTGAAACGGTCACTTGATCAACTTGGTCGCCCGTGCGAGTACCTCCGGCGGAATTGTCAAGCCGATCTGCTTCGCCGTCTTGAGATTGATCACAAACTCGAACTTTGTCGGCTGCTCCACGGGCAGGCCGGCGGGCTTAGCACCCTTCAGGATTCTGTCCACGTAATATGCGACGCGCTGGTAGCTGTGCGTGACGTCCGCTCCGTAGGACATGAGCCCGCCGTCATCCACAGCTGCTCTGGTGAAGAACATCGACGGCAGCCGACTCTTTAACGCAAAACCGACGATTTGTTTTTGGTTGTCACGCATTAGTGGCCCGCCGAGAACGTAGAGTCCATCGGGGCGCTGCTTGTTTAACTCTGCGAATACCCTCTCAATACTGTTCGCATCCGGTAACTCCCATGACTGAAGAGTCAACTTAAGCGCACGCGCCGCAGGTGGGAGCTCCTCTTTCAGCTCGTGTACATGGCTCGGATTAGCCGGATCGTAGAGAACCGCGACATGGATGACTTTACCAACAGCTTCTTTGAGCAGCTCAAGCCGTTTTCCGCCTAGGTCTGTGGAAAGATTTGTAATGCCGGTGACGTTGCCGCCGGGATGGGCAAGGCTCTCAACGAAACCTGCCTTCACGGGATCGGTTCCGGTGCCCGCCATAACAATGGGAATCGTCTTGGTCACACTCATGGCCGCCAGGATTGCACGGTCCGCTCCTGCTACAAGAATGAGATCAACCTTGAGGCGAACCATCTCGGCCGCAAGGTCAGCGAACCGATCGCGCTTCCCTTCCGCATATCGGTACTCGATGGCGACGTTCTGTCCTTCGATGTAGCCGCGCTCCCGCAGAGCTAGTCGAATTCCGTCGGTGCGGGCGGAGTCAGTAGCTGTGTTGCCCGATGACAGATACCCTATCCGGGGGACTTTCTTCGGCTCCTGCGCCTCGGCTATTACTGCAAGAGTAAGAAGCACCACTGCAACAAGGATTGATGGCACCGCAGCCTTCTTCATTGCGCACCTCGTTTCGAGCGTTATCTATCACGCGGATGGAGATAAGGGAAAGTGTGATTTATACGGCGAAAGGCGAGGGGGATTAGTTGAGAGAAAAGACCAAATTTAGATCGAGAACGAAAGCGTCAGGTCCCGCAGGTTTGAGCGGATGGAGAATTCAGTTCAATCCTGACATCGCCGTGTGGCTATTTGATCACTTGATTCGCCCGCGAGACAAACTCTGGTGAAAGAGTCAGACCGATTTGTTTCGCTGCCTTCAAGTTGATCACGAATTCAAACTTCGTCGCCTGCTGCACCGGCAAATCAGCCGGCTTGGCGCCTTTCAAAATTTTGTCCGCGTATACCGCCGCGCGCCGATAGAGATCAGCAAGGTCCGTCCCATACGACATGAGACCACCGGCTTCCACAAATTCCTTCTGTGGGTAAATGGCAGGCAACCGGTATTTTGTGGCAAGCTCGGCGATCCGCTTCCTTTCGTCTTCAAAACGGCGGGCGGCAGTCGTCATAATCGCGCCCACCTGTTTCTGCTTTGCGGTTTGAAAGGCGCTCTCTAACCCTTTGGGGTCGGTTTGAATGTCGATCTCCTCGAATTTTAGCTTCAGTGCGGAAGCCGCAGCTCTGAGCTTTTTTAGTTGAAGATCGAGTCCTATATTGCCTCCTCCCGGCTGCCGCAGAAGCCCAACTCGAACGAGCTTTGGGACCGCGTCCTTGAGTATCTCTAGCCTTTTGGTGTTTAGCTCGGACGCTAAACCGGAAAGCCCCGTGACATTACCTCCCGGGCGCGCCAGACTAGCAACTAAACCTGCAGCAACGGGGTCCGAGCCTGCCGCCATCACAATCGGGATGGTAGTAGTTGCGCTCTTTGCCGCCGACGCCGACGCCACCGAATTTACCACGATCAATTCAACCTTTTGACGAACCAGTTCCGCCGCAAGCTCTGGCAGGCGGTCAAGCTTTTGCTCCGCAAACCGGTACTCGATAGCGATATTCTTTCCCTCAATCCATCCAAGCTTGCTTAGCTCGTGGCGGAACGCGTCCAAAAGGACCGTCGCAATACCGGAAGCAGTGCCTCCATCGAGGTAACCTATGCGGAAGATTTTTCCTGCCTGCTGCGCCTCGGCTATAACCGCAACAGCAACCAGTACCACTGCAATCAGGATTAATGGCACCACAGCTCTCTTCATTGCGCACCTCGTTTCGAGCGTTATGTACCACGCGGATAGAGATGAAGGAAAGCGTGATTTTACGGGGAAGGGACTGAACAGACAAATTTTACAAGATTTGTTCGGAAGGAGAATACAGTTCAATCCTGGTTATTTTTGCCGTCACCGAATCACTTTCTCCGCACGCATGAGCACCGCGGGAGGAATGGTCAGACCAAGGGCCTTGGCAGTTTTTAGATTGATCATCAGTTCGAACTTGATCGGCTGTTCGACTGGAATGTCGGCGGGCTTGGCTCCCTTTAAAATCTTGTCGACCATCAGCGCGGCGCGCCGGTACGGTTCAACATCGTCAGGGCCGTAGGACATCAAGCCGCCATTAGCAACATAGCTTTGCCGATGATATATCGCCGGTAGTCGATTTTTTGCTGCCAGGTTAATCGTTTGTTTTTGAACCGACGAGAGCAAAGCGCCGGCCGTCCAAGCGAGAGCACCGCTCCCCGCCTTGACCGCATCTTTGAACCCACCCTCCAGATCATCCGCGCTGTTAATTCTTAAAGAATGGAGCTGCAAGCCCAGCTCTTTTGCTTGCCGTTGGCTTTCTTCCCAAATCTCCTTCGAGCCAGCATTCTGCACATCCCAGAGAACCGCAACCCGAGAGAGTTTGGGAATGGTTTCTTTGAGTAGCTCCAGTCGCTTGCCGGCCAATTGGGCAGCAATTTGCGCAAAGCCCGTGACGTTTCCTCCTGGCCGAGCTAGACTCTCGACCAAGCCAAGCGTAACAGGGTCGGACCCAGCTCCGGTAAATACGATGGGAATCGTTTTGGTGGCGTTTTTGGCGGCGCGAGTGTCATTGGAACCGGGCGCAACGATCACGTCAACCTTGAGACGAACCAACTCTTCGGCAAGGACGGGAAGCCGATCGTACATCGTATTCGCATTTCGAAATTCGAAAGCTACGTTCTTACCTTCGACATAGCCGAGTTTTCCGAACTCGCGCACGAACGACTCACGCCAAGCGTTAGTGCCTTCGCCGCCGGAACTAAGAAAGCCGATCTTTGGTAGCTTCTTCGGCTGCTGCGCCTCGGCTATCACTCCAAGGGGAAGCAACCCCACTGCAACAAGGATTGATGGCATCACAGCCCTCTTCATTCCGCACCTCGTTTCGAGCGTTATCTATCACGCGGATAGAGATAAAGGAAAGTGTGATTTACACGGCGGAACGCGACATGGATTCGTCGAGTAGGAAGGCCGGATTTCTCCTAAGATTGAACTGAACGACGCAACGGCCAAATTTCGTAGGATTTGGTCATTGGAGAAATCAATTCAATCCTGGGACATGAGCGGCCGACGGAGGCTGGCGAAGCCAGCCGGAGGTCGGCTCGATGGATGGGTTAGCCCTCCACGTAAACGTGTGCACCGACAGTCAGCGCCGCGGCTGCGTCGGCCTCAATGCGCGCCAGGATGGCGGCGACTGGCTCGATTGCGTTCACCAGCGCAGCCGAGGCTCCAGCGTAGTGGGGGCAGGCTTCCCAGTCGCCTTCCATTGCTGCCCAAGGAGTCGCTACGTTGTAACGCAGCATCGGTTCCCCATTAGGAAACACGCCGATCTGCTCGCCTTCTCCCGGTCGGTGGCCCGGCTTCGGGCATCCCATCTCTTCCCAGTTCGCGACAGTCGAATTTCGTATCACACGGTGCGGAGAATCTGGCCAGCCGCCGTCGAACAGCGTTGTCTCCACCAAATCGGCAAGGGTGGCCTGCACAATGCGCTGTTTGTAGCCCGGATGGTTGCCACTTTCTTTGGAAGCGACGAAGCGTGTCCCCATCCAAACTCCGCATGCGCCCAAGGCGAGCGCAGCAGCAAGTCCGCGGCCATCCGCGATACCGCCGGCCGCGATCACGGGGACGCCTCTGGCGGCATCGACGACGGCGGGTAACAGTGTCATCAACGGCCCCTCGCCCACGAGGTGCCCGCCGGCCTCTCGCCCCTGAGCAACCAGGAAATCGACGCCAAGGTCCGCCGCGCGAGCGGCGTCAGCTGGTCCTGAGGCAGTCCAGAACACAGTTGCACCTGCGTCTTTGGCACGACGTGCGTAGCGCGCTGGATCTCCTTGCCAAAGCGACACAATTCGGCACCCGACATCGAGTGCGGCTTCGAGCCGCCGTGTCTGATCAACGATAAGTGTCAAATTGATGCCGAAGCGATCGCCTCCACCGTTCGTGGCGACATACTTCAAAAGAGTTGGTCGCACCTCGGCTTCTGGCATGTGCATGAGTGCTACAAAGCCCATCGCGCCATTGCTTGTCAAGGCTCCCAAAAACTCAGGTGTCGAGCCGCGACCGAGCGGAGCGGCGAGAACCGGTAGGCGGAGGCCAAGGCGAGTAGTCAGCTCTGTCTTAAAGAACATAGCAAGGCTCCTTCCGATGAGATTGTTGCTTAGAAGGCGTCGCGCATCTGGCGTCAGGCATCAAGGGTTGGCGACAGGTCCAACTGGGCTTGCTCGGCGCCGAAATCGCTGTATGTCTTTCCGGCTGCTCTGAAGACATCGACGGTCAGAGAGGGCTAACTATTGAGTGAACAGATCTCGTATATTGGATATCCAACAATCTCCGACGCGAAATTTACGCCTGCAATCAACCGCTTGTCAATTGTCACTGCTGCTCGTATATCCAATATCGCTGGTCTCGTATATTCAATATACCAGCACGAACATCCTTCCCCTCCGTAGGGTTGAAATGAACGACGCCTCGGAACGATCTCACGCCAGAATAGTTACCTTGGCTCGCCAACCCCTCTTTGCACCTTTCCCCGGTAAATGCACCATACGATTTATGGCCACGAATCACATGATTAAAGTCTCTCCTGCTAAGAGCAAAGGGCGGATACTCCCCGGCACAGGGGGGATAAGAGGCGTTGCCTTCGACTAGATGGCGTTTACATCGCACGTAGAACAAAAAGAGTTTTTCATCTGAGAAGACTGCGAAGTGTGAGGATTCATGATGCGTCGAGAAATTATTTTGCGGGCTTCGTTTGGGTCTCTGCGAATGGACGCACAACAAAATACAGATTTAGTGCGGGAACATAGCTATCAGCCAACTCGGCGTTGGATTGCGCGGAAGGAGAATTCAGTTCATTAGAGCTTAATGCTGCTCCAGTGCCAGGGCACGGTCCTGGGCACTCATCTGAGATACGGCCGGACATCCAACCCAAAGTCTTGGACAATGCGCGCGCACCACGCTTCATCGTCTTGGATCGCCCCGAAGTCGATCCATGCCTCATCGGACATGCCAACGCGCCAGGCAAGAAATGCCGCCGCATCTGGTCCAACGGGATAGCGGAGCTGCCAACTCCCACTCTCCACGATCTGCCGGATCTGCTCTCCCACTACGGCTGGCGACACCGGATGGGTCAGGGAAGCTGCAAAGAGCGCCCGAAGACGGCGTTCCTGCGGGTAGTGCGTCTCGGCAGGTAGCGTGCGGATTTTATCGAAAATGGGCGTCTGAATAATGCAGGGTTCCACAATCGCGACCCGAATGTTAAACGTTTTCACCTCTTGCGCTAGCACTTCGCTCACCGCCTCGAGCGCGAACTTTGAGGCCGTGTACGGCCCCTGGGCCGCCTGCGCAACGCGACCTGCCACCGACGTGACATTGACGATACATCCGCTCCGCTGCTCACGCATATGGGGTAAGACCGCGTGGATGCACCGCACGGCGCCAAAAAAGTTGGTCTCCATTGTTTGCCGAAACTCCGTAAGTGGGCGTTCTTCAATTGGCCCGAGTGGCGTGATGCCTGCATTATTGACGAGCACATCAATCCGCCCCCTCTCTGCTAGGACGTGTGCGACAGCTCCTTGCACAGACCCATCATCGTCGACATCAAGCGGCAAGATGACGATCGGTAACGCTTCCTGTGTGGCGATTGTTTGGAGCTCTGGTACACGGTAGGGGTTGCGCATCGTGGCGTAGACGTGGTGTCCGGCACGGCCAAGCGCAACAGCGGTTGCTAACCCGATGCCTGTGCTTGTCCCGGTGATCAGCGCGATGGCCATAAGCCCTCCTTTCTGACGTAGACGATGGGATCACAGAATTGTTGGAGCTGGGATCGATGGCTAACGACAAAAGCTCACCAGCGCCGCGCTGTTGGCCGCGTCCGTGTGCAGCGCCTAGTTAGCCTTTCGCCCCGCCTCTGGCAGCGATACGTCATGAAATAACTTTGTTTACGGAATGTAGGCATAGTCAATTTATCACAATATTGTGACTGGCAAAAAAACAAAAACCTGGGCGAAGTTACTTTAAGGTCAGAATACGCTGCCAAACCAGGCGGCTGATACCCTTTTGGCCGTGTAGCAACTGAGGCGGTGTCGAAAGAGTTATCGTGTTTTCATTTAGTTGGGCATAGCGATGCTGATCGGTTCCCACCCAGTTCTCAAAGGAACAGAGCTTCAGGTGATGGATGACCTCGTTTTCTGACACAATCGAGAACGGACCACAATAAGAGAGATATCCCTTGGCGTCTAATGCCAAGAGCTTTGCGTCGCCTTCGAAGGGATCATCAATTGGGAGTCGAACACGATTGGGTGCGGAAATATTGACAGACATAAAGCCAATAGGATGATAGGCGATGAAACCAGATGCCTTTTCTCTCAGAGGGTAACCGACAACTCTGTCATTGACAACGGTTTCCCAGCTCTGCAGTTCCCAAACACCAATAATCTTTTCCGACAGCATCAAAATCTCTCCTTCTATGTTTATGAACCTTATGACTTTACACTTTCAAGCTGTACCTGCTACGAAAAAATTTATTTTTGTGGAGGTGAAGTTTTGCTTCATGGGGCTAAGCAGTAAGTATCGCCTCAAAGAATCCCAGTCTGCGCAAGATTTGAGACGCACCAGCTCGGCCGCAAGCTCAGGATACCGATCTTGCTTCCGCTCCGCATATCGGTACTCGATGGCGCTGTTCTATCCTTCTAGATAGCCAAGCTCGCGCAGTGCCAGCCGAATTCCCTCGGAACGAGTGGACTCAGTATCTGGGTCGCGCCCCACTAGATATCCTATCCGCCGGCACTTTGTCGGCTGCGCCTCCGCCATCACTCCAACAGCAAGCAACACAACTGCAATCGGAATTGATGACACAGCTGCTTTCTTCATTTTTCATCCCGTTTCCAGCATTGTTTATCACGATGATGAAATTAAAAAAATGTAATTTACGAGGGAAGGCGCCGCCGTTTCGTCGCGCGCAAAGTCCCAATTTTTCTTGAGATTAAACTGAACGACGCGTCAGGCAAATCTCACAGGATTTACTCGATGGAGAAATCAGTTTAGTTCAATCTCGCGGTACAGTTGGCGAATCACCGGCTCGACGAATGGTTGCCCGTCTCCCAGGACCGGGCGCTGGGTTACTCTCTTATGAAAATCTACTCCTGCAAAGCCTCTCAATCCAATGGCATCCTTCGCAACGGTCTTGCCATATCCACTTAACCCTCCGCTGAAACATTTCCGTTTATGAGATCAATTGAAGGGGGACGCGACAGCCTTTCATTGACTGGATCGAACCGTTCGATCTAGAGTTTGTGGTGCCGGACGAGCACGCCTCGACTAATCGACTAAGTCGGGATTGCGTAACTCAGTAACTTGCCATTCTCTTGAAGATCCGATTTGGACACAAGTTGGGCAAACTGAACGTTTGCTACAGAAGTATTGCAAAGATGAGGCTCAGGGGCGCACGACAACCAGCAAGGCTCTGGGGAATTTTTC
>Ga0081455_10008359_pt1 | contig 10773 bp, 7 predicted proteins | sample TabmetS3T2R1_FD_70207 | JGI IMG/M metagenome (GOLD analysis project Ga0081455, IMG submission 70207) | Tabebuia heterophylla rhizosphere microbial communities from the University of Puerto Rico - S3T2R1 | ecosystem: Host-associated > Plants > Roots > Rhizosphere ... | reverse complement strand
GCGCTGATTGGCGATGACGCGCCGGGCGGCGCGTAGAGCCAGGCCCGGGCGGCATCGCCCGAGGGGACGGACTCGATCCTGCGCCACGCGACGAGGAAGACCTCCGCAACCGCGTCCTCGGCGTCGGACCTCGATGCCGCCCGCCAACTGCAGTACGACGCGACGTCGAACCGGTGGCCCTCGAACAGCGCGTCGAAGTAGCGGCGATCCGCGGCGTCGCTCGTCACGAGATGTCCGTCGTTCGTCCCATCGACCACTCAGTGTCCGGCAGCGATCAGATCGTTCGACGAGTTATCTAGCCCAACCACTTCGACCGGTGCCCAGGCCCCGAACTTCGGCCCTCCTACGGCGGCGACGCGGGCGCGGTCTGGCGGGGCCGGTGGGCCGAGTCGGGGTCCGGGGGCAGGACGCGGTCGAGCTGGCTCCGCGAGTCGATGCCGAGCTTCGCGAAGACCTTGCGAAGGTGGTATTGGACCGTGTGGGCGCTGATGAACAGTCGCGTGCCGATCTCGGGGTTCGTCAGGCCATCTCGGGCAAGCCGGGCGATCTGCGCCTCCTGCGCCGTCAGCTCAGCGTGTCTGGTGGCGACGGCGCGCTTGTGGACGGTCACGCCGGTGGCCAGCAGTTCCCGTCTTGCCCGCTCCGCGAAGGCGTCCATGCCCATCGCCTCGAACATCCGGTGGGCGGTCCGCAGTTGCTCGCGGGCCTCGGTGGGGGAGCGTTGGCGGCGCAGCCATTCGCCGTAGAGCAGGTGGGCGCGGGCGAGGTCCGTGCCGACCCGGGTGCAGGCGAGGCGCGCAATCGACTCGCGGTAGTGATGTGCGGCGTCGTCGCCCTCACTCAGCAGTGCGCGGGAGCGTGCTCGTAGCCCGAGTGCCCAGTCGGTGCCGCTGGCCGCTGTCATCTCCGACAGTCGGCGGTATGCGGTGGTCGCGGTCTCGGTGGTGCCGGTTCGGGCCGCGGCTTCGATGATCTCGACCGTCGGCCAGATCATCGTGCCCGGATCGGCTTCGTACGCGGTCGCACGCTGGGCGGCGGCGAAGGCGTTGTCGTACGAGCCGAGTCCGTTGTGCAGGACGGCCCTCGCCCACTCTGCGAAGTTGATCCCGACACCCTCCCCGCGATGGCTCACATCGTCAATGGTGGATTCGATGAGCGTTTCTGCTTCAGTCACGTCGCCGCGGAACGCAGCGAGCCCGAGGGCGCCATAGGGTGCCATGTTGCTGCCGGTCGCCTCTTTCACCGCCTGTGTCTCGTCGATGAGGGACGCAGCCCCCGCCAGATCGCCGGCAAACAACGGGATGTAGGTCCGCGAGATGAGGGCCAGGGGAAGGTCGCTGAGTGCGCCGGTCTCGCGCACGAGCTCGACGTGGCGGGCGGACAGCGTGTCCCAGCGGTCGTAGTCCCAGATCTGCATTGCCGTAACCGACGCCAGCCAGAGGCCGCGCAGCTCCTCCTCGATCGTCATCTCGCCGCCAAAGCCGGCCAGGGCTTGGCGGAGGATCGGAACCCCGACCGCATGCCCCTGGCCGACGCTCGTGGCGAGGCCATCGAGAAGGAGATCGAGCGGGGTCGGCGCGTGTCGCGGGGGCGGTGCCTCAGCCGCGTCGCTCGCCACCTCCTGGATCGCGCCGCCGGGGCTCGCGAGGCGGCCGGCGAACATGGCTGCCGCCAGGGCGTCGAGGTAGGTGGAGCGGGCAAGGTCGGCGTCGATGGGCGCGAGCCTGCGAGCGGCTTTCAACAGCAGCAGAGGGGCATCGCCGCCCCTGTTCGTGACGTATGCAAGCTGGGCCCGTAGGAGGTCGACGCGTGCCTGCTGCACGTCGCTGAGCGGCCCCGCTTCGGCCATGGCCAGAAGGTTGACCGCCGCTTCGAACGCACCGGAGAGGATCTTGTCCTGAGCGGCGTCCAGGCCCCGCTCGGCTCGTTGGGCAGGGTCGAGGGTGAGGGTCGCGGCCCGCTCGAGGTAAGTGCCTGCAGCAGCCAGAGCGCCGCGCGCCATCGCCAGTCCGGCGGCGCGCTCGAGCTCCGCGGCGACGCCGTCATCAGGTCCAGGACTTGCCTGCGCTCCGTGCCACGCCCGCCGCTCGGGATCGAGCTGGGGATCGGTGACCTGTGCCAGTGCCTGGTGCGCTCGGCGTCTGTCTTCGGCCGGCGCCGCGCGATATGCCGCCGACCGGACCAGCGGATGACGGAATCGCACACGGGTATCGAACCCGACCAGTCCGGCTTCGGCGCCAGGTTCTGCTGCGTCGGGACCGATCCCCAGCTGCGCCGCTGCCCGCCACACCAGCACCGGGTCGCCGGTTGTCTCGGCCGCGGCGACGAGCAGCAGCTGCCGGGTCCGATCGGGCAACGCATCCACCCGCCGCCGGAAGCTCTCTTCGATGGTTCCCGCGAGCGGTGCGGCACCGGGGAGCTCCAATCCCACGGCCAGTTCGGCGGGTGTCAGCCCCCGTGGAAGTTCGAGCAATGCCAGCGGGTTGCCCCTCGTCTCGGCGACGATCTGATCGCGGACCCTTGAGTCCAGCCTGCCGGGGAGCACCGACTCGAGGAGAAAGCGTGCGTCAGCCTCTGGCAGGCCGCCGACCGCCAGCTCCGGCAACCCGGACAGATGATCGCCCGGCACGCGTGTGGCGAAGACCATCCCCACCGACTCTGCGCCCAGTCGGCGTGCCGCGATGGCCAAGACCAGCGCCGACGCGAAGTCCAGCCACTGCTGGTCATCCACCAGGCAGAGGAGCGGGCGTTCCGCGGCGACCTCGGAGAGCAGGCCCAAGACGGCCAGCCCGACCAGGAACCGGTCCGGGGCCGGCCCTGGACTCATGCCGAACGCCGTGCGCAGCGCGTCGCGCTGCGGGACTGGGAGGTCGTCGAGCCGATCGAGCATGGGGGCGCACAGCTGGTGTACCCCGGCGAAGGGAAGCTCCATCTCCGACTGGACTCCGGCGGTGCGCGTCACCCGGCAGCCGGAGGCGCGGCCGGCCAGGTCATCGAGCAACGCGGTCTTGCCGACGCCCGCCTCACCGTGCACCACCAGAGCCTGGCTTTCACCCGCCCGCACAGCCTCGACCACGTTGTCGAGCACCCTGCGTTCGACGCGGCGGTCCCTGAGCTCCGACGGACGCGGCCACACCGGAAAGCCTGCGGGTACCCGCACCCGGTCAGGCTACGCCTCGCCTTGCCGGGCCAACTACCCGCGATCGCTAGCGACCGGCGGATGCGACGGGCTTCGGCCAGGCGCACGCTGGGTCAGTTCGCGAGGGACGTTCATCGTCCGAAGGAGCGCCCGATGTCCAACCACTTCAGTGCCGCCAACCTCAAGCACCCCGGCGACGATCCCCGCCTGGACCTGACCGACCTGTTCGTGTTCACGGCGCCTGACGACCCCGATCGGACCGTGCTGATCATGGACTCGAACCCCTTTACGAAGGGCACAGAGTTCCACCCCGACGCCGTGTACCGGTTCAACGTCGACAGCGACGGGGATTCGTTGGCGGACGTCGCGTTCAGCTTCACGTTCTCCGAGCCCCACGACGGCCGTCAGACCGCCACCGCCTACAGCGCCACCGGCGGCGACGCCCGGACGCGCGAACCATGCGGTGACAAGCTCATCGAGGCGACGCCCGTCGGTTTCGATGCCATGGCCATGCCCGTGCAGGCCGGCCCATGCCGTCTGTTCATCGGTGAGCGCAGCGACCCCTTCTTTGCGGACGCAGAGGGTGTCCTGCACTGGCTGGTCGCGGGTCAACCAGGGATGTTCGAGTGGACCGGGACCGACACCTTCGGTGCCGCGAACATCTTCTCGATCGCCCTGGAGGTACCCAACGACGTGCTGGGCCCGGGGCCGGTGATCGGAGTGTGGAGCACGATCAGCCTGCGCCGCGACGGGACGCTCGTGCAGATGGACCGGGGAGGCAACCCATCGTTCAACCCCATCCTCAACGCCGAGGACATCAAGGACGAGTACAACTCCACCGACCCGGTCGACGACGTGAAGAACTACCTGGGGCCGTTGTCGGAACAGCTACGACGGCATGGCTATGCACCGGACGAGGCCAGGGCTGCGGCCCTCACCCTGTTGCCCGACATCCTGCACTACGACCGCACGATGCCGGCCCGCTACCCCAACGGCAGGGTCATGACCGACGACGTCTTCTCCACCCGCATGACCTTCATGACTCATGGGCAGGCCACGCCCCAAGGCGTCAAGCCACACGACGATCTCATGGCCGAGTTCCCGTTCCTCGGGACCCCGCACCCCTGAGTCCGGCGCAACTACCCGGCCTGGCTAGCCACCGGGGGATGCGACGACACCACACCGGGCGCACCCTTTCGTTGTGCTCCGAGCCAGATGCCACGGAGGACACACCGAGCCACGCCTAACAAACCGAAGGAGCGAGCGTATGGACGCAAATTGGAACTGGCTCCAGGGCGGAGGCCGCCACGCGGACGAGCCCGGCTGGCAGGAGGCCATCCCCGTCTTCGCCGGGCAGAAGCTGGTGGTCGTGGGCGGCAGCAGCGGAATGGGCCGCCAGACAGCCGCCGACGTGGTGGCCGCCGGTGGCAGCGCCGTCATCATCGGGCAGGACGCCGGCAAAGTCGACGACACCGTCCAGACCCTGGCCAAGGACGGCAAGGCCAGCGGCATCACCGCCGACCTGGCCGACCGCGCCCAGGTGGAACGGGTCTGCCAGCAACTGGCCGACGAGCACGCCGACGCGACGCTGCTGGTCAACGCGGCGGGGTTCTTCATCCCCAAGACGTTCCTGGACTACGACGGTGCCTCCTACGACGCCTACCTCGAGCTGGACCGAGCAACCTTTTTCCTGACCCAGACCGTGGCCCGGGGCATGGTCGATCAGGGCAAGGGCGGCTCCATCGTCAACATCGGCAGCATGTGGGCGCACCAGGCCATCGGTGCCACCCCGTCGTCGGGCTACTCGGTGGGCAAGGGCGGGCTGCACGCGCTGACACACAACCTGGCCCTCGAGCTGGCGCCGTACAACATCCGGGTGAACGCGGTCGCGCCGGCCGTCGTCGCCACCCCGATCTACGAGAGGTTCGTCCCCCACGACAAGCTCGACGAGACCCTGCACAGCTTCGACAGCTTCCACCCACTGGGCCGAACCGGCACCGCCCGCGACCTCGCCAACACCATCACGTTCCTGCTCTCCCCGGCCACGAGCTGGGTGACCGGCGCCATCTGGAACGTCGACGGCGGCGTCATGGCCGGACGAAACTGACAGCCCCGGCACGCTCGTGCGCCGGCCGAGTGCCCCGGCGCACGGGCCGCGCCGACCGACATGGCGCTCACGAGCAGGTGCTGACGATCCGGAGGAGGTATCGGGGATGGTGGCATGGGACAACGTGACACATGCGGACGTGTTGCACGCGATCGAGGAGTACGACCGTCTCGGGCCGGAGGCGTTCTTCTCCGCCCACGGCTTCGCCCCCACCACGACTTATGACCTGCTCTGGCACGATCGCCGCTACCCGCCGAAGGCGATCCTGGGCACCGCCTATGAGCTCGCCACGGGCGAGCGCCTCGCATCCGGTGATTTCGAGGGTGGGAAGTCCGGCGCCGTCACCGTGCTCGGAAAGCTCGGATTCACCGTCCAGGCTCGACGATCGGCCTGATGAGGGCCGAGTCGGCCAGCGACTAGAGGGGGCCTGTAGGCGTCCCAACCAGCGACCCAGGCCGCCTATGGCCGCCCAGGACGGCACTTTCGGTGCAGCACCCACATGGTCGCAACCGTCAGCGCCACAGCCGAGCCGGCAAGCACCGCCCAGCCGATGAGAGCCGAACCACTGAACGCGTCGGCGTACGCCACCACTGTGCCGCGGCCGGTCTCGACATCGAGCGGCAGCAGCCGGCCCAGCGACTCGAAGGCCCACCGGTTGGCCATGCCGAAGCTGATGAGCCGGCCGGGTGCCGCCATCTCGCCGACGGGCACGATGGCGCCGGCGAAGAGCACCTGCGGGAAGCACAGCATCGGCAGGGCGAGCGTCGCCTGGGCGGGGTCGGCCACCGCCGCCGATGCGAGCAAGCCCAGTGCCAGCGCGGCCACCGACTCGACGAGCAGCGTCACGAACAGGGCCGCATACGTCTCCCACCCGAGGGCGGGCAGGCGGTCGAGGACCCTCAGCACACCGAGGAGGGTTGCGGCGACCACGGCGAGCAGGGGGGTGAGCACCGCGACCTTCGACAGCACATACGCCACGACGCTCAGCCCCGCGAACCGCTCCCGCCGGAAGACGGCCATCTCGCCGACGATCTGGAGCAGGCCGTAAGTGAGCCCGAAGAAGAAGCCGGCGAACGCGATCCAGAACACGATCTGCACCGGGCCCAGTGCCTCGGCGCCCTGCGGTGCGAACGCCCCCGGGCGGAACAGCACCGCCATCATCGTCGTCACCAACGCGGGGGATCCGAGCAGCACCGCCAGCGTGAGCCGGTTGCGGACCATCACGTCGGCACTCCGGCGGCTCAGCAGCAGCCACTGGTGCAGTGGGCCCACTCGGCGGCCATCGGGTGCCTGGTCGGGCGGGCCCGCTGGCGGCTCGGACACGGGTGCCGCCGGTCGGGCCGCCGCCCCGACCTTCCGCTCCATCCGGGCCGTGGCGAACCGGGCCGCCCACTCTTCGGGTGATGCCTCGTCGGCGAGGAGCCGGTAGATGCGGGCGAGCTGGTCCACCTCGAAGTAGGCCCGGGCCTCGGGCGGCGTCCCTGCGAAGGCCAGGTGCCCGTCGCGGGCCAGGAACACGACGTGGTCGCAGGCGTCGATCTCGGCCGGGTCGTGCGTGGTGAAGACGACGGTGACGCCCCGGCTCGCCAGGCGGCGAAGCACGGCCAGAACGTCCTCCGACGTGGACGGGTCGAGGCCAGACGTTGGTTCGTCGAGGAAGAGCAGGCGAGGCCGGGTGAGCAGCTCGACCGCGATGCTCGCCCGCTTGCGCTGCCCGCCCGACAGGCTGCCCACCCGGACGTCGGACCGGTCGGCGAGGTCGAGGTCGTGCAGGGTCTCCTCGACTGTCTGCGCGATGCCGGCCGCGTCAGTGCCCGCAGGCAACCGCAGGCCGGCCGCGTAGCGCAGCGTGCGACGCAGCGGCAGGTCCCGGTGGATGATGTCGTCCTGGGGGACGAAACCGATTCGGGCTTCGGCGCCGTGCGCCATGGCGGCACCGTCGTACAGCACGGCCCCGGACGATGGCGGCCTCAGCCCGGCCATGGTCTCGAGCAGCGTGGTCTTGCCGGCGCCGCTGCCGCCGACGAGGGCGACCAGTTCGCCGGGCGCCACCGAGAACGACACCTCGTGCAGGAGCTGCCGGCCTCCTGCGTGGCGCGTCACGGCGAGCACGTCCACCGCCACGCCGTGGGCTACGGGGCCGTGGGACGGCACCGCCGGATCGCCGGGTCGCAGGTCGATCGTGTCAGTCATGAGCCGATCGTGCGCGGCCCCCGACCCCGCGGTCATGAAGACGCCGGGGAGGAATCGTGGAGATCGGACCCGTAGGCGCGCGACGCCGGCCCGGAAGCGGCGTTCGGATGTGCCGGTAAGCGGCACCCGAGAACGCCGCTTGGCCCACTGCCGACTCGGCACGGATCACGCGGGCGCGGCAGAGTGGAGGCGGTGTCTGCAACGATCATCGATTCCGACGAGCATCTGTACGAGCCCCGCTCGTTGTGGGCGGACCACATCGACCCCGGTCATCGCCCCGACGCGCTGACACTGGAGGACGACGAGCTCGGGTACACCTGGCTGGCGTGGCGGGGACAGCGCCTCGAGATAGCGGACGTCCACCAGCCGGGTGACGTCGATGCCTGCGGCCGCCACCGGCAGCGACGCCGCCGGAGGGAGCCGGCGAGCTATGTCTACGACGAGGCCCTGCCCGATGCCTACTGGGACCCGGGGGCGCGGGTGAGTTGGCTCGACGCCGCGGGCGTCGACCAGGCCGTGTGCTTCCCCAACTTCGGGCTCCTGTGGGAGCGTCGCCTGTCGGGTTCGGTCCCGGCGCTGACGGCGAACATGGCGGCGTGGAACCGTTGGTGTGCCAGCGTGGTCGTCGACGGTGGGGGTCGGCTGCATCCCGTAGGACACCTGACCCTGCGTGACCCGCTTTGGCTCGACGGCCAGCTCCGGGAGCTGTCGGCGGGCGGGGTCCGCCTCGCCATGGTGGCGCCGGCGCCCGTCGACGGGCGACCCCTGTCCCACCCCGACCATGACCGCCTGTGGTCGGCGTTCGTCCATCACGGCGTCTCGCCGGTGTTCCACGTCGCCGACCAGCCCCGGGTGTTCGACGACTGCTGGTACACCGACCCCGACGACTTCGTGCCGACCATCGAGTCGGTGTTCCTGTGGGTACCCGCCGGGCTGGCCCTGACCGACCTGATCCTGAACGGCGCCTTCGACCGTCACCCCGAGCTACGGGTCGGCGTCGTTGAGCTCAGCTCGATCTGGGTACCGCAATTCCTGTTGATGCTCGACGGCGCAACTGACTTCACGCGCCGCCTGAACGGGCGGCCGCTCGCCGCGCTGCGCCTGCGCCCGAGCGAGTACTTCGCCCGTCACGTGCGGGTGTCGTCGTTCTCCTACGAGGACCCCCGACGCCTGACGAGCCGGAGCGGTGACCTGTTCATGTGTTGCAGCGACTTCCCCCACTCGGAGGGCACCGCCACGCCGCTTGCCGACTACAGGGCGGCCGGCTGCGAGCCGGGGGACAGTCCCGGGTTGTTCCACGACAACGCCACGTTCCTCCTCGGGCCGTCGCCGGGAACGTCGTAGGGACAGCAGTGCCCGTCACCGCCGGATCGCTCTCGGAGCTGCAGCACGCGGGGCGGTTGCGGACCAAGGTGGGCACGGTGCCCGTGGTCGTCTTCTGGCACGACGGGCGGGCGTGGGCGCTGGACGACCGGTGCCCCCACATGGGGTTCCCGCTCCACCGGGGCACCGTCGAGGACGGGCTGGTGACGTGCCACTGGCACCATGCCCGCTTCGACCTCGCCTCCGGCTGCACTCTGGACCTGTTCGCCGACGACGCCCGCGCCTTCGACGTGACCGTCGAGGACGGTTACGTCGTCGTGGCGTCCCGGCCGGATGAGGACCGGGTCGGCCAGCTGCGCGCCCGCCTCCGGGACGGTCTGGAGGACGGCCTGACCCTTGTGACCGCGAAGTCCGTGCTCGGCCTGCTCGCCGCGGGCGTGGAGCCGGCCGAGATCGTGCGGGCGGGCGTGGACTTCGGGACGACCTACCGCGACGCCGGGTGGGGCGCCGGCCTGACGGTGCTGGTGGCGATGGCCAACCTGATGGCGGACCTCGACGAGGGGGACCGGCCGTTGGCGCTCGTGCACGGCCTCTCGTTCGTGTCGCGCGACACCCGCAACCGCCCGCCGCGCTTCGCGATCGACCAGCTCCGGGGGGCGGGCACCGGGACCGATCGCCTCGCCGGCTGGTACCGACGATTCATCGACACCCGGTCGAGCGATGCCGCCGAGCGGGTGCTGGCCACGGCGCTGGCAACGGCCCCCGGCGATGGCGCCCTCGACGCCGCCGAGCGGATGATGTTCGCCGCGGTCACCGACCACGTGTTCATCGACGGGGGCCACACCCTCGACTTCACCAACAAGGCGTTCGAGGCGCTGGTGCACGTCGGAGCGCCGGCGGCGCCCCAGGTCCTGCCGACCCTGGTTCGCCAGACGGCCGCCGCCCGGCGCCAGGAGGAGACGGCGTCGTGGCGTCATCCGCACGACCTCGCCGGGCTGGTCGACCGGGCGCTCGAGCGCCTGCCGAACCTGGTGGAGGACGGCCGGCGTCAGGCGGGTCGCTTCGACGACGTCGGCGGCCTTGGCTGGCGGATCCTGTCAGACGACCCCGACGACGTCGTCGGAGCGATGTGCGACGCGATCGGCGCCGGTGCCAGCCCCGAGCAGCTGGGCAGGGCCCTTGCCTACGCGGCGGCGCTACGCCTGGTGCGGTTCCACCCGCAGAACGACTTCGGCGACTGGGACACCGTCCACCACGCCTTCACCGCGGCCAATGCCCTGCATCAGGCGCTGATCCGCAACCCGACGGTCGAGCTGCTGCGGGGCGTGTTCCATGGGGCACTGCGGGTCTACCTCGACCGGTTCCTCAACGTGCCCGCCTCGCCGCTCCCCCAAGGGGGCGCGACCGACCTGGAGCAGCTCCAGTCGTGCTGGGACACGCAGGGCCAGGTCGAGCGAGCCGGCGCCATCGCCTACGGGTTCCTCCGGTCGGGCGGCGATCCTGGCCGGTTGATCGCCCGGCTCGGAGCGGCACTGCTCGCCGAGGACGCCGAGTTCCACTGGTACCAGGTCGTCGAAGCCGGGGCTCGGCAGTTCCACGCCTGGCCGGCAGGCTCGGAGGAAGCCGCACTCGTCCTGGTCGGCGTCACCCGCTTCCTGGCTGCGCACACGCCAACCCGACGCGAGCTGTCTCAGGTCGTCCAGATCGCAGCCCGACTGGGCCGGGGCGAAGCCCTCTACGACGAGCCGGACGCCGCCGAGGCGTCGGACGGCGACGTCGCCCGTTGACGCCCATCCCGCACTAGGGCGTGCGCAGGACTGGCACTGGGCCGGTGGCCGGCATCGACGAGACCGGGCCGCTCGGCCTGGTCGATGCTTGCGTCCTCGGGTGCGGCGGAGGTGGTCGCCAGCCACGACCCGGCCAGGATGAGCGCCAGCCCGGCGAGCGCGCCGGGTCCGGGGCGTTCGCCCAAGAAGACCATCCCCAGTGCGACGGCGACGACCGGGTTCAC
>Ga0081455_10008358_pt1 | contig 10773 bp, 8 predicted proteins | sample TabmetS3T2R1_FD_70207 | JGI IMG/M metagenome (GOLD analysis project Ga0081455, IMG submission 70207) | Tabebuia heterophylla rhizosphere microbial communities from the University of Puerto Rico - S3T2R1 | ecosystem: Host-associated > Plants > Roots > Rhizosphere ... | reverse complement strand
CCTGGTCCGCGATCTACGGAAGTCGTACGCGGATGTCGAGGCGGTGCGGGGCATCGACCTGCACGTGGACACCGGCGAGGTCTTCGCGCTGCTCGGCCCCAACGGCGCCGGAAAGACGACGACGGTAGAGATCCTGGAGGGCTTCCGCCGTCGAAGCGGCGGGGTCGCCCACGTCTTGGGTCACGACCCCGGCCTGCACGAGGAAGCGTTGCGGCAGCGCATCGGGATCGTGCTGCAGTCGACCGGTGTGGACCCCTATCTGACGGTGCGCGAGACCGTGGAGATGTACAGCGGCTATTACCCGTCGCCCCGTCCAGCCGACGACGTGATCGAGCTCGTCGGACTCGGGACCAAGCGTGACACGCGGGTGTTGAAGCTGTCCGGCGGGCAGCAGCGGCGGCTCGACGTCGCGATCGCGTTGGCAGGCGACCCGGAGCTGCTGTTCCTCGACGAACCGACGACCGGGTTCGACCCGAGCGCCCGCCGCGCCGCCTGGGAGATCGTGAAGGGGCTCACGGGGCTCGGCAAGACCGTGTTCCTCACGACGCACTTCATGGACGAGGCGCAATACCTGGCCGACCGCGTCGCTGTGATCGCTCACGGCGAGATCGTGGCCGAGGGTCCCCCGGCGACGCTCGCCGGACGTGACCACATGATGGCCCGGGTCGGGTTCCGGATCGCGGACGACCTCGAGCTGCCGTCGCTCGGCCAGGAGCCCGACGGCGACGGGGGCTGGGAGATCCGCGTCGAGGACCCGACGAAGGTGTTGCACGAGCTGACCGGGTGGGCGCTCGACCACGGCGTCCGGTTCGATGCCCTCGACGTGTCCCGTCCGAGCCTCGAGGACGTCTACCTTGAGATCACCGGCGGCGAGGAGGACCCGGACGCCGAGGAAGGATCGCCGGAGGAGGTGCGTGCCGGTGAGTGAGACCGCGCTCGTGCTCCGTCAGGTCCGGTTCACGAACAAGGCGTTCTGGCGGAACCCGGCCTCGGCGTTCTTCACGTTCGCCTTCCCGTTGATGTTCCTCGTGATCTTCACGTCGCTGTTGAGCGACGGTCAGGTCCAACTCGATCGGGCCAACCTCGCGCTCTCGACCTACTTTGTGATGGCGGAGGCCGCGTTCGGGGTCATCACCGCCTGCTACACGAACATCGCTATCAGCGTCAGCTTCAATTGAGACGCAGGCATCCTGAAGCGGATCCGAGGGACCCCCCTGCCCAGCTCGGGCTACCTGACTGCTCGGGTCACACACGCGATGGTGATCGCGTTCATCTTGGTGGCGATCACCGTGACGTTCGGGGTGGTCTTCTACTCGGCCCAGGTCCCGACCGGTGTTCCGCTCCTGCAGTTCGTGCTCACACTGCTCATCGGTGGACTGAGCTTCGCCGCGCTCGCGCTCGCATTGACGCCGGCGATCCCCAATGCTGACGCGGCGCCGGCCATCGTGAACGCCTCGATCCTGCCGCTGCTGTTCCTGTCGGGCATCTTCATCCCGCTCGGCAGGGACGCGCCGACGTGGATCAAGGTGGTCAGCAACATCTTCCCCGTGCGTCACTTCTTCGAGGCGATGACCAACGGGTTCCTGGGGAACGCGATCCTCCCCTCACCGTCCGGGCCCGTCCGGGCGTTCCCGTTCGACTGGTGGGACATCGCGATCGTTGCCGCGTGGGGACTGGCCGGGCTGATCATCGCGACGCGAACGTTCAGCTGGGAGCCCCGCCGCTAGTGGGTCCTCAGGCGGAAGGCGTCTGCTAGGCTCCGGTCCTCGTCCACGTGGGGGTCGTCCGCGCCCCTCGTGACACAAGGAACCTCGTGGGGGGCACGCGATGCGGAAGGTCCTGATCGGTCTGGCGGTGCTGACGGTCCTGGCGGCCGCGTGCGCGCCCGAGGACGACACCTCGACCGGCGCTTCCGGCAGCGAAACCGGCGCCGCGCCGACCGACGCGAAGGGTTGCGCCGCCTCGAGCGACGTCACGTACACGACCGACAACGCGCTCACGATCGGCACCGGCAACCCCGCCTACCCCCCGTGGTTCGAGGGTGGCGAGCAACCTGGCACCGAGTGGAAGATCAACGACCCGTCCAACGATCAGGGCTTCGAGTCCCAGGTCGCGTACGCGGTCGCGCGACAGATGGGGTTCGAGGACAACCAGGTGACGTGGGTGCCCGTCCCGTTCAACGCGTCGTTCGCGCCCGGCCCGAAGGACTTCGACCTCGTGCTCCAGCAGATCTCGTACTCGGCGAAGCGTGCGCAGGCGGTCGACTTCAGCGACAGCTACTACGACGTGAATCAGGCGCTCGTGTCCACCAAGGGATCGAGCATCGCTGACGCGACCACCATCGAGGAGTTGAAGGACGCGAAGCTGGGCGCGCCGATCGGCACGACCAGCCTCGACGAGATCACCGATGTGATCCAGCCGAACGCCGAACCGCTCGTGTACGACAGCCTCAACGCCGCCGTGCAGGACCTGAAGAACGGGCAGGTCGACGGGATCGTGGTGGACCTGCCGACCGCGTTCTATGTCACCGCTGTGCAGGTACCCGATGGCGTGATCGTGGGACAGTTCCCGACCGAGGGACAGCAGGAGTACTTCGCGATAGCGTTCCCCAAAGACAGCGCCTTGGTCCAGTGCGTCAACCTTGCCCTCGACGAGCTGAAGAGCGACGGCACGTTGGACGAGATCCAGCAGAAGTGGCTGTCGGACAAGGCCTCGGCACCAGTGATCGCCGCCTGATCGGCGACCCGGAGACGCCATGAGCCTCCCGGGCTCCGGGTTGGAGGACGATCCCAGGCTGGAGGGTTCCAGGCGATCCAGGATCCTCGGGCACGCAGCCACTCGGGATCGTCGGAACGTGTGGATCGCCGTGATCAGCACCGTGGTGTTCTTCGGCGCGTTGATCGTCGTGGTCGTCAACTCGCCGGGGTGGCTGCAGATCAAGCAGACGTTCTTCGACTGGGACGAGTTCTGGAGCTCGATCTGGTCGATCCTGAGGTACTTCAGGCTCAACGTCTTCATCTTCTGCGTTGCCGAGGTGCTGGTGCTGGCCCTGGGATTGTTCGTCGCGGTTCTCCGAAGCTTGCCGGGCCCGGTGTTCGCACCGCTTCGGATCCTGGCGATCGGCTACACCGACCTGTTCCGTGGGATCCCAACGATCCTGGTGATCTCCCTGCTCGGGTTCGGGATGCCGGCGTTGCAGCTACAAGGCATCCCCGATTCGAAGATCTTCTGGGGGATCGTGGCGCTGACATTGGTGTACTCCGCCTACGTGGCCGAGGTGTACCGGGCGGGCATCGAATCGGTCCATCCGAGCCAGGTCGCCGCCGCACGGGCCCTGGGATTGACACGGATCCAGGCCTTGCGCCACGTGATCGTTCCGCAGGCTGTTCGACGCGTCATCCCGCCGCTCCTGAACGACTTCATCGGATTGCAGAAGGATTCCGCGCTCGTCGCGTTCCTGGGCATCGTCGAGGGCCTGAACCGGGCGAACATCATCGTGCAGGCTGACTTCAACTTCACTCCGCTCGTCGCCCTCGCGCTGATCTTCCTGATCATCACGATCCCGATGACGCGGTTCGTCGACTACCTGATCGAGCGGGAGCGGCGGAGGACCCAAGGGGGGGCAAAGTTGTGACCGACTCGGCCGCCGTCGTCGAGGCGGTTCGCATCGAAGGGCTCCACAAGTCGTTCGGCGATCTCGAGGTGCTGAAGGGCATCGACCTGTCGGTCGCCGACCACGAGGTGATCTGCTTGATCGGGGCATCCGGGTCGGGCAAGTCGACGCTGCTGCGCTGCGTCAACCTGCTGGAGACGATCGATGCTGGGCGGATCATGGTGCACGGACAGGAGATCACCGCGGACGACGTCGACGTGAACGCGATCCGGCGATCGATCGGGATCGTGTTCCAGTCGTTCAACCTGTTCCCCCATATGACGGTGGAGCGGAACATCACGTTGGCGCCGACGCGCGTGCTGAACCTGTCGTCGGACGAGGCACGCGAACGGGCGACCACGTTGCTCGAGCGCTTCGGCCTTGCCGATAAGGCCCAGGAGTACCCCGATCGGCTCTCCGGCGGACAGCAGCAGCGCGTCGCGATCGTCCGCGCGCTCGCGATGCAGCCCGACATCATGCTGCTCGACGAGGTTACGAGCGCGCTCGACCCCGAGCTCGTCGCCGAGGTGCTCGACGTGATCCGCGAGCTCGCCGAGGGCGGCATGACGATGCTGATCGCGACCCATGAGATGGGGTTCGCCCGTGACATCGCCTCACGCGTGTGCTTCCTCGACGACGGGGTGATCCTCGAAGAGGGGCCACCGGCGCAGATCTTCGAGGATCCGCACGAGGAGCGCACGCGCCGGTTCCTCGCGCGGATCGTCGCCGCGGGCCGGATGTAGCGACCCTCAGGCGGGGTCCGGCGCGAGTGCTTCACCGAAGCGGACGACCTCGTCGAACCACGGGTGGGCCCCGAGCGCCTCGAACGTCGAGCGGGCGTCGACGAGCCGGGCGCGGGCCTCGCCGTCACGTCCGAAGGTCCGCAGACATCGCGCCGCGCCCAGGCGGCACAGCGCGGTTTCGACGGTGAACCCGTAGGCGTCCCAACCTCGGGCCGCGTCCTCATACTGGTCGAGCGCCCGGGCCGCGTCGGGAGCCGCCTCGTCGCAGACCGCGCGGGCGGTGAGCAGCGACAGCTCGAGCCGGGTCGAGTTCGCGGCCGTGTCGGCCGCCGGTCCGACGAGCGAGGCGGCGAGCTCGGTAGCTCCGGTGGCCACGAGGAGCCGGACGACGACCGGCAGCGCCATCGTTCGGTCCATCGGCTCGCCGGTCGTCAGCTCGAGGAACGCATCGAGGTGCTCGCGCATCCGTTCCCGGTCGCCGGTCGCGGCGGCGACTTCGGCTTCGAGCGTGAAGCAGGGGGACAGGTACTCGGCGGTCCTCAGGCTCTCCGCGCGCTTGCGGAGTTCCGAGGCGCACGAGCGAGCGACCTCGAGCTCGCCTCGGCGCAAGGCGATCCATCCCTGGTACTCGAGGGCGACGGCGCCCGGTTGCGTCTCGCCGCCGTGCTCCTCGTCCCACAGGCGCAGCTCGCCCGAGATCGAGAGGGATCGATCCCACGCACCGACGTCGAACAGCGGCTCCAGCATCCCGCCCCGGGCCCACGCGCCGGACGTCGCGAGACCCCGGTCCTGGCAGAACCTCAGCATCGCCTCCCACGCGTCGAGCGACGCACGGGAGCCCTGATGGAACCAGAGCTCGAAGGCATAGTTGTTGTGGGCGACCGCCGTCTCCTCGCCCAAGCCTCGGTCGCGCCCGATGCGCAAGGCCTCCTGGAGGTCCTCCAGGCCGCCCAGGTCGCCGAGCCTGCTCCGACTCGCTCCGCGGTACTGCAACGCGAGGACCTCTTCCTGCGCTCGGCCCAGCTCCCGTGCGAGCGTCAGGGCCTGATCCGCCCATCGCACGCACCCGGGGAGGTCGCCCATCACCCACAGGTGCCCGGCGATCCGGGTGGCAGCGTGCGCGTACGCCGGGCCGTGCGGCAGATCGCGCAACTCACGTTCCGCCTCCATCAGCAGCGGCGCGACCGCCTCGAGATCCCCCCGCTCGAACAGGGTTCGCGCGAGCGAGACCTTCGCGTCGGCCGCGGCTGCGACGTCGCCCGACGCGCTCGAGGCCTCGATCGACCTCCGCAGGTGATCCTCGGCCTCACCGAACGAGCCCACGGCCTGGGCGGCGACCCCCGCGCCGTGCAGGGCTCGGGGGAGATCGGGATGCTCCGAGGGCATCAGGGCGAGCGCCCGCCGCTGATGGGCGAGGGCGCGAGGGGCGTCCAGCCTCAGGGCGCGTTGGCCGGCCGCCAACAGATGCTCGACGGCAGGCCCGATCGCCTCACCCGCGGTGCGCTCGTCACCTGCCGCTGTCGCCAGATCGAAGGCCTCCGCATGGTGGTGCGCGAGTCGCTCGGATCGATCCGCCGCGCCCGGTCCGAGGGCCGCGTCCAACCATGCGGCGGCCCGCAGGTGGGCGCGGGCACGGTCGGCGCGAGGGATCTGCCCGTACGCCACGTCGTGGACGAGGACGTGGCGGAACGCGAACTCGTCCTGATCCGCGACCACGCTCGAACGCGCCCGGCGCACGACCTGACGGCGGTCGAGCTCGCGGAGTCGGGCGAGCGCCTCGTCCTCGGCCGTCCCCGAGACCGCCGCGAGGGCTCCGGGCCACACGACCGAACCGACGACGGCCGCGTCCTGCACCGCGATCTTGAGGCCGGAGGGGAGCGCGTCGAGTCGTGAGGCCAGGAGGGCCTGGATGGTCGACGGGACGCGGATGTCGCCGGTGGAGGGCATCGCGCTGTTCGGGAGATCGCTCTGCCGGTCGCGGAGCATGCGGACGAATTCCTCCGCGTACAGCGGGTTCCCGCCTGCACGCTCCACCACGCTCCGGTGGAGCTCGGGCTCGAGCTCGTCGACGTCCAGGAGCGACCCCACGAGGCGCTCGGTGTCGTCGTCGGAGAGCGGGGACAGCCGGATCGTGGTGGCGCCGGCCCACGTGCCCCAGTCCGGGCGAGCTTCGAACAGCTCGGGGCGTGCGGCCAGGAGCAACAGGATCGGTGCTGGCCGCTGCCGCTCCAGCAGGAGCTCGAGGAACGCGGGGAGCGGTTCGGAGGCCTCGTGCATGTCCTCGAACGCGAGCACGGTGACGTTCTCCTGAGCCAGGAGCTCCAGGAACGTCGCCCATGCGGTGAATGCCTCCTCGCGTGACGCCTCACCCTCGAGGTCGTCGCCTCCGACGAGGAGCCGGAGGTGTCGGCGGAGGCTCGATCGCTGTTCCTCGTCGTGCGAGACCCGCCCCAGCACCACGTCGAGCTTCTCCAGGGCGGTCGCGGGCCCGTCGGAGTCGAGGATGCCGGCCTCGCCCTGCACGACCTCGCGGAACGGAGCGAACGCCGTGCCCTCCCCGTAGGCGAGGGGCCGACCGATGCGCCAACGGATCAGCTCAGGCAGTCGGTCGGTGTACTCCACGAGCTCGGCGATGAGGCGGCTCTTGCCGAGCCCCGCCTCGCCGACGATCGTGACCATCCGGGGCGTCCGTTCGCGCTCGACCTCGGCGAAGGCGGCGCGTAGGTGCTCGAGGTCGGCTTCGCGTCCCACGAAGGACGCCCCGAGCGGGTCGGGAGGCTCGACCCCGATCCTGGCGATCGGCGCCAGGGGCCGCCAGATCCCGACGGGCGCAGCCTTGCCCTTGACCATCAGCGGCTGGAGCTCGTCCCATCGGAACTGCGTCTCGGTGGCGGCGTGGGCAGCCTCGCCGACCACGATGGAGTCGGGCGGCGCCGAGGTCTGGAGCCGCGACGCCGTGTTCACGACGTCCCCCGTGATGCGCTCACCCACGTGCGGCCCCCGACCCAGCACCACCATCGCCTCGCCGCTCTCGATCCCGATCCGGACGCCGAGGGCCCGGGCGGGATCCTCCTCGTTCAACGCGTGGACCCAGTCGTGCACCTTCAGAGCCGCGCGGACCGCGCGCTCCGCGTCGTCCTCGTGCGCGATCGGGGCGCCGAACACCCCGAACACCACGTCGCTCGCGACCTTGTCGACCGTGCCGCCGAAGCTCTCGATCTCGTGGCGCAATCGCGCGTGGAACGGGCGGAGCGCCGCGCTGATGTCCTCGGGGTCCGCCCGTTCGAACTCGAGCGCGAACCCCGCGATGTCGGCGAACAGGACGGTCACGAAGCGGCGTTCCTCGGTCGAGACCTCCTCTAACGAGGAGCCGCAGGCCATGCAGAAGCGGGCCGTTTCTGGATTCTCCGATCCGCAGTTCGAACAGATCCGCACAGGCGGAGTCTACGGAGCCCCTTCAGCCCGTTCCGGGTGGCGTCTATCGGAGCCGTGTGAACATGATGGTGGCCCCGCGGATCGCCCGCGTGAACGAGGTGCCGACCGATGGTCCTTCAGCGGTCGCAGGTGTGGGAACCGTTCTGGTCGCGGTCCACGTGAGGTCGCCGGTCGTACAGATCTGGGGTAGCTCATCGGCCGTCAGGGCAGCATGCGAGAACCGCAGCAGTGATCCCGCGATATGGGTGGCGCGCACCTTGGCCGCGACGTGCCATGCGAACTCGCTGTCGACCTCATCGATTGTGAGCGTTCGGCCGTCGAGTGGCAGCCCGCGCCTCCAGATGGCACCGATGCCCCATCGCTCGACGGAGCCATCGACCGAGCAGGTGAGCTTCAGGGTATTGAATGTGATTCCTTGTAGTCGCAGGCCGCCTGAGTCGCTCTTCGAGAAGGCTGCTGTCAGCGCCTTTCCCTGGGACGTCTCGCCCTCATAGACCCGGGGGACGGCAGCACTGGCGGGCATCGCCAGCCAGGCGAGGCAACGGGGGATCTGGTGTCCGAGGACGGGCCTACACTGGCTGGTCGATGCCCCCGTTCAAGATCACGTCCGAGTTCCAGCCCGCCGGCGACCAGCCGGCCGCCGTCGAGCAGCTGTCGAAGGCTGTGCTCGCCGACGAGCCGCATGTGACGCTGTTGGGTGCCACCGGTACCGGCAAGACGTTCACGATCGCGCACGTCGTCGAGCAGGTGCAGCGGCCCACCCTGGTGATCGCGCCCAACAAGTCGCTCGCGGCCCAGCTCGCGAACGAGTTCCGCGAGGTGTTCCCCGACAACGCGGTCGAGTACTTCGTGAGCTACTACGACTACTACCAGCCCGAGGCCTACATCCCGACGACCGACACCTACATCGAGAAGGACAGCTCGATCAACGAAGAGATCGAGCGGCTCCGGCACTCGGCGACCGCGGCCCTGCTGGCCCGCCGCGACGTCCTGATCGTCGCGAGCGTGTCATGCATCTACGGCCTGGGATCGCCAGAGGAGTACGAGGGGCAGATCCTGCGTCCCTACCGCGGCACGGAGGTCCCGCTCGAATTCGCGATGCAGCGGCTCGTCGACATCCAGTACAAGCGCAACAACACGAGCCGGGCCCGGGGCACGTTCCGCGTGCAGGGGGACACCCTCGAGGTGTTCCCACCCTACGAGACGGCGGGGTACCGGATCGAATGGTGGGGCGACACCGTCGAGAAGATCTCACGGTTCGATCCGGTCACGGGCGAGATCGTCAAAGACGACATCGTCGATCTCACGGTGTTCCCGGCGTCGCATTACGTGGCCTCCGAGGACCGCATGAAGCGCGCGCTCGTCTCGATCGAGGAGGAGCTGCACGAGCGGCTGGCCCAGCTCGACGATCAGGGCAAGCTGCTCGAGGCCGAGCGCCTGCGCATGCGGACCAACTACGACCTCGAGATGATGCGCGAGGTCGGGTTCTGCTCAGGCATCGAGAACTACTCACGCCACATCGATGGTCGCAGCGCCGGCACGGCCCCGTTCACCCTGCTCGACTACTTCCCCGACGACTACCTCGTGGTGCTCGACGAGTCGCACGTGACCGTGCCGCAGCTCCACGGCATGTACGAGGGCGACCTCTCGCGCAAGTCCACCCTGGTCGAGCACGGGTTCCGGCTGCCGAGCGCGATCGACAACCGGCCGCTGCGGTTCGAGGAGTTCACCGAGCGTGTCTCCCAGACCGTGTACATGTCGGCGACCCCGGGCGCCTACGAGATCCGGATGTCGCCGACCGTCGTCGAGCAGATCGTCCGGCCGACGGGCCTCGTCGACCCTGAGGTCCAGGTTCGCCCCACCAAGGGGCAGGTCGACGACCTGATCGAGGAGATCCGCCGCCGCGCCGAGGCGGACCAGCGAGTGCTCGTCACGACCCTGACGAAGAAGATGGCCGAGGACCTCACCGACTACCTCGTCGAGATGGGGATCCGTGTGCGGTACCTCCACTCCGAGGTCGACACCCTGCAACGCATCGAGATCGTGCGCGACCTCCGTTTGGGCGAGTTCGACGTGCTCGTCGGCATCAACCTGCTCCGGGAAGGGCTCGACCTACCCGAGGTCTCGCTCGTGGCGATCCTCGACGCCGATAAGGAGGGGTTCCTGCGGTCGGAGACGTCGCTCGTGCAGACGATCGGGCGGGCCGCGCGCAACGTCGACGGCACGGTGCTCATGTACGCCGACGAGGTGACCGATTCGATGAAGGCGGCGATCAGCGAGACGCAACGCCGCCGACAGATCCAGCTCCGCTACAACCAGGAGCACGGCATCGACCCGCAGACGGTCCGCCGCAAGGTCACCGACATCTTGTTGCAGCTCCGCGGCGAGGGCGACGGCAAGGCCACGACCCCCAAGAAGGAACGGCGCGCCCGCGCGGTGCACCCGGAGATGCCGACCGACGAGCTCGAGCGGCTGATCCAGACCCTCGAGGACGAGATGCACGAGGCCGCGAAGGACCTTCGCTTCGAGTACGCGGCTCGGCTGCGCGACGAGGTGCAGGACCTCCGCAAGGAGCTGCGCGCCATGCGCGAGGCCGGCGTCGGAGCGTGAGAGCGGCCGGATAGAGTTCGCGCATGACGCTCGTCGTGCGCGCCCCGCAAGCCTGGTTGGGGCCCGGCCGGGTGGTGCCGGACCTGCAGATCACCTGCCGGGGGGGAGTGATCACCGAGGTGGGGCGCGTCGCCCCGGTGCGTGCGGACGCACGCGTGCTCGTGGCCGACGGCTTCGTGTTGCCGGCCGGTGCCGACCGTCACGTCCACATCGAGCTGGGTGATCCGGTCGCGGCGGTGCGCCGGGGGATCACGGCCGTGCGCGACCTTGGCTGGCCGTCCGATCGGATCTTCCCGCTCGCCGAGGCGTCGGAGGCGCCCGGCTTCGACGGGC
>Ga0081455_10008357_pt1 | contig 10778 bp, 13 predicted proteins | sample TabmetS3T2R1_FD_70207 | JGI IMG/M metagenome (GOLD analysis project Ga0081455, IMG submission 70207) | Tabebuia heterophylla rhizosphere microbial communities from the University of Puerto Rico - S3T2R1 | ecosystem: Host-associated > Plants > Roots > Rhizosphere ... | reverse complement strand
CTTGCCGACGGCGGGTCTAAAGTTCGAACAGACAGACCACGTCGGCGCGCTGGTCGGAAAAGAATTGGCGACAAAGAGCGCGCTGGCTCTTGCGCTTGGGCTGCTCGCGATTTTCGTGTATGTGAGCCTACGGTTTGCAACGTCGTTCGCCGTCGGTTCACTGGTCGCGTTGGCCCACGACCTTATTATAACGATCGGTATCTTCTGCCTGAGCGGGCGCGAGCTGTCGTTGATTATGGTGGCGGCGATCCTGACGATCGCCGGTTATTCGATCAACGATAAGATTGTCGTTTTCGACCGGATTCGCAGTGGCTTGCGCGATCGATTGTCGGGATCGGTGGCGGAAGTTATGAACACGTCAATCAATGAAACGCTTTCGCGAACGATTCTCACCGGAGGCACAGTTTTGCTCACGGTACTCGCTCTGTATTTCTTTGGTGGCCCGGTTCTAAATGACTTCGCGTTCTCCTTTCTAATCGGCGTCATTATCGGAACGTATTCGTCTATCTTCATCGCATCGCCTATTGTCCTGTGGTGGACGCGCGCGAGAGGCCGCGATACAAGTGCGCTTCGTCGCGAAGTGATTCAGCAAACGACTACTGCCGGTCGGCTCGCGCCCCGATCATAACGATCCAATCGCAAGCGTCCTGCTTGTTTGGCGAATTCCAACCCGGCGCGGTCAGGGAATATTAGCGAGAATCTTTTCCATCTCGCCGCTCGTAAAAGCGCGCAGCGTCTGCGTCCGGATGTTGCCCAGGATCTCCGCTGACAGTAACACGCTCGCAGCCGTTTCGTCGTTTGGTGCCTCGAAGATGCATACTTGGTCGTATTGACCAAGCGTCCAATACATTTCCTTGATGGTAACTCCCTTCGACTGCACTTTCGCGGCCCAGTCAGCTACTCGCTGAGTCGTCTCCTTGGCGGCGTGAATTCCCTTATCAGTGAATTGCACCAGGCTGATGTATGTCGCCATGACGTTAGAAAAATGGAGGCGAGGGGAGTTGAACCCCTGTCCTCGTCGCTATCCGCGCAAACATCTACACGTTTATCCGGCGATTAATTCTGAGGAGCCATGCCATGCACCGGCGCACTGCCGGCTCCCGAGCGTCCACGAAATCGATTCACGAACCGGCGCGGTCGCTCCGCCGATTCGCCAGCCTGCTGTCCACGTTTTCGCCGCTAGCAGGCGTCACTGCGAAAACGTCGCGGTCAATTAAGCCGCGAGAGCGAGACCTTCGTTGTCTGCGTTTATTTGTTTGGTCCGGTTTTTAACGAGGCCAACGAACCATCCTCGACATGCCGTCTGCGCTTCCAACAATGAGTCGAAGCCAGTACGCCCCCAAATAATTGTCTTGAACGAGTACCCCTGTTTGCGGTCTTATGCAACCAGCGCGAACGTTCCCGGGCGATTTGAATAGCGATGGAAATCTCATCTGGATCTTTGGCTGGAGCGCAACCGGCGGCGCCGGCTGCTTACCAAGATAGCCAGGCGGCAGCACTTTCCCCCTTTCCCGCTACTTACAAGCCGGACGCGCGGTCGCGATTTTCGCAGGCAAATTCAAGATGGACGCGCCGCAATTTTAGCAGCCGCGCGCGCGAACTTTCAGGAGGCGACGCGATCGTTCTCTCGGTGCCTAAGAGTGGGCGCACGTGGCTGCGTGCATTTCTTTGCGCGTACTTCTGTAAGCGCTTCGGCCTCGAATTTACGTTGCGGCCAGACCGTTACCACGAACAGCGTATTCCTCGTCTAATCTTTTCCCACGATGTATTCGAGCATCGCACGAAAGGCGATCGGTGGGATAGATTCCGAGGCAAGTATCTCGTGCCGCGAAGGGAGCTTTACCGGGCTAAAATCATTCTGCTCGCGCGCGACCCGCGAGATTGTTTCGTTTCTCTGTATTTGCAGCTCACAAGGCGGGATCCAAACGCGCCGCTAAAGCTCAGGCAAAAGACGGCTAGTGAAATGCTCCAGGATAGAAGATTCGGCATGCGCGCCATCGTCAACGCAATGAACGATTGGATCAACGAGTTCTCCGGACGCGACAATTTCTCGCTCGTTCGATATGAAGCATTGCGCGCCTCACCGGCTGAGTATTTCCGCGATCTGCTTGCGGTCGTCGGTGAAGCAGAGCCGGATATTACGATTTTTCAGGACGCTCTTGAGTTTTCTCGCTTCGAGAACATGCAAAAGCTGGAGGCAGCCGGCGCGTTTGATTCAAACATCCTCCACCCAGGTGATGTGCGCGATCCGGAATCGTTCAAGGTGCGACGGGGTAAAGTAGGGGGATATCGCGAGTACCTTTCGCTTAAGGACCAGAAATATGCAGCTGATGCATTAATGAAGCTCGACCCCCGATTCGGCTACAACCCCTGAAGCGTCGGCACCAGACTTGTGTGCCGAGTCGCCACGACGATTATCTGCAAATCTGCCTCGCGATACTAGCACAACGTCGTTTTTGACGAACAGCGGCAGGGCAGACCTGTCTTCTGCATCCGGTGCGAGCGGATCCTCTCCGGATTCGTAATTAGACGAGCCCACAGTCAGAGGTCAGTTCGGTGCTGAAAATTTTTTTTAAAAAATACACTTGACGCTTATTCCCTACTCGAATAGTAGGATATCGTAAATCATATTGAGTTAGTAGACATTCAAAATCTGGGGGCAAAAATATGAAACAGTTGATTGGATTGGTTCAGGTCGGTGCTTTGACTGCGCTTTCCGTCGCGCTCTATAGCGCACATCGGCAAACACAGGCAGCAGAAACAACTCATAATTGTTATCCTAAAAAACCAGATCGCCGGGCTGAACCAGAGGGCGAGCTGGTTTTGCTGGGCTTGGACGGAACCGTCATTGCACGAGAAGTAAATCTCGCGCCGCACGGAACGTAACGGGGGCATTGATGGTTTCCATATTCCGACGGCGTCGCCAGAGGCCACATCCTCTTCCGCACTGCTGCAGGGCACGGTAACACCCCATGAAACTCTCCAAACGCGGCGAATACGCGCTCCGAGCCCTTATCGATCTCGGAATCGCGTCAGAATTGGGATGGCCGATGCTGCAGATCAGCGAATTGGCGTCAAAGGAAAAACTGCCGGTCAAATTTCTCGAACAGATTTTTACGCAGTTGAAGGCCGCCGGCTACGTGAAAAGCAGACGCGGAAAATTTGGCGGCTACTCTCTTGCCCGCCCGATGAACCGAATCAAATTCAGCGAGATCATTCGCTTGATCGAAGGCCCGCTGGCGCCGATCCGCTGCGTTAGCCAGACATCGTACGCTCGCTGCTCTTGCCCGGATGAGGCTCACTGTGGCCTGCGAATCCTGATGTTCGATGTGCGGAACGCAATCAGCACGATTCTGGATCGTTATACGCTTGCCGACATCGTCGAGATCACGCTTCGCAAGTATCGGCGCGACAAGATCACGCCGCCTTTTCTCCACCGTTCGATTCCGTTTACGCCGCCGTTGCCCGAAAAACGGGAGCCGCTTCGCAGTAAGCGAAGAGCCGCGGCAGACAATCACTTTTCAGGGTCGCGAGGGCGCGAAACCAACAATCATCCCCCAAAAGGCCGATGACGTAGGAGAGAATCATGTCAATCATCAAATACTGTTTAAACAGAAGAATAGGTGTCCTCGCATGCGTGCTGGCTGTCATCCAGCCGCTAACTATGCAGAGCGCTTCTGAATCAGAGCGACTGGAGAAGCTGGAGCGCGCGGTGGAGTTGCTCGAAAAACAGAATGCGGAACTCAAGGCGGAGGTGAACAGCCTGAAGTCTAAACAGGCTGCGAATCCGGCCGACGCGAAATTCAAAACCAAGGTGACGTATGATGGAAAGACGTACACGGAGAAGGCGGTGGTCGAAGAGAAACCGCCGATTTATGTCCAGCAGCGTGGACCGGAACTGAAGCTAGTGCTGGGCGGTTTTATTCAGGTTAATGCTGAAGGCGGTGATGCGTTCGCTTTTAATGGAAATTTTGGTCAAACCGCAATCAATGACCGCTTTCGGCTGCGGAGGGCACGGATCAATTTAACGGGAGATTATGCGGAGCAGTTCGATTTCAAAATGGAGGGCGATTTTGCTAACAGTGACGGACTCAGTAACAACCGACTGGCGTTTGAGGCCACGGATATCTGGATTAACTGGCATCAATTCGCGGCGGCGCAGATCAAGGCCGGCCAGTATAAGGCGCCGTTTGGACTCGAGCAGCTTACTCCCGACACTACTCTGTACACAATCGAGCGGAGTTTGCCTACAAACGCGATCACCCCGGAGCGGCAAATTGGCGTAGAGCTTTGGGGGAAACCTTTCACTAGCATTTGGCCTGAGCAAAAGGATCTGCTGACCTATTACGCCGGGATTTTCAACGGCAACGGTCGCAACATCAGCGTCAACGACAACAACGAATTCATGTATGTGGGTCGCCTCGAGTTGCAGCCTTTTAGCGGCAAAATCTTTGGTCAGAAGTCGTTTCTTAAGCTAGGCGGCGACGGGCTCTGGAGCCGCGATGCAGCGGGCACAAGCATCTCAACAGCGGGGAACCTGTTGGTCAACGCCGATGGTTCACTCTCGCCGTTTACTCTGCCTAGCGCGGATGAAAGAGCGGCTTGGAGTGTGGATGCCTGGCTGGAGGTGGGTCCCTTTGATTTAATCGGTGAGTACCTCCAGGAACATGTCGAAGGTCGCACGGTCAACGGCGTAGCTCCGACCTTCTCCAACTTCACGACGGACGGCTTTTACGTAACGGGGGGTTACTTCCTTCTTCCGAAGAGGCTGCAGGCTGTAGTTCAATGGCAGTACCTAAACCCCGGGCAAAAGGGTAACGACGGTCTCTATTCGATCCTCGGCGGGCTCAACTATTACATCCGCGGAGACGATCTGAAGTTGATGGTCAACTACATTCATACGTGGTCGGATTTCCGCCAAGCGAATCCTGAATTCGGCGAGGATCAATTCGATGAAGTCCTCGGGCGGCTACAGGTGATGTTTTAATTACCAACCGGGCGAAAATCTTGACCAAGTTTTAACGGACTCCCCGGAGTGGCTAGAACAAATATGAAAACAAAAATCACAGCGATAGTTGGAATGTTTCTGCTTTCGCACGTTGCGACTGCGCAGGAGAAGACGACGATTCGATTCGGGCATTTTCCAAACATTACTCATGCGCAGGGCGTGATCGCTCACGCGCTTTCCCGGCAAGGCAAAGGCTGGTTCGAACAGCGCCTCGGACCGAATGTCGAGATTCAGTGGTTTACTTACAATGCCGGCCCATCAACAATGGAGGCCATCTTCGCGGGCTCGCTGGATGCGACGTACGTAGGCCCCGGGCCAGCGCTTAACGCACACTTCAAATCCAACGGGGAAGAGATTCGTGTCATTTCCGGCGCGGCCAACGCTGGCGCAGCCCTTGTGGTGAAGGCTGATTCACCGATCAAGAGTCCGGCGGATTTTCGCGGAAAAAAAATTGCCACGCCGCAGCTCGGCAACACGCAGGACATTTCCTGCCGGGCATGGCTAAAAGCGCAAGGGTTCAAGGTTACTCAAACCGGCGGCGACGTGATGGCAATTCCGACTGCCAATCCCGATCAACTCGCATTGTTTCAAAATGGCGGTGTTGACGCGGTATGGACAGTCGAGCCGTGGGTCACTCGTCTCGAGCGCGATGCGAAAGCACGCGTTTTTCTCGAAGATAAAGACACTATCACCACTTGGCTTGTTTCCAGTGCGAAGTTCCTACGTGATCACCACGATTTGGCTAAGAAAATCGCGGATGCGAATGTGGAGCTGACGAAGTGGATCCAAGAGAATCCAGCAGAAGCGCAGAAGTTGTTGATCGAAGAGCTTAAAGCTGAAACGCGCGCTGATTTCTCACCCGATGCCGTCGCACAGGCTTGGAGACGCATCCAATTCACCAGCGACGTATCTCGCGATTTGATTGCCAAATCGGTGCAGGATGGAAAAGATGCGGGTTTCCTGAAGGGTCCGACAGACACGTCGAAGCTGATCGAAATTCCGTAAATGCATCTACCTCGACGTCATCACCATTCCTCAGCCACAGAAGAGCTCCAGGTCGTCACACCTTCGAAGCTCGCGATCGAGAACGTCTCGAAGCATTTCAAAGGTGCATCTGGCTCAGTCCTCGCTTTGGACGATGTGAGTCTTAATGTTGCCGAGGGCGAATTCGTCTGTCTTGTGGGCGCGAGCGGGTGCGGTAAAACCACGTTGCTCAACATAATTGCCGGCTTGGAAAAACCCGATAGCGGGAGGGTGCAGGCTGATGGCAAACCAATAACCGGTCCCGGCCGCGAGCGCCTCGTTATGTTTCAGGAACCGGCCCTGTTCCCGTGGCTGAACGTGTTTGGCAATGTGCTGTTTGGACTAAAGCTTAAGCCGAACCTGACAAAGAAAGATCGACACGACGTTGCCAAGTACTATCTCGAACTGGTCGGTCTCAGTCGGTTCGAGCGCGCCAATATTCACGAACTTTCTGGTGGAATGAAGCAGCGTGTGTCGCTTGCCCGCGCGCTTGCGCCTAATCCACGCGTGCTGCTGATGGACGAGCCGTTTGCGGCTCTCGATGCGCTGACTCGTGAGCAACTCTATGGAGATCTTCAGCGAATCTGGAAAGCGCGGAACAAGACAATTGTGTTCGTTACGCACAACGTCCGCGAGGCAGCTTGTCTCGGCGACCGCGTCATAGTTTTTTCACCGCGTCCTGGTCGCATTCGCGAAGAATTTGCTGTGGACCTGCCTCGGCCCCGCGACATCAACAGTGTCGATTTGGCGATTCACTCCACGGAGATCACGAAAGCGCTGAAGAGTCATAGCCAACCGGAGGTCGCAATCTCACTATGAAACGCTTTTTGTTGGCGGCGCTTTTTTTTGCTGCTCTCCTGCTGATTTGGGGGGTGCTATTTCGTGCCAAGATTTGGTCGCCTGTGCTCCTGCCCTCGCCACGGCAAGTCGCAGTCTATTTAGAAAGTGCTGCCGTCGATGGGACGCTGGCAAAAGCGATAATCGTCACGATGCGCCGATTGGTCATAGGCTACATCATTGGACTTGTTATAGGTTTGCCGCTGGGGTTGCTGACCGCACGTTGGAAGGTGTTGCAAGACACCATTGGAACGCTCGCCCTCGGTCTCCAGACATTGCCAAGTGTCTGCTGGGTTCCGCTTGCCTTGTTGTGGTTCGGACAGACGGAAGCCGCCATGCTTTTCGTGGTAGTAATGGGGACGCTCTGGTCGGTAGTGATCGCAACGGAGACTGGCGTACGCAACGTGCCGCCAATCTACAGTCGTGCTGCTTTGACCATGGGTTCCAAACGTCTGCACATGTGGTTCAAGGTTATCCTGCCGGCAGCGCTTCCGTTTATAGTCAGCGGGATGAAACAAGGTTGGGCATTTGCCTGGCGTTCACTCATGGCTGCCGAGATTTTCGTGACGATCCTGACCGGTTTCGGGCTCGGACAGCTTCTACACTATGGCCGTGAATTAAGCGCGATGGAGCAGGTCATCGGCATCATGATTGTCATTATCGTTATCGGTTTACTTGCCGACAAAATCTTCTTCTCGCCCGTTGAGAAGTTCTTGCATCGGCGTTGGGGTACCAGTCAGGCATGATCTTCAGGCAAAAGGGGGCGCCCGTGTCCGCGCGGCGCGAGGTCCGCGTTAGCAACAAGCTGGGATTACACGCGCGCCCTGCCGCTCACTTTGTAAAACACGTAAGGACTTTTCGGTCCGAAATCTGGCTCGTCACCGTTGACGGCCGGTATTCGGCTTCGAGCTTGATCGAGGTTCTACGCGCCAACCTCGATTGCGGAGCTACCGCAACGCTCGAAGCACACGGCGTTGACGCTGAGGAGGCCGTCGAACGACTAGAAAGGTTGCTCGGCGAATTGGATAAGTTCGACGAACCCTAACGCAAAGGTCGGGCGACAAGAATTCCGCTGTCAGACCCGTACCGATACAGGTATTTCGAGAGCTGGTCGTCCACGACAACTTTGCCGTAATTGCTGGGGGACGAAGCGTGCATGAAATGCAAGACGCCGTCGCTGGTGCGCAGTGCCAGGCCCACATGTGCGGTCGAATGAAGTCCGTTTCGCTCGCGCGAAATCACGCCAATGATGTCGCCGCTGCGCAATTTCGGCTCGATGCTGGCGACCTGGCTCTTTGGAATTTCATAGAGAGGCCGCGACGACACATTCGCTTCCATACGCGCAAGCGGCCCGAGCAATGAGCGATTCGAAGCAAGATAACGATAATGCCGCCAGCCAACACTCATCTCGCGCGCAGAATGTGGGACGCTGCGGCCACCAAGCTGACGCGTCATGTCGTTAACCAGACCGCGGCGATCGTTGTCGTAAAGCCAGTCTTCCAGGTAATGAAGCCGGGAAAGATAATCACCTGTGCATTGGCCACCGCGATAACGGTCCATCTCGATGTAATACAGCAAACGCTCTGGAGTCCAATTTGATTCCGGTTCGTTCAACATTCGCGCAAACCCAAGTGCCGTTTCGAAAAACGTCCAGCAGTCCATCCCGTAGAAATTCACCGAAGGCGATTCGATGCGATTATCGATCTCAAGAGTGAAATGCTTGTAGCGGGTGCCGACCAGCGCCTTTCCAACCGCCGCAGCCCGATCACCGATCGGTTGTGATTTCCAATTCTCTGCTTTCGCCCTAGCAACCAGCCGATTGAATTGGTCTTGTCCCTTAAACACAGTGCCGAACGGCAAGCGCGATTCGGACGCCACCGCGGCTGAACAAATCAAATACAGTGTGATGCAGATTCTCCAGCTCCGCATGTGAAGAGAGTAACTGAACGCTGGAAGGAGAAACTTACAAGGTCAAAAGCCTAAAGGCTTATTCGTCGGACGCCCGTTGCATCGCCGTGTCCGAAGTTTGTAACGTTTTAACGCTTTCCACTTTGTAACTGTCTCATATCCTTCTAAGACCGTGCCAATCCGCTTCCCGAAAAAGAAACGGCGAAACATTGTTCGTCAGGCGCAACGCGGCGATACTCCTGTTCCGGTGGGGCGGCATTCCACCCGCGTCCGGTTGCGTCCGCGGTCCGATTGGCATAAACGCAATTTCCTGACGAGCGTTTTGATTCCATCGCTGTTCGTGAAGCGGTCCGGCCAGTACGTTCCACCGCAATTTCCGACGATCCGCAAGGGCGAGATCTGCATTACCTGGATCGGTCACGCATCATTTCTCATCCAAACGCACGAGGTCAACATCTTGATCGATCCGATTTGGTCGAAGTGGCTGAAGGTCATCAAACGATTGAAACAGCCTGGCTTCGAAATCCAACATCTGCCTTCCATTGACTTCGTACTCGTGACGCATGCGCATTTTGATCACCTCGATCGGCGTACGCTGCGCCGCGTCGCTGCGAACCAACCTATCGTAGTTCCAACGGGCGTGGGAAACCTGGTCCACGATCTCGGGTTTCACATCGTGCACGAACTCGACTACTGGCAGACCGTCGAACTCGGGCCGCTCAAGATTTCGCTCACGCCATGTCACCACTGGGGAGCCCGGTTTCTTGCGGATTTGCACCGTGACTTTGGTGGGTTTGTGATCGCGTCGAACGGCCGCACAATTTTTCATTGTGGCGACACAGCTTATTTCCCGGGTTTCAAAGAAATCGGCGAGCGGTTCAGTGTCGACCTTGCGTTGCTTCCCATTGGCGCCTACGAGGCGCCCACAGGCCGCGAAGTTCACATGAACCCCGAAGAGGCGGTTACAGCTTTTCTGGAATTGCGCGCCAAAACGCTAATCCCGATGCATTACGGCACGTTCCCTCTCGGTTTCGAGCCGCTCTACGAACCGCCACAGCGATTGCTTGCAGCTGCGCGCGCCCACGGAGTCGAGCAAAAGGTGCTGATGATGACCGAGGGCAAGCCGGTGGTGTTGTGAAGAAAAAGAAAACGCCGAAAGCCGAACGCTCAACGCCGAACATTGAATTCGGAAGTTGGCACGTGAGAGAACTTTCTGACGGCGAATATGGTCGCAGCCGCAAGACTAAATACGATCCGGAGGATAGGCTGCTGGAGTTCGCCGCGGATATCGTCGAACTTACCGAATCGTTGCCAAACACTCGAGCGGGGAATCATATTGCCGGCCAGTTGTTGCGTTGTGGTACGTCGTCGCTTTCCAATCACGGGGAAGTTGAAGCGGCAGAATCACGCAGAGATTTCCTCCATAAGTTGCGCATTTGCCTCAAGGAGTTGCGTGAAACAAAGCGCTGGTTGCGACTTGTGGGTCGAACAAGAACACTGACGCCGCCGGCAAATTTCACTGACTGCCTCGATGAAGTCGAAGAGCTAATTCGAATTTTTGTGGCCAGCATCCGGACGGTTCAGAGGAACACCAAATGATCTGCGTTGCTTTTGAGTTCGACGTTGGACGTTGGGCGTTGAGCGTTGGGCGTTTTCTGCTTTAAATGGCCGGTTTGCGCTCCAGGCGTACGGAAATTCTTGGCGCGCTCTTAGCCGGACTACTCGTCGTTGCGTTTTGCCTGATTCTGCTCTGGCATAATCCACTCGTTTTTTGGAATGACGATTATGAATTGTCGGTGCTGCCTGTCTTCGCCGACATGGCGCGCAGTTGGTCCGAAGGTCATTGGCCACTATTGACGCCGTATTCGTGGGTCTGCGGCAATTTAGCGGGCGAATTTCAGTACGGCACGTTTTCACTGTTTGTGAATACGGCCGTCGTTTTGATCTGGAAATTTCCACTGACGCTTCCGCAACAGGCGGCTGCACTTTCGATCGCGCATCT
>Ga0081455_10008356_pt1 | contig 10779 bp, 11 predicted proteins | sample TabmetS3T2R1_FD_70207 | JGI IMG/M metagenome (GOLD analysis project Ga0081455, IMG submission 70207) | Tabebuia heterophylla rhizosphere microbial communities from the University of Puerto Rico - S3T2R1 | ecosystem: Host-associated > Plants > Roots > Rhizosphere ... | reverse complement strand
CCCTGTGTCGTACCTCCGGCAACCGGACCGATTTGCGACCGATCGCGGCAGGGCTGGGCTCTGCCTATGCGCTCCAGGGACGCCTGGCGGAGGGGCGTGCGCTGCTGGAGGAGGGGATCAGCGAAAGTATCCGCACGGGCGCGCGTAGGGCTGTCTACTGGGTGTGGCTCAGCGAGGGCTGTCGTCTGGCGGGACACAGTAATGAAGCCTGGCAGTACGCCCGCTAGGCGCTCGACCTGGCCCGGCAGCTCAAGGCACGCGGGGACGAGGCGTTCGCACTACACCAGCTTGGCGTTGTCCACGCCCACGCCAAGCCCCCCGATACCGCGCAGGCCGAAGCCCACTACCACCAGGCCCTGGCCCTGGCCGAGGCACTAGGCATGCGCCCGCTCCAGGCCCACTGCCACCTCGGGCTGGGCACCCTGTACGTCGCGACCAGTCAGCGGGAGCAGGCCCGCACCGAGCTGGCTGCCGCCATCGCCCTGTACCACGCCATGGACATGGCGTTTTGGCTGCCGCAGGCAGAGAGGGCACTGGCGCAAGTGGAGAGACGGGAATGAACTATGCTGCCTCCTGATAGAAGTGCTGGCCCTTCTCCCTCAGGAGAGTAGCGAGCCATCTGTGGGGGACATCACCTATCAGCACCAGTATCCGGCTGCATCAGCACCCCTTACCCTGCGAGGGAGGCCGGTGTCCCAGCGAGTGCGCCGCGCTCGGGGCTGCCGTCCCCAGGGAGCTCCCAGGTGGGGCGCTGCTTGCCAAACGGCATCACCATGATCTGCGCGAACGCGAGTTCCTGCGGATCGCGGTACGCTGGCACCCCGATGGTTACCGCTTGCTGCGGGACATTGAGCCTCCGCGTCCGGTGCAGATAGTCTGGAAACGCGAAAATAGTCGACCAGTTGGCATCTGCTTCCTCGCGGATCATGGAATGGTGAATGCCGTGCATGCGTGGTGTCACGATGAAGCGGCACAGCCAGCGTTCGATGTAGAAGGGGAGCTCGACATTCGAGTGATGAAAGAGAATCGCCAGCAGAGTGGCCGTCTGCCAGATCGAGAGAGTCAGGGGCGCAACGCCAATGGCCAGCACTTGAGCGGCACGCCAGGGCACGGACAGCATCATCTCCACGCAATGAAAGCGCAGCGCCGTTGAAGCGTCGAGATCTAGATCTGCATGGTGGACGCGATGGAAACGCCACAGCACAGGCACTTTGTGGGTCAAGACATGCCAGAGATACAGCGTGTAATCAAGCAGGAGCACCGATACGACCACTTTGAGCCAGGCGGGGAGTCGCAGGTACTGCATAAGCCCCCACTGTTCGCGTTCGACCAACTGGGCCAGCGCACTGGCCACAGGACGCTCGGTGAGCCAGATGGTCGTCGCGCTGAGTCCCACCATGGCCAGATTGCGCATGTTCCGTGTCAGCTTCCTTTCCGTTTGCCGCCGCAAAGGCCGCCGATGCTCAAGCCACAGCAGCGTGGCGAACGTGCCACAGATGAGCGTGGCATTGAGCCATCCAGGTATGGCTTTGGGCCAGGTCGGCGACTGTGTTGGCATGCGGTCGTCCTCCTGCGTGCCTCAGGCGGCGAGGCATTCAGCACTGCGGCTTCTGAAAGACTACTCTACTCTGCGTCAGCTACCGAGCCCCTTGGCGATACGGTCGATGCCCATCTGTGCGCACGTTGCGTCCTTGTCGCCGCCAGGCGCACCGGAGACCCCGATAGCGCCAACAATCTCCTGGCCGGCCATGATTGGGAGCGCTCCCTCTGCCGAGGTGATTTTATCGAGATGCAGCGCGCCAGCCCCGGTGGGCGAGGACGTCACGCGCTTCCCGAATTCGCCTGAGGGCGTACGGAACGTCAGGGAGGTATAGGCCTTGCGCAGGCTGTTCTCGATAGTGTGAGGATTCGCGCCGTCGTCATGCAGCACCACCGCCGTACGGCCGGCGCGGTTCACCACGGTTACCGTTACTTTATAGCCATCCTTGCGGCATTGCTCTATGGCCCCCATTGCCGCCTCGTGTGCTGCGCTGAACGACAGGGTGCGCTCGGTCACCAGCGCTGGCGGTGTGGTTGCCGTCTGCGCCTGGACCACTGGCGGTACGATGACCAGGGTTGCTGCCAAAACCAGCCATTTGCTGCTTATCATGGATGCTTCCTCCTCTGTGGTGTACGAACCTAAGCTTACGGTGTAGACGGTGGGGGCACGCGCCGCTTCGTGGCCTGCTCGAAGGCGTAGGCCAACTCGAGGAGGCGCGGCTCGCTGCAAGCCATGCCAGTGAAGCTGACGCCGTAGGGTGCAGGCCTGGCGTCGAACGCCTCCGGGAACGGCGGCGTCGGGCTGTTGGGGATCATCCCGAACGGCACGATCACAGTTGGGTATCCCGGCTTCGAGGCGAGGGCGGCGCCGGTTCCCGCGGGGAACAGCAGCGCATCGAGCTGATGCATCTGCATCGCCGCATCGATCCCATTGGTGCCGGCGAGCTGGATGTCCTTGGCCCGATCAGCCTCGTAGCGCGCCCGATCGGCCTCGAGGTCCATCTCGTCAGAGTTGTCGAGCTGCGCCTGGCCGTACTTGATCGTGCCGCGAGCCGGATGCGCCAGGTTGAAGTTCCTGAGTTCGGTCAACGTCTTGATCGGGGCGTCGGGTCCGAGCGTGGACAACCATCTGTTGAAGTCGCGCTTCATCCCGTACTTGAATACAACCGAACAGTTCGCATCTTTCTCTTTGCGCCCGTCGACGCCCGAACACGTGCTCCACAGCAGGAAATTAGCCGTGGGATCGGGGGTGAGGATGCTCGGGATATCCGCCGGGTCGACGATAGTCGCCCCTTCGCGTCCGAGGACCTCGATCGCCTCGGCCATCACCTTCGCTTGATCAGGGTTGAGGCCGCCGCGCGGTGTCGTCTCGCCGGGCGCTGTGATCTTGTCGTAATAGAAGGCCCGGGGAATGCCAATGCGTGCCCCCTGCAACCCGGCACGCTTCAGATGCGGCGTGTAATCGTGGTTGGGTAGCGGTGTGCATATCGTCATCGCCTGATCCATAGGATCGGGCGCGGCGCCTTCAAGTACGCCCAGCAGGATCGCGGCGTCAGTCACCGTCCGGGCCAGTGGGCCGGCCGTGTCCTGGTCAGCGGTAATAGGAATAATGCCATAGCGGCTGATACGCCCCACCGTCGGCTTGATTCCGACGAGCATGGTTTGATTCGCCGGGCTCAGGATCGACCCGGAGGTCTCGGTCCCAACGTTCGCAGCCCAGAAGCTAGCCGCCGTACCAATACCTGAACTCGACCCGCCGGTGAGGAGGGCAGGACGCCCGTCGTTTGTCCCTTCGCGCGGATCACGCCGCGGGTCGTACGGATTGAGCCCATAGCCGCCGAGGGCGCTATAGTTCGCCGGCATGGGCGTGGGGGTGCCGGCCACCCAGTTGGCGAGTTCGGTGAGCACGGTCTTGGCAATGATGATGGCGCCGCTGGCGCGCAAGTTTCTGGTGACAGTCGCCTCGTACGGTGGCCGATACCCTTCGAACGCCACCGCTCCGCCTGTCGTCGGCATGTCCATCGTTTGGATGTTGTCCTTGAGTGCAATGGGAATACCGTGCAACGGCCCCCGAATCTTGCCCTGGGCCCGCTCACGGTCAAGCGCCTCGGCCTCCTCGAGGACTTTCGGGTTGACGATCATGATGGCCTTCAGCTGATCCTCGTAGAGCGCGATCCGCGTCAGGTATTCGACGACGAGCTGGCGGGACGTGAGGCGTCCCTCGGTCAGGGCCTGCTGGATGTCGGGAATGCCGGCTTCGACTACGTTGAACGGTCCGGCGGTGGGGGACATGGCAGTAGACATCGGTCCGGCGTAGCCGGTCACCATCAAGGCCGCGAGGGCAAGTAGAGAGACGACACTCTTGCGTCCGCGTGTACGGGTGGCGCATGCCGGTCGTATCATCGTGCTCTCCTGTTCATCCAGACATATTCTTCACCACCTCCGGCAGTCATACCCAGACAGAGCAGCCCTGGGGCAAGGCTGGACATGGTCCAATCACACGCCACCGCCGAGGGCTGCATCACCGCGGCTGCACTAATGGGGACGTCTCGCCCCAGGTCCCCTGGAAGATAAAGGACTCGAGAGGATTGCGGGTGCGTGGTGCGATTTCACGCTGCCGCAGATCCTCCGGCAAGGTAGCCGGGTCCCCAGGGTACCCCAGCACAATGCCGGCCACCGGTTCAAAACCGTCCGGGACGCTATACAGTTCTCTGACCTTGTCTGGATAAAAGCCGGCCATTTGATGCACATACAGGCCCAGGGCAGTGGCCTGGACGATCAGATTGGCAACGGCGAGCCCAACGTCGTGGAAGGCATAGCGATTGAGTTGGCCATTCATGTCGAAGGAGAGCTTGGCGACTGACACCATCAAGACTGGGGCTTGCGAGGCCCACTGCTGGTTGTTTTCGCGCAGGCAGCTGAGCAAGCGCGCGTATTCAACTTGATCGTCCTTGGTGGCCACGATAAAGTACCAGGGCTGTTGATTGGTGCAGGAAGCCGACCAGCGGGCTGCTTCCCAGAGGCTCAGGAGCTTGTCGATCTCGACCGGGCGCTCGGCGAAAGCACGCGGGCTCCAGCGTTGCTTGAGTAATGGTTCGATCGGATAAGTCGTGTCGGCCAGCTTCTCCATTATTAAAGCTCCTTGCATGCTCTCCCTGCGTTGGTTGTCATATGCTAGCGAGTATAGCACAGTGCGCCCGCTGCATTTTACTCCCTTGTGCCTCTATCCTTCTGGCGTCAGCCGTAGTATAGTGGAAGCACCCTAACGATTCAGAAACAACTTGCCATGCAGAAGGAGATATCATGGCTGAGACCCGCACCGTGCAGCAGGAAATTGCCCCCAAACTGGCTGAGCTCTCGGCCAATGTGCTCTTTGGAGACGTGTGGGAGCGTCCTGGCCTGTCCAAGCGCGACCGGAGCCTCATCACCGTTGCCTCGCTGGTCGCCCTGTATCGCACCGACCAGCTCCGCGGCCATATCCGGCGTGCCCTGGACAATGGGGTGACAAAAGAGGAGATCGGCGAAGTCATCACGCACATGGCATTCTACAGTGGGTGGCCTACAGCGGCCAATGCTGTGCAGGTCGCCAAGCAGGTTTTTGACAGTATGTAAAGGAGGGTGGACAATGGAAAAGACAACCATTCTCGCCGGCACAATTGGTCAGGGCGTTATGCGGAGTCACGACGGTGGGGAGACCTGGCAGCGCATCGGGATTTACCAGGGCATGCATTCGGATGCTATGGTGCGCATGCTGACGCACCACCCGCGGCGGCCAGAAATCGTCTATGCTGGCACCGATAAGGGCTTGTATTGCAGCGACGACACGGGGGCGACCTGGAAGCAGATGGATTCCCCGTTGAACCCCTACGCTGTCTGGGCCATTACGGTTGACCCCCTCAATCCAGAGATTCTCTTTGCCGGGACCGGCACACCCTGCCCCTCCAAGGTCTTCCGCTCGACAGACGGCGGCAAAAGCTGGGAGGAGAAGGAGGCCGCTATCGCTGATGAATGCCCCAACGTTGGTATTCCCCGCATCACGGGCATTGCCATTGACCCGGTGAATCGCCGCAACATCTGGGTGGGGATTGAGGTCGATGGCCTACGCTGCAGCACTGACTGTGGAGAGACCTGGCAGACCATCAATGGTACGGCGATCCCCAACCCTGATGTGCACAGTGTGGCCGTTGCTGAAGGGCCTCCCAAGACGGTCTTCTGCGTGGTCAATAACGAAGTCTACACCAGTACGGATGACGGGGCCACCTGGAATGCCCTGCACATCCGGCAGATCTTCCCCTTTGGGTATCCGCGCAACATTATGGTGCAGCCCGATGATCCGAAGACGGTTTTTTTAACGATTGGCGATAGCACGCCAGGTCGTATTGGCACGGTGATGCGCTCCAAAGACGTGGGCCAGACCTGGGAGAGCCTGAATTTGTCCGTACAGCCGAACTCCGCCATGTGGGCAGTGCATGCGCAGCCGGACAACCCGAAGACCATGGTGGCTGGGAGCCGCTATGGGTATTTGTACCGTAGTGATGACGGTGGTGATACCTGGCGTAAGCTCTGGCGCGAACTGAGCGAGATCAATAGCGTGCTGGCGCTCCCGGCGTAGGTGGTACAGGGCTGAGAGCAGAGGGCAGGTGGGCGATAGGTGGGAGCTATCGGCCATCTGCCATGACGCTCTCCAAGAGGGAAGGCAAAATCTTACAGTCTCCAACCCTGCCCGCTCCCAGAGGGAGCAAAACAGGCATACGTGACCGGTGCTCTAGGCCCGCTTCAGGAGATGGGCGTAAAAGAGGCTCATCCCGAACGATCCTAGCACTGTCGCAGTGTATAGGAGAAAGAGGGTGAACTTCAAATAGGCTATGTTGGCAAAGCCATGCCACGCCCAACTCCAGGCAACGAAGCCAACACCGCCGACCACGCTAGCGGCAATGCCTGCAAGGAGCCAGAAGAGTATCCCTTCATGCAGGTTGAGAAGTTTTGCTGCAAGCCCTGTGAGCAAGCGTGGTCCTCGGAGCTGCAGGAGCAGACCCGTCCCAAAAATCTGTGCGCCCAAGAAGCCCAGGAGCACCGCGAAAATGAGAGTGTGATAGTCAAACACCACAAATCGGGCAAAGACTTGTCGCGGTCCAAAGGCACACATGGTGGCGATGAGGAAAGACAACACGACGATAACGAGACCTCCATGGAGAAAGAGCCATGGGGCACGTGCCAGGATCGTGAGCAAATGCCGCATCCCATCGCGCCAGGTTTGTAGGTGCGGTTGTCGATTGCGCCGGTCGCAGCGTAGCGTAATAGGCACTTCTACGATCTTGGCGCCAGCACGCAGTGCGTTGACGAGTAATTCTGAGGCGAACTCCATGCCGGGAGAGGAGATGTTCCATACAGTCAGCCGATCACGGCGGAAGGCGCGGAAACCACTGTTGCAATCTGTCAGCTTGCTACCAAAGAGGAGGTTAATCATGGCGGTGAGGATAGGGGTGCCCAGATAGCGGTGCAATCCTGGCATTGCTCCGGTCTCAATGTGCCCCTGGAGGCGCGTCCCGATCACCATGTCAGCATTGGAGCTGCGGAGGGCCTGCACGAGTCTCGGCCCCTCGGAGAAGTCGTAGGTAAGGTCCGCGTCGGCATACACGATATAGGTCGTCTGTGCGGCGGCAAAACCTGCCTGGAGTGCCGCCCCATAGCCCCGCTCGAGCGCTGAAACCACTCGCGCTCCCATGGCCCGTGCCAGCTCAGCCGAGCCGTCCGTCGAACCGTTGTCAGCCACGACGACTTCCATCCCCTCGGGCCAGTTGGCAAAGGCTGCTTTGGCCTGCATGACGGCCTCGGCGATTGTGATGCGCTCGTTCAGGCAGGGGATCACCACGGTAACTCCAGGCTCGTGACTGCTTTCTGCCATGTCTCCCGCCATGAACGAGGCGTTGTCTTGTCGCGCCATCCTGAGTGTGCTCATGCCGATGTCTCCACAGGGATCCAGAGGATCAGATTAGACAAGAAGCCGATGGCGTGAGATGGACCATGGCGCGGATCGACTCGTCGCCTGGAGTACCACAGCCACGCGCTGCGCTGGCTCGCGCCGAGCTCACGTCAGCACCTCGTTTGTAGGTACATTTATGCTTTTGTAGGTTCCCTCTTCACACCCACCACGGTGCTGGCACACTACGCCGGTATGCTTCAGTAGGAACTCAGGCCGTCGTGGAACGTTTGCGCCGCTGCAGATATCACACGATGGTCATACGAAGACCACTCTCGAAGGTTTCACGAGGCGACCAACTAAGTTACAGTTGTACTGCTACACCTGTCAACTCCGCTACAGTTGCCCACACGCGATGCAGCACCTCCGGGTTCGGTCTATGGTAGCCTCCCCCTATGTTGTAATATTGCCCTACGTGTCCGCGGTGGAGCCCTGTCTCAATCCCTGCGCATTGTTGTGGAAGAATTCCCTTGACGGGAACACGAGACCTCTTTACCTTATGCCTGCACTTTCTGGCGGCGCGTTCTTGAGGATCCTGATCATCAAACGTACCTAGAGTAGAGATACAATGACGAGCGCACGCTCATGATGAGGTATCGTATGGAAATAGAGGAAGAACCATAGTGCAGCAGAGCAAAGTAGCAGTCATTGGTTGTGGTTATTGGGGAAAAAATCTCGTCCGCAATTTCTACAATCTTGGGGCGTTGGCCATGGTATGCGATATGACGCATACGGGACGGAGTACGGCCCAAGAACTCGCACCCCGGGCTGAAGTGGTCTCTTCTCTCGAGGCAGCACTACATGCGCCAGTGGTGGGCCTGATCATCGCGACGCCAGCCGAGACGCACTATGACCTCGTAAAGCAAGCGTTAGAAGCTGGGAAAGATGTCTTTGTCGAAAAACCCTTAGCATTAACCTATGAACAGGGCGCGCATCTCATCCGCTTGGCAGAGACCTACGAACGCATCCTTATGGTTGGTCACGTCCTCGAATATCATCCGGCCGTTCTTCGCCTGTATGCCTTAGTACAGCAAGGTGTGCTGGGCAAAGTACATTATATTTATTCGAATCGTGTCAGTCTTGGGAAGGTGCGACGGGAGGAAAACATCCTGTGGAGTTTTGCCCCTCATGATGTGGCGGTGATTTTGCGCTTGATGGGGAGTCTCCCATTTCAGGTGGCCGCCTATGGCGGGAGTTATGTGCAGCCCAATGTTGCTGATGTGACGGTGACTCATTTACTCTTTGATAATGGCGTCCGTGCGCACATTCATGTCTCCTGGCTCCACCCGTTCAAAGAACAGCGCTTGGTAGTAGTTGGGTCACAGCAAATGGCCAGTTTTGACGATGTGGCCAAGCGGCTCGTGTTGTATGATCAGCGTGTTGAGTTGAAAGCAGGGGAGCCTGTACCCATACAGGGGCCCGGCGAGGAGGTGCCCTTTACCAGGGATGAACCATTGCGACTCGAATGCCAGGCCTTCCTCGAGGCGCTGGCCACGCGTTGTCCCCCCGTCACTGATGGGCTCAGTGGCCTGCGGGTGCTCAAGGTGTTGCAGGCCGCGCAACGGTCCCTGGTGATGAATGGCGAACCGGTGCAATTGCCGCTCGAAACGTTCAGCGGGAATGGGATCCAAGTCACTCTATGACGCCAAATTATTATGTCCATCCAAGCGCCTATGTCGACGAGCCGTGTAGTATTGGTGCTGGGACGAAGATCTGGCATTTTTGCCATGTGATGGCTGGGGCGCGCATTGGGGAGCGCTGTATTCTAGGCCAAAACGTGCATGTGGCTCCTGACGTGGTGCTGGGCAATAACGTCAAGATTCAGAATAACGTCTCGGTCTACACGGGGGTGGAACTCGAGGATGATGTCTTCTGTGGACCGTCATGTGTCTTTACGAACGTCATTAACCCACGGGCGCAGATCATGCGTCACGATCAGTATGCGCGCACCCTGGTGCGACGCGGGGCGACCATTGGCGCCAATGCCACCATTGTCTGTGGCGCGACGATTGGGCGGTATGCCTTTATTGGCGCGGGAGCAGTTGTACGGGGGGACGTTCCTGACTATGCGCTTATGCTGGGTGTGCCGTCCGTCCAAAAAGGCTGGATGAGTCGATACGGGCATCGTCTGGGAGCGCCGGATGCGCATGGCGTGTTGACATGTCCAGAGAGCGGGTGGCGCTACCAAGAAGTAGCTCCAGGCATCCTGCGCTGTCTCGACTGGCCTGAAGACCAGCCTTTGCCGTAATTAGCGCAAGCATAGAGACTGTCATGCCTGAGTCGCTCGCATCGTGCACGTTGGTCATTGTCCCTACCTATAACGAAGCTGAAAATGTTGAAACTCTCGTCGCTGCCATATTGCAGGCGACCTCTACTGTCAACATCCTGTTTGTGGATGATAATAGTCCAGATGGTACACAGGAAAAGATCGCTCTGATGCAGCACCAGTATAGGAACAAGGTGTATCTTCTCTCCCGCGCCGGCAAACTTGGGCTTGGTACGGCTTATGTTGCTGGCTTTCAGTGGGCCTTGATCCGAGACTATCAAGTCGTCGTGCAAATGGATGCTGACCTCTCCCACGACCCCACTGACTTGCCACGCCTTCTCAAGCAGCTTGAAGGCCATGATGCAGTCGTGGGCAGCCGCTATGTAGACGGCGGGGGGACACGCCATTGGAGTATCGTACGGCAAGGCATCAGTAAGGCATGCCGGCTTTCACTTGGTCGAAGCGCCTATTGTATTCACTGAACGTCGCATCGGCTCCTCGAAAATGTCCATGCGTATCGTCCTTGAAGCAGTGTTGCGCACGTGGCAGTTGCGCTGTCTCCGCCCTGGCCAATACATCCTCTCGCAGAGGCCGACAGAACGATAATACCCTTGCGTCCTTCTACCAGAACAGCAGAGACCGCAGGGCAGTACCGCACCACGTCTGAGGAATGCCTTGCACGCTCAAGATAGCTCCTGGCCGGCCAATTCCTGGGTGATCTCGTCCCATGAGGAGATATCGTCTGTCACCACTTTGCGCCGGTCGGGAAGGTCCTAGCGTATGTGTTTGGACGCCGGCAGGATGAGGTCTTCCTGAAACTCCAACAGCGGTTGGAGCCCTTTGGCATCACGAAGTTTTACACGGATGGCTGGGGGGCCTACGAGCGGCATCTCGACCCCGAGCAGCATCAGGTGGGGAAGGAGCACACGCAGAAAATCGAGAGCAAGCATGTCAATCTGCGGCCCCGGATTGAGCGACTCGTCCGCCGCACGCT
>Ga0081455_10008355_pt1 | contig 10779 bp, 12 predicted proteins | sample TabmetS3T2R1_FD_70207 | JGI IMG/M metagenome (GOLD analysis project Ga0081455, IMG submission 70207) | Tabebuia heterophylla rhizosphere microbial communities from the University of Puerto Rico - S3T2R1 | ecosystem: Host-associated > Plants > Roots > Rhizosphere ... | reverse complement strand
CGAACGTGGCCGACAGCGCGAACAGAGCAAGCCCGATGGGCTGCCTGGCCTTGGGCAGGAACGTGATGATGATGGTGAACGCCATCGGAATCAGCACGCCTCCCGTAAAGCCCTGAACGGCGCGCAGGACGATCATCTGTTCCAGGCTGCGCGCAAAGGCGCAGATGACGGAGAAGGCGAGGAACAGGATCGCGTTGACGAGAACGTACCGGCGCAGCGAGAACACCCGGGCGAGCCATCCGGTCAACGGAATGACGACGATCTCGGCAATGAGGTAGGCGGTCGAAATCCAGCCGCCGTCGTCGATGCCCGCGCCGATCGCCCCTTGGATGTCGGCCAGCGAGGCGTTCACGATCTGGATGTTGAGCACCGCCATGAACGCGCCGAGCGTCGAGCCGATGACGGCGATCCACGTCTTGAGCGGAACGGCGTTGTCGGCGGCCTGCGCACCGGGTGCGCGCGAGACAGAGGGCGACGCGACCGGATTGTTGTTCACAGGGACAGCGATGGCGCTCATGGTCTTTCCTTCCTCGCAGACAAGATGCGGCGGAAGGCCCGCGGCGATAATCGGGATAATGCCGAACGGATTGTCCCGTCCGGCTGGATAATCAGTTGGCGCGGGCGGTGGCGGCCCCACCCGCCTGCGGCCCGGAGGCCACGTTCCGCGACCTCGGACGGCGTCGTTCGGCCAGCTGCGTCGCCTTGGTGTCGATGGTGGGCTCTACCGACATGCCGGGCCGCAGCAGCCCGTTGAGCTCGGAGCGGTCGAGCGCGATGCCGGCCAGGTCGGCGAACACGCCGGCGCTGCGCACCTCGTCCTTGCTGAACGCGTCCGCCGACAGCGCCAGCACGCCGAGCATGTGGCCGTCCGGGGCGCGCACCGGGCAGGCGAGCAGCGCCGACGACGCGTAGAAGCTCCACGTCAGCCGGGCCTGCGCGGCGGGCAGCTGCTCCTCGAGCCGCCGGCGCAGCGCGTCGGCGCCCTGCGCCGTCCACACCCCGGCCGGGAAGCCGGCGCATTCGCCCAACGGCAGGGCGACGACGCGGGTGCCGCGGCGGCGCCCGAGCCGGGCGATCAGCCAGACCGGCTGGCCGCCCTCGCTGTCGACGTAGAAGCCCTCGACCGAGCCGACCCGGTCGCCGCCGACCTCGGTCAGGCTGGCGCCGACCCAGCTGGCGGCCTCCTGCGCCGAGGGTGGCGCCGCGTGCTCGCGCTCATTCATCGAGGTGCCTCTCGAGCAGCTCGCCGGCGGCGCTGGCCGGGTCGAGCTCGCGCCGAACCACCCGGTCGAGCAGCTCGGCCGTCCGCGGGTCGGCCTCGACGTCGGCTTCGAGCCGCCGCCGCATCCTCGAGGTCGCGATTCCCAGCACCTCGCTGCGCAGGTTGCGGGCGCGGCGCTCGGTCAGCGTCCCCTCACTGGCGATGAACTCGCGGTGCTCCTCGATCTTCGCCGCCAGCTCCTCGACCCCCTCTCCCCGCGCCGCCTCGGTGCGCAGGATCGGCACCTTCCAGCCTTCGGGGTCCTGCGAGAGGGCGAGGACGCCGCGCACCTCGCGGACCATCGTGTCGGTCATCGGGTGGTCGGCCTTGTTGACGACGATCACGTCGGGGATCTCCATCACCCCCGCCTTCAGGGCCTGGATCGAGTCGCCGGAACCGGGCATTAGCGCCAGCACGATCGTGTCGGCGTGGTCGACGATGTCGATCTCGGCCTGGCCGACGCCGACCGTCTCGATCAGCACGTCGTCCTTGCCGGCGGCGTCCATCACCAGCGCCACCTGCAGCGCCGCCTCGGAGAGGCCGCCGAGGGCGCCGCGTGAGGCCATCGAGCGGATGAATACCCCGGGGTCGAGGAAGTGGTCGGTGAGCCGGATCCGGTCGCCGAGCAGGGCGCCGCGGGTGAACGGGCTCGATGGGTCGATCGAGAGCACCGCAACCTCGCGCTCGGCTTTGCGGAGCTGGCCGGTCAGCGCCCCGATCAGGGTGCTCTTGCCGACCCCGGGCGGGCCGGTGAAGCCGACGATCCGCGCCTTGCCGGTGCGCGGGTAGACCTCGCGGACGAGCTCCCAGCCGGCCGGGTCGTCGGACTCGATCAGGGTGATCGCCCGCGCCAACGCGCGCTTGTCGCCGCTGATCAGGCGCTCGGCGAGAGGGGCGGATTTGGCGACGTCTGCCATCGATCTGGTCGCGGGCTTTGCCCGCGCGGCAACTCTAGACTGGCCCCGCTGTGATCCGCTTCCTCGCCCGCAACCGGATGATCAACCTCCGCTACGCGCGGCTTCTCTGGCGCTACCTCTGGCGGCGCTGGCTGACCCGGGCCGGCCGCCGCTGGGTCACCAACGGCCCGGTCTTCTTCGGCCGCGGCCTCGAACTCGAGGTCGCGAGGCGGGGGCGGGTCCAGTTCGGGCGCTTCGTCTGGATCGGCGACCGGACGAAGATCCGCTGCCACGAGGGCGAGGTCGAGATCGGGGGCAAAACGGTGATCGGCCAGGAGTGCACGATCTCCGCCTACCAGCGGGTGAGGATCGGTGAGCAGTGCGTGATCGCCGACCGGGCGATGTTCATCGACTTCGACCACGGCGTCGTCGAGGTCGAGCGGCCGATCCGCCTGCAGGGCATCTACAAGCGCGACGTCGAGGTCGGCTCCAACGTCTGGATCGGCTACGGCGCCTGCATCCTGCGTGGGGTGCGGGTCGGCGACAACTCGGTGATCGGGACCAACTCGGTGGTGACCAAGGACGTGCCGGCGAACGCGGTCGTTGGCGGCGTCCCGGCGCGGGTGCTGCGAATGCGCGAGGCGCCCGAGCAACTGCGCTGGCCGCACCCCGTCGAGCCCGACCCCGACGCGGCGACGACCCTCCCCCACCCGGACAGGGTCTAGCCGTTCGCTTTTTCAACCTCATATGAGGTTGAAAAAGCGAACGGCACGGGGCCTACTCCAGCTCGGCGCGGATCTGGTCGGCGCGCTCGCGGTTGATCCGGGCGCTGACCCGGTGGTATTCGACCAGCAGCCGCAGTTCGTCGTCGCTGCGAGCACCGATCCACTCGGCGGCCAGGTCTTTGAGCGGCCAGTAGAGGGGCAGGGCGGCTTCTCGCTCGGCCTCGGTCACCTCGACCAATACCCGCCGCCGGTCGGCTGGATCGGCGACGCGGCGCACCCAGCCAAGCTCCTCGAGCCGGTCGATGACGGCGGTGATCGCGCCGGTGGTCAGATTCGCCTCCTCAGCGAGCTGGCCGGCGCTGAGCCGCCCGCGCTGGTCGATGATGTCGAGGCAGCGGCGGTCGTTCGTATTGGTCACGCCCATCGCCTCGCCAGCCGTCTCGTCCATCTGCTCGGTCGCGATCTGGTTGTCGCGCAGCGCCTCGACCAACTCGGCTTCGAGCCGGCCACGCGGGGTCTCCTGGGCAGCGACCCACTCGGCGGTGCTGCCGTGGTCGGGCAATTGGCTTGACAAGCCGGTCTCAGGATCGTTCGCCATCATAATCTCTTAGTTGCTAAGCTTTTCGCGTCTCAAGAGGAATTCTACTCGACGAAAAGGAACGCAACGAATGGCGAACACAATCGAAGCGCAAGACCTGCGCAAGTCATACGGAGAGGAGGTGCAGGCGCTCGACGGCCTCTCCTTCTCCGTCCCGGAGGGGACCGTGTTCGGCCTCCTGGGACCCAACGGTGCCGGCAAGTCGACGACGGTGAAGGTGCTGACCACCCTCGCCCACCCCGATGGCGGCGCGGCCCGCGTCGCCGGCCACGACGTGCTCGGCGAAGCGCCGCGCGTCCGCGAGTCGATCGGTGTCGTCTCGCAGGCCGGCGGCCTCGACCAGGAGGCCACCGGGCGCGAGAACCTGCGGCTGCAGGGCCAGGTCTTCGGGATGGGCGGCAAGGAGCTCGAGGCGCGGACCGCGCGACTGCTCGACCAGTTCGGGCTGGCCGACGCCGGCGACCGCCTGGTCCGGGAGTACTCGGGCGGGATGCGGCGCCGGCTCGACGTCGCCCAGGCGCTCGTCCACGAGCCGAAGGTGCTGTTCCTTGACGAGCCGACCACCGGCCTCGATCCCGAGGTGCGGGCGGAGATGTGGGACGAGATCGAGCGCCTGACCGGCGCCGGGCTGACCGTCCTGCTCACCACCCACTACCTCGAGGAGGCCGACCGGCTCGCTGCCCAGCTGGCGATCGTCGACCGCGGCAAGGTCGTCGCCGAGGGCTCCCCCGACGAGCTGAAGCGCGGTCTGCGCGGCGATGCGATCCACTGTGAGCTCGACGGCGAGCTCGACGAAGCCGGGGTGCGCGCGGCGCTCGGCCGGCTCGACGGGCTGACCGAGATCGCCTTCAGCGATGGCACCGTCCACACCCGCGCCGAGGACGGCGCCCGCACCGTGCCGGCGGTCCTGGCGGCGCTCGAGGGCGCCGGGCTCGAGGTCGCCTCGGTGACCGTCGCCCGTCCCTCCCTCGACGACGTCTACCTGCGCTTCGCCGGCCGCACCTTCGGCTCGGCCGAGGCCGAGGCCGCCGAGAAACCCGACCAGAGCAAGGAGACGCAGCGATGAAGGTCCTCAGCGACACCGGCCACATGACCGTCCGCCACCTGATGGCGCTTTGGCGCCAGCCCTGGTGGATCGCCGTCTCCCTGGTGCAGCCGGTGATCTGGCTGCTGCTGTTCGGGGCGCTGTTCGAAACGGTGACCGACATCCCCGGTTTCGGCTCGACCAACTACATCGAGTTCCTCGCCCCCGGCGTGGTCGTGATGACCGCCTTCTTCGGCGCCGGCTGGGCCGGGATGCCGGTGATCGAGGACATCGACCGCGGCGTCATCGACCGCTTCCTGGTCTCGCCGGTGCGGCGCTCCTCGCTGATCACCGGCCGCCTCACCTCGTGGGCGCTGACGACCACGATCCAGTCGCTGATCATCGTCGTCCTGGCGCTGATCGCCGGCGCTTCGTTCGACAACAGCGTGCTCGGAATCGTCGTGCTGGTACTCGCCTCAGTGCTGGTCGGCTCGGCCTTCGGTTGCCTCTCGATCGGGCTGGCGCTGCTGGTCCGCCGCGAGGAGACGCTGATCGCCACCGTCCAGTTCCTCGTCCTGCCGCTCTCCTTCGTCTCGGTCACCTTCATGCAGAAGGACCTGATGCCCGGCTGGATGCAGAGCGTCGCCGACTACAACCCGCTCAACTGGGCGGTCGAAGCGGGGCGCGACGCGGTCACCGCCAACCCCGACTGGGGCGCGATCGCCGGCAAGTGCGGGCTGCTGCTCGCCTTCCTCGTGCTCTGCGGCAGCTTCGCGATGCGGGCCTTCCGGACCTATCAGCGCTCGGTCTAACCGCTGCAGGATTGGCGCGTTTCTCTCGCCTACCGAGAGGAACGCGCCAATCGCAGGGCGCTACTGGTCCTTGAACTTGCGGCGAAAGCGCTTCAGGTCCGCCTCGATCAGCCGACGCAGGACCCCGACTTTCGAGTCCCGGGACAGAAGGGCCACCGTCGTCAGCTTCTGCTCCAGGTCCTGATCGCTGAACGAGTAAGCCATCGCAGGATTCCTCCCAACCCAGGACGCCACTCGGTGGCGTCTGGATAGCCGCCTATAAATACACACAGTTGAGTGTAACTCATCTGAATGTCATACAAAAAGTTACAACTTCGCACGCCGCACGATTCGCCTCCGGCCTTGAGCCCGGAGCCTCGCGCAGCTCATAGGTTGCGACTGTTGACCGTGACGAGCCAGGCACATGACACTTGGAGCCTGTCTGTTGACGATCTCGAGCAGCGCGAAAGGCCCCGGAACTTGGACTTCGCAACCCGCTTCGGCCGCAACCTCGCGAGCTGCCGGCGCCGCGCCGGCCTCTCCCAGGAGGAGCTGAGCGTGCGGGCTTCGCTGCACCGGACCGCGGTCGGCCAGATCGAGCGGGGCGAACGGGTCGCGCGAACCGACACGCTGGTGAAGCTCGCCGGCTCACTTTCGATTAGGCCCGAACAGCTCCTCGAGGGCCTCGAATGGACGCCGGGAAAGATGACGCTCGGCGAGCTCAACGTGCAAGGCGACGCCCACGAGCAATAATAGCAGACGAACGTCTGTCAGACTAAACAACTCATAGGCAATGCTGCCGCTGTGCCGAAGGACAAAAAGCAGTCGGAAGAAATCGCTCGGCGCTTCGGCCAGAACCTGCGCCGGGCCCGCAAACGGGCGGCGATGTCGCAAGAGGAGCTAGCGGTCGGCGCCTCGCTGCACCGCACCGAGATCGGCCTGATCGAGCGCGGCCACCGGGTCGCCCGGATCGACACCCTGATCAAGATCGCCAGCTCGCTCGGCGTCTCGCCGCTGGAGCTGCTGGACGGGATCAACTGGACTGCAGGCGGGCCTAGTCGAGGCCGGTTCAATATCAGTGGACCGCCGCAGGCGCCGAAAAGGCGAAGGTCGTCTAGCTAGTAACTAGACATAGCGCTGCGGACGGAGGGTGTCGGTGTCCCTCCTCTCTCGCCGACAGATCGAGAGAGGAGGGTCCCCCGAGCCCCGTCTACCGCCCCGCTCCGTCTAGCCCGTCCTGGTCCCCACCAACTGGACGTAAACCGCCTCGGTCTGCTCCGCCACATCAGCCCAATCGAACCGCCGCAGATGCTCGTACGCTTCGGCCACCAACCGCCCGCCCAGCTCATCATCGGACAGCACGCGAATCGCCACCTCGGCCAGCGCCTCCGGATCGCGCGAGCGGAAGCGCAGGCCCGCCTCCTCGTGCGGGACGACCTCTCGCAGGCCGCCGGTGTCGGCGACGATGCAGGGGCAGCCGGAGGCCATCGCCTCGAGCGCCACCAGCCCGAACGGCTCATAGATCGAGGGCACCACGGTCAGGTCGGCGATCCGGTACAGCGAGTGGAGGACGTCGTCGCCGATCCAGCCAAGGAAGGTGCCGTGATCCATCAGCCCCAGCTCCTCGGCTTGGCGGCGCAGCTCGGCCTCGTGGGTACCCGAGCCGGCGACCAGGAAGCGGGTCCCGGGGACCGCCTCGATCAGCCGCGGCATCGCCTCCAGCGCCAGCTGGAAGCCCTTCTCGTAGACGAGTCGACCGATCAGCAGGACGAGGCGCTCGTCCGGCGCGGCGAAGTCGGCACGCAGGCGGGCGAGGGTGGCGGCGTCCTGGTTCGGCAGGTCGTCGGGGTCGATCCCGTTCGGGATCACCGAGATCCGCGCCTCCTCGACGCCGAAGATGTCGGCGATCTGCTCGCGCATGTAGTGGGAGCAAGCGATCACCCGCTGCGAGCGGTTGGTGATCCAGCGCTCGACCCCATGGATGTAGGACTGCGGGTGGGTTTCGACCCAACCCTGGTGGCGGCCGTACTCGGTGGCGTGGATCGTCGTCACCAGCGGCGCGCCGAAGCGCCGGGCCAGGTGGTCACAGGCGTTGGCGACCAGCCAGTCGTGGCCGTGCACGAGGTCGAAGTCGTAGGCATCGCCGAGCTCGACCCCGGCGGCGAGCATGTCGGAGTTCATCCGCTCGACCCAGGCGACGAACTCGCCGAGATCGGTCGGCCGCTTGGGCTCGAGGATGCGGTGGATGAGGACTCCGTTCGAGCGCTCGTGGGCGGGGGACTCCTCGCCGCCGCGGGTCAGCACGTGGACCTCCACCCCGCGCTCCACCAGCGCCTCGGAGAGCTTGCGGACGTGGCGGGCGAGGCCGCCCTCGATCAGCGGCGGGTACTCCCAGGAGAGGATGAGAACGCGGGTCACTGGGCGGCAGGCGGCTGGGTCTACTCAGGGCTCCAGGAGGGGCGCGAGACTGAGGTCCGGCGCAAGGGAACGCATACGCGGATCGGTGTCGTATTCGAACTCTATTGCCTGCAGCAGGGCCTCGCCATGGTCGGTGGCGCGGACGAACGCGTAGTCGCCGGCCTGGCCGCGGGAGTCGAGGAATGCCCAGTCGCTGGCCTGGGCGGCGAGCAGCTCGCGGGCGGCGCGGGCGGCGCCATCGCCGCGCAGGCCAGCGCCGAGCGCGCGCAGCAGACGCAACTCGAGGCGCCGCGCCGCCCAGGCGAGGTCGGCCACCGGCGGCGAATCCCAGGTGCGGAAGTCCTTGCCCTCGCCCCAGGTCGAGGCGTGGAGCCGGCACTCGACCGGCTCGTGCTCGGCCAGCGCGGTCGGCACGTCGACGGTGCGGACTCCGGCGACGGCGGCGCCGTCGAGCACTGCCGCAAGCCACTGCGGTCCCTCCGACCACCAGTGGCCGAGCAACTCGGTGTCGATCGCGAAGACGATCAGGCCGCGGCGGCCGCGGGTCCGGGCGTAGTGGCGCAGCCGGGCAGCCACAGCGGTGAGGAACTCGCCGGCCTGGCGGCGGGCGGCGGCCGCGGCCTCCTCCGGGTCGTAGGCGCCACCGCCGATCCGCCAGAGCCGCATCCCACGCAGTGATTTGCCGTCGAACTGGGCGTAGGCCGGGTCGGACGGGTAGCCGTCGAGCGCCCAGAGCCAGGAGACCGCCTCCCAGTCGATCGGCAGCGCGACCGGGCCGGCGGTGGTGGCGACCGGCGCCAGTGCTTCGAGCGGGTCGGTGAGGTGGGCGCTCTGGTCGACGCAGAACCAACCGACCCCCGCCTCCGCGAGCGGCCGCTCGAGCCGCGGCGCGTAGGCGCACTCGGGCAGCCAGAAGCCGCCGTCCCAGCCAAAGCGGCGGCGGTGGGAGCGCAGGCCGGCGTCGATCTGCAGGCGCAGACCAGGCCGGGTCGCGACCAGCGGCAGCACCGCGTGGGTGGCCGAGGAGGCGGCGACGGCGACCCGGCCGCTGGCGGCCGCCTCCCGGAACGGGCGCAGCGGGTCGCCGCCAGCGGCGTCGAGCAGCTCGAGCGCGCGCTCGTAGCGGTTGCGCTCGGAGCGCAGCGCCGGGTGCAGCTCGGCGGGGACGTCGCGCAGGTCGGCCTCGGCGGCGCCGATCCGCCACTCGCGCAGGAACTCCCGCAGGCGCGCCGCCGCGCCGGCGTCCTCGAGCTGGTCGGCGAGGACCGGCGTCACCGTCATCGTCAGGTCACGCGCAACCTCGAGCACCGGGAGGTAAGAACGGATCACCGCGTCGAACAGCCACTCCTCGCCGAACGGGTAAGTGCCGAAGCCCTCGACGTAGGGCATGTGGCTGTGGAGGACGATCGCCAGGTCGCCGGCCGTCTCGGCCACCGGCGCCGCCATCAGGGCCGGCAGACGGCGAGGAAGTCCAGTGCCGCGTCGAGGTTGCCGGGCCGCAGCGCGAAGTCGGTGGCGGCGATCGCCGGCGTGAAGCGGTCGTAGAAGGGCTTGGTCAGCCGCAGCCGCTTGTGGACCTCGTCCCAGCCGAGCCGCAGCGCCAGCTCGTGGACCCGCAGCTTGCCGGCGTGGAACAGGCCGAGCAGCTCGACCCGGCCGAAGTGGGCGCGGCAGAGCTCGCCGAACTCGGCGGCCCGGTACTCGCGCAGGTGCCAGGGGTTCTCCGACTTCTCGGCCCCGGGCGGTGCCAGGGTCAGCAGGTTCGGGGTCGAGACGTAGGCGACCCCGCCGGGGTCGAGCATCGAGTTGAAGTGCTCGAGAATCGCGCCGGGCTCCTCGACGTGCTCGATCGTCTGCAGGAAGACGACCGCGTCGCAGGGCTCGGCGAAGGTTTCGACCAGGTCGCGCTCGAAGCGCAGGTTCGGCCGCACGTAGCGGAGGCGGGCGTGCTCGTGCGCCTCGGGGTTGGCGTCGACCCCGACGACGCTGGCAGCCGCAGCGGCGAGCACGTCGGATCCGTAGCCCTCGCCGCAGGCCATGTCGACCACCCGCTGGCCGCCGACCTGCGCGGCGATCCACGCGTAGACGGCCAGATGGCGCTGGAACCAGTAGTTCTCGGCGGGGACGTCGGGCAGCGTCCGCTCGCCGGTCAGCGGCAACGGCGGCACCCCCGGCGGCTGGTCGCGCTGGACGTAGCTGTCCTCCACTGGGCGGGACCGTATTAGAGCGGGACGTTTAGAGTGCCCGCCCGATGCCCGCCTCGCCATCGGCCACGCCGGAGCACATCAAAGACGTAAACACCCGCTACCACGACGCGGCGGCCGACGAGTACGACGCCAAGTGGGGGATCGACTTCGGCGCGGTCGGTCAGCGCCAGGTGCGGCTGAAGCTGGTCAAGGCGCTTGCGGGCGAGGATGGCTCGCACTTCGGCGACGCCCTCGAGATCGGCTCCGGGACCGGCTACTTCTCGCTCAACCTGGTCCAGCTCGGGGTGGTCGAGCGGCTGACCGCCACCGACATCTCGCCGGGAATGCTGAAGCGGCTGGCGGCGACCGCCGCGGCGCTCGGGCTCGACGAAGTGACCACGGTGGCGACCGAGGCCGAGGAGCTGCCCTTCGAGGACGAGAGCTTCGACCTCGTCTTCGGGCACGCCGTCCTCCACCACATCCCCGACCTCGAGCGGGCATTCGCCGAGTTCCGCCGGGTGCTGCGGCCAGGCGGGATGGTCGCCTTTGCCGGCGAGCCTTCGCGCTACGGCGACCGCCTGGCGGCGCTGCCGAAGCGCGCTGGCCTGTTGGCGGCACCGTTCTGGCGCCAGCTGGTCGGCGCCGACCGGCGCGACGTGCCGGAAGCCGAGCAGTCGGAGGGCCACTCACTCGAGGGTGAGGTCGACGTCCACGCCTTCGCCCCCGGCGACCTCCGCCGCCTGCTCCGCGACGCCGGCTTCGAGCAGCGCCGGGTCGGCGGTGAGGAGCTGCTCGCCAACGCCTGGGGCTGGGGCCTGCGTACGGTCGAGTCGAGCGCCGAGCCCGAATCGATCCCGTTCCGCTGGCGCCGCTTCGCCTT
>Ga0081455_10008354_pt1 | contig 10781 bp, 9 predicted proteins | sample TabmetS3T2R1_FD_70207 | JGI IMG/M metagenome (GOLD analysis project Ga0081455, IMG submission 70207) | Tabebuia heterophylla rhizosphere microbial communities from the University of Puerto Rico - S3T2R1 | ecosystem: Host-associated > Plants > Roots > Rhizosphere ... | reverse complement strand
CAGCGACTTCACCTCGCTGATGATCTCATCCTTGAGCTTCTTGTAGCGGCGCTCCTGCGCGGGCGAGAGTGAATCGTTGCGCAGCTTGTTCTGGATGTCCTGGTCCTGCAGGCGGCGCAGCCGCTTGTAGGCATCGGCGATGTTGTCGAAGGTCTCGATCACCTTGGGCTTGAGCTCGGCCTCGATGGCGGCGAGCGAGAGCGAACTCGCCAGGTCATCGTCGTCGTCGACGAAATCGCCTTCGCCGGGCGCTGCCGCGCCTTCCTCGCCATCATTTCCGACATCGCCGCGCTCGGGCGCTCCTTTGGACGGGGTCGCCCCCGCGGGCGTCGCAGGCGGTGCCGGCGTCGGCGCCGGCACTGGGGCGCCGGGAGCGGGCGAGGCTCCCGCCGCGACAATCGGCTGACCGTCCGAGCCAATCACCGGCGCCGGCATGGCCTTGGCGTCGGGGCCGGCATAGGTCGCTTCGAGGTCGATGATGTCGCGCAGGAAGACCTTGCCCTCGTTGAGCTCGTCGCGCCAAATGATGATGGCCTGGAAGGTGAGCGGGCTTTTGCACAGACCGGCGATCATCGCTTCGCGGCCGGCCTCGATACGCTTGGCGATCGCGATCTCGCCCTCGCGCGAGAGCAGCTCCACCGAGCTCATTTCGCGCAGATACATGCGCACCGGATCGTCCGTGCGCTCGATCGGCGCCTTGGCCTCGGCCTTGGCGGGGACCTTCTGCTGGACCTCGACCAGTTCGCCGCCTTCGCTCTCGACCTCCTCGTCGGCCTCCTCGCGCGTGCCCTCCTTTTCGCTCGACGCCTCGGTCTCGACCACGTTCACGCCCATCTCGCTGAACATGGCCAACACGTCCTCGATCTGCTCGGAATTGACCTCTCCCGAGGACAATACAGAATTGATCTGATTATGCGTGACGTAGCCGCGCTTCTTGCCGGAACGGATGAGCTCCTTGACCGCGGCGTTCGATAGGTCAAGCAGTGGGCTGTCGGGCGCCGTCTCGGGTACCTGCTTTTCCGGCGCCTCTTCTTCCTGCGGCCTCGCCTTGATGCTGCTTGCCATAGGCCTCCAGCCCGCGTTCGGCCCGCGCCGGATCGCGGTCTTGGCGCGTAGGCGATAGCCTAAAGGAGTGGCCGCGCCTACTTAAAACTTCAGGTCGCTGAGTTCGACCTTTGCCGGCGATCACCTGGCACTATTGAAGCCCTTGCAAGAACCGCGTACAGCGCCGATATTCGAGCCTGGCTTTATTGAGTCGCTCACCTCTGGTGTGCCACCACGATTGGAAACATTTTGCAGGTATTCGTTCGCGATAACAATGTCGAACAAGCTCTCAGGGCCCTCAAAAAGAAGATGCAACGCGAGGGCATTTTTCGTGAGATGAAGCGTCGCAAGGCGTACGAAAAACCGTCCGAGCGCAAAACCCGCGAGAAGGCAGAAGCCGTCCGACGCGCGCGCAAAGCTGCCAGGAAACTGGCGCAGCGCGAAGGCTTGATCCCGCTGCCCAAACGGCGGGAGCCTGCGCCGCGTCGGGCGCGGCTGCCCAGATCGTTCTGATTTGCTGCGAAACACGTTCCTTACTTCGTGCGTGCAATAACGGCGCTGCGCTCACGGTGCGCGCCCTCCCAAAGGAGATCATCAGATGGCAATGACGACGCGACAGTCGAGCAAGACCATAACCATGCCATCCGCGCCGGAGGAATCCGTCCCGGAGCCGGTCACGCAGCGCAAGCGGGTGGACGGCGGCCGATTTCGCCTCCAGGTGGATCGGCAAATGAAAAACTCGTACGCGACCTATGAAGCTGCGGAAAAAGTCGGACTGGGGATCAAGAAGGAGCATCCGACCCTTCAGGTCGCGGTGTATGACGGCGTAGAGGGCGTGAACAAGATTATCGAATTGCCGTAAGTCATGATGACCGCACGCAAGGTGTCCGCGCGGCTCCAGGATTCTGAAACCATGGTGATCTTCACAAACGTCCTGTCCGGGACAAGCGGCCTAATCGGCAAGGCGGCTAGGCAATTCAAAAAAGCGAATGGCAAAGACTGATGCCAGGCGAGGCGTTTGCGCTGCGTTGGATCACCAAACCAATATGGCGACGCCACACCCGACCGCTATGACGGTAGCCAGCGTCCAAAGAGGATACGAGATAAGAGCGTCCATGTTGGCAGTATGCCCCGGATCCCCTGAAATCGCGAGCCAAAGTCAAGGGCCGCTTTGGGTCATCGCTTGCAACGTCAAGGAATGGGTGAGGGGGTTCGGATCCAATCGGTATTGCCCGTAACCCCCTCACCCCAACCCTCTCCCCAAATGGGGAGAGGGAGCACACCGAGTTGCCGGCGTGTTCATGCAGAGCATGTGACATCGTGCAACGGGCTTGCCTCCATGCCCGGTCCGGCGGCTGGCGCCCGCTCAGCCCCACAGCCGTTTGCTAGCGATCGCCGCGCCCTCGCTGAGCGCGCGCAGCTTGGCCCAAACAATGCTGTCGGCCACCATCGGATCGCGTCGCACCGAGGTACCGAAACCGCAATCGACGCCGGCGATGAGCCGCTCCCGGTCGATGAGCCCGGCGTGGCGGGCGATGCGCTGTGCCACGAGCCGCGGATGCTCGACGAAATTCGTCGTCGAGTCGATAACGCCAGGAATGAGAATCTTGTCATCGGGAATCTCGACGTCCTTCAGATCCTCCCATTCATGATCGTGGCGTGGATTGGCGGCTTCGATGCTGATCGCCTGCGGGCGCGCCTTAAAGGCGATGTCGATGATTTTGGTCAGCGGCAGGTCGTGGGTGTGCGGTCCCTCATAGTTGCCCCAGCAGATATGCAGCCGCATACGGTCGGACGGCAAGCCCGCCGTCGCAGCATTGAGCGCTTCGATGTTGCGCTCGGCGATCTTGCGGAACTCGTCGTCGCTCAGGTGCCGGTACTGATTGTTGCGCGCCGAAGCGAGGTCGGGCGCATCGATCTGCAAGACGAAGCCGGCTTCAACGATCGCCCGATACTCGGTTTTGATCACGTCCGCGAGCGCCGCCACGTAGGCGTCCTGGGTTGGATAGTGCAGGTTGATGATGAACCGCGTCAGAATGCCGGGCGAGGGCGCGGTCATGAACACGTCGATGGGCTTGGCTTTGCTCACGGCCGCCTTCAGGCGGGCGAGGTCGCGGTCGAGCGCGCTGCGATCCTGGTAGCGCAGTGGTCCGACGCAGCCCGGAAACGGCATATCGCTGAAGTTGCGCCGACGGTCGGCGAAATCCGGATGCGCCAGAAGGTCGCGACCGATCATGATGTCACGCCCCTTCTCGGCGGCGCGCGGGTCCGGCTCGATGCCGGCGACGCGGTGCCGAATGTAGGTGGTGTAGGACGGCTTGCTCATCTCGCCGTCGCTGACCACGTCGATGCCGGCCGCGAGCTGCTGGGCGACGACCTCATCCACCGCCTTCGCAGCTTCCGCCTCGAACGCGCCGGCATCGACCGCGCCGCCCTGCTCGCGCTCGAGGATGAGGTCAGTCAGCGGTTTCGGCCGCGGCAGGCTGCCGGTGTGGGTGGTGAGGATGCGGTCCTTGCTGGTCTTCACGCGGCCCTCCCCATCGGATACGTCCGGGGCCCATCGTAGCCGATCCACATCATCGAGATGCAACCATGAACCTTGCTATCAACCCGCTGATCGCTCTAGGCGTGCTTGCCTCCACGGCCGCAACCGACGCGGCGTACGTGTTCTTCAATGCCGCCGTGAGCAGCAGGCGGCGAGTGTGGGCCGCGAACTGGAGCGCGGTCTGGTACATGCTGTCGGCATTTGCGGTGATCAGCTATACCGACAACGCCGTGTACGTCGCGTTTGCGGCGCTCGGGTCTTGGCTCGGGGCATTCGCCTCGGTGACTTGGTTGCATCGCGCGCGCAGCCTCGCGCCGGCGCGCCACGATCCGCCCTGATGCCTGCGCCATAAATCGTCACGCCTACGGAAAGGCTCGCCATGCTCGGACACAACCGGAAAATGAGCGGGGCGGAATGCCTCGCCGAGATGCTCAACGGCTACGGCGTCACCCACGTCTTTCACGTGCCGGCGGTGCTGCGCAAAACCATGGCCGTGATGGAGGGCCGCACCGATATCAAGCGCCTGCACGTGCACGGCGAGAAAGCCGCCGCCTACATGGCCGACGGCTACGCACGCGCCTCCGGCAAACCCGGCGTCTGCGCCGCGCAGGTGATCGGCGCGCTCAATCTGGCGGCGGGGCTGCGCGACGCTTGGCTCGCGCACTCGCCGGTGATCGCCATGACCGGCGGGCGCGACCCGAAGAACAAGTTTCGCAAGGTGTACCAGGAGGTCGACGACGTCCCGGCGTTCGAGCCGGTGACCAAGTTTAACGCCACGATCGACGACGTCGCGCGCTTTCCCGACATGGTGCGCCAGGCGTTTCGCGTGGCGACGTCGGGCACGCCCGGCCCGGTGCATCTGCAATTCCGCGGCAACGAGGGACAAATCGACGCCGAGGAAGCGGAGATGGAGCCGTTGTGCGAGCCGCAGTTTGCGCACGTGCCGCCATATCGTCCCGTGCCGGAGGAGGGCAGCGTCATGGCTGCGCTCAAGCACCTGCAGGACTCGCAACGTCCGGTTATCGTCGCCGGCGGCGGCGTGCGCGCCTCGGGCGCCTCGCCTGAGCTAGTGGCGCTCGCGGAAGCGCTGCAGATCCCGGTCGCCACCTCGCTCAACGGCAAGGACGCGATCCCCGGCAATCATCCGCTGTCGGTCGGAGTCGTCGGCACCTATTCGCGCGAGAGCGCCAACCGCGTCGTCAACAGCGCCGATCTCGTCTGCTTCGTCGGCACCGAGGCCGGCGGCATGACCACGCATTTCTGGGCGGTGCCGAAGATCGGCACGCCGGCGATCCAGATCGACATCGACCCGCAGGCGATCGGGCGCAACTATCCGCTGCTTGCCGGCGTCAACGGCGACGCCAAGGTCGCGCTTGCGCGCATGCTTGCGGCGGCCGACCGCGCCAGCGCCGGTAAGCGCAAGGTATGGGTCGCGCAGGCGCAACGCATCTGCAAGGAATGGGCGGAGAAATATCGATCCGTCTTGACCTCCGATGCGGTGCCGATCCGGCCTGAGCGCATCTGCGCGGAGCTCACGCGGCACGTGCCGGACGACGGCATCGTCTTGGTCGACACCGGACATGCAGGCATGTGGATGGGAGGCATGTTCGACCTCACCAGTCCGCGGCAAAGCTACATGCGCAGCGCCGGCCATCTCGGCTGGGCGTTCCCGGCGGGGCTCGGCGCCAAATGCGCGTGTCCGGAGCGTCCGGTAATCACGTTCACCGGCGACGCGGGGCTGTGGTACCACATCGCCGAGATCGAGACCGCCGCGCGCTGGCGCATCAATGCCGTCACGGTGGTGAACAACAATTCGAGCGGCAACCAGTCCAAGCGCGGCTTTGACCGCGTCTACGGCGGAACGCAGACCGAGCAGGCGCGCGAAATGTGGACCTTCAGGAAGGTCAATTTCGCGCGCATCGCCGAGGAGATGGGCGCGCTCGGCATTCGCGTCGCGAAGCCGGCCGAGATCGGCGCGGCGATCGAGCAGGCGCTGCAGGCGAACCGCCCCGCGGTCATCGACGTGGTCACCGATATCGACGCGCTCGCCCCGCTCGCGGTGAGTTGATTAGATGACCGAGTGCGGTTCAGAGCGATCGTCTCCCGGGCGAGTGCAGCGAGGCGAAGGATTCGCGCCGGTGCCCCAGGCGTGCTGTGGCCCTGGGTCCCGGCTCTTCGCGCGCTGACGCGCGCTCGTCCGGGACACGCGAGCCCCTCAGAATGCCAATTTGTCGGTTAAATCGCGCCACTGCGGGTTCATCTTCTCAATGAGAGCCAGCTTCCAAGCGCGCTGCCAGCGCTTCAAACTGCGCTCACGGGCACGTGCCTCGAGAATTGAGGCGTACTCCTCAAAGTACACGAGCTTGTCGACTCCATACTTTCGTGTAAATCCAGGAACCAGCTTTCCTTTGTGTTCGCTCATCCGGCGAACGAGGTCGTTGGTCACACCGATGTAGAGCGTGCCATTTCGGCGGCTCGCAAGAATGTAGACGAAATAAGAACCGGTCATCTCTTCGGGAGGACCTTAAGCAGTGGGATTGACCGATCATACCACTTGTCCCGGGCGAGTGCAGCGAGGCGAAGCCGAGCGGAACGAGACCCGGGACCCAGGGCAGAATAGCGAGGCGTAGCTAATCGCGCCGGTGCCCCAGGCGTGCTGTGGCCCTGGGTCCCGGCTCTTCGCGCGCTGACGCGCGCTCGTCCGGGACACGCGAGCGGCTCAGTTATGTCTCACTCCTCCGAGCTCAGAGGCCGTCGCACGCCCCAGCTCTCCAAGATCGCGGTGAGCTCGGCGGCGACAAAATATCTGGCGCTGTCCTGGTCGTATCCTTCGCGCAAGAGCTCGTCGTAATCGGTGAACATGTGGCGCACGTAGGCGACCAGCGATAACCACGCTGCTGTTTCGGGCACGGCGACGGTCAGTCCCGGGCTGTCGACGGCGTGGTCCACCACGGCTGCGAACTCATGCGGCGGTATCCGCGGGGCGAGCCGACGCAAGGCAGTCTCGATCTCGGTCCGTTTCGCCACCGCCCGCTTGCCTCAACGAGTGAGGTCGATGCGACCCCGCCTTCTGCAGCGCAATCAAATGTGCCATGAAGGGGCGGCGAGACGCCTGCGGAAAATTGCTATCGATAGCCGTCGGACGCAGTGTGGCTTGCTCGGAAATCGCCGTCGGGGGTGCAATCATGAATGCCGCGACGAATGTCCCTGGCGCGAGGACGGGATCGGCGCAGATCGGCATGGCGGCCGCCGTGTCCATCGGCATCGGCGGCATGGTCGGGGCAGGCATCTTTTCCATCCTCGGCGTCGTGGCGCAGGCGGCGGGCAATGCGATGTGGCTCGCCTTCGCCATCGGAGGCGTGGTGGCGCTCCTCTCCACCTATTCCTATGCCAAGCTCGGCGCCACCTTTCCCTCCGCCGGCGGCGCCGTGCATTTCTTGGTGAAAAGCTTCGGCGACGGCGTGCTGGCCGGCGGGCTCAACCTGTTCATGTGGGCGGGCTACATCATTTCGCTCGCCCTCTATGCCACCGCCTTCGGCAGCTACGCCGCGACGTTCGTGACTACTGCGGCGTCCCCAGTGTTGGTCAAGTCGCTCGCCGTCGCCGCGGTCGTGCTGCTGACGCTGGTCAACGCATTCGGGGCGCGCCTCATGGGCCGATGGGAGACGGCGATCGTCGCCGTCAAGTTGGCGATCCTCGTGCTGTTTGCGGCGGTGGGCTTGTGGTTCATCAGGCCGGGCTATCTCTCCCCCGAGCTTTGGCCCGAATCGACGTCGATTTTATTCGGGGCCGGCGTTCTGTTCATCGGCTACGAAGGCTTCGGCCTCGTGACCAACGCCGCCGCCGATATGCGCGATCCCAAAAAGATGCTGCCGCGAGCGCTCTATACCAGTGTGCTGCTGGTGATCGCGCTCTACCTCGCCGTTTCGCTGACCGTCACCGGCAATCTCTCGGACTACGAAATCGAGCAGTCGAAGGACTATGCGCTTGCCGAAGCGGCCAAGCCGTTCCTGGGCCAATTCGGCTTCCGCCTGATTGCCATCGCCGCGCTGTTCTCGACCGCCTCGGCGATCAATGCCACGCTGTTTGGCGCAGCCAACGTCTGCTACATGATCGCCCGCGACGGCGGACTGCCGGCCGGCCTGTCGCGCACCGAATGGCGAGGGGCGACCGGCGGCCTGGTGCTCACCGCGGCCTTGGTGCTGGCCGTGATGCTGAGCTTCGACCTCTCCGGCATCGCCATGATGGGAAGCGCCGCCTTCCTGTTGATCTATGCGGCGGTCAACGCCGGTCACCTCAAGGTGCTCAAAGCGACCGGCGCGAGCGCGCTCCTCGTATGGCTGTCGCTGCTGACGTGTCTGGCGATGTTCGTGGTTCTCTGCGCCTATATCGCCCGCGAGCAGCCCCGCGCGCTCGCCGCGCTCGTCGTCATCGCCGCGGCGTCATTCCTTGCCGAATGGGGGTACCGCCGTCTTACCGGACGCGTTATCAGCGAACAGGCATAGCGATTTCTTGCCCGCCGCATCGTCGATCAAGATAACCCTCCGCAGTGCAGCATAATTTGGCAGCGCAGCATCGATTTGCGTGCTGGACTGTCTTCGCCCTGCGTGAGATAGAAAATGGAACAAGCACGGGGAGGACATCGCATGATACCGGACGCGAACCTCGACCCCAGAGTCGCCGCGCTGGTCAGCGCGGCGTTCGACAAATTGTGGCCGTTCGTCAAAGCCGACCCCGAGCTCGCCCACGTGGATCGGCAAGAGGTGCGCGCGCGGCTGGCGCAGAATTTGACCCGTATTGCCCAGAGCGGCGAGCGGGATATGTGGCGGCTCGCGAATGCCGCGATCGGTGAGCTGCGGCGCGAACGCAGCGCGGCGTAGCGGCGCGCACTCCAAAACATCTTAGGTCGCGTTTCTGTCCTCCCCCGAGAGGGGCAGCCTGCTTGTGCGGGGACGACCAAGCCGATCAGTCGGACGCAATCAGGCCGGGCGCGAGCCGCCCGCCGGACGCCACAGCCTCGTGGCGCGTTCGAACAGCGGGCTGATCAGCGGCCAGAACAGCAGCAGCAGCGCCAGCGTGGTGATGGAGCCGACGAGACCGTTCGACCAAAATACCCGCAGATCGCCGCCGGCGCCGATCATCGCCAAGCGGAAGGCATCCTCCGCGCGACTGCCCAGCACCAATGCGAGGGTGAACGGCGCCAGCGGAATGCCGATCTTCTTGAACACGTAGCCGACCACGCCGAAAACCAGCATCAGCCAGATGTCGAACATGGCGTTCTGGATGGCATAGGCGCCGATTGCGCAGGACACCACGATCATCGGCGCGATCGCCGAAAACGGCACGCGCAGGACGGCGGCGAAGGCCGGTACCGTCGTGAGCACCAACACCAGGCCAACCACGTTGCCGAGATACATCGATGCGATGAGCCCCCACACGAAGTCCTTGTGCTCGACGAACAGGAGCGGCCCAGGATTGAGCCCCCATACCATGAGCCCGCCGAGCAGGATCGCCGCCGTGCCGGAGCCCGGAATGCCCAGCGCCAGCATCGGCAGCAGCGCCGAGGTGCCCGACGCATGCGCCGCCGTCTCCGGCGCAAACACGCCTTCGATGCGTCCCTTGCCGAAGCTGTCCTTGTCCTTGGAGAAACGCTTGGCAAGGTTGTAGCCCATGAAGGAGGCGGCGATCGCTCCGCCGGGCGTGATACCGAGCCAGCATCCGATGACCGAGGAGCGCAGCAGCGTCACCCAGTAGCGCGGCAGGTCCTTCCACACGCCGAGCACCACGCGCGGGCTGATGCTGGCGGTGTGGCCGCGCAAGGCGAGCCGCTCTTCCATGGTCAGCAGGATCTCGCTGATGCCGAAGAGTCCGATCACCGCCACCAGAAAGTTGACGCCGCGCAGAAGCTCGTTCCAGCCGAAGGTCATGCGCAATGTGCCGGAGACCGTGTCCATGCCGATCCCTGCGAGCAGGAGGCCGAGCGTCATCGAAATGATGGTCTTGTGCTTGTCCTCGCGCCCGAGTCCCACGAACGAGCAGAACGTCAAGAAATAGACGGCGAAGAATTCCGGCGGCCCAAATCGCAACGCGAACGCCGCGATGCCGGGTGCAAGAAACGTGATCAGCAACACGGCCGCGAGCGAACCGATGAACGAGGAAGTGAAGGCGGCGGTCAGCGCCTCGGGCGCCTTGCCCTGCTGGGCCATCGGATAACCGTCGAAGGTGGTTGCCACCGACCAGGCTTCGCCGGGGATATTGAACAGGATCGACGTGATGGCGCCGCCGAACAGCGCGCCCCAGTAAATGCAGGAGAGCATGACGATGGCCGAGGTCGGATCCATCGTGAAGGTGAGCGGCAGCAGGATCGCGACGCCGTTCGGACCGCCCAGTCCCGGCAGCACGCCGACGAAAATCCCGAGCACGAGCCCGACCATCATCACCGCCAGCGTCTTCCACGTCAGCAGGACGGCAAAGCCATGCAGCAGCAGGCCGAAGGCTTCCATCGGTCGACCTAGTAGCCCAAGGCCGCTTCGAGCGGCCCCTTCGGCATGATGACGTCGAAAGCGACATCGAAGGTGATGAACATGGTGAGTGCGAACAGGAACGCGGTGAGCAGCGACTTCCACAGGGCAATGCGCCCGATGATCCACATGAAGCCCGCGATCAGAAGAAAGCTTGCGACATAGAGCCCGAGCCATTGCGTGAGCAGGCAGAACACCAGCGTGGGAACGAACACTTGCATGACACGGCGCAGCTGGTCGCGCGTGAGGAATATGTGCGCGGCAGCTGTGCCTGTCGTGAGCGAGGTGACGAGACCATAGAGGCTGGCGGCGGCGAGGATGAGCCCAAGATAGAACGGGAAGTAGCCGGGCTGCGGTCCGTCCGCTGCCCATGCGATCCCGGTGCGCCAGTTGTCGAAGCAGAGCAGACCCGCCAACGCGAGCAGCACCAGCGAGACGACGATCTCCACGGTGCGGGAGCTGACCACGGATGGCGAATTGTCCGCCGGCGCGGTCGGATCCTCGACGACGATTTCAGCCTCGGGCTTGGCCATCGGTTTTATCGCGGCGCTTCGGACGTGCAGGGAATGCTCGCGCGTTGCCGCCCCGATGGGCGGCGCCACATCGTCCCCTCCCCCGCTTGCGGGGGAGGGACAGGGAGGGGGCGCAATATGATCGCGACCTTTCCACGC
>Ga0081455_10008353_pt1 | contig 10782 bp, 11 predicted proteins | sample TabmetS3T2R1_FD_70207 | JGI IMG/M metagenome (GOLD analysis project Ga0081455, IMG submission 70207) | Tabebuia heterophylla rhizosphere microbial communities from the University of Puerto Rico - S3T2R1 | ecosystem: Host-associated > Plants > Roots > Rhizosphere ... | reverse complement strand
CGTGCACCTTGATCGTCAGCGGGTTGCCGTGGCGGTCCTTGGCATTGCCGGCGGTGACGCGCACCCAGCCCTCGCTGATGCAATATTCCTCGACATTGGTCTTCTCGACGCCCTTGAAGCGGATGCCGACGTCGCGCGAAAGGATGTCGGCGTTGTAGTACGGGCTGTTCGGATCGACCGAAAGACGGTCGGGAAATTGGTCGCTCATCGCTTTGTCGTTCTCGCTCACAGCAGTGCCTCGATATCTTTTCTCAATCCCTCTGGGGTAACGGTCGGCGCGTAACGCCCAACCGCCCTGCCCGACCGGTCAACCAGGAATTTGGTGAAATTCCATTTGATCGACGGACCCAGCAATCCCGATTTCGCGTTCTTCAGATGGCTGAACAACGGATGCGCCTGGGCACCGTTGACGTCGATCTTGGCGAACATCGGAAACGTCACGTCATACTTGCTCGTGCAGAACTCCTCGATCTGCCTGGCGTCACCCGGTTCCTGCCCGCCGAACTGGTTGCAGGGAAAACCGAGCACCGCAAAGCCGCGCGGTGCGAAGTCACGATGCAACTGTTCCAGGCCCTTATATTGCGGCGTGAATCCGCAGGCGCTCGCGGTGTTGACAATCAGGAGCGCGTGCCCCGCGAACCGCTTCAGCGGAACCTCTTCACCGGCCAGCGACTGCGCCGTGAAATCATAGACGACTGGCATGGTCCTCTCTGTTCAGCCCACTGGGTCGATCGCGGCTGACGGTGTTCCGCCGGCTTCGATCGCCTCGCCCGCGGCAAGGCACAAATCCTCGCGGTATCGGCCCGATACCAGTTGCACCCCGACGGGAACGCGCCCGACCACTCCGGTCGACACCGTTAGCCCGGGCAGCCCCATGAAGGGAATGGCGATCTGCGGCAATTGCGCATGCCAGACGCGCGCAAACGATGCCTCGTCCTTGCGGTCGAGCTGGTCCGGGAACGGCAATTCGCCCGATACCGGCATCAGCAACACGGCGTAATTCTCGAACAGCGAAAGCCATTCGCGGGTCAGCGTCGCGCGCCGCGTCAACGCCTTCGACAGGTCGAACGGATGCACCTTGGCGCGGTTGCCGCGCAAGCAGGCCAGCGCGCCGGGATCACCTTCGCGCTCGGCGGCTTCGAGCTGCGCCTCATAGCCGTCGCCGAGCCAGAGCTTGGTCTGGAGATCGGCAGCCTCGCGCAGCGGCGGCGTATCGGCGATTTCCTCGACGATCCACCCCGCCCGCTCCAGCCGCTTGCCGGCATCGGCGACCGCTGCCTTCACTTCGGGCACGGGATCAAGGCCGCCGGGATTGAGACACATCGCGACGCGCTTTTGCATCGCCGGACCTTCGAGCGGCGCCGGCACCCACCAGGGATCGCGATAATCCTTTGCCGACATCGCGGCCAGCGCGATCCTGATATCGCCGATGGTGCGGGCGAGCGGGCCCGAGACGGCGCTGATCTGCGGCCCGATCGGACGTTCGGGCAACGCCGCGTTGAATGCCGCGATGCGGCCCATGGTCGGCCGCAGGCCGTGCACGCCGCAGGCGTAAGCCGGATAGCGGATCGAGCCCGCGATGTCGGTGCCGTGCGCGATATGACCAATGCCGGCGGCAACCGCAGCGCCCGCGCCGCCGGACGAACCGCCCGGGGTGATCGAGGGATCGCGCGGATTCTTGGTGTCGCCATGGATGAGGTTGCTCGTGAACCAGCGATAGGAGAAGGCCGGGCAGTTGGTGCGCCCCAGAATGACGGCGCCGGCCTTGCGCAGATTGTCGATCACCGGGCTGTTGGTCTTGGCGATGGCATCGCGCTGCAGCTTGAGCCCGTTGGTAGTGGCGTAGCCTTCCTGATCGATATTGACCTTCACGGTGACGGGCACGCCGCCGAGCGGACCGGGATCCTCGCCGCGGCCGATCGCAGCATCGATGGCGGAAGCCTGTGCCAGCACGTCCTCGGGCCTGTGATCGACGACGGCATTGATTTTGGGGTTGACCGCGTCGAGGCGCGCCAGCCCGGCCGTCGCCGCCTCCTTGGCCGAGACTTTTTTCGCCCTGATCAGCGCGGCCATTTCCACAGCCGACAGGCGCCATAGATCCTGCATGCAAAACTCCATCCGATGGCCGCCCTTTTAGCGCCGGGCGCGGGGCAATGCCAGCGGGGGAGCCGCCCGGATTTAGCGCATGCGAGCGATGTAATGGGCGAGATCGGTGATCTGCTCTGCCGCAATCGGGGCCATTACGTCGGCCATGCTGGCATCATAGCCGTGGCGGCTATTGTCCTTGTATTCGGCCAGGGTCTTGGCGAGATAATCCTCGCGCTGGTTGGCGATGCGCGGGACGTTCTCCTTTCCCGACAAATCGGGGTTATGGCAGGTGTCGCAGCGGTGCTGCTGCACCAGCGCCAGCCCACGCTGCATCCGCGCCGGATCGCCGTTTTCCGCAGGCGACGCGGGTTTTGGCATTTTGGCGATATAGTCGGAGAACAGGCGCAGGTCGTCGTCGGTCAGCGGCTTCGCCATCTCGTTCATCGGCTCGAAGGTGCGCAGCTTCTCGCGGAACATGAAGAGCTGGATCAGCGCATATGGCGCCTGCTGGCCGCCGAGCGAGGGCGTGTTCTCAAGCTGGGACTGGCCCTTCTCGCCGTGACAGGCGAGGCATGGCACGATGCGCTGTTCGATGCTCTCGGCGTTTGCTGAGGCCGCGACCACGGCAAACGCCAGCGCCATTATTGTTTTACGCATCGGCCATTCCCGGCATTTCGTCGTTCCGGGGCGATGCGCAGCATCGAACCCGGAATCTCGAGATTCCGGGTCTGGTGCTTACGCACCAGCCCGGAATGACTGCTACTCACGATGACGATTGAGGTTACTGCCTCCCCGCCACCTTCTGCTTGCCGTAGGTGATGCGGTAGACGGCGCCGTTCCAGTCGTCGGAGACGAGAAGCGAGCCGTCCTTCATCTGCAGCACGTCGACCGGGCGGCCGATATACTTGTTGTCTTCCATGAAGCCGGTGAGGAACGGCTCCAGCGACTTCATCGTGCCGTCCTTGTTGAACTTGGCGACGACGAGATCGCCACCGACCTTCTTGGAGCGGTTCCAGGAGCCGTGCCGCGCGATGATGGCGACGTTCTTGTAGGCCTTCGGGAACATGCTGCCGGTGTAGAAGCGCATGCCGAGTGCAGCGGAATGCGGGCCCAACAGGCCGACGGGCGCCGTGAACTCGCTGCAGGATTTGCCCCAGCCGAATTCGGGATCGACGATGTTGCCCTGCAGGCAGTAGGGCGCGCCGAAATGCTCGCCGACCTTGGTGATGCGGTTGAGCTCGTCCTCCGGCACGTCTTCCGACATCCAGTCGCGGCCGTTGTCGGTGAAGTAGAGCTGCTTGCTCTCCGGATGCCAGTCGAAGCCGACGGTGTTGCGAACGCCGCGGGCGATCACTTCCGCACCGGAGCCGTCGAGGTTCATCCGCCTGATCAGGCCGTGCTCATCGCTGTGCAGCACGTTGTTGCCGGGCTGGCCGACCGGAACGTAGAGCTTGTTGTCGGGGCCGATGCCGATGAACTTCCAGCCATGGGCCTCGTCCTTCGGCAGCTTGTCGAAGATCACGGTCGGCTTCGGCGGGTTGTCCAGGTTGTCCTCGACCTTCTCGATCTTGGAGACCTTGGACAGTTCGGCGATGTAGAGCGTGCCGTCCTTGAAGGCGAGGCCGTTCGGCCGGTAGAGGCCGGAGGCCAGCACCTTGACCTCGCGTTTGCCGTCCTTGTTGACGATGGCATAGACCTTGTCGACCAGGCGGCTGCCGACGAACACCGTGCCCTTGTCGCCGAGCGCGAGCGAGCGGGCGTTCGCCATGCCGGCGGCATACACTTCGATATTGAAACCGGCCGGCACCTTGAGCTTCGCCGTCGGCAATTTGTCGGGCGCGGCTGCGATCGGCGGCGGCGCGATCGGCGCAAGCTTGGCGGCGGCATCGTTGCCGGCGGGACGGCCGATCAACGGCGACCCGGGCGGAAGCGGTCCAGGCGCCGCTCCGGCGGCCGGTGGCGTAGCGGGCTGTTGGGCGGCCGGTGGCTGCTGGGCGGCAGCTCCCAGCGTGAAGGCACTCAGAAAAGCGCCGGACAGCAGCAGGCTGCGCGGCACCGACAGATAGTTCATCATGGGCGTTCTCCCTGGCGGAAAGCCCTTCTCATCGCGCGGGCATCGCATGATGCCGGCGCCGGAGGCTTTGCCGGCCGGCACTCTCCATATTTGTCCGCCAATGTGCAATCGGAAAACTTCGCGCTTGGAGGTTGCACTGCCACAACGAATGCAGCGCAAAGCTCCGGCGACCGTCGGTTGCGGGATCGTCAGTGCCTGGTGAGTGAGCCGCCGGGTGCGTCGAGGATCGCTTCCGAGAACGGAAACTCCAGCACGATCTCGCCGTCGTCGTCGGTGACTTCGATGGTGGCGCTGAGAAGCGCTCCCTCTGCGCCATCCGTCTTGAGCAGTTCCCGGATCATGGCGCGCGCCATTTCCCAGGCACGATCGGGATCGACAAGCACTTCGCCGTCGGGATCGGAAATCAGCTCATCGCCGATACGGGTGTTGAAATAATATCTCGGCATCGGCTGAAACCTGATTCCGTTAGGACCCCGCCACCGGAGGCCGCCCTGTCTTACACGTTCTTTTGCGGAGCCGGCAGCGCTCCGTCACTCCCAAAATTGCCATTCGCGGCGCTGCGAACAACCGCGAAACGCTTGATCCCACGTTGATTTGACCGGAACGTCCCGCACAACACCGTGAAAACCCCTTTGCAGCGCAGCATAGCAATTAGGGGTTCCGGGAAAAAGATTTAACTGGCGAACTTTTTGATCCGCAGTACCTTAAGGATATGGGCGGTGTTCGTCCGGTATCAAAGGGAGAGCTAAATGGCCTGGAAAGCGCCGAAAATCGTCGAAGTGCCGGTCGGCATGGAAATCAACATGTATATGTGCGCCACCCGCAAGTAAGCGGTAGCGCCTATCATTTCTCACGCAGGTGGATTTGCGGGCATGACGCATCCCTGATCGCGGGGTTGTGTCTGAGCCCGCAGTCCACCTCGTGGTGTTTGTATCAGTTCGCATCTTCAAGTTTGATTCTCCAGGAGACGGATCATGCTTCGCGTCGTCGTCCTGGGCGCCGCGGCCGGTGGCGGCGTTCCGCAGTGGAACTGCGGTTGTGCGGTGTGCACGAAGGCACGAACCGAAACTCGGGAATTGCAGAGCACGCAGGCCTCGATCGCGGTCAGCGCCGATGGCGAGCACTGGTATCTCGTCAACGCCTCGCCCGACCTGCGCCAGCAATTGATCGCGACGCCGCAGCTTCATCCCAAAGCCGGCCACCTCAGGCACAATCCAATCGCCGGCGTGATCCTGACCAATGGCGAAGTCGACGCGGTCGCCGGGCTGTTGTCGATGCGGGAGGGATCGCCGTTCACGCTCTATGCGCATGAGCGGGTGCTTGCGATTTTGCGATCCAACAGCATCTTTAACGTGCTGGGCGAAAACAACGTGAAGCGGCGGCCGATCGAGATGGACGTCGCGTTCGAGCCCACTTTGCCCGACGGCTCGCCGTCCGGCATCGAAATCCTTCCCTTCGCGGTTCCCGGCAAGGGCGCGTGGTATCTCGAAGGCAAGGCGCATCCGGCGGGCGGCGATGCCGCGGGCGATACGCTGGGCTTGCGGATTCTGGACAAGGCCAGCGGCAAGTACTTCTATTTCCTGGCCGCCTGCGCGGACGTGACCGACGATCTCAAATCGCGCCTTTCCGGCGCCGCGCTGGTGTTCTTTGATGGCACGGTGTGGCGCGACGATGAATTGATCGTCCAGGGCCTCGGCACCAAGACGGGACAGAGCATGGGCCATATTTCGATGTCGGGCGAACATGGGGCGATCGAGAGCCTGGCCGGCCTCGACATCGGCCGCAGGGTGTTCTTGCATATCAACAACTCGAACCCCGCATTGCTCTCCGGCTCGGACGAGCGGACGGCACTGGAACAGGCGGGCTGGCAGATTCCAGCCGACGGAACGGAGATCACGCTGTGAATGTCGTGCCCACCAGCGGAATGACCGCGCTCTCGATCGGCAAAGGCATTACGCTCAACAATGCCGAGGAACTGGAGGCGACGCTCCGCCATATTGGCGCGACGCGCTATCACAGCCTGCATCCGTTTCACCGGCTGCTACACGGCGGCAAGCTCAACAAGGGACAGGTGCAGGCCTGGGCGCTGAACCGCTATTATTACCAGAGCACGATCCCGCTGAAGGACGCGATGGTGATCTCCCGGTTCCGCGATCGTGCGACCCGGGTCGAGTGGCGGCACCGCATCGAGGATCATGATGGCGACGTCGGCAGCGAAGGCGGCATCGAGCGCTGGCTGAAGCTGACCGAAGGGCTCGGGCTCGACAGCGCCTATGTGGAATCGACCGAGGGCATCCTTCCGGCAACGCGGTTTGCGGTCGAGGCCTATGTGCATTTCTGCCGGGACAAGACGCCGCTGGAAGCGATCGCCTCCTCGCTGACGGAATTGTTTGCGCCGAACCTGCACGAGGAGCGCATCTCCGGGATGCTGCAGCACTATGATTTCGTCAATCCCGACATCATGAGCTATTTCAGCCGCCGCCTGAGCCAGGCGCCGCGCGATGCCGGCTTTGCGCTCGAATACGTCAAGGCGCACGCGAAGACGCAGGCCGAGCGCGAGGCGGTCTGCAACGCGCTGATCTTCAAGACCAATGTGCTATGGGTTCAGCTCGACGCGCTGTATCATGCCTATGTCGACGGCCACATTCCGCCCGGCGCGTTCGTGCCCAAAGGGGACTAACCATGGCGTTGAGCCGCAACATCAGTGTCAGCGAGGCGAGCCGGCCGAAATTGCCGCGGCACGCGAAGCTGAAATTCGATGAGACGCGGCAGGTCTGGGTCATCCTGGCGCCGGAGCGCGTGCTGGCGCCGGACGAGATCGCGGTCGAGGTGCTGCAGCTTTGCGACGGCGTGCGCAGCGTCGGCGAGATGGCCGACCAGCTTGCAGTGAAATACGCAGCGCCGCGCGAAGCGATTTTGACCGACGTGATCGGGATGCTGCAGGACCTCGCCGACAAGGGCTTTTTGACCGAAGCGCGTGAGAAGACGTCATGAGCGACATTCTCGCCGATAACAAGACAGCCGGCACCGCCCTTCCAAGCGACGGGCTGGCCGTGCTGGAGTCGCAGCGCTCGACCGCGGAGACGTTCGGCATTCCGCTGGCCGTGCTCGCCGAGGTGACGCACCGTTGCCCGCTGCAATGCCCCTATTGCTCCAACCCGGTCGAGCTCGACCGTGCAGGCGCCGAACTGACGACCGAGGAATGGAAGAAGGTTTTGAGCGAGCTTGCCGAAATCGGCGTGCTGCAAATCCATTTCTCCGGCGGCGAGCCGACCGCGCGCAAGGACCTGGTGGAATTGGTGCAGCATGCGACCGATGTCGGGCTCTACAGCAATCTCATCACCTCGGCGGTACTGCTTACAAAGGAAAAGCTTTCCGCGCTCGCCGATGCCGGGCTCTGCCATGTGCAGATCAGCTTTCAGGGCAACGAGCCCACGGTGGCCGACCGCGTCGCCGGGCTGAAAAACGCGCATGAGAAAAAGCTCGAAGTCGCGAAATGGACGCGTGAACTCGAGCTGCCGCTGACGGTGAACGCGGTCATGCACCGCCAGAACCTGCACCAGCTTTCTGACATCATCCAGATGGCGGTCGATCTCGACGCCGACCGGCTCGAAGTCGCCAATGTCCAATACTACGGCTGGGCCCTGAAGAACCGCGCCGCCTTGATGCCGACGGTCGAACAGATCGACGAGACCAGCCGCATCGTCGAGGAAGCTGCCGCCCGCCTGAAGGGCATTCTCGCCATCGACTATGTGGTGCCGGATTATTACGCGCTGCGGCCGAAGAAATGCATGGGCGGCTGGGGCCGGCAGTTCTTCAACATCTCGCCCGCCGGCAAGGTGCTGCCCTGCCACGCCGCCGAGAGCATCACCGGGCTCGAATTCGAATCCGTGCGCTCGAACCATTCGATCGCCTGGATCTGGCAGAATTCCGAGGCCTTCAACCGCTACCGGGGCACCGGCTGGATGCCCGAGCCATGCAAGAGCTGCGAATTCCGCGAGGTCGATTTCGGCGGCTGCCGCTGCCAGGCCTTTGCCCTGACCGGCGACGCCGGCAACACCGACCCTGCCTGCACGCTTTCGCCGCGGCATGAAGAGATTTTCAAGCAGGCCGAGCGCGAGGCGGCAGCCCACCAGGACCGCTTCCTCTACCGCAATTTCGCCGGCGGCACGCTGGAGACGGAAGCCTAGCATGGCGCCTGACGCCGACGCCGGTAAAGCCATCAAACGCGCCGATCCATTCGCGCCGCTGACCTCGGAGCAACTCGCGGTCGGCGACGGCCACGACCTCTATGTCGAGAGCGTCGGCCGCCTAGGTGGCATCCCCGCGGTCTATCTGCATGGTGGGCCCGGCAGCGGCTGCCAGCCCGACCATCGCCGGCTGTTCGACCCCGAACGCTTCCATGCCGTGCTGTTCGACCAGCGCGGCGCCGGCCGCAGCCGGCCCAAAGGCAGCCGCCAGGCCAACACGCTGCCGCATCTGATCGCGGACATGGAAGCGATCCGTGAAAAATTCGGTTTCGAGCGCTGGATGGTCGTCGGCGGCTCCTGGGGGGCGACGCTGGCGCTGGCCTATGCACAGGCCCATCCCGACCGCGTCAGCGGCATCGTGCTGCGCGCGACCTTTCTCGGCACGATCGAGGAAATCGAAAACGGATTTCTCAACACGCTGCCAAGGTTTTATCCCGGCCTCTACGACGACTTTATCGGCGTGCTGCCGGAGGACGAACGCGCCGCGCCGATCCGGTCCTACTTCCGCCGGATCCTCGATCCCAGCGCCGACGTGAACATTCCGGCGGCGCGGGCCTGGGGCGAGACGGAGCGCATTCTTTCCGAACAGACGCCGAACCGCACGCGGCTCGATATGGCTGCGCTCAGCTCATCGCGGAACCTGCCGGCGACGCCGTTCATGGAAGCGCACTATTTTGCCAATGACTGCTTCATGCAGCCGAACCAGTTGATGCGTGAAGCCGGCAAGCTGGCCGGTATTCCCGGCATCATCGTACAGGGGCGCTATGACCTGCTGTGCCCGCCCGCGATCTCGCATGCGCTGGCCGCCGTGTGGCGCGAGGCGGAAATCCGCGTGGTCGAGGGCGCCGGCCACACGCTGTATGACCCCGGCGTCCGCGACGCCGTGATGAAGGCGATCGCGGACATGGCTTCCAGAACGCAAAAATAGGAAACAAGAACATGCCGATGGCCGGAAAAGGCATGCTGCTGACGTCGATGAATATCGACGCGGCGTATGAAACCGAGTTCAATCGCTGGTACGACCGCGAGCATCTCGAAGAGCGCGTTGCGATCGACGGCTTCCTCGAAGCGCGACGCTATGTCGCCCATGACGGCAACCCGAAATATCTCAGCCTCTACTCCACCGAAACCTTCGAGGTGCTGGACAGCCCGGCCTATCGCACCGCGCTGGCCAACCAGACGGCGTGGTCGAAAGCCAACATCGCCCGCTTCCAGAACATGATCCGCGCGGTGGCCCGCATCACGATCAGCCGCGGCACCGGCCGCGGCGCAGCGCTCGGCATTGTGCGGCTGCGTCCACCTGATGGCGGCGAAGACAAATTGCGCGCCACGCTGGCCGAGCAGTTCGACCCCGCGGCGCTCGACGGTATCATTTCGCTGCATCTGATCGAGAGCGATCCGGCGCTGTCCAAGCCGATCACCGATGATCCCTCCGCGCCCAATCCCGGCGCCGGCGACTGGTTCGTGCTGATCGATGCGACTGATGTCAGCACGGTGCCGGCGGCGATGCAGCGCTTCGGCGGCAATATCGCGCTGGAGCCGCTGATCATCTCGAGCGGCATCTACCGCCTGATGTGGGATCTCGCGAGGAGCGATATCGGTTAGGCGCCCTCACCGCTGCCGACAGGTACAAAGTTACGCGCGCAGCCGGCGACTTGATCGGGACACTTCCAAACGAGAGTTACGATGCCCGTAGAAACCCGGTGAAGGTGCTGTTAACGTGCTGTGGTGTAAACCGGCGTCCGACACCTGCTACGGCAAGGGCCGCTCGGTTCAGAGCGGGTGCTCGCGATTGGTGCTTGTACCAAGCGCCTTCCATTCTTCCTCTCGTAACAGCTGAATGCCCTGATAGCGTAGATGAGACCTTCTCCCGAAGTTGCTCACATCGCTTTCGATTATGTCGCTAATGTTATCTCTCAGATGTGCGATCGTCGCGTGGGATCGCGCCTTCATCACACACGAATGCAGGGCTGAGGCTTCCAGCCATCTTCATGTCAGGGCCGTCCTCCAGGCTTGGTGACATTACGGGTTCCCGGTATTCTTCGACCGTTAATGGAGTTGAACGCATGGCGGAAAAGTCCGCGAGCACCGTCGCCGAGATTTTCGCCGCCTTCCTCAAACTGGGCCTCACATCGTTTGGTGGACCGATCGCGCATCTCGGCTACTTCAGGGCCGAATTCGTCGAACGGCGGAAATGGCTGAGCGAAAGCAGCTACGCCGATATCGTGGCGCTGTGCCAGTTCCTGCCGGGGCCGGCGTCGAGCCAAGTCGGTTTCACGCTCGGCATCCTGCGCGGCAACGGCCTGCTTGGCGGGCTGGCGGCGTGGACCGCCTTCACCCTGCCCTCCGCCCTCGTCATGTTCGCCTTTG
>Ga0081455_10008352_pt1 | contig 10782 bp, 5 predicted proteins | sample TabmetS3T2R1_FD_70207 | JGI IMG/M metagenome (GOLD analysis project Ga0081455, IMG submission 70207) | Tabebuia heterophylla rhizosphere microbial communities from the University of Puerto Rico - S3T2R1 | ecosystem: Host-associated > Plants > Roots > Rhizosphere ... | reverse complement strand
ATTTCATTTTGAACGGCGAAAAACGGTACATCACGAACGCAGCGATCGCGCACGAGCTCACGGTAATGGCGCGCACGCCTCTGCCCGGCTCGGATAAAACCGCTATCACGGCGTTTCTGGTGACGCCAGACATGCCGGGCTTCGAAATGCTCGAGGCGCGGATGCCGAAGACGGGAATCAAAGGCACAGCTACAGGACGGTTCGCGTTGCGCGACGTCAAAGTGCCAAAAGAAAATGTTCTCGGCCCTATCGGTAAAGGTCTGAAGGTCGCGTTGACGGTGCTCGATTTTGGACGCACCACATTTGGCGCGTGCTGCACCGGGGCAGCCAAAACCTGTTTGGAACTAGCCGTCGCGCACGCGAACACCCGGAGGCAATTCAACAAGACGCTGGGCGAATTCGAGCTGGTGAAGAAGAAAATCGCCCGGATCGCGGCTGACGCTTACGCCATGGAAGCGATGACCACGGTGACAGCGTCGTTCATCGACCGCGGTCTTGAGGATTACATGCTTGAGACGGCGATGTTGAAAGTGTTCACGACCGAACGGCTTTGGGAATGTATCAACGACGTGTTCCAGATTTACGGCGGCTCGGCGTACTTCACCGATCTGCCGCTGGAGAGAATGTTGCGCGACGCGCGGATAAACCAAATCGGCGAGGGCGCAAATGAAGTTCTGACGTCGTTCATCGCGCTTGTCGGCATGCGCGGGCCCGGAATGGAGTTCAAAGAAATTTACGACACGATGATGAGGCCTTCGCGCGATGGAATTAGCAAAGCGTGGGCGGCCGGAAGGAACCGCCTAACCGCCGCGGTTCGCGTACCCGACGTGCCCGTTCAAAGCGAACAGCTTCGCGCGCACGCCCGGCAACTCGGCCGTTTGATCCGGCATTTTAATTTTGCCGTTAATCGCGCGTTGATCACGTATCGTGAGCCGATTCTGGATATGCAGCTTGTCCAGGAACGGATCGCGAATGCGTCCATGGATCTTTTTGCTTCTACATGTGTTCTGAGCCGTCGCGATGGTGAGATTCAATTCGCAGGTCGAAATGGTGATTCGGCATCGCCGGACAACTCGGCGGCAGATTTGTTCTTGCGTCAATCATTTCGTCGGATTCGAAGTTTCTTGGCAGCACTGAGCGATAATGACGACAAAGCCGTGATCGCGGCAGCAAGATCTTGCCTAACGAGCGGAAGCGGCAAGACGGTTGGGTGAAGCTTTGGTATCGCTTCTCCTCAGGACGAATCCATTCCACGGGGTGGCGCTTCTAGGCGGCCTCCGCCACTCTTCACCTGGCCGACGGCCGGCAGGACAGTGCCTACCTCGGCGCGAATGTTTTCGCTAACTCGCTAAATTTCGCTGCGTGGTTCGGGCTGCATTTGGCAGCGATACGCTAGCGGCAGAAAAATATAATCACCCTTCCGTGCTGTGGTGCCGGCAGCACGGTATTCACCCGCGAGCATCGTCGGACTTTTATTATCTGCCCGGACGACGACCGTAAATATCCATTGCGCCGTGAGTGGTCGGAATTGCAGAGAGACGATCACATCGCTGCGGAATACGCGATCCACCTGATACCACGTAACAAATTTTCTTTGTGTTGGTAATAGGCACTTGATGCGATGGCAGCGCCACTACATTCTTGCTTGAATCATCAGCGAATGCTGATGCGCAGAATGCAAGGGCGAAGATCCCTATTGCAGATCGGACCGACCAGCCGCACGCGCGACTCAGCCTGGTTCCTTTTTCCATGACAGGATTTTGAACCCGCTGCAAATTTAAGCAAGCTTAATCCCAATCCACTTCGTATTTTCAGGGCAGCCCACTTTTACTACGCTGGGCGAGGAATGCTTCAGTCCGTCCAAAGAAAATGCTCGAGGCGAATGTTGTTCAGACGCGCCTTTGCTTCTTCGCTTCGGCTGCCTCCAACTGCGACGAGCTTGTCATAGATTGCAACGGCTGATTCCCACTTTGAATCTTCCTCTAACAATCGCGCTGCGTTGAAGCCGGCCTTGTAATACCAGAATAACTCGCGCCGCTCACCGGGGCGCGATTCGTCCTCCAAAATCTTATAAAAAGTCGCCAACGCGACTGGCCGATCACCTTTCTTTTCGAGGCACAATCCTTTTTTAAACAGCGCCTGGTTACGCCAGTGAATCGACTCTTCCTTATCGGCAGCTAATTGGTCGTAGGCCTCAATCGCGCGTTGATAACTAATCGGATCCGTTGCGCCGGCCTCGAAGAAAATGTCGCCCTTCCCGCAAAGCGCCTCGCGTTTTTCGGACGCGCCGGCTTCACTGTTTAAAACCTCATCATATAAGGCGAGAGCGTCTTTAGGTTTCCCAAGCTTGCGCTCGATCACCGCTTGTTCGTTGCGCGCAGCCCAGCGCATTGCGCCGTTCTTTTGCACGACTTGATCGAATAAAACGAGCGCCCGATCCAGGGTGTGCTCGCTCATGCTCGACATGGCTGATTCTGCTGCGAAAAAGAGCGCTTTCTCCGCCATCGGGTCATTGGGATTCTCTTGCGCGATAATTTCAAACTGCGTCTGCGCGTTTGCGAAATCCTGGCGACGGTAATAAAGCTCTGCCAGTTTCATTCGAACTTCCCGAGCAAATTGCGACCGGCCACGCTGTTCGAGAAATCGCTTTCCAAGCGCAATGACCTTGGATTCGTCTCCGCCGGCTGCTTCTTCTACCCAGATTCGGAGATAGTCGGCGCGTTCGGCGGCAGCGGTGGTCGGTGTAGACTCAAGCGCGCGGTCCAAGTCTTTCCGCGCTTCGTCCAACCGAGGCGGTGAGGTATGAAATGCCAATTCGGCCAAGCCCACCCAGGCCTCCGATACCCGCGGATTCTTCGGAAAATCCCGGATAAATCGCTCCAACGATGCCGCAGCTTTCTTGTCACCCTTTGCAGCCTGCATTAAACCTTCCTCCAATCGCAAATCGGCACGCGATTGTTCGTCGCCGCCCTGTTTTTCCAATTGGTTGTAATCAACAATGAACCGGGTGTGATTGCCGATCTGCAACCAGCCACTTGATGCGTTAAACAGCGCCGCTTTCGCCCAACGTGAATCGCGCTGCGCGAGCTGTTCGAAGGCAGCCGTTGCAGTATCGAATCGCCCAGCCAAATACTGGGCTTGCCCAAATAGAAAATCGATCCGAGCCAACAAGGCCGGCTCCGGTCGTAGCAGGCGCGCATCGTCCAGGATGGCTATCGCTTCGTCAAAGCGGCCCTCGTCAATTTCAAATTTGGCAAATTCGACTAGTGCAGGGGCAATTTCCGGCAACTTGATTTCTGTGTGTCGTAAATCTGTAAATAATTGGCGTGCCCGCTCTCTGCGGCCTGCACGAATTTCCAGTCGCGCAAGATACCAGCGCGCGAGTGTTCGCCGGGGCTGTTCCGGTCTACGCACCCACTTCTCTAGTTCATTACGCGAGGGTTTGTGTTCGGAGCGATACAGCTCGTCTAGCTTCGCGAATATCAGCGGGAGATCAGGGTCTGTGTGATTACGATCGATGAAACGCTCGAGTACGTCATCTCCGGTCTCAGGCGTATTAAGCTGCAAATATGCTTCAGCGATCCCGAAGAGCGCAGCGAGCAAAATGGGGTGAGGCGTTCCCTGCGGCCTTTTTAGAATCGCCTGAAACATCCCGATCGCTCGTTCAGGCCGGTGTGAAATCAGTTCGAGCCGTCCGCGTAACACACGCCGCTCGCGTCGTTCTGCAACGGAAATTGGTTGCATCTGCTCCAAAAGCCGACGTGCCTGGGGAGCGTTGCCCAGTTCAATGTACAGCTCAGTCGCTCGCATCTGCGCTCGCGTGCCCCATTCTTTATCACCTGCCAGCAGCATGAACTTTCGCAAAGCCTCCTGGCGGCTTCCGAGCGCACGCAGCGCGTCCCCCGCGCCAAAAACAGCTGCTCTCTGAAACGGCGAACTGCCATTGGTCAATTTGTCGTAAAGCGGCAGTGCTTCAGTCCATCGGTGCAAATTGGCGAATGCCTGAGCGCGCCAAAAGCTCGCCCATGGCAGGTCGCGCAAACTGTCGTCGGCCAGGAGAATTAAGGTGGCCTCCGCTTCGCTTCCGGCCACCTGCGCTTCTGCAAGTTTTTCGACGACTGCGCGCCGTTGTGGCTCCGACAGATTTTTGTATAGCAGCGACTGCAGCCGCACGATCGCCACTTCAGGCACGCCTTCTGAAAGCGGCGTAGCAGCCTCGGCTATTTCAGCGGAGAAATCTTCGGCATGGCCGACCGAGCCGAGTACACCGATCAAGCACGTGAGCCCCAAGCGTCCGATGTGTCTCATCGTCTCTCCAGCATTGCCCGCAGGTATTGCCCGGTATGGCTGGCCGGAATAGTTGCCACTCGCTCAGGCGGACCCGCCCCGACCACATCACCGCCATGTTCGCCGCCTTCGGGACCCAAATCGATGATCCAGTCGGCGCACTTAATCATCTCCAGATTGTGTTCAATTACCACGATCGTGTTGCCCGCGTTTCGGAGCTTCATCAACACCTCCAGTAATTTTTCGATATCGGCGAAATGCAACCCTGTCGTCGGTTCATCGAGAATGTAAACAGTGCGACCGGTCGCTTTCTTGGCAAGCTCTGTAGCAAGTTTCACGCGCTGCGCTTCGCCGCCGGAAAGAGTAGTTCCGGCCTGTCCGAGTCGCAGATAACCCAAGCCAACGTCTAGCAGTGAATTGAGCTTTTCCGCGATCGTCGGCACATTGCGGAAGAAACGGGCAGCCTCGTCCACGGTTAGATCGAGCACATCTGCAATATTCTTGCCTTTGTAGGTGATCTCAAGAGTCTCGCGGTTGTAGCGTTTGCCTCGGCAAACCTCGCATTCAACGTAAACGTCGGGCAAGAAGTGCATCTCGATTTTGATCAAGCCTCCGCCCTCGCAATTTTCGCAACGACCCCCTTTGACATTGAAACTGAATCGACCTGCATCGTAACCGCGAACACGCGCTGCGGGTAATTGCGCGAAGAGTTCGCGTATCGGGGTGAACGCGCCAGTGTATGTGACCGGATTCGACCGCGGCGTCCGGCCTATCGGGCTTTGGTCGATTACAACGACCTTGTCGATCTGTTCCAGTCCACGAATCGCTTTGTAAGTACCTGGCTTATCTTTCGAGTTATAAAAATGCCGAAAAAGGGCGCGCCGAAAAATGTCGTCCACCAAAGTCGATTTACCACTTCCCGAAACACCAGTCACACACGTTAGGCAACTCAGGGGAAACGAAACATCGATTTTTTTCAGGTTGTTTTCATTAGCGCCTACGACTGTAACCCAACCATCCGGTCGCGGCTGGGCGCGCTGCTTCGGAATCGCAATGCGTGCGCGTCCGGCAAGATAATCGCCAGTCAAAGAGTTTTTTGCGCGCGCGATGTCGTCGACAGTTCCCTCTGCCACGATCTCGCCGCCTCGGGGCCCTGCGCCAGGACCGAGATCAACAATGTGGTCTGCAGCTCGAATCGTCTCTTCATCGTGCTCGACTACAATGACCGAGTTCCCAAGGTCGCGCAGTCTTCGCAACGTTCCAAGTAAACGCGAATTATCACGTTGATGCAGGCCGATGCTGGGTTCATCAAGGATGTAGAGAACCCCGGCCAGACCCGAGCCGATCTGTGTCGCGAGGCGTATCCGTTGCGCTTCGCCGCCGGAAAGGGTGCCGCTCTCGCGATTCAACGTGAGATAACCAAGTCCGACTTCCAGGAGAAATTGCAGGCGCGAGCGAATCTCGCGGACAATGTCTGTTACGATGGTCTGTTGCTGCGCGGTCAAATCGAGACCGCGAATAAATCGCAGCGCGTCTTCCACGGTTTGCTGGCTGAACTGATGGATGTTTAATGCGCGGCCGTTTCGGGCCTTGATCGTGACAGAAAGGATTTCAGGTTTGAGTCTGGCACCGCCGCAAACCTTACATGTCTCGCGCGCCATGAATGCTCGAATACGATTCCGCGTGAATTCGCTTTCGGTGTGCTCATAAAGTCGCTGCATTTGAGGCACAAGTCCCTCAAACGGTTTTATGGTTTTCTTTTCACCGTTGCCGCTAACCTCCATTTCAATCGGCTTGCCATTTGTTCCGAAGTAAAGCGCAGCTTTGAATGCTTCAGGCAAATCGGCGAACGGCACGTCTTTGTTCACGTTGAAATGTTTGATCAGCGCATCCTGCAGATGCTGATAGTAGACTCGCATGCGTTTTGCGCCGCGACGCCAGGGTGTGATTACTCCTTCAGCCAGTGTTTTAGTTTGGTCGGAGATCATTAGCTCCGGATCAACTACCAATTGTGTTCCCAAACCGTGGCAAGCCGGACAAGCGCCGAGGTGACTGTTGAACGAAAAATGTCTGGGCGTCAGCTCCCCTAAATTGAAGCCAGTTTCAGCATTCCCGTAATCCGTGGAGTAGCGGCATTCTGCCCAATTGTCATCTGTAGTGGGTGTTTGGCACGAAACGAGGATGCGATTGCCGCCCCACTTGAGAGCCGTTTCGATTGAGTCTGTCAACCGCACACGAATGCCTTCGTGGACGACTAGCCGATCAACCACCGTTTCAATCGTGTGCGGCTCACCTTTCTTTAGCCGGATCGGCTCAGTGCGATCCAGCTCAATCATCTGTCCGTCGATGCGCGCACGAACGAATCCTTCGCGCCTGAGTTTTTCAAGCACGTCCCGAAACTCCCCACGTTGATTCTCGATCAACGGCGCCAGCACAACGATTTTGGTTCCCGGTTCGTACCCCAGAACCTGATCAACGATTTGCTGAGGCGTTTGGCGACTAAGCGGCCGCCCGGTGAGGGGATCGTGCGGTCGACCGACCGCGGAAAAGAGGACTCGCAGGTAATCGTAGATCTCAGTCGTGGTTGCGATTGTCGACCGAGGGTTCGCGCCGGCGCTGCGTTGTTCGATTGCAATCGCAGGCGACAAGCCTTCGATGAAATCGACGTCCGGCTTTTCCATTCGATCCAGAAACTGCCGCGCGTACGCGGAAAGGCTCTCGACGTAACGGCGTTGCCCTTCCGCATAAAGCGTGTCGAAAGCGAGCGAGGATTTCCCAGAGCCGCTTAAACCCGTGATGACCACAAGCTTCTCTCTCGGGATCTCCACATCCAGATTCTTAAGATTGTGCTGGCGGGCACCGGTGATTTTGATAACTTGCGCAGGCATTCTGACGAGGGATGTCAAACCTATCAGTCAAGCACAGCTGTTCCTTTTCTCCAGCGAAATTGGCTTGTCGATCCAATGGTGTGCCGCGGCGAAATGCCGCCCTCATTCGAAGATGAAAATATCCATCATAATCCCTTGTTATAATGAAAGGGATACGATCGAGAAGGTCGTCGAGGCAATCCGCAATGCGTCGCTAAGTACTAAGGAGATCATCGTGGTGGACGATTGCTCCCAAGACGGGACGCAGACGCTGCTTCGCGAGAGGATTTCAAAGGTGGTCGATCAGGTTATCTATCACCCGGTAAACCGAGGGAAGGGCGCGGCCCTTCGCAGCGGCTTCGCGGCCGCCAGCGGCGATGTCATTCTGGTGCAAGACGCAGATCTTGAGTACAGCCCCGAAGATTATCCACTGCTTCTGCAGCCGCTTGTGTCAGGCAAGGCGGACGCCGTGGTTGGTTCCCGATTCATGGGCGGACGACCACATCGCGTCCTTTTCTTCTGGCACATGGTCGGCAATAAGTTTCTGACGTTACTTTCCAACATGTTCACGAATCTGAATCTGACCGATGTGGAGTCAGGCTACAAAGCCTTCAAAGCCTCTGTCATTAAATCGATTGAGCTTGAAGAAGATCGGTTTGGCGTGGAGCCGGAAATCATCGCCAAGCTCGCGCAGAGAGGCTGTCGCATCTATGAAGTCGGAATTTCGTATAGCGGACGGACTTATATAGAAGGCAAGAAGATCAATTGGAAAGACGGAATAAGAGCTATCTATGCGATTGTGAAATATAATGTTCAAAGGCACCAGAGATGAGTACTCCGAAGCGGGCCTACAGCGGGATGGATGCGGCAGCAAGAACTAGCCGCGGGACCGATGGCTGATGTCACTTATGGAGGCAGTGTCAAACCAGCGCGAGGCGGACGGACATCCGTGGGGGGCGGCTGCGCTTGAGCAAAGGCGCAAGCTCACCCGCGATCATCTGGCGAAAATTGCTCCTCGGCGCGAGAGCTGGATCATTCGCAATGGATACTACTACGAGTTGCTAAACCGGCTTCTTCGTTTCTTAGTAGAGCCGCAGAAAAGAGTGCTTTCGGTGCGTTGCGGCACTGGCAATCTTTTGGCCGTTGTCCAGCCGATCAAGGGCAAAGGCATTGACATTTGCCCTGAGATTGTCGACATCGCACAGCAACGACATCCTTCCTTTGAATTTGCCGTGGCTTTCCCGGACAAGGAGGAGTTCCGCATTGCTTTCGGGCCAGAGGAAAAATTCGATTACATCCTCTTCAATGACATTGGCGACACCGTCGATGTGCTGCAAGCGCTGCGCAACTTAAAGCCGCTTTGCCAAAGGCATACTCGTGTGTTGGTGATTACCTACAATGGTCTTTGGGAACCACTGGTTACGTTCGCAGAATGGATTGGAATGAAGGTCCCGCGCACGGAACAGAACTGGCTTTCCACATTTGATATCGAAAATCTGTTGAAGCTTGCAGGATTTGAAGCGCTCGAGACGCACCGAATTGTGCTTCTGCCGAAGTATGTGCCGCTTGTGTCAGTCTTCCTTAATCGATTCTGTGCGCGATTGCCGTTGTTGAAACGGCTTTGTATGACGCAGGTCGTCGTCGGCCGAATAATGCCACCATCAGTTCCCAAAGAAGAGCTCTCGGTCTCAGTGATCATTCCGTGCAAGAATGAGAAAGGAAATGTTGAAGACGCTGTTTGCCGTATTCCGGTCTTAGCAAACCGCACAGAGATCATTTTCTGTGATGATCAATCGACTGACTGCACGGCCGAGGAAGTGGTGCGGGTCCAAGCTGCCTACCCGCACAAGAACATCCGTCTTGAGCAAGGACCCGGGGTTTGCAAATCCCGAAACGTCTGGACCGGTTTCAATGCTGCCTCAGGCGATATTTTGATGATTCTTGATGCTGATCTGACGACGATTCCCGAGGAGCTGCCTTACTTCATCGATGTTATCGCTTCAGGACAGGCGGAATTCGTAAACGGTTCGCGGCTGGTCTACCCGGTCCCAAAAGGAGCAATGAACACGGCAAACATGCTGGGCAACAAGTTCTTCAGTGTGGCGTTTACCTATCTTCTCGGTCAGAGGGTCAAAGATACCTTGTGCGGGACAAAGGTGCTCTGGCGAAGCGATTGGGAGCGGATCAAGCCAATGCTGGGAAGTTGGGGAACCGAAGATCGCTGGGGCGACTATGAACTGCTGTTTGGTGCCGCGAAATTAAACCTCAAAATAGTGGACTTGCCCGTCCATTATCAGGAACGTATTTATGGTTCAACCAAGATGACAAAAGTCTTTCACAATGGACTTGTCATGCTGAAAATGTGCTGGCACGGATTCTTGAAATTGAAACTAGGCTACTAACCCGTTACTTTATCTTACAACTTGGTCTGGGGGCAGTGTTGGACTTCGCTCAATTGAAACTTTCTAGTGCAAGAGCGTATTGCTAACGAAATCGAGCATGGGCGTTTCCTGGCTCAACATGGGGCAGGGGAGATTTGGAACTGGGAAGGACGCGCCGGTAAATTGCGCTGGGCACGCAGGGTGAAAATGCTGAGCAACCACCTTCGACCAGGAATGAGCGTGCTTGAGCTTGGATGCGGCACTGGCTATTTCACGCGAGAACTGGCTCGGTCTGGAGCAGACATTGTGGCCATTGATGTGTCTGCTGACCTCTTGAAAATTGCGCGGACTGATTGTCCCGGGGAAAATGTTCGTTACGAGGTCCAGAACGCCTGCGCACTGAGCTATCCTGAAACGGTGTTTGACTCGGTCGTGGGCAGTTCAGTTTTGCATCATTTGGAAGTGAAGCGGGCACTGGGGGAGATTTATCGGGTTCTAAAGCCTGGCGGTACGATTTACTTCACGGAGCCAAACATGCTGAACCCGCAGATCGCAATCCAAAAGAATGTCCCCCGGGTGAAGCGAAAGCTTGGTGACTCGCCCGATGAGACGGCGTTCTTTCGCTGGCCGTTGCGGACGTTACTCAAAGAAACAGGATTTCGTGATGTGCAAATCGATCCTTTTGACTTTCTTCATCCGAAAACACCTTTTCCCTTGGTGAATGGCTTGAATGCCATTGGCCATTTTCTCGAGAACGTGCCGGTTGTCTTGGAGTTTGCCGGTTCGCTCTATATCCGCGCGGTCAGATGAGGGCGACCACAATTGAACAGGACAACAAGATTCAAGACAGGGCCGTCACATTGCGCAATCGAGCACGGCTCGGTGCAAATCGAAATCTGCTGTTCTGGTACCGCGAACTTTACCGTGATCAGTTCAAGTGTTTCTCCGATCCGTCAGCGCTCTCCGTACTCGAAGTAGGAAGCGGCACTTCACCTTTGAAGCAGTTTCTCCCAAATGTTCTCACGAGCGATGTGCTTGACCTAGATTATCTGGATTTTGTGTTTGACTGTCACGAAATCGATAAGTTCGATGCGATCAGGGACGAAAGCCTCGATGTTATTACGCTAACTAATGTGCTGCACCACCTGAGCAGTCCTATTGCATTTCTCAACCGGGCCGCAAACAAGTTGAAACGAGGTGGCAAAGTCATCGCCACCGAACCGTTCTTTTCACTCGTATCCACTCCG
>Ga0081455_10008351_pt1 | contig 10782 bp, 3 predicted proteins | sample TabmetS3T2R1_FD_70207 | JGI IMG/M metagenome (GOLD analysis project Ga0081455, IMG submission 70207) | Tabebuia heterophylla rhizosphere microbial communities from the University of Puerto Rico - S3T2R1 | ecosystem: Host-associated > Plants > Roots > Rhizosphere ... | reverse complement strand
ATTGGCGGTAAGACCGGTACCATTGATCGCGTAGGATCCCACGTTGCTCGCCGTTGTTGCCGGGGTACCAAATGAAATGGTGCCGGTGGTCGCAGTCACCTGCGTCTCGCCTCCTACAAATCCCGTTACAGTTCCAGAAAACGCAGGATTTGCCGCACCGTATGTGCGCGAAGCCGTGTTCGCGGTGTAAGTAAGCGTGGCGGGGTTGATGATCCCAATATTTCCGCTCGCACTGGTGGAACTGAGCTGGTATCCGTAGACGGTCGCGCCGGTGCTGTCGCTCGCCGAAGCTATGGAGACTCCCGTCGCCGTGACACTTTTGCCGCTACCTTGGTTTTTGTCCGCATACGTAGCGACTGTGGCGTTTAACGTGATCGTGTCGCCCGTAACTGCGCCCGTAGATGTAAGATTCGCCGCCGCGACAGCCGATGCTGTTGTGCTGTCGTACGTCTTGCTGGTGGAGCCGATCAGACTGGGAGTCAGCGTCGGAGCGAGAGTGTAAAGAAGACCGTTGCTAGTGCTCTGCGCTACCGTCGTGCTGCCATATGTTGCGTTGTATTGCCTAAACCCATAGCTCAGCGAACCAACCGTATCGTTCGCCGGGTTCTGCGAATACACAAGCCAGCGCCCGCCGCCGTTGGTGCTCAGCGCGTTTACTCCGGCATTGTTGATAAACCGGCCGCCGGCCACAAGCGTCAGAGGTGTGCCAGTGCCCGTTGCGGAAATCGTTTTAGAGGCATTAATTGTCAAGTCGCCGGAAGACTGCACTAGCACCGTGCCTGTTCCCGCGATGCTCTGGTCGATGCTCGTCGCAACCGAGCTAATAACAGCAAAATTTGCGCCGCTGCCAAGCGTTAAGTTGCCGCCGCCGATCGAGAATAGGAAGTTCGATCCGCTGTTGCCGCCCAGAGCCGACGCCAGCGCCGTCAAAATCCCGGAATAGTTATTGCTGGTGAGGTTGATGAGTCGCAGGCTGTTGGCATAGATATCGACTCCGGCAAAGGAAGAGCCGAGATTGTTCGAAAACGTGTTGCCGGTGTAACCACCCGTCAGATACGCGAGGACGCCAGTGGTACCGGCGGGAGCCGTCAACGTGAAAACGCCACTGCCATTGGTGGTTGTGGAGCCGAACGAAGTTCCGTTTGATAATCCCACCACGGTGACGGAGCCCAGCGGGGTGGTTCCGTTGTAGACCGTTCCCGTCACCAGGATGCCGGGCGGTATCTGCCAAGCGAGCTTCGGGTAGGAACCCGCGGAGGCGATCCAGTATGTGGAATTGAAGCCGGCGGGCAGCGAGCCGTTCTGCAGTTGGGACGTGGTCTTGGCTGTTACAGAATTCGTTGTGCCATTGACAAAGCCGATGCCCGATGATTGGCCGGTGGTTTGCGAGTCAAAATACGAACTACTAATGTTCGCGTCGTTCTCGCCAATGAACCCGCCGATGGTAGCCACTCCGCTGGCCGATACAGATCCGGCTGCGAATGAGCTCGTAATGGAAGCGGAAGCATTGCTGAAGCCGTTATTGCCGGCAAACCCTCCGATGGATAGGCAGCCGAGGCAGCCAGGGTCCACGGTGCCCGAAACTGAGGCCAAGGAATACGAGTTCGAGATCGTTCCGTCGTTTTCGCCGACCAGTCCTCCCACAAATGGGCCTCCATTACCGGAAGAGCTGACACTGCCGGTGACATAAGAGCTATTGATAGTTCCGAAGTTCTCACCAACCAGCGTTCCGACGCTCGCGTAGTCCACGTTATTTTGGACGGAAGCACCGACAAGGCCGACGTTCCGAACGATGCCAGTAGAGCTTATTTGCCCAAAAAGTCCCACCGCATTATCAGTCGTGTCATTGATCGTCAGGTGATTAATGACGTGGGACCGGCCATCGAAGAGGCCGCTGAATCCCTGAGTTGAGTCCGTGTAGTTCGATCCATGCGCAATGGGAACAAAGTTGGAAATAGAGCTTGCGTCGATATCCGCGTTCAAAGCGTATTTGCCGGAAAGATTGCTATTGATGTTTTGCAGGTCGTTGGCTGTGTCGACCGTCATATACGGCGTGAAAACGCCCGAGCCCATCGTCACGCTGCCGCTGAAATTCGTTGCGGTCGGATAGCCGGCAGGATGGTAGAGCAGATCGACGTTGCCGCTTCCGGTGAAGTGGACATTGCCCGTTCCATTAAAAATGACCGTGCCGGTTCCAGTGGCGGCGTTATCGGCCTGCAAAGTCAGACTGCCGGCGCCGCCGCCGGCGATTGTCACGCCATTCTGGACGTTGATATTCCGATAGGCGCTTAACGTCAGGGACGCCGCAGACGACCAGGCGATGCTGCTAGAGACGTTGATGTCGCCATTTCCCGCGGCGGTTGTGCCATATCCGCTCGATCCACTGGCGCTGGTGGATTCGGTGACGTTGGTTCCGCCGTTCAATGCGGTCTGGATGGTCGAGGCGGCGGCGCTGTCGATCGTAAGGTCCACGGGGTCGACCAGCCAGGACCCGCCTGCGCCGGTGCGGATCGAGGTTTTTCCAATGTCGACTGTGTGCCCGGAAGTTTCTACAAATCCACCTTTGCCGTCCGCGTTTTGGGCCAAGATACTGCCGGTTACTTTCGTTGTGCCGCCATCGGATATCAACCAGACATGGCCGCCGCGCGTGGCGGTGCCAGTCGCGCGAATCTGGCCGCCGGTATTGCCCGCGAGCGCGAGGACGTTGCCGCCATTCGCTTTAAGCTCCACCTGCGCGGCGTTGATCGCGCCGGAATTTACGGCATCGCCGCCCGCGACTTTTACAAAAATTCTCTGATCGCTGTTAGAGTCCTTGAGTAGCACCTGATCGCCTGCGCCGATTCCGATCGAACCCTGCGGTGCGGAAAGGTAACCTTTGTTGGACACCTTATCCGCAATTAGAAAGATGCTTCCCCCGGTGGAGGAAACCGTTCCCAAATTCTTGACGAAAGCCTTGGAGTTTCCCTCAAAAACAAGCGTGCCGCCGGATAGAAACGAATCATTCGCGAGCTTCAACGTGGAAGCGACGAAGTCCCCGCCTGTTCTGATCCTTCCGTGCGGTCCGATCAGGATACCCTGCGGATTGATCACGTAGACGGAGCCAGTAGCTTCGAGCGAACCGAGGATGAGGCTCATCTGGCTGCCCGTTACCCGATTCAGGGTGGCACCGGAGCCATTTTGGAACAGCACTCGCCCGCCCTGCCCTATGGAGAAATTGTTCCAGTCGATGATGGCGCGATTGGTTGTCTGCCGTATTGCAACTGCACCCGCCGAGGTGCTTATGGTTCCGGCGCCGGCGGCAAATGTGCCGCCGGACGGAAGAGTGGGGCTGGCGGCTTCCAAAGCTTGTTCGAACGGAAATACCGCCAACAAGAACCAGGCTAAGACGCGACGAATCAAGCAGAGGTCAGGCGAAGACCCCTTCAGAACAACTTTTCGCATATGTATTTCCCTTTGGAAGTGCAGAGCTTGAGATTGGAGCAGGCTGTACTAGGGGCGAGATGGCCAGATGCCGTTGACGGCGATGATCCAGTTCATGCCGACGTATGGTTGGCGATTTTCGTGAGGCTGGTTGCCACCGACCGTCGAGATTGCGTTGGGTGCCAGCGTCGTGGTGCCGGCTTGCGCGGCGTATGTAGGAGTTCGGCCGCCGCCACCGAGATAGTGACTGCTCGAGGTGTTTTGCGTTTCCGAAGCATCGTTCGTGGTCATCGTGTGGTTGTGCGCCGGCATTTGGGCGGAAGTTAACGCCACAGTCTCCGAACCGCCGGTTTGGCCCATCGCATACCGAGTCAATTGCGAGTTACCACCACTTAGCGTGGCGCCCACCGGAACTCGACTCCGCAAGTCCGGTAATCCGAAAGTAGTTGTGCCGTTTCCGCCATATGTTGTGCCCAAAAGCGAGAAGAGAGCCTGGTATTGAGAGATCGGCAAAAGAGAGCCATCGCAGAACATCCATCCCTGCGGGGCATAGCCAAAACTGACGAGCATGAGCTGTCCGATGAAAGGGTCCATACGTAAGCTTTTCGACAGAATCAGGTCTTAGCGTTAGGGACGCCGGTGTTAGGAGACAGAGCAAAGCCCCCCGGTTTGGGGGCTCTCGGCACCTGTATTCAGGGCTTTTGTCATTTTGTTTTCTGCGCCGAGTTCGCCGGGTCCGCTTTTTTGAGCAATCCGCGGGCAATCGGCTTGCGGCGCAGGCCGTAGTCGCTCGCCCACGCGCCTTGGACTAAGGAGCTTCGGACGTCGAAGAAATTCTGCAGCGCGATAGCGACTTGAAACGAGAAATCCGTGGAATAGGTCTGCGGATCCATCGAGGTGGCGCAGCGAATATTCTGGAACCATTTCATCCACTCGTCGGTGCCACCTTGAGGTGGGGGCTTGGGGCCACCGTCCGGCACGGCCCCGGTAGGAACAAGGCTTGTGACCGCGGGATACTGCGCTGCGATGTGGCAGGACATGCATGACGTCGTGTTGAGGTCTGCCGGACCGTTGAGACGTCCATTCCAGCCGAGATGTTGCGGCGGGAGTTGAGGCGCGTCGAAGATCACCGACTGCTGCAATTCTTTGTTGACCCTTGTATGGACCGGCGGAAACGGATCGGTCTTGTTGATGCGATTTTCAGGATCGTTGCCCCACATCAGCCCGAGCGGCATCAGGTTCATGAACTTGTTGGCCTTTTTCAGTTGGCCGTTGTAGACAAAGGTTCCGAAAACCCAACCGGTGAGTCCCGGCTGGTCGGCGCGCGCGTCACGTACCGCGATGTCCATCTGCAGCAAATTCACCTTGCCGACGACGCGCTGCACCGGCTGAGAATTGGTCGGGAAAAATGTTGGCGTGATGTAGGCGGTCCATTGCAGAGGATTTTCGAGAAAAGGAAGATGATCCTTTCCTTGGGGAGCATCTGTAAACAAGAATTTCGCGAACACGGTGCCGACCGGGAATCCACCCCCGTAGCGGGCATCTGTCGCACGCGGATCGGGATTTTGCGGATCGCGCCACATCTTGCCCATCGTGTAGCCGGCGAAATCGTTGACTAGCGTGATCGCGTAGACGGAATAATTCCCCTCCTTGCCCTGCTGTCCCGGACCAAGCTGCAGAGGGCTGATTGGGGCTTCCTTGATCAAACCGTGAAATCCTTCGGTGCCGCCATTCGGAGGATAGGCGTTTGGGCCGGTGGTCGTAGGATGCAGCCACGGGATGTGATACCACTGGCGGACGTGATTCTGCCATGGATCCCAGGTGGGGAGGTTGCCTTCGAATGCATAATCACGAACCGCTTCCATGTAAGCAAGCGGCTGAGTCCGAAAATCGATTTTCTCGAGAAATTCCGGCAGATGATTCGGCATGTCATTTGGGAAATCCGCCTTGAGACGGAAGATAGGCTGATCCGAATACTTAGCGGCGTATTCGGCCGGCGTCACCATGAATCCGAAATCCGGAAATCCAGAGCCTTTTTGTTTTCGCGCCGAAAGAGCTTGCGCGGAAACCGCGGCGGGAGTTTGGGCATACGTGCTGGTGAAGGTCAGGATCAGCGCAAGCAGCGAAGCGCCAAGCCGGTTGAAATCGATCGTCCTCATTTTCAGTTTTTCTCCAGATCTGCCGCAGATACTTCACAAGCGCGGCGCACTTCTTGGACTGTCGCCGGCGCATCGAACCGGAATAAGCCGTTGAGACCTCGCTCGAGACGCGATGCACGGATCGCAGCCTTAATGGCAAAGAACACACTGTTTGCGAGCACGAGTGGCGGCTCGCCGACTTCCTTTGCAGAGAAGATGTCATTGGGGTTCTCGGGGATGTCCGCAACGCTCAGTGAATCGCGCGGGAACAAATGAGTATTGAGTTCGAGCGGAATGGACGTAGTGGCCGGCGGTTTATAGCGCCACGTATTGTCGGTAGTGAGCCGCCCAATTTCGGGTCCTTCTTCTTGAAGCACCAGCTTTTCGGAAGTCAGATAGCCGATACCCTGTACGAAGGCTCCTTCGACCTGGCCGATGTCGATCGCCGGATTCATGCTCCAGCCCATGTCGTAGACAATGTCCGAGCTAAGGATCTGCGCCTCGCCGGTAAGAATGTCGACTTCGACTACCGATAGCGCGGCGGAATACGTGAACCCGACGAAAGAATCGACGCCTCCGCCGAGCGGCGCCGTCGTGTCGCGGACGATACCGGGGATGTTCGGCTGCTCGCGCTGCGGCTTGAAGGTCATGGCGGGAATCTGCACTTCGCCGCCGCGGATTTTGGAAGTGAAGGTTGCGATCAGGGGAACGCGCTTCGAATACGCCATCGCAACCAGAGTTGACCAGATTAGGGTGTCCTGGCCGCGGAACTTGTGCACGTGCGCCCAGCCCTCGGTATAGTTCCAAAAGTCGATGCCGTTCTCGGTGCACCATGGATCACCATTTTCTTCGCGCATCTGATATCCGAAATCGAGCATGCGCCTGCGAATGTCCTGGCAGGTTTGCTTGACCGCTTCGCAAGAATAAGGCGTTCCGGTGGACGCACCGGAGCTGGTGGGATTGGGTGTGATGGCCGTGCGCGGGCCTTCGACGAAGATCATCTCCATTGGAAGATTCAAAACGTAGGAGGCGACTTGTTCGACTTGCGTGGCAAGTCCCTGGCCCATCTCCACACCGCCCTGATGAACGAAGACGCTTCCGTCGCCCTGGCTGATCGAGATCACCGCCGCGGCTTGTTCCAGCATCAAAAGGTTGTAGCCGGATCCGTATTTCACCGGCATCATCCCCAAACCGCGCTTGCGCCATTTGTTTTTGCGGTTGTAATCATCGACCGACGCGCGCTTCGCGGAATAATTGGATTTGTCTTTCAGGTACTGCCACACTTGCTTCATGTAGCAGTAGGAAAGCGCCTGCCCGAAGGGCGTGACGTCGCCGCGATTGTACAGATTCAATTCCCGAACGTCTTCGGGCAGCATGCCGATCGCGAAGGCGGCATCGTCAATCGCGTTCTCCACCATGTTCTTTCCTTGCACATCGCCGAAGGAGCGGAAGGCGGTGGAAGGCGCGGTGTTGGTGCGGCAGACGTCGATCTGGCTTTCAAAATTCTTGATGAGATAGGCGTTGTCGGTGCGGAGTTGCACGCAATTGGAGACGATGAAGGAACAGTCGTAAAACGCGCCGCCGTCGCCCCACATTTTGATCTGGAAGCCGTGCAGCATTCCGCGGGGATCGATTGCAACTTGATACTGGCCGTAGTAAGCGTGGCGCTTACCGATCATGATAGTGTCTTCTTCCCGCCGCACGGCGAGTCGAACCGGGCGTTTCATCGCTTGCGCTGCGACGGCCGTCGGCCCCGTGACGAAGCGCGTTTGCTCGGTCTTTCCGCCGAATCCGCCGCCGACGGAATTGACATGAATCTCCACCTGGTTGTAATGGACACCGAGCGCCATGGCCGAGGTTTGATGCATTTCCATCGGACTCTGGGTGGATGGATGAATTACGAAACGGCGCTGATCGCTTGGTTCGACGACGCAGCCCTGCGGTTCCATGTAGAAGTGCGCCTGGCCGCCGTTACTCTGCACGTTCTCGACAATCACGCAATCGACGCCATCCACTTTTGCGTCTCGGACACAGGGCTCCCGATCGAGCGGATTCTTATCGCGCATCCAGTCAAACCGGCTACCGGGCCGCGTAATTTTCCAAATGTGTGCAACGAAGCTGGCCGATTTCGGCGTATCGGGAAAAACGCTCCCGGCCTCGATGGCTTTTTCGAGGCTCAGAATTGGTTTGTCAAAAGGCGCCGGCCAATCGACTGCGTAATACCCAAGGCAATACTCCATGACATACTGCCCGATGCGGATAGCTTCCTGTTCCGTGCTCGCGATTGCAAGCGCGATCGATTGGCCCACGAAGTTGACCATCTGTTCGGCGAACAGCGGTTGATCCATTCCCATGCCCTGGAGATTGATTCCACCTTCGCGAATATTTTCGTGGGTAATCAAATCAATGAAAGAAGAAAAGTGTTGGCTTAGATGGCGGCGTAAATCGGCCGCCGTGATCGCCTTGTCGTCCCCCGGAATCATGAAGTAGTAATTGGCGAGCGCGCGCCGGCTTTGCACGAACGCCGCGTTCACGGTAAGAGGAAGCACGGGCAGCTCGTGAACGTAATGAATCTGGCCCGAACATTGATACATCGCGGTGATCTTGATATAGGGCTGCCCGACGGGTTTATTCCACTCTCGAGGTTTGGCGTAGTGCTGCGTGCCCTGGCTTTCCGGCCATTTCCCCCACATCACTAATCCGCTGGAAGCAATTTCAGGTGGCGTCGCGATGCCACGCGCTTCCATGGCGTTCACGATCGCTTTGTAGAGCAGGCCGGTAGCGAGTTCAATCCGATACTGATCGGTGAATCCTTCGTTCGGCAGCCCTTTCATGCGATCCGACCAAAACGCTAGTTCAGCCTTGACTTCGGCAGCGAGAATGGCCGCAGCTTGCTTGTAAGCGTCCAGGCCGAGCGGAGCACCCGCCAGCGCAGCTTCGGTTTTGACGGCGTGCCACGGGAACGGAGCTATTCCACCGAACACCAGCGACACGGCGGAAAAAACGTTGCCGGAAGCAAGAGTGAAGAGGCTCGTGGTATTCACGATGCTGTGAGCGTTGACTTCGCGTAGCGCAACTTTCTGCGCCAGAGCGGTCTCGTTCTTGGAGTCGCCAACAGGCAGCAGATAGGAAACGAGCACGATATTGTCGATCGACGCCGGATTCTTGAGCGCCCATACCGTGAGATCGCGAACCGTCGCGGATTTCGGCGTGAAGTTCCCGTTCGCTTCAAGTACTAAGTAATTGATCGTGGCGCCAATGGCATCGAGCGCTGTAAAAAGATCTGATGGAAATGGCTCGCCGGTTCCCTTGGCGATATGGTGCAGCACCATCATCGAGTTGCCGGCAAGCGACGCCGCGTTGCGCACGATTCGTCCCGCGGTCCGGCGAGCCATCAACAGTGCTGTGCCCAGACGCGTGTTTTCGTTGCCGCTATACGGGATGGTTTCGAGTAGCGAAATGAAATCGGCATAAGTCATCCCGGCGGAGAGGCGTATCGCTTCGTCGCGAACGTCGGGTGGCAAATTTAGTTCCGGAATCAGCCGAATGTCGATGAATAGTTTCGTCGCGTCGAATTCCTGTTGGTAGACACCGTAGGACGTATTGCCGTGTACAAGACGGCATCTGATGTCGCGATTGGCGTGCATCAATGCCGCGAGTTCGGCAAGCGTGGCGGGTGTTCTCCACAACTGCCCGTTGCCATGGGATGTAACCGGCTGGGCCGGCCCTTCCGCTGCCGGCGGGAACGGGATGACGAGTGGTCCCGGCTTCTGCGCCGCAGTGTCGGGGTCGGCGATGCACGGCATCCGGTTGGCCTCATCTTCCTTGTTCCAATTTGAGGCGAAGGTTTTCATCCCGGTGAGGATCGCCCGATAGCCGGTGCAGCGACAGATATTACCGTCGAAAGCCTCCTCGATCTGCTTCTTGGTCGCCTTCGGATTGTTGATCAGGAACTCGGACATATTCATCACGAATCCGACGCTGCAGTAACCGCATTGCGAACCGTTGTTCATCGCGAGGCGATAGGCGACGGGATTAACCCCCTCATTGGAGATTTCCGATGGGTGATCGGCAGGCGGCCCGCCTAGCCTCGCCATCGGAGGATCGCTTTTTGACACAGCCTTGGAGACTGATGCGAGAACCGCTTCGTTCTTGACCTTCACCTCGGCGGCCGCCTGCACAACTGCGGGAGGGGCCGGCGCGTCGGGCGGGGCCGCGGCTCGCGAAGCGACCAGCGAATGACGCAGAAATTCAGGATTGGGGCGCCGCACCGCGCCCGTCCCTTCAATCGTAGTCACAGCCAGACCACCCAGCGCGCACACCGGGCGCAAACAGGAATTGATCGCGCGATGCTCAGGTTGCTCGCCGTTCCAGCGCGAGAGAATCACCGTGCAGCCTCCGCATCCGCCCTGGCCGCACGGCTTCTTCGGTCCGATTAGTCCGACTTGGGGGGAGCGAAGGTAATCGATCAACAGCAGATCGGGTGCTGGATCGTTCACCGTCACGGCTTTCCCGTTGAGAAAAAAAGAAACCGAATCAGGCATCTGCGGGCTCACCTCCTGCGGGATGGTTCAACAACAAGGTTTTTATCACAAATTACTTCTATTTAAAAATAAATAACTTGAATTACACTTTAATTGCGTTTATTATCGAGCGAAATGTTCTCATCGAAAGTTTTGGGGAGTGGGATTTTCCTGGTAATAAGGAAGGTTTTGTCCGGCATACGTGGTTTCTCCCTGCTGCTGATTTGCACGCTCCCGGTCGCGGTTGCGCAGAAAATTCAGGCGGCTTCACCACCTGGTAGTCCGGCAGTCGAAGCTTTTCGCGATAGCGTGGACACACCGCCTGATGGATGGAAAGGTCCTCGTTTCAAGCTGAGCCACGCCTATCCCAAGCAAAAGCCGGTTTGTGAGGCGCCTTGGCTCAAGCGTCCGGTATCGTTTTCCAGTGCAAATTCAACCTGGAGCGATTGGCGAGGCTACGTGCAGGACGTCGTCGATTACGTCAAGCGCGGGCAAGATGCGAATCTACCCGATGAGACGGGCTGGCAGACGACGGTGGATGGCCGGACATTGTGGTTTCACGTACCCTGGATGGCTTACGATGGCCAGCGCGGCCGCGAATTCGCGCACGGCCTCACTAACGAATTATCCACCGCGCTCTCCACATTTCATGAGGGGCGTGGGAGCGGCAAAGAGCATCTATTTCGAGCATTATTAGCAAC
>Ga0081455_10008349_pt1 | contig 10783 bp, 11 predicted proteins | sample TabmetS3T2R1_FD_70207 | JGI IMG/M metagenome (GOLD analysis project Ga0081455, IMG submission 70207) | Tabebuia heterophylla rhizosphere microbial communities from the University of Puerto Rico - S3T2R1 | ecosystem: Host-associated > Plants > Roots > Rhizosphere ... | reverse complement strand
CCGTCATCCTCCCCAAACGCGTCCGCAGCCTCGGTGGCCTGTATGCCGGCCTTGGCCAGGAGGCGAACCCCGACGGCTCGGGGCCGCTGGTCGCGCCGATCGGGGAGTCGCTGCCGTGACGACGACGCGCAACGCGGCCCTGTTCGTCTCGAGCGTCCTCGCGCTCGCCGCGTGCGCGGGCGGAGCCGGTCCGGCGCCCGAGGCGAGCCCGCCGGCCCCACCCGTCTGCGACGCGCGGTTCGCGCCGCCTCCCGGCTTCGAACCCACGGAGACGTTCAAGGAGGAGTACCCGGACCGCATCGGCGTCCGGCTCGGGTACGCGGACGGCGAGGGCCGGGAGCTGCACGCGTTCGCCGGCATCCCGGGCGAGTTCGGCGAGGGTCTTCCGGACGCCGGGACCGTGACGCTCGCCGGCGGCCGGACCGGCCGGCTCTCGGGCGGCCCGAACGAGGTCTGGGTCGTCTCCTGGGAGGAGGACGGGCCCTGCGATCCCCGGGTGGTGCTCGGCAGCGGGTTCGACCGGCGCGCGTTCCTGGCGATCCTCGAGGGTTCGGGGCTCGTCGTCTCGTAGTCACCGCTCCCGAACGGGAGCCCGTCGCGTCGTGCCTCCCCCGGGCGCATGAGAGGAGGAGGCATGAAGCGTTCGCTGTTCGTGCTCGCGCTGGCCACGGTGTTCGTCGCCGCGCCCGCGCACGCCAAGCTCGTCGAGCTCACCGCGTCGCCGAACCCGGCCGGTGTGGGCGACCGCGTTCGGCACACGGTGAGCATCGTCGGGCCGACCCGGATCGAGCTGTTCGTCAGCGCGGCGGGGTTCGAGCGCCCTGGCACCGGAACCCTGCCGCCCGGATCGTGGACGTACCGATGCTGCCCGGCCCAGACCGCCGGGACGCCGGCCTGGTTCTACCGCTCGACCGTCGTCGTCCCGCGGGGCTCGTACCGCTTCGGCGCGGTCTCTCGCGCTCGGGGGTCGTTCCTGTCGACCGTTTTCACCACTATCGGGCAGGACGGCGTCTGGGTGAGGATCGTGTGAGTCCGGGAGCCAGGCTCTCGGGCTTCGGACGAGGCGTTGCTAGCATCGGCCCGTGGGGGCGATCCGAAGACATCCCGTGCTGGTCGCGCTCGCCGCGCTGTGCGCGGTGGTCCTGGTCGCGGTCGCCGGGACCGGCGTCGCCGTGTGGCGCGCGGCGCACACGGACGACGCTCGGACGGTCGAGCGGGCCGACGTGATCATGGTGCTCGGGGCGGCGCAGTACGACGGCCGTCCCTCGCCGGTCTTCGAGGGCCGCCTCGAGCACGCCGAGCTCCTGTACCAGGAGGGCCGCGCGGACACGATCCTCGTGCTCGGTGGCGGCGCGCCGGGCGACCGGACCACCGAGGCCGACGCGGGCCGCTCCTGGCTGATCTCGCAGGGGCTGCCCTCGGACTCGGTGGTCGCCTCCCCGGTCGGGAGCACGACGCTCGAGAGCCTCCGGGCGGCCGCGGAATGGATGCAGGCCCGGCAGCTCCATTCGGCGTTCCTGGTGTCCGACCCGTGGCACAACCTGCGGGTCAAGCGCATGGCGTCCGACCTCGGGATCCAGGCGTACGCCTCGGCCACGTGGCACTCGGCGGCCCGGACCGAGGGCACGCGGCTCGGCGGCTACCTGCGCGAGACGATGGCGTACCTGAACTACCGGCTGTTCGGGCACTGAGCCGAACGGCTAGCTGACCTGCAGCTTGCCCTTCATCCCCAGCTGCTCGTGGAACCGGCAGATCAGCTGGTAGGTCCCGGGCTCGAGATCGATCGTCGCCGTCTCGGATGTCTGCGGCGCGAGCTCGAGGTCGACGTCCTCGCCCACCACGGTGAACGTGTGGGGTGTCCTCGTGTTGTCGTTGCGGACCTCGATGGTGTCGCCGCTCTTGACCTTCACGGTCTTCGGCATGAACAGGTAGTTGTTGACGCTGGCCGAGACGTCGGCCTTCGCGCCGCCCCCGCCCGCGGATCCGGTCGCGCCGGTCATCTCTTCGGGGTTGCCGTATCGACCGCCGCCCCCGCCGCCGTAGAGGTTCCCGCCCATCATCCCCCCGGAGCCGCCCGTCGATCCGGTCGCAGCGGTCCCGGTGCCATCACCGCCCGAGGATGCGTCGTTCGCGTCGCTCCCACACGCGGCGGCGACCACCGAAAGCGCCGCCAGGCCGATCAGGACGTGCAACCGGACGCCTGTCATCCACGCCTCCTCGAGTCGGGACGGATCGCGCTCGAACCACGCGCCACGGTCTTCGATGCTACTGCCACATAGAGATAAGGTGGTCCGACCCCGCGGCTACTATCTCGGCGTGAGCAGCCCCCGCGAGCGCACCGAGGAGATCGAGCGCGACACGCTGTCGCCGAACGCCACGCTGGCCTCGGCCAGCAAGGGGCGCGAGCACGACGAGCCGCAGGACGAGCTGCGCACGTGCTTCCAGCGCGACCGCGACCGCATCGTCCACTCGAAGGCCTTCCGCCGGCTCAAGCACAAGACGCAGGTGTTCCTCGCGCCCGAGGGCGACCACTACCGCGTCCGTCTGACGCACACGCTCGAGGTGAGCCAGATCGCCCGAACCGCGGCGCGCGCGCTCAGGCTCAACGAGGACCTGACCGAGGCCATCGCGATGGGGCACGACCTCGGGCACACGCCGTTCGGCCACCTGGGCGAGCAGGCGCTGACGCCGTTCCTCGGCAGGCCGTTCCGCCACAACGAGCAGAGCCTGCGGATCGTCGACCATCTGGAGAACGACGGGCAGGGGCTGAACCTGTCGTGGGAGGTTCGGGACGGCATCGTCAACCACACGTGGTCGATGCCGCAGCCCTCCACGCCCGAGGCGCAGCTGGTCCGGTTCGCCGACCGGATCGCCTACGTGAACCACGACGTGGACGACGCGGTTCGGGCCGGCGTGCTCGAGGGGGACGAGCTGCCCGATGGCCCGATCCGGCTCCTCGGGTCCACGCATTCGGCCCGGATCCACACGCTGGTCACCGACCTGGTCCGCCACAGCGCCGAGGGTCCCGAGATCGGCCTGTCGGAGGAGGTGTTCGGGGCGCTCGACGCGATGCGGGAGTTCCTGTTCGACCACGTGTACCTGCGGGACGAGGCGCGGACCGAGCAGGACAAGGCCATCGCGATGGTCCGGGCCCTGTTCTCGCACTACCTGGATCACCCCGAGGAGGTTCCCGAGGAGTACCATCGGGCGCCGGGAGACCTGCCGACGCGCATCGCCGACTACATCGCCGGGATGACCGACCGGTACGCTCTCCGGATCTACGAGCGGTTGTTCCTTCCCCGCCGGTGGTTGCTCTAGGCGTTTCGGGGAGGGACGGCATGGCCGGCAGGATCAGGGACGAGGACGTCGCGGCGGTCCGGGAGCGGACCGACATCGTCAAGCTCGTCTCCGGCTACCTGACGCTCCGCAAGGCGGGCAACGACCGGTTCATCGGCCTGTGTCCGTTCCACACCGAGAAGACCCCGTCCTTCGGCGTGTCGCCGTCCAAGGGGCTGTACCACTGCTTCGGATGCGGCAAGGGCGGCGACGCGATCGGGTTCCTGCGCGACGTCGAGCAGCTGGAGTTCTCCGAGGCGGTCGAGCGGCTCGCGACCGAGGCCGGCATCACGCTGCGCTACGAGGGCGACTCGGCCAACGAACGCCGGGCCGCCTCCCGGCGCCAGTCGCTGTACCGGGCCAACGAGGCCGCGTTCGACCTGTACCACCGGACCCTGCTCGAGGGCCGCGAGGGGGAGGAGGCCCGCCGCTACCTCGACTCGCGCGGGATCGACCGGGACGTGGCGGCCGAGTTCGGCATCGGGTACGCGCCCGGCTACGCGGACTTCCTGCTCCGAAGGCTGGCGCGGTCGCTCTCGGCCGAGCTATTGGTCGAGGCCGGCCTCGCGATCAAGGACGGGGACGGCACGGTGCGCGACCGGTTCCGCCGGCGGATCACGTTCCCCGTGCACGACCTCTCCGGCAAGGCCGTGGCGATCGGGGCGCGCATCCTGCCGTCGAACGACGACACGGACGATCGCGGGCCGAAGTACCTGAACTCGCCCGAGTCGCCCGTGTACCGCAAGGCCGAGGTCCTCTACAACCTGCAGCGCGCGAAGGCCTCCGCGACGCGTTCGGGCGAGCTGTACCTCGTCGAGGGGTACACCGACGTGATCGCCCTCGTCCGCGCCGGCGTGCCGAACGCGGTCGCCACGTGCGGGACCGCGCTCGGCGAGGGGCACGTGCGGCTCGCGTCTCGGTTCGCGCGGCGGATGGTGCTGGCGTTCGATTCCGACGACGCCGGCGCACGGGCGGCCGAGCGGGCGTTCGAGTTCGTCGAGCGCTTCCCGATCCAGCCGGTGGTCCTGATCCTGCCCGAGGGGCTCGACCCCGCGGACTTCGTGCAGCGGCACGGCGGTCAGGCGCTGATGGACCTCTCGAGCAGGGCGGTCCCGCTGGTCGAGTACATGCTCAGGCGCACGGTGGGTCGGCACGACCTGTCCACCGTCGAGGGCCAGAGCGCGGCGGTCGCGGCGGCGGTCCCCCTGCTGGAGCGGCTCGAGGATCCGGTCCGGCGAAGCGAGTACGCCCACATGCTCGCCGAGCTCGCCGGGGTGACCGAGGGCTCGGTGATGCTGGCGGTCGAGCAGCGGCTGGCCGGCCGGCCGCTCGAGGTCCAGCAGGTCGTCAAGCGGGCCTCGGCGCAGGAGAAGGTCGAGCGCGAGATGCTCCGGCTGCTCGCGCGCGACGCAGACGTGTTCGGCTCGATCGGGCCGAGGCTCACCGACGATCACTTCCGCTCGTCCCGGAATCGCCAGCTGCTGGTACAGCTGCGGGAGGCCGACGGCGACGTGAGCGCATCGATCTCGGGCGCCGACGACGGCGACGAGACGGTCCGGTCGCTCACCGCGCTCGCGCTCGAGCCGCTCGAGGGCGACGACGTCCCCGGATACGCGGAGGAGGTCTGGACGCGGCTGCAGGAGTTCCTCCTCAGGCGTCGCAGCACCGCGATCCGACAGGAGCTGCAGAAGATGAATCCGCTGAACGATCCCCGCTACGACGAGCTCTTCCAGCAGCTGATCGCCACCGACGGGGAGCTTCGGCGGCTCCGTCGACGGGGGCACGACGCCGCCTGACGGACATGGGTCACGGCTCCCCGAGTCTCGTACACTCTCCGCCGTCTCCCACCCGATAACGGAGCGCAGCGTTGACCGAAGTCGCCCGCGACCTGGGCCTCGAAGAAGCCAAGGAACAGATCACTGCTCGCGGTCGGGAGCGTGGCTTCGTGACCTCCGACGACCTGCTCGAGTCCGTGCCCGTCGACGACTTCACGGCCGAACAGGTCGAGGAGTTCCTGACGCAGGTCGAGGAGCACCTGCGCAACGAGGGGATCGAGGTCATCGAGGTCCCCGGAGACGAGGTGGACGCCTCGGCGCAGCGCCAGATCGACGTCGACCTCCTCAAGGCGCCCACGAACGACCCCGTTCGGATGTACCTGAAGGAGATCGGCAAGGTCCCGCTCCTGACGGCCGCCCAGGAGGTCGACCTCGCCCGGCGGATCGAGGCGGGGGAGTTCGCCACCGAGCTCCGAGAGCTCACCGAGGAGGAGGACCGCGTCGACCAGAAGCGCCTGCGCCTGGTGACCGAGTCCGTCGTGGCGATCCGCGAGCACCAGATCGAGAAGTTCGGCAAGGTCGAGGGGATCGGCCGGGACCGGATCGGCAAGTCCTACAAGCCGAAGACCCGCGAGGGCCTGGACGACCTGCTCCGGCGCGTCGAACGCGACGGACAGCTCGCCAAGCGCAAGCTGATCGAGGCCAACCTCCGGCTGGTCGTCTCGATCGCCAAGCGCTACGTCGGTCGCGGCATGCTGTTCCTGGACCTGATCCAGGAGGGCAACCTCGGTCTGATCCGGGCGGTCGAGAAGTTCGACTACTCCAAGGGGTACAAGTTCTCGACGTACGCCACCTGGTGGATCCGCCAGGCCATCACCCGCGCGATCGCCGACCAGGCGCGCACGATCCGGATCCCCGTGCACATGGTCGAGACGATCAACAAGCTGGTGCGCATCCAGCGTCAGCTGCTCCAGGACCTCGGGCGGGAGCCGTTGCCCGAGGAGATCGGCCGCCAGATGGGCATCCCCGCCGACAAGGTTCGGGAGATCTTGAAGGTGAGCCAGGAGCCCGTGTCGCTCGAGACCCCGATCGGCGAGGAGGAGGACTCACACCTCGGCGACTTCATCGAGGACTCGGACGCGGTCGTGCCGGTCGACGCGGCCAGCTTCATCCTGCTGCAGGAGCAGCTCGAGTCCGTCCTCCACACCCTGTCCGAACGTGAGAAGAAGGTCATCCAGCTCCGGTTCGGCCTCCTGGACGGGCACCCCCGGACGCTGGAGGAGGTCGGCCGCGAGTTCGGGGTCACCCGGGAACGGATCCGGCAGATCGAGTCGAAGACCCTGTCGAAGCTCCGTCACCCGTCCAGGTCGCAGAAGCTCCGCGACTACCTCGAGTAGCCGCGGTCGCGCGTCTCAGTTCAGCGACAGATCGTCGACGTCGGCATCCAGGCGCTTCTGGATGTTCGCCCGTGCGCGCTGGATGGCCTCGGCGCTCCTGGCGCCCGCGCGCTCGGCGATCCGGCGCCCCTGAACGGCGATCCGGTTGGACGGATGCCGCGCCATGGCCGCCCGAACGCCGGGCGGGCGATCCTGGTCGTCTCGCCGGGTGACCTCCCGGGCCACCAGGTAGCCGACCACGCCGCCGATCACAAGTCCCGTCCTGAACCTCATGGTAGGAGCCTAGTCCAATCCGAGGCCGTTGGTAGACTGCCGCGACTCACTCCGGGGTAGCTCAATCGGCAGAGCGGCGGACTGTTAATCCGTAGGTTGTGGGTTCGAGTCCCACCCCCGGAGCAAACGAAAGCGCTGGTCAGGGTCATTTCGCCGCCGCCGTCCGCTTCTTCCGCATCCGACAGAATCCGCATAGAGTCCTCGAGCCGTTCACCAAGGCGTTCAACGAGCGCATCCCAGTCGCTCCCGAATAGGTGTCCGTACACCGTCAACGTGAACGCCACCGAGCGATGTCAAGCGTTTGCTTACTACCTTCGGAAGCCAACCACGCGAGATCATCCAGGCCGCGGCCGCGTGGCGAGGACGTGCACACACATCAACAGTAGCCGAGTTCCCTCAGGATAAGAGAAATACCTCGGGGATCGACTCTACGGACCAATGACTACCGCCTTTCACGAGTTCGGTCCGCGACTCATGCTCTTTGATTCTCGCACAGGTTCGATCATCCCCCTGCCGGATGGGTTGACCCTATCTGACTATATGGCCAAGCATCCCGCTGCGGACTGTGAGGGAATACCGGGACAGGGGGCTCTGATGCTTCCGATGGATCGTCTCTATTTGAGCAGGTTTGCCTAGGATGGCCGACAGGCCTGGACAGGTTTCGAGCGTTTGGCGAACGCGGGCCAAGTAACCTGATATTTCCGCGACCCGCCCTCGATGTAAGCACGGCGAGGTGAGAGATCGGCGCCTATCCCAGGCGAGTTCCGGAGCTCCCGCGCTCGGCCATCGACACCGTGAACGCCTCGGCTCGACTGCGAACGCGGTTGGCCCCGATCACGCCGTCCAGGCCGGCGACACGCTCAAGCTTGATGCGGGAACAGTCTCACGCTCACTCCAGTCGACTTCCCTCCCAAGGTCTCGTCTTAGCTCGCTTGTCATGGCCGACTCGCGACTTCACTTGCTCTCATCTCCCGGGTCGACGCATTCGGTTGGTCGAGAATACTCCCTCCGAACTCTCGCCGCCGCTCGTCCATAACGACACCCATCCGCAGACTGATCCTTGCCACGAAGACTCCCGCCGGCCTCGGACTTGCGCGGACGACACGGTCGGCGGTTGGCGCCAGTCAGAGCACGTACTGGTTGCCTCCTGTACGAGGTCAGGCCGAGCCGGCCTGGGACCTCGAGTTCCTGATGTGCCTGATGCCGGTCGGCGCCCGAGGGGCTTCGTCTCGACCGGTAGGCATACTCGAGGCGTTCTGCATCCGCATTCGGCGGGGATGAAGCTATTCGCGTGTTCGCCTTAGCTTGGTCCCGAAGGTGCTGGTCCCGTGGATCCAGTAGGTGGCGGCTCGGTCGACGTGGGTGGCGGTTCGCTCGTCGTGGGCGGCGGCTCCGTAATGGTGGGTGGCGGCTCGGTTGAGGTAGGCGGCGGCTCGGTTGCCGTGGGTGGCGGTTCGCTCCTCGTAGGCGGTGGCTCCGTAGTGGTGGGCGGCGGTGACGTAGGCGTCGGTGACGGCGAGGGTCCAGGGGATGGAGCTGGTGAAGGACTGGGTGAAGGACCGGGTCCGGGACCTGGACCTGGTGGGGGTTGGCTCAGGCCTCCCGCGGAGCCGTCTACAGGGACAAGGGAAATGGCGCTGCCGCTCTGCACGATCGCAAAGAGCCGGCTGCTGCGATCCCCGCCCCCGCCCCCGCCCCCTTCAGCCCTGGTGCTTGTACTTTCTCCAACCGCATCTGGGTCCAAAGCCACATATGACTGACCGTTCTCGTCGACCTCAACCGTGAAGGCGTCCCCCAAAGCGCTCGAGGCGCTCCCTCCGCCACTCTGAAGCACCCCCACCAGCATCATTGAGCAGAGAAGAATGAGGCCGGCCCAAAGGCCAAGCGATCTGGGCCGAATCTGCAACAGCCGCGCAGGTACATCCGCTGCCCAGGAGCGGAGGTCTTCGCGCCGACTCCCTCCTCGCTCGCGAAGATAGGCCACCCATGCCCCAATGGCCTGACCTGGTCGCCACGCGCGGGATCGATGCCACCAGAATCGGCCCCATTCACGAGCGCCTGCTTTCCAGTAGCGGATAACGCGTAGGACGCTCTGTGACCGGGCCCGAACATCTGCCCAGAGGCCGTAGCTCGATTGGCTCATCCGCTGGCCCTTACGTCCGATTCACCGAGAAGTCCTCAGCGCAGCAGATCACTGAACCTATCAGAGCCATCCTTGGAACCGCAATCTCGGACGGGCTCCTTCCGCTCCATCTCCGCCAGGAGCGGGAAACGGGGACCGCCCGGGTCGTGCTCCTCGGCGTCGATCAGTACTCGGTAAGGTCGGCTAACGTACGTAGGTGACCAGAACGTACCGATCCAGGCAGGGTGCTTCCCCGCAGTGACGTAGCAATGATGCAGGCTCGTGAGCTCGTCGCCCTCCTGCCGAACCTCATGCTCCTGTTCAGGGACCTGCTGAAGGATCCTCGCGTCCCGCGCAGCTCGAAGGCCTGGATCTGGTTCGCGGTTGTGTGGATCGCCTCGCCGATCGACCTGGTTCCGGAGTTCATCCCGGTGCTCGGCCCGCTGGACGACGCGGTGGTCGCGGCGCTGGTCCTGCGCTACGTGGTTCGGCGGAGCGAACGGAGCGTCCTAGAGGAGCACTGGCGCGGGAACCCGGCGTTCCTCGACCGGGTCCTGCCGCGCGCCGGCCTCCGAGCCCGAGGCGCGATAGGGCGGCTAGCGTTCCCCTGGAGGCATCTTGACGAACTCGGGCAGGGCGCGGGTACACTGCGGCACCCTATCCGGGGCTCGCGGCGTCGGTGACACGAGAGGGGGCAGGGGTGAGTCTGGACGACCAGGCGCAGATCGACAGTCTGGTGGTCGACCTGACCAAGGAGTTCGGCGATCGGGTCGGCCCTGAACGGGTTCGCGAAGAGGTCATGAGGGTCTACGGGCGCTTCACGGCCTCCTCGATCCGGCAGTACGTCCCCGTGCTCACCCGCAGGATCGCCCGCGAGGAGCTCCTGAGGGGCCTCTAGCCGAGCCGCCTTCCTCGGCGGGAGGGTCGCCTCACCCGAACACGGCTCGTAGCATGGGGTCCTCCCATGCGCATGCGTCGCCGGCCGAGCGGCCGGCCCGTCTCGTTCTCGGCAGCCGTCCTCCTCGGATCGGGTCTGCAGGTCGCCGTCGCAGCCCTGTTCTCCGACGTGTCCGAGGGCGCGTATCGCGGGACCCCGAGCGGCCTGGGCCTGCTGATCTCTGTCGTCGCCGGCTTCCTCGCGGGTCCGCTGGCGGGTGTCCTGGTCGCGCTCGTCGGCGGCATCGGATTCCTGTTCTTCGTCACCGACGGTGATGTGGGTGGCGGGGTCGCGGTGGTCCTGTGGGTCGTCGCGGCCGGTGGTGCGGGAGCCGTCGCCGACCGGTACCGGCACGTCGGCGAGGATCGCGACGTCGCCCACGCCTCCGAACGCCGCGCGCGACAGGCCGCCGAATCCGAGTCGACGCGATTGGCGCACCTGCACAACCTGACGGGCCGGCTCGCGAACGCCGTCTCCGTTCAGGACGTGTGCGACGCCCTGGTCGACACGGCGATCGGCTCGCTCGGCGCGGTCTCCGCAGGCGTGTGTCTCCTGTCCCAGGACGAGACCGAGCTCGACGTCATGGCGCTCCGCGGTTTCTCCGACGACGTCGCCAGGCGCTGGGTGACGGTCCCCCTCGACGCACGCCTGATCGCGACGCAGGCGGTCTCGAAGCGTTCGGTGGTGACGGTGCCGAGCGCCGAGGAGGCCTTCGAGCGATATCCCGACCTCGCGGACGTCGAAGGATTCCCGCTCGGCGCGCAGGCCGCGGCTCCGCTGATAGCCGGGGACGTCCTGCTCGGGGTCGTCGGGGTGAACTTCCGTGGGAACCGGCGCTTCTCCGTCGAGGACGAGATGCTGCTGGTAGCCATCGGCCGTCAGTGCGGGCAGGCCGTCGAACGCGCCCGCCTGTTCGAGGCCGAGCGGCAGGCGCGCCGGCGGG
>Ga0081455_10008348_pt1 | contig 10783 bp, 11 predicted proteins | sample TabmetS3T2R1_FD_70207 | JGI IMG/M metagenome (GOLD analysis project Ga0081455, IMG submission 70207) | Tabebuia heterophylla rhizosphere microbial communities from the University of Puerto Rico - S3T2R1 | ecosystem: Host-associated > Plants > Roots > Rhizosphere ... | reverse complement strand
TGAAGCACATGCGAAGAGCTCGCCCCACGCCTCACATCCGCGCCATGCACCCCATGCCTGGATTTAACGGGGGTTGGATCACAGTTGAGCTTTGCCCATTGCGCATCGACGCCATTGCGCCATCGACCTTTGTGCCGGAACCGCCATGAAAGCCATCCAGCAATTGCGCCAACTCGGCCAGAGCCTCTGGCTCGACAACATCACCCGCGACATGCTCGACGACGGCACCCTGCGCCGCTATATCGACGAGCTGTCGGTGACCGGCCTGACCTCCAACCCGACCATCTTCAATGCGGCGATCGGCGAAGGGCAGGCCTATGACGAGGCCATCCGCGAGAAGGCGGCCGCCGCCCGGCGCACTCACCGCGCGGGCGTCCGGCGATACTTCCTCGAGCACCTGAGCGCGACCGACCAGATCGTGCTCGGCGATGTGTGGACGCGCTTCCTCGCCCGCACGCCCTCATGAGCGCCACCGTCCCCACATCCAGACCATCATCGCCTCGATCCGCGAAGGCCGCGTCGGCGGGCCGGTCGGCCGCCGGTTCGCCGACATGCAACTCGGGCGCGGCGGCAGTCATCTGCCGCGCCCGCTGCGCGCTCCTTCCTTCGTGTACGCACCGACCGTCGCCGCTGCCTCAGCGGAGACGACCGCATGAGGCGAAACGCGAAAACGCGACGGTCGCTGCGGGCACGGCGATGCTGCCCAGGGCGCCGGCAAGACGGGCCGGCTACGGTGAGCGGGCCACTAGGACGTGCGTGTCGCGCTCGGTCGCGGGTCGCTCGTACCTCAAGGCTGAACTCGCAAGGGAGGAACCGAGATGAAGATTGTCGTCTTCGGCCCGACGGGCATGGTCGGCAGCAGGATCGTCGCCGAGCTCGAGCAGCGCCCGGACGGCCTCGTCGATCTCGCCGGCCGCCCACCCGCCGGGCCGCTGCCGGCACCGCGCCTGCTCGGCTCCTTCGAGCCCATGCTGCTCGGCTGGTGCTCGCGCGAGGAAGTCGTCGGCCCGCACAAGCTGCTGGTCACCAACAACGGTCTCTTCCGGCCCTTCGCCTTGGTCGACGGCCGCGCCGCGGCGACCTGGAAGCTCTCCGGCAGCAAGCTCGAGATCGAGCACCTCGGCCGGATCACCAAGAAGGTGGCCGCGGCGCTCGAGGCAGACGCGGAGGCGGTCCTCACCTACCTCGAACGCTGAGGGCGCTTGCAGAACTGCAGGTAGGCGAACCCTTCGCGTTCGGCGACGGTCAGGGGACACCTGGTGGCCGGTCGGACCCAGGCCGAGTCGAGCTCGAAACCGACCTGCATGACAGGCGGCCTCCCCGCCGCCGCTTCGAGCTTCGTGTCGTAGACAGTGCCGATCCGCGTCGCTCCGAGCTGGACCGGAGCCCCGACTTCTATGCGTTGCGCGCGGGGGCCGCCGAAGCCGGTGTAGAACCGCGCGCCGGCGGGCGGCGCCGCGCTCGAGCCCCGGGCGCTGCGCCCGTGATGGCCAAAGATCGCTCCGAGAATGCCGAGCAGCACGACGAGGCAGAGGAGCACGGCCGCGATCTGCTTGACCAACACCCAGCGCCGCCGCCGCGGCCTCGCCGGGGCCGGCTCGCCAGGTAGATCGCCGAGCGCGTCGCGGGCGAGAATCACCGCGAAGCTTTCGCGCGCGGCGGTCGCGATCGCGTAACCCAGGTAGCCGAGCGCCAGGGCACCGACCACGATCCAGAGATTTTCGTCGCGTCCCTGCGAATGGCGATCGATGCCGGCCCTGAGGACGAAGCCGGCGGCGGTCAATGCCAGCCCGTACAGGAATCCGATGATCACGAGACCAGCCAGTGCCCTGCCCCAGCGCGCGCGCAACAGGCGCAGCGCCGTCCCGAGGGTTTCCAGCGGACGCCCGTCACCGATCGCGATCGCAGGGATCACGAAGAACGTGCCCACCCCCAGCAGCAGAGCGACCGTCAGTAGCGCCAGCAGGGGCTGCATGACTTGCCCGGCTGCGAGCCCGAGCCCGAACCAGGCGCCGATCGAGATCAGCCACCAGCAGAGGAGCGCCGGCAGCCGCCGCCGCACGTCCTCGAGCAGCAGTCGCGGGTCGGAGCCGCCGTCGATTCTCGCGTCCGCGGCGCAGGCGACCGCAAGCGAGAGCAGCAGCGAGACACCGACCGAAGCCGCCCAGTAGAGCAGCTGCCGGAACACCCGGTCGGCTTCGCGGTCGAGCGGGCCGGTTTCCCGCGCGAGGAAGTAGAAGGCGACCCAGAGACCGGTCAGCGCCAGGGTGCCGAGTGCGACGAGGGCGCGGATCGTGCGGTCGCGGTTAAGCAGCCGGAAGCCCGCTCGTACCTGGCGGTCGGCACCACGCACGGGTCCCTCTCCCGAGGGCGAGCGCAGCTCCTGCAGCCACGTTTCCATGGCCGCGCTATCGGTCGCCCCCGGGAGCGGCTAAAGCCACAAGCCCGGCCGAACGCTCAGCCGGGCTTGTGGTTAAGCGGAAATCCGAGTCGTCTGACTCAATTGTCGGTAGTGACCGCCGGCGGCATGTCGTCGCGGGCGGGCGGGGCCTCGTGGCCCTCGAGCGGTTCGGCCTCCTGTTCCCAGATCGCGTTGAGCGAGGACTGCAGGTAGGCCCACATCCCGATCGAGAGGACGAGATAGAGGACCAGGCAGAGCCAGCCATTTACGGGGTCGCGACCGGAGATTTTGGCGGCACCCTGGACGCGCTTGGTGCCGTTGACGTAGGTGATGATCGCCGGCACGATGATCAAGCCGCCCGGGAACAGCGCCAGCCACGAGTTGGTCGGGTTTTTCCCGAGGTCGAAGCCCTTCGCTTCACCGTATTCCTTCAGCTCCTTGTTGATCTTGTACCACCAGACGATGTGGTAGATGCCGAGGGTGATGATCGGCAGCAGAGCGACGGCCCACAGACTGCGGACCTTCACCTCCGACTGGGTGCCACGGATCTTCATCTCGTAGGCCATTCGATCTCTCCGTTCCTGAGGATTGCGAGTCGGTGCGAGCGCCAGACACGCCTGTCCGCCGCATAATCGACTCTAGAACGACCGCGCTTGAGCGGCTAGTGCCTTTTTCAACGAATCCGAGAATTCGCCTGCTGGCGGGTTCAGCCGAGCTTCGGGCTCTGCCAGGGGCGCTCGAGGCGCGTGACCAGCTCGTCGCCGAGCCCCTCGATCGGGATCCGCACCTGCTCGAGCGAGTCGCGGTCGCGGAGGGTGACGGTGTCGTCCTCGAGCGTCTGGTGGTCGACGGTGATCCCCCACGGGGTGCCGATCTCGTCCTGGCGGCGGTAGCGCTTGCCGATCGAGCCGCCCTCGTCGTACTCGGCCATCAGCCGTGGGCGCAGCTCGCGGTAGAGCTCGCGGGCCTTCTCCGGCAGGCCGTCCTTGGAGACCAGCGGCAGCACCGCGGCCTTGACCGGGGCGAGGCGCGGATGCAGCCGCAGCACCGTGCGCTGCCGCCCCTCGACCTCCTCGACCTCGTAGGAGTCGACGAGGAAGGCGAGCATCGCCCGGTCGGCGCCGGCTGCCGGCTCGATCACGTGCGGCACGTAGCGCTCTTTGGTCTGCTGGTCGAAGTACTCGAGCTTCTCGCCGCTGAACTTGGCGTGCTGGGTGAGGTCGAAGTCGCCGCGGTTGGCGATCCCCTCGAGCTCCGACCAGCCGATCGGGAACAGGTACTCGACGTCGGAGGTGCCGCTCGAGTAGTGGGAGAGCTCGTCGGCCTCGTGCGGCCGCACCCGCAGGTACTCGGGCCGGATGCCGAGCTCGACGTACCAGCGGTGGCGGATCTCGATCCACTCGCGGTACCAGCGCTCGGCGTCGGGCGGCGGTACGAAGAACTCCATCTCCATCTGCTCGAACTCGCGGGTGCGGAAGATGAAGTTGCCGGGGGTGATCTCGTTGCGGAACGACTTGCCGACCTGGGCGATCCCGAACGGCGGCTTCTTGCGGGCGAAGCCGAGCACGTTCTTGAAGTTGATGAAGATCCCCTGCGCCGTCTCCGGCCGCAGGTAGACGACCGAGCCCTGCTCGGCGACCGGACCGACGTGGGTTTCGAACATCAGGTTGAAGTTGCGCGGCTCCGACAGCTCGCCGCCGCACTCCGGGCAGCGCAGCTCGGCGTTCGGGTCGCCACCTTCGGCGAGGACCGCCTCGCGCAGATGGTCCTCCCGCCAGCGCTTCTTGCACTCGCCGAGGCACTGGACCAGCGGGTCGGTGAAGCCGGCCAGGTGGCCCGAGGCCTCCCAGACTTTGGGGCTCTGCAGAATCGCCGAGTCGAGGGCGACCATGTCGTCGCGTTCCTGCAGCATCGCCCGCCACCACTCGTTCTTGACGTTGGTCTTCAGCAGGACGCCGTAGTGGCCGTAGTCATAGGTCGAGCCGAGGCCGCCGTAGATCTCCGAGGAGGGGAAGACGAAGCCGCGCCGTTTGCACAGCGCGACGATCTCCTCCATCGTCACCTCGGGGGGCGGATCGGCTGGCTCGGCGGTTGCCACGAGCCCGAAACCTAGCGATTGCGATAATGCCGGGCTCCGTGCCGATCTACGAGTACAAATGCGACAACGGTCACGTCTTCGACGTGATGCAGCCGATGGCGGACGAGGCACTCACTGAGTGCGTCGAGTGCGGCGCCCCCTGCGCCCGCGTCCTGACCGCTCCCGCGGTCCACTTCAAGGGCTCCGGCTTCTACAACACGGACTACGGCAAGCGCAAGGGCGGCGGCAACGGCGCCAGCGCTGATGGCGGTGGCGACAGCGGCGGTGGCGAGTCGAGCGGCGGCGAGTCGAAGTCGTCGGACTCCGGGTCCTCGAACGGCTCGAAGTCCGAGACCAAAACCACCTCTTCGACCTCCGACTAGCGCGCTGCGGAGTTTGAGGCCCTTATGGGGGCCCTAAGGTCCAAAGCGCCGGGCTAGGGATGGAGGGTCAGGCGGCTGGCGGCGGCGCCGGGGTCGTTGCCGGCGGCGGTGCCTTCGAGGACAAATGCGACCGGGACGGGTTGCGGGGAGGCCGCGATTGCGATGAGCGCTTTCGCGTTCAGCCTCACCTTGACCACCGCGAAGCGGCCCGCGGTCGCGGCGGCAGAGCCGCGGCCGATGCGGACCGGCTTGCCGCCTTTCGGCACCGCCAGGCCGAGCTTTTTCGCCACCGCCTTGGTCACCGTCGCGATCGCCGTGCAGGTGCCTTTGACGTCGAGCTTGCACTTGACCTGGAGCGCCTTCGCTTTGGCCTGTTTGACCCAGGGCTGGGCAACCGCCGTCGCCGTGACGACGATCCGGTGCCGCGCGGTCGGCTCAGGGCCGCCGGTTCCGCCGGCGCCCCCGGTCCCGGCGGTGCCACCAGCCCCGCCTCCGCCGGCTCCGCCGCCAGGGGTCGTCACCGTGATCGGTGCCGTCGCGACGGCGGTGTTGCCGGCACCATCGGCGGCGGTGATGGTGACGGTCTTGGTCCCCGCGCTCGCGTAGGCGTGGCTGACCGTGGGCCCGGTGGCGTGGGCGCCGTCGCCGAAATCCCAAGCGAGGCTCGCCGCGGACCACGTATCGGTCGGGGTCGCTGACATCGTCGCCGCCGATCCGGTCTCGACCGTCGCCGGCACGGCGATCGCGGAGATCGTCGGCGGCGAGACGTCGTTGACGGCAATGGCGACGTGGTTGGCACTCGCGGGCCAGACGACGAGCGCGTCGCCCGCCGCGGTGATCTCGACCAGCGGCCGTTCGAAGCCGGTGTGGCTCGCGTTGGAGATCACCGTCGTCGGCCCGAAGCTGCCGCCCGCCGGGCGCGACGCCGCGTTGACGCTGGACCCAAAGCTCCAAACCACGGTCGCGTCCCCAGCCGGGTCCGCGGCGACGGTCGGTTCGACTCCGACGCTGGTGGGACCCGACAGGGTCTGCGGGGCAGACCAACCGCCGTTGATGAATGAGGTTGCCGCGGCCTTGATCGGGAAGGCCCCGCCTTCGTCACTGCGCCAGGCCGCGACCCCCAAGCCGGTGCCGTCGACGGCGATCTGGGGATCTTCGACGTTGCCGCCGGCTTCGGAGATCGACCTGGCTGGTTCGTTGATGCCGAAGAGGTCGCCGCTGGACGTCCGCTCGGCCATCAGCTGTTTCGACCCCTGCTGACTCCAGGCCATCATTCGCTGACCGCTGATCCCGACCGCGATCTGCGGTTCGCCGACCGCTACCGAGCCGAGGGCATTGAGTTTGATGGGCATCGTCCAGGTTCCGCTCGTCCCGGGCGAGCGGCGTGAGTATTTCGTTTCGTCTGCTCCTTCGTGCCAGACGGCAAATGCGTATCCCCCCGGGCTGACCGCCAGGTTCGGTTCGACAGCCGTCCCGGCCGGGCTGATCGGGGAGCCCGAGCTCCAGGACCCGCCAGCGGGACGATGGGAGGCGACGACGGTGGAGCCAGGTCCGGACCAGACCGCGTCCACGTCGCCGTTCGGAGCGATCGCTGCCCGCGGCGCGTTCCCTTCGCTCGAGCCGGCGATTTCGAGGGCCCCGTTCCAAGAGGTCGAGGGCCGGTAGGCGGCGCGGATCGCGGCCGAGGGTTTCTCGCACTCGGCGACCAACGCTGCGGCGCCGCTGGAGTTAACGGCGAGGCGCGGAGCGTGGCAATCGAAGGTCGAGGTGATTCGGGTAAACGAAGGTTCCCAGCTGCCGCCTGCCGGCCGGAAGGCCGAGCGGATGCTTCTGCTCGGCGCGGTTCCGCTCGTCCAGACCACCGTCGCGTTGCCCGCAGCATCGACGGCGATTTGCGGCTCGCTCACGGTGGCGCTCGACTCAGACGCGGGAACCGGCGGCAGCCAGGCCGCATCGGCTTCGCTTGCGAGGGCCAGCAGGCAGGCGACGGCGCCGGCGAGAACGGCGGTCAAACGCGCAGCTCTCCCCAGGATCGCGAGCGTCACGGCGCCAGGATAGAGCGCCATGGAGCGGAAATTCGATCCAAACGCGAGGTTCGTCTAACCGTCCATCAACCCATCAGCCGCTTGACCGCGGCACGGCGCACGCGCTCGGGGACTTCGACCGAGCCGCCGGGGCCTTCGCCGCAGCCCTGCTTCGGCGAGCCGCAGAGGACGTCGGTCGGGGCGCTGCCGCCGATCCCCGCCGCCAGCACCAGCTGCGGCATCGTCAGGAAGCCCATGTCGCTGACGAACGCTTTCGGCGCGTCCCAGCCGATGATCGGGCCCTTGATGAAGTTGTAGGGGATGCGCAGCGGGTCGGTGAGGCGGTCCTTGATCCCGTTGATCACCGACTGCTGCGCCTTCTCGCGGTCGAAGTCGCTGTAGCCGAGGGTGAAGGCGCTCTTGCCCGGGCCGGGGCATTCGCTCGGCTCGCGGACCCGCGAGTAGGCCAGCGCCTGCTGGCCGTCGAGCGTGACCGTGCCCTTCGGCAGGCGCAGGGTGATCCCACCCTGCCCGTGGCCGGCGCCGCCGGAGATGTCGGCGCAGAGCTTGTGCGGGACGTCGACTTCGACCCCGCCGACCGCGTCGATCAGGTCTTCGAAGCCGGTGAAGTCGACGATCGCGACGTGGTCGATCTTGACGTTGAGGAAGTTTTCGATCGTCTTGATCTGCAGCGCGGCGCCGCCGAAGGCGAAGGCGGCGTTGATCTTCTGCGGCGTCTCGCCCGGGATTTCGGCGAAGCTGTCGCGCGGGATCGAGAGTTTGTTGAAGCTGCCGCCGCCGGCCCGGATCAGCATCAGGGTGTCGGCACGGAACTGGCCCTGTTCGCAGGGGTCGTGTGGCGCCTCACCCTTTTCCTGCTGTTCGAAGCACTCCTGCGAGGGCGCCGCGCCGTCCTTGCTGTCGGTCGGCCGGGCGTCGGTGCCGAGGACGAGGATCGTCTGCGGGCTGAAGAGCAGGAACGGGTTGCCGTGCAGGGCGTCCTTGGCTTCGCCGGAGAGCTTGAACGACTGCAGCTGGGCGGAGACGGCAAAGGCGAGGAAGCTGATCAGGATCCAGCCGACGATCGCGATCCCCAGCCATTTGGCGACCCGCTTGCCGGTGATCGGCCGCTTCGGCTTCGGTTCCCCCGGCTTGGGAGGGCCGGGTTCACCCTCATCGCGTTTGCGTTTCCAGGGGAGCTCTTTTTTGAAGCTCGGGATCTCGGCCCCGCGCAGGCGCGACAGCAGCCCCCGCCGTGAGCGGTAGACGTTGTATTCCGGTGGCTCTGGGGGCCCCTCAGGGGGCTCCGGCGGCCGTTGCTGGCCATCGTCCGGCATCAGAGCGCTAGAAACCTAGTGGAGGGCGTTTGGAGCGCATCCCGTGGGTGACCGTTCGCAGTCCGGGCCGCCGATCCTGCCCGCGGGCGGCGAACGGCTAGCCTGCCCCGACGTGAACGAGAAGGGCATCGAGACGATCGGAGTCGACCTCGGCGGCACCAAGATGCAGATCGGTGTGCTGCAGGGAACCGACGTCGCCTGGGAGAGCCGCGAGGCCTCGACCGGGCAGACCGAGGACGAGCTGGTCGAGCTGCTGATCCGCGAGATCAAGCTCGCCCGCGAGGCATGCCCCGGGGTCGCCGCGGTCGGGCTCGGGATCCCGGCGACGATCGATTACGAGCGCGGCATCGCCGTCTCGGCGGTCAACCTGCCGCTCGCCGACCTCTCGATCCGCGACGAGGTCGAGGCCGCGGTCGACCTGCCGGTCTTCGTCGACAACGATGGCAACGTCGCCGCCCTCGCCGAGTTCATGTTCGGTGCTGCGGTCGGGATGCCGCACATGGTGATGCTGACGGTCGGCACCGGGATCGGCGGCGGCCTGATCTTGAACGGCGAGGTCTACCGCGGCTCGACCGGCGCCGGCGCCGAGCTCGGCCACGTCGTGATCCAGGCCGACGGTCCGCCCTGCCAGGGCAACTGCCCCAACCACGGCTGCGTCGAGTCGCTGGCTTCGGGGACCGCGCTCGGGCGCGAGGGTTTGGCGGCGGCCGAAAGCTCGCCCGATTCGGCGATCGGCAAGCTGCTGGCCGAAGGCAAGAAGGTCGACGGCACCGCCGTCACCGAAGCGGCGCTCGCCGGCGACGCGACTGCGGTCTCGGTCTTCGATCTGATCGGTTCGCGGCTCGGGGTCGCCTGCGCGAGCTTCGCCAACATCTTCCAGCCCAACGCGATCGTCGTCGGCGGCGGCGTGATCCGGGCCGGCGACCTGCTGCTCGACCCCGCCCGGCGCGAGGTCCGCGAACGGGCGCTGAAACCGATGAACGAGACGCCGGTCCTCGCAGCCACGCTCGGCAACGACGCCGGCATGATCGGCGCCGCGGCGCTGGCCCGGGTCGAGCTCGGGCGGCGCGCGCCGGTGGCGCGGAAGGGCGGCTGATGCCGGGCCGGCTGATCGTCTGCCCGACCCCGATCGGCAACCTCGATGACGTTTCGCCGCGGATGCGGGAGGCGCTGGTTGGCGCTGACTTCATCGCCTGCGAGGACACCCGGAAGACCGGCGCGCTGCTCGACCGCCTCCGCATCCGTCCCCATCCGCGCCTCGTCTCCAATCACGAGGGCAACGAAGCGAGCCGCGCGGTCGAGCTGACCGCCCGGATCGAGCGCGGCGACCTCGTGACCCTGGTCTCAGATGCCGGCATGCCGGGCGTCTCCGACCCTGGCTTCAAGCTGATCCGCCGCTGCATCGACCGTGACCTCGAGGTGGTCGTCCTGCCCGGGCCGTCGGTGGTCCCGGTGGCGCTCGTCGCCTCCGGCCTGCCGACCGACCGCTGGCGCTTCGAGGGCTTCCTGCCGCGCCGCGCCGGCGAGCTCGAGCGGGTGCTGCGCTCGACCGAGACCGTGGTCGCCTTCGAGAGCCCGCGGCGGGTGGGGGAGAGCCTGGCGGCGCTCGCCTCGGTCGCGCCCGACCGCGAGGCCGCGGTCTGCCGCGAGCTGACCAAGGTCCACGAGGAGGTCGCCCGCGGCTCGCTTGGCGAGCTCGCCCGCCGCTTCCGCGGCGACGTCAAAGGCGAGATCGTCCTCGTGATCGGCCCGGCGGCGGCCGCCTCGCACGACAAAGACGTCAGCTTCGCGGTCGACGCGCTGCGTCACCTGGTCCAGTCCGGCGCCAGGCCGCGCGCCGCCGCCAGCGTCGTCGCCGCGCTGACCGGCACCCGCGCCAACGACCTCTACAAGGCGCTGACCGGCCGCGAGGCGCGGCGCTAGCCGCTGCCTTCAGCCGTCGCCCGAGCCGCCTGCCGCATCCGCAGCTTCATCGCCAGCGGCAGCCCGGCGCTGAAGGCGATGCCCGCCGCGGCGGCGGCAACCGCGGCGCGCCGCGAGAGGCGGCGGGAGCGATGGATCGCGCGGTAGCCGGCGACCGCGTGCGTTGCCATCAGCAGCGTCGCGCTGGCGAGGCCGGGGTTGTAGCGCCGCTCGCGGGCCGCCATGCCGCCGTGCATCAGCGCGTTGCCGGCCTCGACCCAGAGCACGAACGCCGCCGGCGCCGCGCTCCGCCGCCACAGCGCCACGGCGGCGAGGGCGCTGCCCCAGCCGAGCGTGACGTTGACGTGGAAGCCGTCGCGCTCGGTCAGCGGCCAGGTCGGCTCGTCGCTGCCGAGCAGGCGTTCGTTGCAGAACGGCAGGAAGCCGCCGGGCCGGACCCACTCCTCGGTCTGGTGGCTGACGAGGATCGGGAAGGCGAGCGCCGCGACCCAGCCGTCGGCCGCGAGGTCGTCACGCCGCGCCAACGCCGCCGCCCACCCCGGCGCGACCAACGCCGCCGCCGCCAGCGGCCAACGGCCGTGGGTGTTCGAAGCCGGCGTCACTTATCGAATAGCGTGGAACGTCTGCATGAGCACGGA
>Ga0081455_10008347_pt1 | contig 10784 bp, 14 predicted proteins | sample TabmetS3T2R1_FD_70207 | JGI IMG/M metagenome (GOLD analysis project Ga0081455, IMG submission 70207) | Tabebuia heterophylla rhizosphere microbial communities from the University of Puerto Rico - S3T2R1 | ecosystem: Host-associated > Plants > Roots > Rhizosphere ... | reverse complement strand
CCGACCGGCACGGTGATCGGCCCGCCGGTGTCGACAGCCTTGTCGCCGCGCTTGACACCGTCGGTCGCGTCCATCGCGATTGCTCGGACACGCTCGTCGCCCAGGTGCTGCTGCACCTCGCAGATCAGCTTGCCCTCGGTGCGCCCGCCCTCGGGCGGGACGTCAATCTCGAGCGCGTGGAAGATCTCCGGGACGCCCTCCGGGAAGGCGACGTCGATGACGACACCCCGCACCTCCTCGACGCTGCCGATGTTGTTGGAACTTCCGTTCTGGTCAGCCATTCGTCTCCTTCGCTTCTTCTAAGTCTTGTTAAGAGACGCCCTCGGCGCCTGCCACGACCTCGAGGATCTCCTGCGTGATCTCCGCCTGGCGCACCCGGTTCATCTCCAGGGTCAGGTCAGAAATCACCTCCTTCGCGTTGTCCGCAGCGTTCCGCATCGCGGTCATCCGCGCGCCGTGCTCCGATGCGGTGGACTCGAGCAGCGCGCGGTAGACGTTGAGCTGGGCGTACTCGGGGATCAGCTCGCCGAGCAGCTCCTCGGGCTCGGGCTCGTAGTCCCAGAGCGCCTTGCGGTGAGCCTCGACGAGCTCCTCGTCGAGATCAGACTCGTCATCCGGGGTGAGCTCCTCCACGCCCTCCCCGAAGACGTCAGCCTGCTGGACCGGGAGCAGCGTCTGCCTGCGCACGTACTGGGTCAGCGGCGAGACGTAGCGGTTGTAGATCAGGTCGACCCGGTTCAGGTCCTTGTCGACATAGGAGGCGATCAGGTCATCGGCGATCTCTCGTGCGTTGGCGAACGCCGGGCGGTCGGTGAAGCCCACGTACTCGTTGTGGAGCTCCTCGCCGCGGAAGCGCATCGTCGAGACGCCGCGGCGACCGACGACCGAGAAGCGAAGGTCCTTGCCTTCGCCTGCGAGCTCGCGCTGGAGCTGGACGCCGGCACGGATGATCTGCGAGTTGAACGAGCCGGCCAACCCGCGGTCACCGGTGACCAGCAGGATGCCCACGGTCTTCTGCTCATCGTGCTCCTGGAGAACCGGCAGGTTGCGCGCTTCCACCCCGGCCGCCTCGGCGACCTGGCGGGTCATCTTGCGCAGCTCGCGGGCGTAGGGCCTGAGCGCGTCGATGCGCTGCTCCGCGCGCCGCAGGCGGGCGGCGGCGACCAGCTCAAAAGCGCGGGTGATCGTCTGCACGTTCTTGACGGAGGAAATGCGGTTCTTGACTTCCTTGCGGGTGGCCATGGGTCAGGCGGTGGCGCCGGCCTCCTCGCGCTCCCCCTCGGCCGGCTGCTCGGCCGGAGCGACCATGTCCTCGGCCTCGCGTCCCTCACGCGTCTTGATCCGGTCGGACTCGCCCTCCTCGAGGGGGTTGCCCTCCGCGTCGAAGTCAGGACCGAAGTCGTCGACCATCTGCTCCATCGACTCGGCGAGCGCCTGCTCGTCCTCGTCGGAGAGCTCGCCGGCCTCGTTGATCCGGTCGAGCAGGTCCTTGTTCTCGGCGTGGAGCCTTGCGATCAGGTCGGCGAGGAACTCCTGGACCCGCTCGGTCTTGATCCGGTCGAGGTAGCCCTCGGTGCCGGCGTAGATCGAGGCGACCTGCTCAGCCACCGGCATCGGCTGGCGCTCCTTCTGGTTGAGCGCCTGGACCATGCGCTCGCCGCGCGCCAGCTGCTTCTGGGTCTCGGGGTCGAGCTCGGAGCCGAACTGGGCGAAGGCCTCGAGCTCGCGGTACTGGGAGAGGTCGAGGCGCAGCTGGCTGGCGACCTTCTTCATCGCCTTGGTCTGCGCGTTGCCTCCGACGCGGGACACCGACGTGCCGACATTGATCGCCGGACGAACCCCTGAGTAGAAGAGATCGGACTCGAGGAAGATCTGCCCGTCGGTGATCGAGATGACGTTCGTCGGGATGTAGGCCGAGATGTCACCGGCCTGCGTCTCGATCACGGGCAACGCGGTCAGCGATCCGCCGCCCTGCTCGTCGTCCAATTTCACCGCGCGCTCCAGCAGACGCGAGTGCAGGTAGAAGACGTCGCCCGGATAGGCCTCGCGGCCCGGCGGGCGCCGCAGCAAGAGCGACATCTGCCTGTAGGCGGCAGCGTGCTTGGAGAGGTCGTCGTAGATGCAGAGGGCGTGCTTGCCCTGGTAGAGGAAGTACTCGCCCATCGCGCAGCCCGCATACGGGGCCATGTACTTGATCGGGGCGGCCTCGTCGGCGGGCGCGGCGACGATGATCGTGTTGTCCATCGCGCCGTTCGCGTCGAGGGTCTCCATCACCTGGACGACCGTCGACATCCGCTGGCCGATCGCCACGTAGATGCAGACCAGATCGGAGTCCTTGTTGTTGATGATGGTGTCGATCGCGATCGCGGTCTTCCCCGTCTGCCGGTCGCCGATGATCAGCTCGCGCTGGCCCCGGCCGATCGGGATCATCGAGTCGATCGCCTTGAGGCCGGTCTGCATCGGCTCCTTCACCGGCTGGCGGTGGACCACGCCCGGAGCCTTGTGCTCGGCGGATCGGGTCTCCGTGGTGTTGATGTCGCCCTTGTCATCGAGCGGGCGGCCCAGGGGGTCGACGAGGCGGCCGAGCAGCTGTTCGCCCACAGGAATCTCGAGCAGCTTGCCGGTGCGCTTGACCGTGTCGTCCTCGGAGACCTTGTCCCACTCGCCGAAGAGCACGGCGCCGACGTTGTCCTCCTCGAGGTTGAGCGCCAGCCCGACCACGTCGTGCGGCAGCTCGAGCATCTCGAGCGACTGGCAGTTGTCGAGCCCGTGGATGCGGGCGATCCCGTCGCCGATCTCCAGCACGGTGCCGACCTCGGAGAGGTCGGCGGACTCGACGTCCAGGCCCTCGATCCTCTCTCTGAGAATCGATGCGATCTCGTCCGGCTTGATCTCCATCTCTCTACGTCACTCCTTTGGATTACGCCGCTGAAGCGACGCTTTTTCGCAGTTTGTCGAGCCTGTTTCGGATGCTCGTGTCCAAGACCATGTTGCCCACCTGAAGCACCAAGCCGCCGAGGATGTCGGGATCCACGCGGCTCTCGAGCTCGACCGTGTTGCCCGTCTGCTCCTCGATCTCCTTGCCGATCCGCTTCGCGATCTCGGGATCGAGCTCGACCGCGCTCGTCACGGTCACGCCGAGGCGCTTGTTCTCCTTGTCCCAGAGCGCGTCGTAGGAGCGGCGGATCCGGAAGATCACCGGCATGCGCCCCTTCTCGAGCAGCAGCTCCAGGAAGTTGAGGAACTCCGGCTCCGCGTCGGTGACAGTCCTCTTCAGGCCCTCGATCTTCTCGGCTGAGGAGAAATAGGGGCTGAAGAGGAAGAGCCGCAGATCCTTGGAGTCCTCCAGGGCATCGGCGAACTGGCCGAGCTGATCGCGGATCGCGTCCAGCTTTCCCCGGTTCTTAGCCGCCCCGAAGAGGGCGGTCGCGTATACGCGGGCGATCTCCTCCACTAGCTCGCGGCCCCCTCCGTGACCCCGCCGGTGCCGTTACCGCCCAGGCTGGAGAAGTCGACCTCGGCGAGCGCCTCGTCGATCAGCCGCTTCTGGTCACCCGCGTCGAGGGACTTCCGCGTCACCTTCTCGGTGGTCAGAACCGTGAGGTCCGCGACCTCCTTGCGGATGCGCTCGAGCGAGCGCCGCGTCTCCGCCTCGATGTCACGGCGAGCGGCGGCGAGCAGCTCCTCTCGCTTCTCTCTCCCCTGCTCGGTGGCCTCGGCCGTGGTCGTCTCGGCCGTCTTGCGGGCGCGGGCGATGATGTCGTCCGCCTGCTCGCGGGCCTCCTTCAGGCGTGCCCGGTACTCCTGGAGGATCTGGTCCGCCTCCTCGCGGGTCTTCTCCGCCTCGTCGATCGAGTCGCGGATCAGGTTGGCGCGCTTGTCGAGCGCCTCCTGGATTCGCGGGAAGGCGACCCTGCTGAGCACGTACATCGTGATCCCGAAGACGAGCAGCGTCCAGATCATCAGCCCCAGGTTCGGGCTGACCAGGAAGCTGCCGCCGGAGTCTCCCTCCGCGGCGAGCGGGATGACTGTCTGTGTGACGAGTCCCAAGGCCTAGAGGAAGAAGGCGATCAGACCGAAGATGAACGTGTAGAAGGCGACCGCTTCGGTAAGCGCGAAGCCGAGCCAGCGGATCTGCTGGAGGTCGTCCTTCATCTCGGGCTGGCGGGCGACGGACTCGATCTCCTTGCCGAAGATGAAGCCGATGCCGATGCCTGCCCCGATCGAGCCGAGACCCGCGCCGACGCCCAGTGCGATGGCCTTGCCGGCGTCGGTGATCCCGGTGTCAGTGATGCCCGAGGAAGCCTGGGCGATCGGAACCAACGCGTCAACCATGAATCAGCGCTCCTTTGATTAGTGACTTTCGGCGACGGCGCCGCCGAGATAGATGGCAGAGAGGGTGGCGAAGATGAACGCCTGCAGCGTTGCGATCAGGCCGACCTCAAGAATGAAGAAGACGAATGCCAGGGGGAAGGTAAGGGCTCCGAGGGCCGAGAGGCCGAGCAGGACGGCCAGCCCGCCTCCCATGAAGAGCAGCAGCAGATGGCCGGCGAGGATGTTGGCGAAGAGCCGCACGGAGAGGGAGACGAGCCGCATGAAGTGGGAGAGCAGCTCGATCACGTAGATCGCGGCCTTGCCGAACCCGTTCATGTCCTCCAGGCCGGCCGGCAGGAAGCTCCTGAGATAGGGGAACAGCCCCTTCGCCCGGACCCCCTCGACGTGGTAGCTGAACCAGACGACGAGGGTGAGCGCGAGGGCGAACGAGATGTTCGCCGTCGCCGCGTAGATCGCGAACGAGGGGAACCCGAGCCCGAAGATGTCGATGGTCTCGGCGCTGTTCGTCGGCAGCGGCACGTAGCCGATGAGGTTCGAGAAGGCGATGAAGAAGAACAGGGTCCCCAGGAATGGGAACCACTTGGTCGCGTAGGAGGACGGGAGGTTGGTGCCGGTGATGTTGCTCTTGGTCAGGTCGTAGGCGGCCTCGACGGCGGCCTGCGTGCGGTTCGGCTTCAGCTGCATGCGCCGGGCGATGTAGACCATCACCCAGATCGTCAGCGCGCTCGCCAAGAGCAGATAAAGGACCGCCCGGTTGATCGAGAGGTTGACGGGCCCCAGGTGGATCGGGATCCAGTCGTGGAGCTTGAACTCGTCCTGGGGCTTGAACTCCTCGTTCTTGCCGTCATTGCCGAAGATCAGCAGGAGCACGATCGCCGGGATCAGCCAGGCGGCGATGAAGACCCCGACCTTGCCGAGGAACGGGAGCCCCTTCAGCCAGTTGACGAAGCGCTCTCCCATGATCAGGCCGGCTCCCGGGGCTCGGTCAGTCTGAGCAGCACGCGCGAGCCGAGGTGAACGGTGAACAGGATCGCCGCGAGGACCGCGGCGGACAGGCCCGCGTCCTTGCCGGCGGCCAGGCCGATGATCAGGACCCCGAGCGCGACGATCCACGCCCGCGCCAGGCCGGTCGCCCCGAGCCAGCCCATCGCCGCCCTGCGATCACGCCGGGCGACCGCACCCTCGATGGCTCGATTCGAGAGCAGCTCGACCGCGTACATCGCGATCCAGATCCCCGCGACGCCGAGGTAGCCCGCCATGGGGAAGCCGGCCGCGATGAACACGGGCAGCGCCACGACGAGCAGCACCAGGTCGAGGTAGCGCAGCAGGTTCGCCATCCGTGATGGGCCGGCCGCGCGGTCTGGTCCGTCTAGGGCGAGCGTGGACAACAGCTGACCCCAGATGTGATGTCGATGTCGAACGAGCGCATGAAATCCTTGCCCCCCACCTCAGCGGCGACCACAACCACTGCCGCCTAATGTCAAGTCGCGGCCGCGAGCCCCGCCGCCGCAACTCCCTCCGGGGCTGGCCGAAGGGCGGCGAATGCTAGCGACTGGAATTCAAGCGGGGCGCTCTCGAACTACTCGATGGGCTCCTGCAGGAGCTCCCCGAGCAGCTCGTTCACCTCGGTCCTGCCCATCTTCCGAGGCAGCATCGCCTTCGGGCCGCCTGACTCGATCGTGATCTCCGGCGGCAGCAGGAAGAGGCTGCCGATCCGGGCCCCGAGGTTGGTGGCAACCCATGCCTCGAGATGGACCCTGCGATCATCGGTGCGAATCTCGACCATGCGGACGCCGGCGAAGATCCCCACGCCCTTCCGGTAGAGCCGCCGACCGACCGATTCCTCGACCACTCGATACCCCTTCCGGCGAGCCCACATATCCGCAGCCTTCAGGACCTCTCCGTTCGCGCTGAACTCACGGATGGCTCGGCTCCCACTCATTGCAGCGCCTCGATCCACCCGTCGAGATCCTTGACCCACATCGCGATCGAGTCGCGACCGTCGCCAGTCCTCCAGATCACCTTCAGCAGCTTTCGGCCGATCGTCTTGCCGAGGTGCGTGCGCGTCGTCGTCACCTCGACGATCGACTCCCGGGGAATCCGCAGCAGGCGATCCGGCAGCCACTGGGCGAAGAGCAACTCCTCACTCGTCAGCGCCACGGTGCCGTTGCCGCGCACCTGCCATGGCCCCGCCGACTCGACCCCGAGGCTGTTCGCGTCCGCGCTGTGAAGCAGGGAGAGCCCCTGGAAGTGGTGTTGTGCCCGCTTGCGCAGCGGTCCGGTGATCAAGCCCATTTCTCCATTCACCAGTGGAGGACGCGAGTGGTCCGGATTTATTCCGGGCGCCCCGAAACGGAGGGGCGGCGGGATCGGCGCCGCCCCTCCGAAGGGGGTCGGTCGGAAGCGACCCTCCGGGGCCGGGCCCCTCCCGGGCCACGCTTTACGTCGTCTACCTATGAACCAGCTTCGCTGTGCGGGAATCGCTCACCGGCTTCGCGCCGACCGGCGCGTAGGTCACCGTGAGGCGGACCCTGCGCTTGCCGTGCAGACGGAGGGCCTGGCTCAGGCGGCGTTTGCCGACGACCGGCAGCGTCGCCGCGCCGTCAGCGGAAACGGGCATCGAAACGCGCCTGAGACCCGGGCCCGAGAGGGTGAGTGTGCCGCGATCGGGCGGAGCGAGCGTGACGGAGAGCTGCGCCGTCCCTCGTCTCGTGTTGCGCCTCAGCTTGCCGAGGTGGATCGTGTGGCCCGCGTTCGGGTTGGGGGGGCTCACGATCGGGTTTGGGGGAGTCACCGTCGGGACCACGGCGGTGATCGTCACGGGCGGTGAGCCGGTCGTGTCGATCCCGAAGGAGACGTTGCTGGCAGTCGGCCCCGCAAAGCTCGAGCCGCCGCCGCCGCCGGCGGCGGCGCAGCCGTTAGCGCCACCACCCGCGCCGCCGCCGAAGAAGCCGCCCCCTCCCCCGCCGCCGGGTACGACGCTGGCTGCGGCAGCACCTCCCTGACCGAAGGTGCCGGCAGCGCCAGCGATTGCCATGCTGCCGGCCGCCCCTCCGGCACCTCCGGTGGCCTGCCCTCCGGCCCCTCCGCCGCCACCCGGGGTGGCTTGAGTACAGCCGGTCGCCTGTCCTGGCGCACCGTTTCGGTCTGAATCGCCGCCCTCCCCGCCGTTGGGCTGCTGCAGTTGACCATTGGTCCCGCCGCCTCCTCCTCCGCCGGCGACCAGGAGCCTCGAGCTCAGCGTGTCCGGTACCCCGGCACAGTTGGCCGCGTTCCTCGAGCAGGTGCGTATGTCGGTGGCACCGCCGCCGCCACCGCCGGGATTGCTGAAGATGTCGAGGCTGAACGAGCGTCCGCCGCCGTTGAACGCGGCGCCGACGCCGGCATTAGTACCGTCCGCACCGGTTCCACCAACCTCGATGAAGAGCACCTGGCCGGGCGTGACCGCCAGATCCGCTTCGACTCGGCCGCCGAGCCCACCTCGACCGCCGACGGCTTGGGCGCCGCTGAACCCCCTGCCCCCATTTGCGCCGAGCGCCACCACGTGTACCGAGTGAACGCCCGGGGGAACGGTGTAGGTCTGCTCGTCGCCGGTGAAGCCGAAGGTATCCGTGGCTGCCGACGCGGGTGACGCAAGCGATACCCCCAGGACGACGGCAAGTGCTAGGCAAATACCAAGAGAAGCTGGCTTCGGCATCGTTTCCTCCGTTCGGCTCTGGCGTCCATGTCTTCCTCCACTGCCGGCCAGGACGCAGAGCACCCGGATTTATTCCCAAGTGCCGGCGGAGGGGCGGCGGGATCGGCGTGCCGCCCCTCCACCGCTACGCCTAGGCGCTTATGCAGACCGCCCAGGCGAAGAGCGTGTTGTCGATCGCAGAACTCGCCCCAACCGACCACTCGCTCGGGTTGTCGAACGTGGCGCCACCCGGGACGTTCGGGGTCGACGAGATCACATTGGAACCTGCGGACGCACCGGTCTGCGGGTCGTGGTCGCGCAGCCATGCGTAACCGCCGCCGAGCACCTTGTCGCCGGGGTTGCAGGTGGCGGCTGCGCCCCCCACCTGGTTTGCCGCCAGAACCGTGCCGGCGGAAACTCGCTCGTAGGTGGCGGTCAGCTGATTCGCGCCGACGCTCAGATCGTTGAGATCCGCCTTGAAAACGGAGCCGTTGGCGATCTCGTTCGTGGTCACACCGTTATCGGCAATCTCGCTGGCACTGACGCCGTCATCCACGATCTGCCCTTGACCGATGGTGTCCGGCCCGATCAACGGGTTTGGATACGTGCCACTCAGGGAGCCGCCAGCCCGGCCGCTCGGGGGCAGAGTCGTCGGGATGGTCGGCCCGGGGGTGGTCGGGGTGCTTCGCGACTCCAGTGCCCTCACCCGCTTCTTCAGCGACTTGATCTGCTTGCGCACGCTCGTCGCGCTCGTCTCGGCCGTCGGCTTTGCTCCCGCAAACGCCAGGGGCATCGCCAGCAGGCCGAGAATCGCCGCCCCGAACAGCGCATGAATCGGGGAAACCCGCCTGACCGTCCCACTCTTGCGCCTTCTCATCTCGTTCCCTTCAGTGGTTGGCATCGATTGCCGGTCAGGACGCTGGTCACCGGGATTTATTCCGTCGACCCCGTATCAGTCACCCACGACCGGAGAACCTCCGCTATCTCCAGGGCGATGAGGTTCTGGCCGGCGGGGGGCAGCAGGCCGAGCTCACGAAGCTTCTGGGACTCTCGGCGGTAGCTCGTCCTGTGTCGCTTCGCGATCTCCGCTTGCTGCTCGGGGGTCGCGTGCGCGGGAATGACATACATCGGCACCGGGACCGGCATGTCCTTGACCTCGCCGGTCGCATAGACGCGCTGCCGGCGGTCATTCGTCATCCGATGCTGAGCGAGGAACTCCAGATACTCGCCCTGCTCGTCGGCCCCCCAGATGAACCCGATGTGCCACCCCTTCTCGAACAGATGGCCCGGTGCCCGGCGGGCGACCGCGTTCGACGGCAGCGTGATCGACCAGCGGGCGAAGTAGTCCTTGAAGTAGCGCTCGATCTCCGGCATGTGTCTCACCTGCCGTGTCACGCTGTCGACCGCTCCGTCGACCAGCCGACAATCGAGCAGAAACACTCAACGACCAATGGGTCGAACTGGGCGCCCGCGTTGAGCAGCAACTCCTGGCGGGCCCGCTCGGAGCTCATCGCCGAGCGGTATCCGCGGTCGTCGGTCATCGCGTCGTAGGCATCGGCCACCGCGAGGATCAGAGCCTGAAGCGGAATCTCTGCCCCCGCCAGGCGATTCGGGTAGCCGCACCCGTCGGGTCGCTCGTGATGCGCCAGGACCCACGCGGCGATGTCGTTGAGGCCGGCGTTGCGGACGATTCGTGCCCCGACCTCCGGATGGATGCGGATCTCATCCATCTCCTCCTCCGTCAGCGGACCGGGCTTGGCGAGGATCGACCCGCGGACCGCGATCTTCCCGACGTCGTGCAGGGTCCCCGCGAGGCGCAGGCGGTCCACATCGTCGAGTCCGAGGCCCATCCCCACACCGACCGCCGCGGCGTTGCGTCCGACGGCCTGTGAGTGGCGTGCTGAGCCGACCTGCCTCACGTCTACCAGGTCAGCCAGGTACATGAGCGCGCGATGGTTCGGAGTCGAGGCGATGCGAGAAACCTCCTGGGGATTGGTGCGTCTCCACGAGTAGACGCCTGCGGACGCCGTTTTATTCCTGCCGTCAACCGCCTAGCTCGCCCCGAATCCCTGCGGCACGATGGCCACCGCCAGCAGGCCGAAGACGCCCAGCAGGACGAGGATCAGCTTCCCCGTCAGAGCGACGGTCCACTCCTCGCTACGAACGAGGATCCTGCGCGAGGACGTCATTTGGATTCCTCCAGAGTTGGACGGCAAGGGATGGAGCGGCCGCCGGCTATTGCCGGCGGCCGCTCCAGGGAGTGAGCGCGTCCCGAAGGGGGGACAGGACGCGCGTTCCTCGGACCCGTGCCCCCGACGACTCAGTCGCCAGGGTCGTGGGACCCGAGCCTTTGCTCAGAAAACGAGCAGCGTGATCACCCTGCCGTCCTTGAACGGCGCGACGCCGGTGGCCGGGTCGACGCCGTTGTCCCATGACTTCAGGAGCATCTGGCCGTCCTCGTTCACTGGAGTGGCCGCCGCGATGGCGTTCGGATTCGGGACGCCATTCGCGATTCCGGAGATAGCGGTGCCCGAGTCGAGCCCCGCGAGGGTGACCGTGTACCGCCCGACTGCGTCTCGGTGGATGTGGATTGCGTCATCCGCCGAGCTTGCGCAGTCGAAGCCGGTCACGTCCATGTCCGGGTTGGCATCGGTCAGGGGAGCGGTGTCGATCACCGCCGAGGCCTTGAGCCAGCCGGTCTGACAGCCGCCCGGGGCGACGCCGCCGAGCTTGTCGGCGTTGGCTGCGCTCATTGCGTTGACCGCGTTCGTCG
>Ga0081455_10008346_pt1 | contig 10786 bp, 8 predicted proteins | sample TabmetS3T2R1_FD_70207 | JGI IMG/M metagenome (GOLD analysis project Ga0081455, IMG submission 70207) | Tabebuia heterophylla rhizosphere microbial communities from the University of Puerto Rico - S3T2R1 | ecosystem: Host-associated > Plants > Roots > Rhizosphere ... | reverse complement strand
GTCGAGGTCGATTTTAACCACCTCGCCGCCGAGCTTCTGCTCCACCACCGGCAGGTACTGCGCCGGGTTATGCTCGAGCTCTTCAAGATAGACGCCGTCTTTGGTGATCTTGCCGAGCACCTGGCGGTCGGCCGAGCAGGACACGCCAAGCCCGATCGGCAGCGAGGCGCCATGGCGCGGCATGCGGATCACACGCACGTCGTGGCAGAAATATTTGCCGCCGAACTGCGCACCGACGCCGAGGCTCTGCGTCATCTTGTGGATTTCCTGCTCCATCTCGAGATCGCGGAACGCATTGCCGTCGGCCGAGCCGTGGGTCGGCAGCGCGTCGAGATAGCGCGCGGACGCGAGCTTCACCGTCTTCATGCAGAGCTCGGCCGAGGTACCACCGATCACGATCGCCAGGTGATACGGCGGACATGCCGCGGTGCCCAGCGTCATGATCTTTTCCTTCAGGAACGCCAGCAGGCGATCCCTGGTCAGTACCGAGGGCGTTGCCTGGAACAGGAAACTCTTGTTGGCACTGCCACCGCCCTTGGCCATGAACATGAACTTGTAGGCGTCGTCGCCCTCTGCATAGATCTCGCACTGCGCCGGCATGTTGTTGGCGGTGTTCTTCTCCTCATACATCGACAGCGGCGCCACCTGCGAGTAGCGCAGGTTACGGCGCAGGTACGCGTCGCGCGCGCCTTGCGAGAGTGCGGCTTCATCATCGCCATCGGTGATGACGTTGCAGCCCTTCTTGCCCATGATGATCGCGGTGCCGGTGTCCTGGCACATCGGCAGCACGCCGCCGGCCGCGATATTGGCGTTCTTCAGGAAGTCGAAGGCGACGAACTTGTCGTTGTCGCTCGCCTCCTTGTCGTCGAGGATGGAGCGCAGCTGCTTCAGATGCCCCGGGCGCAGATAGTGATTGATCTCGCCGAACGCCGCTTCCGACAGCGCCCGCAGCGCCTCGCGCGACACCACCACCATGTCGCGGCCCAGCACCTTCTCGACCCGCACCCCCTCGCTCGTCACCTTCTTGTAGGGAGTCTCGTCCTTGCCCAATGGGAACAGCGGGGTGTGCTTATACGGCGGAACGGGCTGTGACTGATCAGGAAAGGCGGTGGGGGCGTTCATGGCGAGTTCTCGGGTTTAGGGCCGGAGCGGTCGTGAGGAGGCCCCGGCGATAGAGCCGTTCTAAGCACTTTTTAGCCAAAGGGAAGGTTTTCAAGCGCGGATCGGCCATTCATGAGCCGTTACTTTCGTGAATTTCCGCGCTAGAGAAGCCTCCCTTGCGCCCACCGTTTTCCCAAGCTTCAATAGGCCCAAAGGGGCATCCGCACATGACATCACGACGACCGTTTCGCCGACCGATCTTTATTGCCGCGGTAATGGCGCTGTCCGCCGCATTCGCCGCTTCCCCTGCCCGCGCCGACCGCTGCGACGACAGCGCCAAGGAGCTGGCCAACCAGATCGACAAGCTGAAGGTCAACTTCAAGGCCGCCAACATCGTCTACATGACGCATCCGCTGGCCAAGGAGTTGTCGGTGGGCTGCCGCGGCAAGAACTATTCCATCGAGCTCTACGCCAAGGGCGAGCGTAAGCCCAAGCCGGAGTTCATCTCGCTGGTGGGCGCGATGGCCGCGCTCGTCTTCTCCGTGACCAAGGACGACACCACCACCGGCGCCTCGCGCTGCCTGAGTCGGATGGGCCTCTTGCGCGGCGACAAGGTCACCATGCGCTATCGCCGCCTCAACCTGGAGTGCCAGCGCACCAAGACTGAGGCCTCGATCGCAATCACCCGCGGCAAGGACGAGTAGCGCCCCGCCGGTTCACCACGCCGCGAGGTCCAAGGCCGCGCCGCAAGTCCGTCGCAAAACGGCGCGATCATGGTGCGTTCGAGGGAACCGCATGATCGGAAAACTTCTGCTGCAGAACGTGATGTGGACCGTGGGCCTCGGCGCGCTGTTGTTCCTGCCGGCGGGCACGCTGCACTGGCCCGCGGCCTGGCTCTATGTGGCAACGACGGCCGTGCTTGGCCTGGCCGGCGGACTCTGGCTCCTCAGGGTTGACCCGGCGCTGCTCGCCGAGCGCATGTCCCCGATGATGCAGAAGGGTCAGCCTGCCGCCGACAAGTGGTTCATGCTCGTGTTCGGCTTTGCGGCGCTGATCTGGTTCATCGTCATCGGCCTCGACCACCGCTGGCACCTCTCCAACATGCCGGTCGCGCTGCAAGCGCTGGGCTATGTGCTGCTGCTGGCCTCGATGGCGCTCATTACCTGGGTGGCGCGGGAAAATTCCTTTGCCGCGCCGGTCGTGAAGCTGCAGGCCGAGCGCGGCCACCGCGTCATCGATACCGGTCCCTACGCGTGGGTGCGCCATCCCATGTACAGCGGCGCGGTGCTGTACTTCGCTGCCATGGCGCTGCAGCTCGGCTCCTGGTGGGGGCTTGCGACGTCGCCCGTGTTTTTTGTGCTGTTCGGGGCCCGCGCTGCTATCGAAGAGCGCGCGCTCGTCGATGGCCTGCCCGGCTATGCTGACTATCTCGAGCGGGTGCGCTATCGTCTGGTGCCCGGGGTGTGGTGAGGAGAAATGATGGCCGACAGCAAGACATTTACCGGCGGATGCCATTGCGGCCAGGTGCGGTTCGAATGCACCAGCGACCTTGCCATGGTCACCGCCTGCAACTGCTCGATCTGCACCAAGAAGGGCCTGCACTTCACCTTCGTGGCGCCAAAAAGCTTTCAGCTTCGCGCCGGCGAGGAAAACCTGAAGGAATATCTCTTCAACAAGCACGCGATCCGCCACCAGATCTGCGTCGACTGCGGCGTCGAGGTGTTCGCGCGCGGCACCAAGCCCGATGGCACCGAAGTGGTGGCGGTCAATGTCAGCAGCTTCGACGGCGTCGATCTCACCAAGATCAAGATGACGCCGGTGGACGGGCGCAGCCGGTGACGCCTTGCAGAGTGTCGTCCCTGCGAAAGCAGGGACCCATAACCACAGGGAGCAGTTGTTCGGCTCGCTGTGGCTCCATCCTTCGCAATAACGAGCGCCTGTGATTATGGGTCCCTGCTTTCGCAGGGACGACAGCAGAATCAACCATCCAGTTCCTTGTACCTGCGGAAGATGCCCTCCTCGTTGAAGGGAATGCGGCGCTCGCTTGCAAGATAGGCCTTGATGTTCGGCCGCGCCGCGACGCGGTCATGCAGCTCGACCAGGTGCGATATCTCGCGCTCGAACGCCTTCATGTGGTTCGGGAAGGCATAGCGCAGCCCGGCGACGAGCTGGAACAGCGAGAGGTCCACATAGGTCGCCTTGCGCCCGGTGATGTAGGCGGCGCCGCCCTCCTCCATCAGCCCCTCGAAATAGCCGAGATATTTCGGCACGCGCTCCTTCCAGAATTCAGCGGTGCGCTTTTTCGCTGGCTGACGCTGGTCTTCGTAATAGAGCGAAGGCCCGAGCGGATGATGGGTGTCGTGAATTTCCAGCACGAAGTCGGCGATGGTGAGCTGCAGCTGGTGCACCCACAATCTGCCGCCCTCCACTTTCGGCGCGAGTCCATGGCGGCTGCCGAGATAGAACAGGATGTTTGCGGTCTGCCCGATCACGAGCTTGCCGGCTTTGAGGAACGGCGGTGCAAAGGGCGGCGTGCCCTTGCGCGCCTCCATCATCCGCATCATCGCCGACATGCCGTTGCCGTCGCGCGCGACGTCGTCATAGGCAGCGCCCGCATCCTCCAGCGCGAGCCGGACATATTCGCCGCGACCCTGGATCATGGGCCAGTAATAGAGCGCATATTTCATGGGCGTTTCCCGCTTCCGAGAGCGTTAACAAACCGACAACAAGCGCGGCCGAGGCCGCCGGTTCCCTGCGGCATTCAATCAATTTCAACGCTAACTGGCAAAGGGCTGCGTCATTTCAGCTTGTATTTCCGCCGCGGCACAACCGGTTAACCGCGCCCCGCGTAGCTTTCCGCATCTCACGGGGGAAAGCGCGTCATGCGTGAAATCGCCACTTTCGCCTTCATCTACCACCAGCTCCTGGTGCTGCTGGCAGGCGCCGTCTGCCTGTTCGGCACCTGGGTCGGCATGCGCCATTTCGCCCGCGCCCGCGCCACCGAAGGGGTGACCCGCACCGGCTGGCTGTTCATGGCCTCGGTCGGCACCGGAGCCGCGCTGTGGGCCGCGACCTACATCTCGATTCTGGCGCTCGATCCGCAGCTTGCGAGCGGCTTTGAGCCGGTCACATCAGGCGCAGCCCTGGTCATTGCCATCATCTCCTGCCTGATCGGCTTTGAGATCGGCAGCCGCCGTTTCACCCTGGCGCCGGAAGCCGGCGGCCTCGTCATGGGCATCGGCATCCTCGCCATGCATGTCGTGGCGCTACAAGGCTGGCACGTTGCCGGCACCGTGGAGTGGAACATCTACGGCCTCGTTCTCACGCTGCTGTTCGGCCTCGGTTTGAGTGCGCTTGCCGTCAATCGCGCCAATCGCCCGGTAACGCGCTGGTGCAGGCATGGCGCGGCGATCGTGCTCGCCGTCATGGTGTGCACCCTGCATTACACGTTGGTCGCCTCCGCGTCCGTTACATCGGATGCGGCGATGGTGTTGCCATCGTCGCTGATCCCGGCGCCGACGCTCGGCATTGCCGTGATCGGTGCGGTGCTGCTGGTGATGGGTTCGGGCTTCTCGACCTATGTCATCGACCTGCGCTCGCGCACGGAATCGGCCGACCGCATCCACCAGCTGTCGTTCAACGACAGCATGACGGGCTTGCCGAACCGCATCGCCTTCAACGAGCGCCTGGCCTTCGATGCCGCGGAAGCGCATGAGAAGGCGCACAAGCTTGCCGCCTTCTCCATCGACATCGACGGCTTCAAGGACGTCAACGACGTGTTCGGACATGCTGCAGGCGACCTGCTGCTGATCGAGGCGGCGAGCCGGATGCGCGGCGCGCTGGCGCCAGGTGAATTTCTGGCGCGGCAGAGCGGCGACGAATTTCTCGGTCTGCAAATGTCCGGCAATCATCCACAGGATGCGCAGGCCTTCGCCGAGCGCATCGCCTCCGCGTTTGCACAACCCTTCATGGTGCAGGAACAGCCGGTGACCCTCACCGCCTCGATCGGCTATTCGATCTTTCCGACCGATACGGCGGAACGCGACCAGGTGCTGAGCAATGCCAAGCTCGCCATGCATCGCGGCAAGAGCGGGCAGCGTGGACTGATCACCCGCTATGCCAAGGAGATGGACGACAAGGCGCGCGCCCGCCGCGCGCTGGTGCGTGACCTGGAGTGCGCCGCCGAGAACGGCGAATTGTTGCTGCACTACCAGCCGCAGATCTCGCTGCGCGACGGAAGAATATGCGGCGCCGAAGCGCTGATGCGCTGGCATCATCCCAAGCGCGGCATGATTTCGCCGGGGGAATTCATTCCGCTCGCGGAAGAATCCGGGTCCATTGTCGGCATGGGCGAATGGGCGCTGCGTACCGCCTGCCGCGACGCCGCCGAGGGCAGGATTCCCGGCACCGTCGCCGTCAACCTGTCGCCGCTGCAATTTGCCCGCGACGATCTCGCCGAAACCATCCACACCATCCTGCTGGAGACCGGGCTTTCGCCCAGGCGGCTGGAGGTGGAAGTCACGGAATCCACCGTGATGTCGGACCAGACCCGCGGCCTGCACATCCTGCGCAAGCTGAAGGCGATGGGCATTTCGGTGGCGATGGACGATTTCGGCACCGGCTATTCGTCGCTGGCGACGCTGCACGCCTTTCCGTTTGACATCATCAAGCTCGACCAGTCCTTCGTCAAACGCCTGCCGGAAGATGCTGCGGCGGCCGCGATCGTCCGCACCGTGCTGGCGCTCGGCGCCAGCCTGAATATTCCCGTGCTGGCCGAGGGCATCGAGACCGAAGCACAGTGGCAGTTCCTGGCGCGCGAAGGCTGCGCCAAGGGCCAGGGCTATCTGTTCGCAAAGCCCGTGAGCCTTGCGCAGTTGCCGGCGGCGATCACTGCCGCCGGACGCTTTGTGCGCGAGGAGGAGCCGACGCTGTTCGAGGCGCCGCTTCTCGCGGCCGTCGGCTAATTGGCCGCGAAGCAGTAGAACAGGCCGTCGCCGCCGGTCGACTTGAGGTCGGCCTGCGAGCAGCCGCCCTCCGATCCGCGCGAGGCGTGCGACGAGTTCCACGATTTCGAGGGTTCGTCGTCGCGCAGACCCTTGCGGTCGGAATGGCCGACCATGGCCGCGCCCTGCGTGCTGCTTGTCCAGTTCTTGCAGGTGCGGTCGTCGCCGCCGGCAAAGGCAGTGCCGTCAGGCTGCGATCCCGTCAGCACGTCGTGGCGGTTCGGCGAGTCGCCAGCGCCGTTGATCACCTCGCCCTTCTCGGAGAGCGCGGTCTGCTTGGTCAGATTGTTGCTTGCGCCGTGCAGATCGGCGACATCCTTGGCGATTACGACGCCTTTGGCGTTCTGCCACGGCCCCTTGCCGATGCGGTCCTTTGCATTCACCGCGGGCTGGCCGTCGGCCGCCTGCGTCGAGAGATAGGCACGCCAGGTCTTGGCGCCGGCTCCGGCGGTTTGCGCCAGCGACTGGCAGTGCCGGTCGGCACCGGCGATGCCGCCGAGGTCGCCGCCCTTGCCGGGGCCATTGCTGGTCAGGAAGAAGCTGGTGTCGGCGGATTGTGCCGATGCCGGCGGCGCCGCGACGATGGCGAGTGCGAAACAGGCCGGAGAGACGAGTTTGAAGAATGAACGCATGGAGTTCCTCCAAAGTGTTCTTGTTAAGCTGCACCCGGATCAACCCGATGCATGCGTCATTATTCCGCTTTCGCAACACAAAGGCGGCGACGGCACAAAACAAAAGCGCCGCGGCATGAGCCGCGGCGCCTCGTATCGTTCTCGTGCTGCGATCAGCTGGTCTGCTGGATCGCCGAGAGTTCCCAGTTCCCGCCGCGGTGGCGGACGAAGGTCCAGACCTCGGTGGCCTCGGTCGACTGATCGCTGCCCGCAATCATCTGGCCGCTATTGCGGTCGAAGGTCTTGTCGACCAGCGAGAAGCGCAAGGCGACCGTCGCATAGTCGGCATCGCCCTCACGCCAGGATTCCGCAAGATCGCCCTGCAGCAGCTTGACGTTGGAGACCTTGTTGACCGCGTTGCGCGCCTTGTTGTCGGCGAGGTCGCGGGCGAAATAGGACACCATTTCGGGAGTCGAGAGCCGCTCGAGTTTGGAGACGTCCTCGTCCGACCAGGCGGCCTGGACTTCTCCGAGCAGGCGCTCGAAGGCTTCATAGTCCTCGGGCTTGATCTCGAGCGGCGGGGCGCTCGAGCCGAGGCCGAAGCCCATGGCGCTGCGGTAGTTCGCCTGCGTACCCTGGGCCGGCGCGGGACCTGCGCCCGTGCTGGCATAGGCCGGCGCGTTACGGCGCTGCCACCACGACATCGCCAGCCGCACCACCAGGATGATCAGGCCGATCTGCAGGATCAGGCCGAGGATCGAGGCGAAGCTGCCGAGACCGGAGAACAGGCCGCCGCCGAACAGCATGCCGAGCAGGCCGGCGCCAAGGAAGCCCGCGGCGAGGCCGCCGAGCATGCCCATGCCCGGACGGTTGAAGAAGCCGCCGGTGTTAGCGGCCGGGGCCGGCGCGGCCTGGCCCGGCTGGGTCATGGTGCGGTTGAACGGCTGCGTTGTGCCCGGCGCCGTGGTCGTGGACGGCGGCGCGGAATAGGTTCGCGAGCCCCTGGATCCCGAGCTGCCGCCGCCGCCGACACGGGCGTCGGCATAAGAGGCCACAATCACCGTGGGCAACGCCAACGAAAGAACGACGGCGATCGCCTTGATCATGCCGCGCGTACGCTGGGTGAATTTCATCGGTTTTTCCTTTGGATTCCCCGGCATGGGGAAAGCGCCCTTAAGATGGGCAGACATGCCTAAAAGAAAAGCCAATAAAGGGAACCGCGGCTGCGGCCCTCGGTCGCGGGGATGCGACAAGGCGGCAAATTGCGCCGCCAAATCATCAGGATGCCGTCATCGTCTCCTTCACCGCTGCAACCAGCTGGGCGAGCGTGAAGGGCTTTGGCAGGAAGGCAAATTGCTGATTTTCCGGCAAGCTCTTCTCGAAGGCGTCCTCGGCATAGCCGGACACGAAAATGATCTTCACGCCCGGGTTTTTCGCGCGCATTTCCTTGAGCATGGTCGGGCCGTCCATCTCCGGCATGACAACGTCGGAGACGACGAGATCGACGCCGCCGTCCTTTTCCGCCAGCGCCTCGATCGCCTCCACGCCGTTGGCGGCTTCGATGACGCTGTAACCGCGCGAGCGAAGGCCGCGCGCGTTCAGCGACCGCAGACCGTCTTCATCCTCGACCAGCAGGATGGTGCCTTGGCCTGTGAGGTCGGGTTTTGGCTTGGCTTCCGCGGCCGCGCCATTGGCCGCCTGCGGCTCGGGATGCGCCTCCAGCTCCGGCCGATGCCGCGGCAGGAAGATGTGGAAGGCCGTGCCCTTGCCGGCTTCCGAATCCACATAGACGAAGCCGCCGGTCTGCTTGACGATGCCGTACACCGTCGACAGCCCAAGACCGGTGCCCTTGCCGACTTCCTTGGTCGAGAAGAACGGCTCGAAAATCTTGTCGATGATATCGGGCGGAATGCCGGTGCCGGTGTCGACCATGTCGATGCGGACGTAATCGGCCGCCGGCATGCCCTTGTAGGAGAGCTGGGCCGCTTCGTCGGCGCTGACATTGCCGGTCCTCGCCGTCAGCGTGCCGCCGTCGGGCATGGCGTCGCGCGCGTTGACCGCGAGATTGACGATCACCTGCTCGAACTGGGAGACGTCGACCTTGACCGGCCAGAGGTCGCGGCCGTGCACGAGGTCGAGCTTGACCTTCTCGCCGATCAGCCGGCGCAGCAGCATGGTGAGGTCGGAAAGCGCATCGCCGAGGTCGAGCACCTGCGGCCGCAGGGTCTGGCGGCGCGAGAACGCAAGCAGCTGCCGCACCAGCGTCGCCGCGCGGGTCGCGTTCTGCTTGATCTGCATGATGTCCTGGAACGACGGGTCGGTCGGCTTGTGCGCGTTCAGCAGGAAGTCGTTGGCCATCATGATGGCCGACAGCACGTTGTTGAAGTCGTGCGCGATGCCGCCGGCGAGCTGGCCGACCATCTCCATCTTCTGCGACTGGTTGATCTGGTTCTCCAGCGCGCGCCGCTCGGTGGTTTCCAGGAGATAAACGATCGCCGCCTCGGTCTCGCGCTCGTCCTGCTCGACCGTGGTGACGAAGAACTGGCCCCAGCGCTCGCGCGGGCCGTCGAGCATCGCCTCGACCGGCGCGATGTCGCCCTGCCCTTCAGCGGCCTGGTTGATCGCGGCGATCAAAAGGCCGCGGTCGCGCGGATTGACGGCGCGGAAGATCGATTTCGACGCCGCGCCCTCGCCGCCGATGCCCTGCGCCAGCTTGGCAAAGCGCGCATTGGCGCGCACCACATTGCCGCCGCGGTCCACGGTCGCGATCGCCATCGGCGTATGGTCGAAGAAGCGCATGAACTGCACTTCGGCGGCGCGCTGCGGGTCGGAGTGCTCGTCGCGGGCGCGGTTGATCACCAGCGTGCGCGAGGCGCCCGGCGCGCCGTCGGCGCCGAAGGCGAGCTTGTGATAGAGCCGCACCGGCATGGTCTTGCCGTTGCGCATGCGCAGATCAATGTCGAAGACCTCGGTCTTCACCTCGCCCGGCATCGGCACGATCGAGGTGAGCAGCGAGGCGCCGTCGCCGGAGACGATGTCGGTGAGTTTCAGCCCGCCCGAGCCGATCTCCGCGAGATCGTGGTCGAGCCAATTGGCGAGCGTCGCGTTGACATAGACGATGTCGCCGGCGGGACTGACCGAGAAGAAGCCGCAAGGTGCGTGATCGAGATATTCGATGGCGTGCTGCAGTTCCTGGAACACGTCCTCCTGGCGCTCGCGGTCTCGGGTGATGTCGGCGATAGACCACACCGCATATTTGGCTTCGCGCTTGCCCCCGCCGAGCGGGCGCACCCGCATGCGCAGCCAGCGGCCGTGGCCGCCGTCGGTGCCGGCGATCCGGACTTCTTCCTGCTGCCGCTTGCCTTCGCGCGCGGCTTTGAGGAGGCGGAACACGGCTTCGGACACATCGGGATTGCCGATGAACACGCGCTCGACCGGGCGGACGTCCTGCGGGCTCGCCGCACCCGTCAGCGTCAGATACGCCGCGTTGGAATAGACCACATGCCCGCGCGGGTCGGTGACCGCGAGCCCGTCATAGGCAAGGTCGGCGATGCGGCTGGTGACAGGATTGTCGGCGGTGCGGTCGGCGAAGCGGATGATTCCGGCGGCAAAGGCGAACAGGTTGAACAACCCCACCATGGCCAGCAGGGCGAGGAGACCAAGGATATAGGGCTGGGCATGGGTCCGGCCGAGCGTCATCAGCGCCACCGCGGCCCCGACCAGGGCGGCGGCCACCAGCAGCACCAGGATGATGCTGCCCCGCCGCGCCGGCTCATGGACGGCCACAGGTTCTGGCGGGGATTCGTTGTGGGTCTCGGCGGACATATAAAGAGACACGGCCTGACGCGCTTTCGCTTGCTCATTGAGTGCCTGAATCGGACCGGTAAACGCAAGCCCGTCAGGCGGTTATTCGGTGTTTTACAGGCAGTTTCGCCCCATTAGAGGTCATAGCCGCGAGGAAAAGCCGCGCTTGAGCCGCATCACGAAGCCGATGACCTCGGCGACCGCATGGTAGTGCTCGACCGGAATCTCCTCGTCGATATCAACGGTGGCATAGAGCGAGCGCGCCAG